>Ga0255759_10002417_pt1 | contig 16680 bp, 19 predicted proteins | sample 101ome_20_FD_179959 | JGI IMG/M metagenome (GOLD analysis project Ga0255759, IMG submission 179959) | Coastal salt marsh microbial communities from the Groves Creek Marsh, Skidaway Island, Georgia - 101404AT metaG (version 2) | ecosystem: Environmental > Aquatic > Marine > Intertidal zone >...
AAGAGATAAAAAATGGAAGCACGGAAAATAATCATTACGGGTGGAGCAACCAGGATAGGTGCTGCAATTGCAAAAAAATTATCAGGGAAAAATAAAGAAATATTAATTCATTTCAATAAATCAAAAATAAAAGCTGAAAATTTAAAAATAGAATTAGAAAAAAATGGTACTAAAATTTATTTGGTTAAGGGAGACTTAAGTAAAGAAACGGATGTAAATAAAATAGTTAAATTTGCAAAATCTAAATTGAAATATTTTGATTGCCTGATTAACAATGCATCCCTATTTGAAAATGATAAATTGGAAAATTTTACTACTGATAGTTGGGGCCAACATTTGAGAACAAATTTAAGAACGCCTGCATTATTGTCTAAAGAATTTGCAAAAAATATTAAGGGTAAAAATAACAATATTATTAATATAATAGATCAAAGAGTATTTAAATTAACCCCTTTTTTCTTTTCTTACACAATAAGTAAAACTGGCCTTTATACTTTAACTAAAACTTCTGCCATGAGCCTAGCTCCTAAGATAAGAGTTAATGGGATTGCACCTGGTCCAACCATTAAAAATAAAAGACAAAGTGACAAACACTTTAAAAAACAGTATTTAGCAACCCCTTTGAGAAAACAGGTGGATGTAAATGAAATTTGTAATGCAGTTGACTTTTTTATCAAAAATAGTTCAATTACAGGTCAAGTTTTAGCGATTGACAGTGGTCAAAACTTAAACTGGCAAACACCAGATGTGATAGGAAAAGAATGAAATATTTATTTTTAACAATTTTTATTTTATTGAATTTAAGTACGATTGCTAATGCAAGGGAATGTAAAAGTGGTCATATAAATGGTGATGCATTTATTTATAGTGATGGAAAAAAGGTAAAAGTAATCAAGGGAACTAAAATCCCTGATCCAGCAAATAAAATTATAATGATTTTTAATAAAGGAGGGTGGATAGTCAAAGAAGGACAATATTCTGGTGAGTGTAAAAATCTTATTCCAAAAAATTTAGGTAAAATTTCTGGAACAAAAATTAAGGGCAAAGAATTAGTATTAATGCTCAATGGAAGATTGCATAAAGCTGGTGGTGCTGATGGTCATAAATGTGGGTGGAAATTCAAAGGAGCTTTTCATCAACCTTGGTATGATTGTTTGATGAAAGATTGGGGTATTCCAAAAAGAGTCAATGTTAATAAAGAATTGATTAATGAATTAGTTTCCAAAGGAACTCCAAGAAATCAGATTTTTATGTCGGGTATATCTTGTGGTGGCATAGACACCCTAAGACACAAAGGTCTTCACCCAGATGATTTCAATGCAACGATTGCTTTTATGCCTAATTGCTGGGATAGAAGACCTGACACTCCTCTTAGAAAAATGCAGATTGATGAATTAAAAAGTTTTAAAAAAATTGATGCATTGGTTTTTCATAGCCCAGTAGATGGTGAAGGAGATTGGAGAAGTAATAGCATCTGGATGAAAAAAGATTTGGGTAATATTCCAGGTATACAATGGATCGATACCCCTGGTCATACTGGAAAAGATATCGTTGTTAATGGTAAAAAATGTGGAATTAAAGATAAGATGAAAGGTGGCTGGGAAGAAGCTTGGCCTGAAGGAAAAGAAAAACTAACAAGTGAAAAGCAATTCATTAAAATTGACAAGAAATTATATAAAGAAATGAAGAAAAAAAGTGCTGGACATCAGCTAGTTTCTTATTCTTGTTTTGATTACTATCATCCAGAAATTATAAAATTTATAGAATCAAAAATTTAGGTATGAAAAAGAATAATTTTAAAGTTGTAAAAATAGATAAAAATAAAAGTTTATTTAACTATGAAAAAAAAATCCTTATTAACGAATTAGTACTAAATTTAAAACTTGGATATTATGATTTTGAAAAAGAAAAACCTCAGAAAGTAAAATTTAGTCTTGAAATTGATTATGAAGACAAAAAACCCTCAAGTGATAAAGACATTAAATCAATTGTAAACTATGGAACAATTGTAAAATTAATTACAAAACTAGTAAGAAAAAAACATTACAACTTCCTTGAAACATTGGCTGAGGCTGTATTTGATGAATTGTTTAAAGATCAAAGAATTGCAAAAATAATGTTAAAAATTGAAAAACTTGAAATTCTAAAACAATGCTCCTCTGTTGGTATACAAATTACCAAAAAAAGAAGCCATGATAAGCTCTGAAATTGGAAAAGAAGTAATAAAAAAAGAGCTTTCTTTAGTTCCCAAACTTCCTGGTGTCTACAGGATGCTAAATGAAAAAAGTGAAATACTTTATGTAGGAAAAGCAAAAAACCTTCCCAACAGACTTAAAAGTTATGTAGCTGAAAAAAACCACATAATAAGAACTGAAAGAATGTTATCTCAAACTAGAAAATTAGAGATAACTACTACTTCTAATGAGAGTGAAGCCTTACTCTTGGAAGCAAACCTAATTAAAAAATTTAAACCAAAATTTAATATTTTATTGAGAGATGATAAATCATTTCCATTTATTTTTATTGGCAACAAAGATAAATGGCCACAAATAAAGAGGCATAGAGGAAAAAAAACTAAAGAAGGTTTTTACTTTGGACCATTTGCTTCTGCTGGTTCAGCGAATTGGACCATAAAAATGATACAAAAAATTTTTCACTTACGAGTTTGTGATGATACTGTTTTTAGAAATAGAGAAAGGCCTTGTATCCTTTATCAAATAAAAAGATGCTCTGGTCCTTGTGTTGGCAATATTGAAAAAAAAGATTATGAACAAACTGTTGTCGATGCAATTGAATTTGTTTCTGGAAAATCAAGGAAAATACAAAAAAATCTTTCAACTCAAATGGAAAAGGCAAGTGAAGAGCTAGATTTTGAAAAGGCAGTAATTTTAAGAGATAGAATTAAGGCTTTAAACATCATTCAATCTTCTCAAAGAATTAATGAAGCAAATTTAGTAGAAGCAGATGTAATTGCTGGATATAAAGAGTCAGGAAAAACATGTATTCAAGTATTTTTTTACCGTTCAAAACAAAATTGGGGTAATCAAGCTTTTTTTCCAAAACACGATCCTGATGAAAAATTAAGTGAAATTTTGAATTCATTTGTTTCTCAATTTTATGAAAACAAAAGTGTACCTTCTGCAATTATATTATCAGAAGAAATAAAGGAAAAAGTTTTAATTGAAAAAACTTTAAGTCAAAAAGAAGGTAAACAAATTAATATTAGTATTGCTAAAAAAGGCACAAAACTAAAAGTTATCAATCAGGCAATAAAAAATGCAAAAGACAGCTTGAATAGAAAGCTATATGAAAGTCAAAATAATAAAGAACTATTTGAAGCAGTAACGAAAAAGTTCAATTTAGAGACAAATATAAATTTAATTGAAGTTTATGATAACAGCCACATTCAGGGGACAAATAGTGTTGGAGCTCTAATAGCATATGGTAACGAGGGATTTATAAAAAAAAGATATAGAAAATTTAATATCAAGCATAAAAAAAATGAGCAAGATGATTATGGGATGATGAAAGAAGTATTAAACAGACGATTTAAAAGAGCTGTTCAAGAAAAAGATAATTATCTAACATTCCCTGACTTAGTGCTTGTTGATGGAGGTAAAGGTCAATATTCAGTTGCAAGAGAAAGTTTAAATGAGCTAGGGCTTCATGACATACCAATTATAGCAATTGCGAAAGGTAAATTTCGTAATAGTGGAAATGAAACATTTTTTCATAATGGAAAAGAATATAAATTTTCTAAAAATGACCCTACTTTATTTTTTCTTCAAAGAATAAGGGACGAGTCACACAGATTTGCAATAAGTGCTCATAGAGCTAAAAGAAAGAAGGGAATTAGTAAATCATTACTTGATCAAATAGATGGTATTGGATCTGTAAGAAAAAGGGCTTTATTGAACCATTTTGGTTCAGCAAGAGCAGTAGAGTCTGCTAGTTTGGATGAAATTAAATCAGTAGAGGGAGTTGAAGAAAAAGTTGCAAAAAAAATATATAACTTTTTTCACGAATGAAATTTAAATTTCCAAATTATCTAACTATAGGACGTATCATAATTGTTCCTATTTTTGTTTTTGCTTTTTATTTGCCTGGATTTTATGGAGACATACTCCCCTTTGCTCTATTTGTAATCGCATCATTTACTGATTTTCTAGATGGATTATTAGCGAGAATGTACAAGGAAGAATCTAAACTTGGAGAATTATTAGATCCAATTGCAGATAAAATTATAGTAGCAACAGCTCTAATTCTTTTAGTTATGGATCAAACAATTAGGAATTATGAGGTTATTGCTGCAATAATTATTTTAACAAGAGAAATTTTAATTTCTGGATTGAGAGAATTTTTAGCAAAAGGAAAAATAAAATTACCAGTTTCAAATCTTGCAAAACTTAAAACATTTTTACAAATGTTTTCTATTTCACTTTTACTTTTGGGTGATACTGGAAATAGAATTATAAACTTTCAAGATTACAACGCACAAACAATTGGTATTATTTTGTTATGGCTTTCTGCTTTTTTAACTCTTTATACTGGTTATGATTATTTAAGAAAAGGTATAGACCACGCCATATCAGAGGATAACAAAGACTAAGCTGCTCTTTTTTTCCTCACAAACTGCTGATAGCTGTCAGATAAATCAATTATCACATCGCAAACTTTAAAGTTATTATCTGCTATTTGAGACACAGGTGTAACTTCTGCAGCAGTACCAGTTAAAAAACACCCAACAAAATTTGACATTTCCTCAGGTTTAATTTTTCTCTCATTAACTTTAATATTTTTTGATTTAGCAATTTCAATAACTGTTCTTCTTGTAATACCGTCTAGAAAAGAATCTGGTATTGGTGTGTGCAATTCACCATTTTTGTCTTTAAAAAAAACGTTGGCACCAGTTGCCTCTGCAATATTTCCCTCATGATCGAGCATTAATGAGTCTGTATATCCTTGGGCTTCAGCTTCATGTTTTGATAAAGTACAGATCATATATAAACCTGCTGCTTTAGTATCCCAAGGAATTGTATTTGGCGCTGGTCTTCTCCAATTTGAAATATTCAATTTTATTCCTTTAATTTTTAAGTTAGGATCAAAATAAGAGCCCCACTCCCAGGTTGCTATTGCTACATGAATTTTAGTTTGCTGAGCTGAAATAGCCATCATTTCACTTCCTCTCCAGGCAACTGGTCGTACATATCCATTTTGAACATTTTGAGCGGAAATAATTTGATTGCTTGCTTTATTAATTTCTTCTTTTGAGTAAGGAATTTCAAAACCCATTCTTTTTGCAGAATAAAAAAAACGATCTGTATGTTCCTCTAATTTGAAAATTTGACCATCATAAACTCTTTCTCCCTCAAAAACACAGCTACCATAATGAAGGCCATGGCTTAAAACATGAACTTTGACATCTTGCCAATCAACAAGTTCGTTGTTGTACCAAATTTTTCCAGAGCGTTTATCGTAAGGTATCATTTGAATAAAAAATTTTTTTTAAAAAATATATTTGTATATATAATATGTCAATATAACTTACCAATATGAAAAAACTTTTATATTTAAAAGATCACGAACTCAAACAGTATATTGAGAAAATATTTACGGGTTACAGAGAAACAGTTACTGATGCAAAAACTGTCCTGGATAAATACTCAATTGGTGTTGCTCACAATAAAGTAATTCATCTCATCTCTTTATATGAAGGAATAACTATTTCTGAATTATTAAAAAAATTGAAGGTTACTAAACAAAGCTTAAACAGAGTTCTAAAAGATTTAATCAAGTTAAATGCTATTAATTATCAAAAAGACGAGAATGATACTAGAATTAAGCATGTCTACTTAACAGAAGAGGGTATTAAATTATTTAATGAAATATTTAGTATTCAAAAGAAAAGGCTTTATAGAGCATTTTTAAATTCAGACTCAAATGAGGTAGTAAGTTTTGACAATGTATTGAAAAAAATAATAAATGAAAAATTTTAAAGCTCATATTTTAATTGTAGATGATGATGATGGAATAAGAGAATTAGTTAAGCAATATTTAGATCAAAATAATTATTTAGTATCCACAGCAAATAGTGCAGAAGACGCATTAGAAAAAGTAAAAATAATTAAATTTGATTTAATTGTTTTAGATATAATGATGCCAGGTAAAAGTGGTCTTGAATTTACATCAGAAAATAAAAAAAGAATTGATACACCAATTATATTACTTACAGCAAAAGGCGAGGCCTCTGAAAGAGTAGAAGGACTAGAGATTGGCGCTGATGATTATTTACCAAAGCCTTTTGAACCAAAAGAATTAGTTCTTCGTATTGATAATATTTTAGCAAAAACAAAAAAAGATGATTTAAAAAGAGTAATAGAATTTGGAAGTATAAAAATTGATCTTAATAAATTATTTATTTATCGAGAAAATGAGAGTTTAAAAATTAATAATACAGAAAAAATAATATTAGAAAAAATGATTAATTCTCCTGGTAAAATTTTCAAAAGAGATGAAATAGGAAATTTTATAGACCTTGATAAGGAAAGATCTATAGACGTAATTATTACAAGATTAAGAAAAAAGATCGAAGAGAATCCTAAAAGTCCTAAATATCTTCAAACAATAAGAGGAGAAGGATATGTTCTTTGGATTGAGTAATTACATAAAAAATTTACTTCCTAAAAGATTATTTTACAGAGGATTATTAATAGTCGCTGTCCCAATTGTTGTTTTGCAGATCACTATTTCTGTAGTTTTTTTTGATAGTCTCTGGATTAAAACTAACTCAGGTATGACAAGAGCTCTTGTGTCTGAGGTAAAAACTTTTGTAGATGCATATGATAATGATGAAACAAATAAAGACTTTATTATTGTTCTGTTTGAAGATCATCTTGGTTTCAATATAAAATATGAAAAGGAAAAAATTATACCTGATAATGTTCCTGAGAGATGGTTTAGTCCTGTTGATAGATCTTTAAGACGTGAATTAAAAAACAAAAATTTAATTTATTGGTTTAATACGACCAACTTTAAAGATGTGATAGACTTAAGAATAAAATATGGAGATGGTTATTTCCAATTTTATATACCAAGAGACCGTCTAACTACTAGCTCTGCAAGACTTTTTGGGTTGTGGATTACATTGCCAGCGTTTTTAATGATAATGATTGCAATCATCTTTTTAAAAAACCAGACACGACCAATTATTAAACTAGCTGAAGCTTCAGAAAAATTCGGTAAAGGAGAAGATCTAGAAGAATTTAGACCTTCTGGAGCTTTAGAAATAAGAAAAGCAGGACAAGAATTTGATAAAATGCGAAAAAGAATTTTAAGGCATTTAAATCAAAGATCAGAAATGCTGTCTGGTATAAGCCACGATCTTCGAACTCCTTTAACTAGAATAAAACTACAGCTAGCAATGATCAAAGATGAAAATTTATCGCAAAAACTTTCATCTGATGTAGACGAAATGGAAAAAATGTTAAATGAATATCTTCAATTTGCAAGCACAGGTGCAAAAGATAAAACTGAAACCTTTAATATTTCCGAACAAATTTCAGATTTAATAAATAAGTATGAAAACCCAAATATCATTAAAGATTTTAATGATAGGATTTATTATAATGGAAGAAAAAACTTAATTAATAGATGTATAAATAATTTAATTGAAAATTCGTTAAAATTTGCAAAAAAAGTAGAAGTCAAAATCGAAAAGCAGCAAGATAACATAATTATAACTATTTCAGATGATGGGCCTGGGATACCTCAAGAAGAATACGAAAATATAACTAAACCTTTTTATAAAATAGATAAAAGTCGATCTGAAAAAAAATCAAGTGTTGGACTTGGTCTATCAATAGCTTCAGATATTGTTAAATCTCATGGTGGAGATATCACATTTGCAAAATCTAAGTTTGGTGGTTTAGAGGTTGCTATCTCTTTGCCTTTTTAGTTTTCTTTGTTTTTTTAACTTTGCTTAACTGATCAATTTTTTTTTCAAGGTTACTTATTCGTTTGTTAAGAATATCTATTTCTTCTTTACTAGCTAATTTCATTCTAAATACTATTTCATCTCTTTTAGATTTTAGAATGCTTATAACTTCATCACTGAGATCTTTATAGTTTACAAGACCCTGTTCTAAAAGTTTTGCAAATTTATCAAATACAAACCTTGATTTTGACATAATAATTAATTACTTAATTTTTATTGTTTATAATATCTAATAATAATGTTTATCAATAATTTTGATCCTGTAGCTTTTCAAGTATTTTCTTTTGAAATTAGATGGTACTCGTTAGCTTATATTATTGGTCTTATTTTGGGTTGGTTCTATTGCAATAGATTTTTAATTAAAGATCCTAAATTAAAGAACGCATTTGATGACTACATAACATACATAATTATAGGAATAATTATAGGTGGAAGATTAGGTTATGTAATTATTTATAATTTCAAGTACTATATTAATAATCCTTTAGAGATACTCATGATCTGGAACGGAGGAATGTCTTTTCATGGGGCTTTAATTGGAATTATAATTGTAACAATAATTTTCTGTAAAAATAGAGATAGTTCGCCGTTTTACTTTTTAGACTTAGTTGCGGTAACAGCTCCTATAGGAATTTTTCTTGGAAGAATTTCTAATTTTATTAATTCAGAACTCTTTGGAAGAGAAACAGATGTAATATGGTCTGTTAAATTTATAAAAATTGATACCTTAAATAGACATCCTTCTCAACTTTATGAAGCATTCTTAGAGGGAATATTATTATTCTTAATATTAAATTATCTTTACAAAACTCTATCAAAGCAAAATGGTTTAATATCTTCTATTTTTTTGATTTTGTATTCTTTATTTAGGTTTTTAGTAGAGTTCACAAGAGAGCCTGACCCGCAACTTGGATTTATTATATTCAATTTTACAATGGGTCAAGTAATCAGCATATTTACGTTCTTAATGGGAATATATTTATATTTTCTAAAATATGAGAAAAAATAAATTTTCATTAGATAAATTTATAGAACATTCTTTGTATGACAAAAGCAATGGCTACTATATGAAAAATAATCCTATTGGAAACAAAGGTGATTTTATTACAGCGCCAGAAATATCAGTACTATTTTCAGAGATGATATCAATTTGGTTGGTTGGATTTTGGGAAAATTTAGGAAAACCAAAGAAAATTAATATCATAGAGCTTGGAGCTGGTACTGGGGAAATGATGTTTCAAATTAATAAGTCATTAAAAAATTTTGAAATATTTAAAAAAAGTTGTGAATTTTATATTTTAGAAAAAAGTCCACAATTAATGAAAATACAAAAGAAAAAAAATAGATTATTTAAAATAAAGTGGATTGATAAACTAAACAAAATAAAAAGCTTTCCTACAATAATAATTGCAAATGAATTTTTTGATGCTTTACCAGTAAAGCAATATAAGAAATTGGGTAAAGCATGGTACGAAAGATATGTAGTTAAAAATAAAGACAAATATGAATTTAAAGATGAAGAAATAAAATTTCACGAAATAGAAAAAAATTTAGGTGAGAAGGTTCAAAAGAATGAAAAATTTATAGAATTTTCGCCAAGATCTAACGAAAAAATTAGTGAAATTTCAAAAATAATTAAGAAAAATAATGGAGGTGCTCTAATTATAGATTATGGATATTTAGGAAAAAAAATGCTGGATACAGTTCAAAGTGTTAAAAATCATAAAAAAACAGATATTCTCAAAAATATATATCAATCAGACATAACGCACCTTTTAAATTTCAATTTTTATAAAAAAAAGTTTAATAAAAAGTTAGATAAAATAAAAATTATTTCCCAAAGAAAGTTTTTGATTAATATGGGAATACTCCATAGAGCTGAAATTTTAAGTAAAAATTTAACCTTCCATCAAAAAACAGATTTGTATTACAGAGTTCAAAGACTTATCGATAGTCAACAAATGGGCGAGCTATTTAAAGTAATGTTTGTCACAAATAGACAAAATAATTTCAGTATGGGATTTTAATGTTTAAGTCCAAGTTATTAAATAAATTTGATGAAATTGAGCATGGTTTCTTTAATTCTAAAGGAGGCTACTCCAATGGAATTTATGAAAGTTTGAATTGTGGAATTGGCTCAAAAGATCTTAGAAAAAATGTTTTTCGAAATTTAGAAAAAGTAGCAAAACAAATTAATACTACCAAACAAAATATAATCCTTTTAAATCAAGTTCATAGTAACAAAGTAATTAATGTACGTGATATTTTTAAAATAAGAAGGATCGGTGATGGCCTTATTACAAATCGAAAAAAATTAGCATTAGGAATATTAACTGCAGACTGTGCCCCAATTTTAATCTTTGACCCTAAGAAAAAAATTATTGCTGCCTTACATGCTGGCTGGAAAGGGGCTTTTAAAGATATAATTGGAAAAACTATTAATAAATTAAATCAAAAAGGCTCAAAATCTAAAGATCTTATTGCTGTTGTGGGTCCGTGTATTTCTATAAAAAATTATGAGGTAAAAAAAGATTTTTTAAATAAATTTCTGCAAAAATCAAAAAAAAATATAAAATTTTTTAAATTATATAATAAAAAAATTTTTTTTAGTTTAAACTCTTATATTAAATCTCAGTTAATTAACATGAAAGTAAAAAAAATTGAAATTATACACAAAAACACTTTTCCAAAAAAAAACAATTTCTTTAGCTCAAGAAGATCAATTAAAAATAAATTTAATGATTATGGTAGAAATATTTCTATAATTATGATTAAATAAATTTATTCAAAAAAATGAAACTTCTCACTGGTAATAGTAATAAAAATCTTAGTCAAAAAATATCCAAGTATCTTAAAAATAGACTTGTTAACTCAAGTATAAGAAAATTTTCAGATGGTGAAATTTATATAGAAATAAATGAAAATATTAGAGGAAATAGCATATTTATAATTCAATCAGTTTCTTCTCCGGCGAATGATAATTTAATGGAACTGTTATTGTGTATAGATGCGCTCAAAAGATCATCTGCAAAAAATATAACTGCTGTAATTCCTTATTTTGGATATGCTAGACAGGATAGAAAAGTTGTTCCAAGAACTTCAATATCTGCAAAACTAGTTTCCAATTTAATTACCAAAGCAGGAGCAGACAGAATTGTAACAATAGATCTTCATTCTGGACAAATTCAAGGTTTCTTTGATATTCCAGTAGATAACCTATTTGCTACACCAATATTCGCTAGGCATATTAAAAAAAAATTAAAAACAAAAAATTTAATTTGTGTTGCTCCTGATGTAGGTGGAACTACAAGAGCTAGAGCACTAGGAAAAATGCTACATGTTGAGCTTGCAATTGTAGACAAAAGAAGACCAGCGCCAGGAAAATCTGAAGTTATGAATGTTATAGGAAACGTTAAAGGAAAAACCTGTATATTAGTTGATGATATTATCGACTCTGGTGGGACTATTGTTAATGCTGCAGCTGCACTTAAAAAAAGAGGTGCAAAGGACGTTCATGTGTATGTAACTCACGGGGTACTAAGTGGAAATGCGATAGATAAAATTAAAAAATCTAATATTAAAAATCTTGTAATTACAGATACAATAGACAATTCAAATAAAGTGAAAAATACTAAAAATATTGAGGTATTGACTATTTCAAATCTTGTTGGAGAGGCAATAAAACGAATATCTAATTCAACATCAGTATCTGATTTGTTCAAATAATTTACTTGTAAATATAGATTTCATAAGTTAAAACCCCTCATTTTTATGAGTACAATTCAAGCTACAATAAGAACTACAGAAACTAAAGGCCAAGTTAATCTTTTAAGGGAAAAAGGACAAGTTCCTGGAATTATTTATGGTGGAGAAAATCCTAATGAAAAAATTTCACTTTCAAAAAAAGAAGTTAATAGCTTGATACACAAAGAAAATTTCCTATCAAATGTAATTTCGTTAAACTTAGATGGAAAAGAGCAAAAGGTTCTACCAAGAGATATTACTTTCGATACAGTTACTGATGATCCTATTCATGTAGATTTTTTAAGAATTGTAAAAGGTGCAAAAATAATTCTAGAAATTCCGGTAAGATTTATTAATCATGAAACATCGCCTGGTTTAAAAAGAGGTGGTGTATTAAATATAGTAAGAAGAAAAGTTGAACTTAAGTGTCCTACAGAAAATATTCCAACTGAGTTAGTTGTTGATCTTGGTGGTTTAGAGATCGGAGCAAGTATAAAAATTTCTTTTATTAAATTACCTGAAAATGTAACACCAACAATTCAAGGTAGAGATTTTGTAATTGCTACAATTGCAGCTCCAACAGTCGTTAAAGAACCAGAGAAACCTGCAGAAGCAACTGAAGAGGCTGCAGCAGGCGAAGCTCAAGCTGCTGATGGTGATAAGCCAGCAGAGGGAGACGACAAAGCTAAAGATGAAGCAAAACCAGCTGCTGAGAAAAAATAATCTTAATAGTGGAATTTAAACAAATCTAATTTTTTATGCTGTTACTAGTCGGCCTAGGTAACCCTACACCAAACTCAAATAATAATAGGCACAATGTTGGTTTCAAAATTGTTGATGCAATAAATCAAAAGTTTGGTCTTTCTAAACAAAAACCCAAATTCAAAGGCTTACTCACCACTGGCACTATTGGTGATAAAAAAATTTATGCAATTAAACCTCTCACATTTATGAATAATTCTGGGATATGCATTAGAGAATTGCTTGAATATTTCAAAATGGATGCTGAAGATGTAATTGTCTTTCACGATGATTTGGATGTTGAATTTGGAAAAATTAAAGCAAAATTTGGTGGATCAAGTGCTGGGCACAACGGGATAGCATCTATAGACAAATTTATAGGAAAAGATTATTCAAGGGTAAGAATTGGTATTGGTAAACCAGAAAATAAAATATCAGTTTCGGACTACGTTCTTAATGACTTTTCAGATGATGAGCAAGAGCATCTTGAAAAGATAACTTCAAATATAATAGACTCATTATCTATTCTAATTGATAAAAAATTAGATTTATTTTCTAGCACTGTAAATAATAATTAGCTCAATGGGTTTTAAGTGTGGAATAGTAGGTTTGCCTAATGTTGGTAAATCAACTTTATTTAATGCACTCACAAATTCAAGCAAGGCTCAAGCCGCAAATTTTCCTTTTTGTACGATTGACCCAAATATAGGTTTAGTACCAGTACCTGATGAAAGACTTGATAAGTTGGTAGATATTTCAAGTTCAAAAAAAAAGATTCATACTACAATTTCTTTTGTTGATATAGCAGGTTTAGTTAAAGGGGCCTCTAAAGGAGAAGGATTAGGAAATAAGTTTTTATCACACATAAGAGAAGTGGATGCAATTATACATATGATTAGATGTTTTGATTCTGATGATATTCAGAATGTAAACCCAGATGTAAACCCAATTAGGGATCTTGAAATCATTGAAACAGAAATGAAATTAGCAGACTTAGAGTCTATTCAGAAAAGAATAGATAAAAAAAATAGAAAAAACATAGAAGAAGTTCAAATAGAAATTCTTGAAAAAGCTATGAATTTAATAAATGAAGACAAAGATCTAGAACTATTGAATAGTGAATTTGAACTGAAGGATATAAAGCAATGTGGTTTACTAACTACAAAACCTAAGTTGTATGTATGCAATGTGGATGAAGAAAGTATTGCAAAAGGAAATAAATACACAGATGAATTCATTAGTAAGTTTGGTGATCAAAATACTCTAATAATTTCTGCTGATATAGAAAACCAAATTAACGAATTAGGTGATGACAATGAAAAGAAAAATTTTATGGAGATGTTAAATATAAAGGAAACTGGTTTAAATAATTTAATTAAAAAAGGTTATAATTTATTATCTTTAGAAACCTTTTTTACATCTGGTCCAGAGGAGTCTAGGGCTTGGACTATTACCACAAATTGTACCGCTCCAAAAGCAGCAGGAGAAATACATACAGACTTTGAAAAAGGTTTTATTAGAGCAGAAACTGTTTCTTATGACGATTTTGTGAGCAATGAAGGATGGGTAAAATCTAAAGAAAATGGAAAAATGAGATTAGAGGGAAAAGATTATATTGTTAAAGATGGAGATATTTTAAACTTTAGATTCAACACGTGACCAAATCTTTTTCATACTGAAATAAACAAGCACTGTTAAAATAATCAAATAAGCTATTACTCTAAAACCAGTTTTATGTCTTTGCTCCAAATGAGGTTCTGCAGACCACATTAAGAAATTTACAACATCTTTTGACATCTGTTCTTTTGTTGCCTTAGTACCATCTGAATATTCAATCAAATCATCAGATAACGGTGCTGGCATTTTAATTTTATTGCCATACATAAATTTATTGTAATAAACACCATCGTCTAATTTTACATCTGATGGTGGATCTTCATAACCAAGCAAAAGTGAATAGATATAGTCAGCACCACCTTTTCTTGCTTTAACTAAAACAGACATATCAGGAGGATAAGCTCCTCCATTTGCAGATTTTGCCTCTTCATCGTTAGCATATGGCATAACAAATTTGTCTGAGAGCTTTGCTGGTCTTGTAAACATTTCTCCAGTACTATCTGGACCATCTGTAACTTCAAAGTTTGCAGCTATTGCTTTTGCCTCTGCCTCAGAAAATTCTGGCCCACCCTTTTCTGCTAAATTTCTATAAGTTAAATACTTCATTGAGTGGCATGATGCACAAACTTCTGTATAGACTTGATATCCTCTTTGCAAAGAACCTCTATCAAATTTTCCAAAAAGCCCTTTAAATGTCCAATCAGTTTTTAATAATTTAGCATTATTTTCAGCTGCGTAAGCTTTTGAAAAAATTAATAAAATTAAAAAAGCTGATATTTTAAAAATATTTCTCACTTAGTTTATTTTCTCTTCTTTATTTCTTGCGGCAGCTAAGTTGGGAGAACCACCTAATATAGGTTCAGAAATACTTAATGGTAAAGGAAGAGTTTTTTCTTTTAACCCAAGAACTGGAAGAATTATTAAAAAATGTGCAAAATAATATACGGTACCTATTCTTGCAATTAACAAATATAGTCCCTCAGCTGGCATAGCACCTACGTACCCAAGCACCAATACATCTGCAACCAATATCCAATAAAATTGCTTATACAAAGGTCTAAATACTGCTGATCTTACTTTAGATGTATCTAACCAAGGTAGTGCAGCTAAAATTAATATTGCTGATAGCATTGCGATTACGCCCATTAATTTATCTGGAACAGATCTTAAGATTGCATAAAAAGGAAGTAAATACCATTCTGGTACAATGTGTGCAGGTGTAACTAATGGATTTGCCTCAATATAATTATCCGCATGTCCTAATACATTTGGAGAATAAAATACAAACATCGCAAAAAGAATTAAAAACATTAATAAGGCAAAAGCATCTTTTATTACAATATAGGGATGGAATGGAACTGTATCCTTTGAAGGCTTTTTAATATCTATTCCAACAGGGTTATTATTTCCTGGAACATGCAATGCCCAAATATGAAGAACCACTAAACCTAAAATTAAAAAAGGAATTAAATAGTGAAGTGTAAAAAATCTTGTAAGGGTTGGATTATCTACTGAATAACCTCCCCACAACCAAGTAGTTATACTTTCTCCAACAAGAGGAATTGCACTAAATAAATTTGTTATTACTGTTGCTCCCCAAAAACTCATTTGTCCCCATGGCAATACATAGCCCATGAATGCTGCAGCCATCATTAATAGATAAATAATTATACCAATTATCCATATAATTTCTCTTGGAGCCTTATAAGACCCATAAAACAAAGCTCTAAAGATATGAATATAAACAGCTAAGAAAAACATAGATGCTCCATTTGCATGAACATATCTTAACAGCCAACCATAATTTACATCTCTCATTATGTGTTCAACACTGCTGAATGCGTGATCAACATGAGCAATATAATGCATTGCTAGGACTAATCCTGTTACGATTTGAGTAATTAAGCAAAAAGTAAGTATTCCACCAAAAGTCCACCAATAATTTAAATTTTTTGGTGTTGGATAATCTGTGAGGTGGTTTGCTAAAGATAATAATGGCAACCTATCATTAAACCATTTTCCAAATTTTGAACTAGGTGTGTATTCGTGATCACTCATTTTTAATTATCCAATTTTAATTGTATTAGCGTTTACAAATTCATATTTAGGAACTTCCATGTTTGTAGGAGCAGGTCCTTTTCTAATTCTTCCAGATGTGTCGTAGTGTGAACCATGACATGGGCAAAACCAGCCATTGTAATCGCCTTTGTCTGTTAGTGGAACACATCCAAGATGAGTGCAAACTCCTAACATCACTAACCACTCGGGTTTTTGAACTCTATCTTCATCTTTTTGAGGATCTTTTAACTCATTTAAACTTACTTCTCTTGCTTTTTGAATTTCTTCATCTGTTCTTCTTTTAATAAAAACTGGTTTACCTCTCCATAACACAGTTAAAGATTGCCCTGGTTGAACTGAGCTAATATCAACCTCTGTACTTGCTAATGCTTTTACTGAAGCATCAGGATTCATTTGGTCAACTACTGGCCAAATAGCAGCTCCAACACCTACTGCGCCTGCTGCTGCTGTTGCTGTAAAAAGAAAATCTCGTCTTTCTGTCTTTTTTTTATCGTTATTATCTGACA
>Ga0255759_10002419_pt1 | contig 16659 bp, 15 predicted proteins | sample 101ome_20_FD_179959 | JGI IMG/M metagenome (GOLD analysis project Ga0255759, IMG submission 179959) | Coastal salt marsh microbial communities from the Groves Creek Marsh, Skidaway Island, Georgia - 101404AT metaG (version 2) | ecosystem: Environmental > Aquatic > Marine > Intertidal zone >...
AAAGCAACTAACTTAGCCCTCATGTAGATATAAGGTTCGTTGTTGTTGTAAGTATCGTAACTTACAGAATCAACAGGGATTAGGAATTCAGTTCCATCAATTGAAATTTTAACTTTTTTACTCATAGTTTTAACGTTTATTATTAACTCATTTACATAGTAAATATACGAAAAAAAGCCGAGAAAAACAAGCAAAAAGTGAATTATTTTTTATTTTTTTACCAATGTTTTTTTTGAAGTTGGTAAACATCGATTGGTTCTCTTTTCATATGAGAACCTTGATTAAAATCAGCACCTTCTTTAAGATATCCACCTAAAAAGTTTCTTCTCATTCTATTTGAATTATTTGTTTCAGAACCATGAACTGTATGTGAATGAAGTAATACCATATGTCCTTTTTTACAATCACCCCCTATCTTCCTAAAATTATGACCTTCTGGCATTACACAAGCCTTTCCTCTTTCATTTCTCCAATTTTTTGGATTGGTTTTTGCTCTTTCCTCATCTACTTCTATTGGAAGAATACCTAATCTATGAGAACCTTCATAATTCCAAACCGCTCCATTATTCTCATCATGATTATCCAAAGCAAGTGCAGTATTAATTACTTCATTGTGTTTACATCCTGTATAAAACGCGTTTTGATGTTGGTCTCTACCTAGTTGACCAGGTGGTTTAAAATAACCCCAAGTTTGCAATCCAATAATATTTCCACCCATTAGAAATTCACATGCCTCAATCACTTTAGGATGTACAAAAAGTTTTTCTAATTTTTCAGATGATTTATGTGGGTACATGATAGGGTCCCATTCTCCCCACTCACTTCCATCTTCTTTTGTAGTTGATTGCCTTTCTTTACGAAGTTTTTCTAACTCATCATTAATTTCATCACACTCTTTTTCAGTAAGTAAAGGAATAGTTGTAAATCCTCGATATCTCCAATCATGAGACATCTGTTGTTTTTCTTCATCAGTAAGATAACTCATATAACTTATTTTATTTTTGTATATTAATATATATTAACTTTTGTAAAATTGTAATAAATTTGGTAAGTATAATTTTAAATTATCAATTTTACTCGAAGATATTTGTATTGATATTCTATTTGATTCTTTAACTCCTTTATCAGTAATTTCATTTCTATCATTGAAAACCATATTTAAAGGGCCTTTTATTCTCCATCTTAAAGTTACTCCCTTATAAGATTGATTGTTAGTATATTTTCTAAAATTACTTGAAGCAACTTCATATATAGGTGATTCTTTATCATTTGTTTTTTGTACAAAAAATCTTGTTATATATCCTTTTTTGTAATCATCTTCAGTTGGATTTGGGACAAATGTATTTATTCTCTTTGGATGAGATAATATATTTGTTCTTACTTTATTATATTTTTTATTAATATCCATTATCCTGTATTCCTAAATTGTGCCTTTACCGATGTTTTCCATTGGTTACCATCAATAGTGTGAGATGTTTCTATAATTTGAAATATTCCCTTTGTATATTTTGATGGTACATCTTTTAATTTAAACAAATCCCCTACTCTTAAACCAGATATTCCATGAACTTCAAATTCAAAGTTTATTGGTAGTAAAACAGAATCTACATCCTTTCCCTTGTTTTTTAGATTTATTCCTTTTTGTATAAGATTAAATAAAGCCGAATCATTCCATGCACCCACAACTGCCATTTCATTAATAGAAACATTTGAATCACCTGCAAACCAAGTTGCAAATCTGTTATACCATGCATCTTTTGCATTAGCACCCTCTTTTCTATCTATAACAGTTGGATATACTGCAGCCTGTCCTATGAAAATTTCGTAATTCTTTTCTCTTATTTCATTTTCAGTAAGTTCTTCAGTTTCTTGTGTAGCTCCACCTTCTTCATCATCGTTTTCTTGTATTTTTAAACTATTTAATATTTCTAAAACTGCATCTTTATCTTTTGCAAATAAATTTTTGACTTCAGGTTGTTGACCTTCCTGTATTGTTTCTGCATTTGCATTTGCACTTATTCTTTTACCCAACACATGATTTTTCATTGCACCAGGAATATCAAAATTAAGTTGAGATGATAAAAATGGGGTTCTTATACCTTTGGTTTCAAATACATCTACACCCTCTAATAAACCTGGTGTGATTCTACCAACTAAACTTGTATCTCGTACAGTTAATCCTAAAGCACCTGTTGAGCCCTCTTCTTTCTTACAACTTGGTAATTCAAATATATCAAAATACCACATTGAATTTACTGCAGATGATATACCATTTAATAATTCAAAGTAAATATCTTTTGTAACAACATTTGATTGTGATATTGTTTCACAAAAGAAATCAAAATTGATATACAAATTTCTTAAGTAACCCCATTCTTTTGCTTCTTTATCTGCTTGTAAAACATCTCCATCAACCCTAACCATTGTTTCAAAATAAGGGTCAGCTGATAACTTTTTTGTAGCTGGAAATGCATAATCTAATGGGTCAGCTCCACCTAAATCAGTACTAAATTGTGGCAGAGATGCTAAATTAAGATTTTCTTTTCTTGATGAAAGATTACCATTTTCATCCAATTGAACAAAATTTTCTTTTAACTTTGTAGAAGTAATTGCTTCTATTAAACCAAAATTAGGTGTTTCAGGATTAGGTATAAATAAAATACTTGAATCAGTAGAAAATATACTAGGAAATGCTCTACATATAGTTGAATCTATATCAATCTCAAAACTATATCCTTCTTTTATAGTAGTACATTTAGAATCAGGCCCTGCTTTTAGTTCGTATCTACAAGTATTAAGTATTTTAAAGGCAAGTTCTAATCTTATAAATGATTGGTCTGAAAAAAGTGGGGCTCCTTCTGGTATCTTACCACTTGTTTCTGAACCATCTTCGTTTTTAATACCAACTGATGTATCACTATATCCCTCTACTACTTTTTCTCTAATTTCATCATCTATATTTAAAAAATTATGAGCAGAATACCATGGAACACCATGATAATCACCTTTATCAGGATTTTGTATATTTGCTAAAGCTTTTATATTTTTTGTTTGTTTTTCAGCAGGTAATTTATTATACATCTGCATAAACAAAGACCTTCCAATGTTATCTTCATTTTTTATTTCTTGTGGACTAAATTTAAGTCCACTTTCTGCCTTTTTATCTCCTTCTTGGGAATCTCCTTTGTGTTGTTGTAAATAAGTTGGTATTTCTCCTAAAGTAGTTAGTTCAACATCACATTCGTAAGTTTCACCATCACCACTTTTTATTCCACCACCAGTTATATATCCTAAAAATGCATCATAATGACCTTTTGAGTTTTTTCTTTTATTATTAACATATGAGAAATTGTTATATTCTGCAATATTACAAGCCGATAATACAGGTAATTTTTGTTCTTTTGCTAAATTTGTATTCCAACCAAATTCTACAAGGACTGTATATCCTGGTTCAAGAAAATGTTCGGATATTCTTTCAACTTGACCTAAAGAAAAACATTTAATAGTGAACGTACATTTTCTACTTAAACCCTTATTTCCATTTTGAACTGATATACCTTCTACTACTGGTGATGGTCTATATGCTCTATCATTATCTCTTGCATAAACTGAATCACCTTGAAAGTTTGTACCTACTCTACCCGATTTAGAACCATTACCATATCTTGTTGAAAAATTATCAGTTGACCAATTCTTTTGAGGATTTGCATCATTTTCTGGGTCTTTTTTGTTTTGAAAAGATTCCAATACCAAACCACCTGTTGAAGCAGAACCATTTCCACTTACACCTCCTGCCGATACTAATCTTATCCAACACAACAAAGAAGATGCTGTAATATTCTTTCCAGCTCTACTTTTTAATGTATCGGATACATTTTTTGGTATCTTTGATAAATTTGGAAAAGTTGAAGCCATTATATTATCTATTAATATTATCTAAAATACTTACATAATTCATAGGTATTCTTAATTCAGTACCATCAGGTAATGCAAAGGGTGCATCATGTATATTATTTGCAGATGCAATAATCCACCAAAGGGATGAATTTTGATAAAATTGATTAGCAATTGTATCTAATCTATCACCTGTTTGAGTAACTATATAAATATCCGTATCCGATTTTGGTATTTTTGGGTATATCTTTGTTCTATATACCTCTCTACCATCATTCAGTTTTTTTGTTTTATTATTTTGATATCTACTTGCCATAATTATTTTGTTTCACTACCAGCTATTGTTTTGTAAGGACCTCTTGTTGAGCCATCTGATTTTATTCTTACTAATTCATCATCAAATCCATCACTTTTATAGAAAAGAAGTACTCCATCATCATTTTCTTCGTTTCTAATTTTTCCTAATCCACTACCTTTATATTCTTCATAACCCTGTGCAATTAATGATGTATAGATAGTTGCTTGAGATGGTAATACTTTTGTTTTTGCTTCTTGAACAGCCTCACTAACACTTTTGCCATCTAATTTATCAGATAATCCACCTTGATTTGCATTATCAGGTAATTTAGCTGATTCTTTATCAGCAGGAGTTGATGTTTTCTTATTAGTATTTATATTCTTTGGCATCTTTGGTGCCTTTAAACCATCCAATGGATTAGATAGTTGATATCCTTTAGGAGTAATTTTTTCTGGTTTATCTACTTTTGCATTACCATCTCCTTCTGTTTGAGATGCTCCTATTTCTGCATTATCTCCTCGTTTTTCATTAATTGCTTCAGCAGCTTCTTTAGATATTGTATATGCATAAGGTCTATCTTCTGCACCAACTGATTCAATAAATTTGATTCCAATCGCTGCATCAATAATTTTAGGTAACCATCCACTATCACCATCAGTTTCCCAATTAGAATCATCTGGTATTGTATAAGTTAAAGATTCAATATATCCTATTTTATTATTGTAGATATCACCTATTCTAAATTGTATGATTGGTGCATTAGCATATTGTGCTCCAACAGTTGGGTAAGTCATTTGAGTAATTTTTGTTATCTTTTCCCAATTAGTAGCCAATTCTATTGGACTGTTACAATATAATTTTAGATTAAAAGATGTACTTCTTTCTATTGAATCAAATGTATAAAAATTATAAGGATTACCTACAAACTTTGATGTATTCCAAGATGGGGATACATTTTCAGTAAGACCAGAAATCAATGCTCTAAAGATAATTGGCTTAGAAGTTCCAATCTTTTTCATCCAAACTGGTATAAAATCATAAAGTACTTTATCTCCTACTTTTGCAAAAGCTTTTTCATCATCTAATGTATAATCATCTCCTGGTGATAAAAGGTTTATAGAATCACCAGGTCCTAATCCAAATTTAGAAAACAATGGAGTTGTTCTACTTTGTTTGTTATATGAAAATCCGCTTTCTTCAGGTGAGTAATTAGAAGATATTCCTTCACTCGCTTTTATTGATTCACCATGTTTAGGAGTACTAGAACGTCTAACTCCATATAAAGGTGATACCGATGATAAATCTAATTTAGTTCCTTTTAAATCATTTGGTTCAATTTCACCTAACAGACCTGCATCTTTCTTTTGTTCAGAGTAAGTTAATCCTTGTTCATTAGTTGTAAAAACTACGTTAGGTTCTTCTGGTGATACATCACCCAATCCTTGGGGTGTTCCAAATAATGCTCCTCTTAATTTATCTTTTGCTTTACCAACTAATTTACCAGCCCCTTGTCTTAAAATTGTTTTAGGATTTCCACCACCAGTTTCTTTTAAGAAAGAACCTAAACCAGTCCCTTGTAATCCACTTCCTACTGAATCCAATGTGATTGGTTCTTGTGAATCCAATCCTTCTATATCACCAATCAAACGAGTTGGTATCATCGCCTGTGGTATTCCTAATTTAGTATTTATACCATTTCTTGCTTCGGCAAGTGAAGATACTTTACCACCAAAAACAGCTTTACCAAATTTACCACCAGTAATTTTTTCTAATCCTTTTCCAATTAAACCACCATCACCACCTTCACCACCAGTAGCACCTTTCATATCTTCTACTAAAGGATTGGAACGAGTTGCTATACGAGTAGCTTCATTTCCATAAATTAATGGATTGTTTAATTCAACAGCAGAACGAATTCTAACACCTGAAGTTTCTTGTTCTACAAGAGTTTCTGTATCTGATTTTACTTCAGAGTAAACAGTTCCATATTTAAAGGAATCTTTATTTTCGAAAAGTTCTAATAATGTTTTTCCCATATTATGCTACTCCTAATCCAAATACGTTACCAGTCATTCTTTCACTTCGTTCCATTACTAAATTAGTAACTTTATCTTTATCTAAATAAACATCTTTATTTGCTGCAGTGGTTTGGATTAACATATCCATTTTTTGTAACATCTGTGATTGATATTCAGAAAGTGAACCATCTTCTACTGCAGTAGTTTCTGCTCCCTCATCTCCACCCAATCCAAATACAGATGCCAGTTTCATTAATGGTGTTGCAACTGCTGCTATACCGGCTAATACTGCAAGACCAGGTAATCCAAGTACACCTAGTGTTAATAACGAATAACCAAGTAATGCAAATGCACCAGCTAATCCAGCTAATGTTGGAACCATAAGTGCCAAAGGACCTATTGCTGATACCATCCCTGTTATTGTTGGTAATAAACTTGTTATACCACTACCCATCATTTCAAATCCAGTTCCAATAGCTTGTAGTGCATGACCTAAAACAAATAAAGAACCAGCTATTACTAACATTGCCGCAGCTCCTGCTAATATTGCTACTGCACCTACACCACTTGTCATAATTGCTCCTAATAAAGCAACTGAACCTACGAGTGCTAACATAGATACTACCGCCATTCCAACTGCACTCCAAGAAACTTTCATAAATTCTTGAACTGCTTTACCAAATACGAATACTGCTCCTGCTACAACTAACATGGCTGCCGCTCCTTTAAGAACCTCACCCATTTTAATTTTACCTACCGATTTCATGAACTTACTTGCTCCACCACCATCACCTGTTTTTGGTGGAACTGTTGATTCTGATAATCCTCCTCCTACACCAGCTCCTCCACCGGCCATACCCTTGAAGAATCCTTTTATCTTACCACCAATTCCTCCCATACCTTTCATACTAGCAAGACCATCTTTTAATTTGAATCCCATTTGACCAGCCGCAATTGCTGCAGAACCCATACCTTTAACAACACTTCCTAAAGGACCAGTAGCAATTGTTTTCATGGTTTCCTTCATAGTATCAAAAGTACCTAATTGAATTTCACCTTTATCATTGATGTTATCTAAATTAGCAGCCATTTTTTGGAATTGTTCTACTGTCATTCCAGCGGCTTCAGCTGCTTGTCTTTTTTGGAAAACATCCATCTTGTTGAATGCATCTATACCACCCATTTGTTTAATGGTTTCTTTTACAGATGCACCTAACTTACCATCATATGCTAATTGTCTTGCTTTATTAAGGTTAATATTTCTCCCTAACATTGCACCTAATTCTAATTCTTTAGTTATTGAAGATTCGAAATCTAATAGTGAATCAGTTACACCAGTAATGGTAGCCATATTAACACCAAGTTTTGCTGCCATAACAGCCGCTTGACCTATATTCTTACCACCTTCTTTACCATATAGTGCAAATGCTTCTGCTGAATTTGCAACATCCTCCATTACTTGACCAGGAATTACTCCTTGTTGTATTGCAAATTGTTTAGTAGATGCCGCTACGTTTAGAGCAGTTTCAGTAGAATTATCATTTAATCTTGCAAAAGCACCAACCATTCTAGCGGTTGATTCTCCACTCATGTTTAGATTATTTGCAAGTAAATTTGTTTTTGCTTGTGCCTCAAAGGTTGCGTTTTCGATACCACCCATTTCAGCAGATAGACCTTTAACAACTCCAACTGAATCTTTAAATACTAATCCTAAAGCAGTAGCTGATACTGTTGATTCTGTAAAGAAAGTACCAAGTTCGTGTGCCGAATGTCCTAACTTATCAATAACAACTCCAGCTCCAATTAAAGCGGAACCAAATACTCCACCAACAGTTGATGTAAGTAATCTAAACGTATCTAATGTTCCACTTACAGTATCATGAATACCATCTAATACATCTCTATGTCTTTGTAATGATTGTTTTTGTCTATCTGTTAGAGAGGCATAATCTTTTGCCATCTCATTCTGTGCATTGAGATTATCAATTATATCAGAAGTGATACCTTTATTCTTTTCTAATTTTGCAATTTCACTTGTATATTCATCTTGTAGAATTTGTTTTTCAAGTGTTTGGTCACCTGTGAGATTTGCTATTTGTTGATTGATACCTGCTAATCTATTACTTCTATCTAATGCTACCTTTGATAAATCATTACCATTAAGTTGCATTTGTATTCTTTGTTTTTCAGCAGATTTTAATGGTTCATATAATGAAGCCATTCCTTTGATACTGTTTTGAGCATCAACATAAGAACTTCTTTGTTCATCTCTTATTTTCTGGTTTATACCCCTAAGCTTTTCAGCTAATTTTAATCTTTCTTTATTTAAATCATTGGCACGCTTCTCATCCTCAATACCTTGTTTATTAAACGCATTGATTTTTTGGGTAAGATTACCAATCTCCCCAAGAATTTTTAATCTTTCTTTTTGAGTTTCGTTAGCCATCTATAGCATTATTTTTTAGCCATTGGAATTTTTGAAAGAATCTTATCCAATTCTTCTTTATCTCTTTTAAGTTTTTCCATTCTTTGGATTACTTCTCTATCCATTCTTGCTTTTCTTGCCTGTTTTAAAACTGAATCCGCTTGGTTTCTTTTTAAACCATCAAAAAATGCATCAGAGAATTTTTTAGCTGCTCCAAATAGTCCTTCATTTACTTTATCTTTAGACATAGGGTTTCTCCTTTATAGTTTTATACTACTATAAATATAGGACACAAAAAAAGTGAGGAATTATTTCCTCACTCTTACTGATGGTCCTTTTGGAGAAGATTTTTTACCAATCTTATCCATTTCTTGTTTTTCTTTTTTCTTTGCTTCTATTAACTTCTTAAAATAGAACCTCCTCCAATGAATTGGCATATGGTACACCTCGGACCAAATAAATCCATTACCATAGTTAACCATCTCCCAAATTTGGTTATGAAGTTGGATTGAGTAATCACTCGGCAGGGTAAAAAAACCCGGCACCAAATGGTATATCAAGTGCCTCCGTTTCACCTGTTATATCAGAAGTAAAATCAAAACTCAAATCTAAATCTGGTGATATAGTTCTAACATAGTTTCTTAAAGCTCTTGAATCTTTAGCTAAAAGATTGTTTTTTACAAAGTTATTAATAAATCCTCTATCTGTATTTCCATCTACATCTTGTATCATATATCTCAATCTTGTAGATACATCTTGGGATGGTGCTTCACTTTTACCACTTAATCTCTGCATTGCTTGAATATCTTTATTGATATCAATTTCATCTTTATGAGTGAGTAGTTTAAACTTGATAGTTTTTTTTAAGGTAGGTAATTCAAATTCATATAAATTATCTGAATTCAACTTATCAAAATCAATATCTTTAGTTTGTATTTTAGATAAATCTATATTAACTTTTTGTTGTTCCAAGGTAAAGGGGTCTGTTACCTCAACTTCATAATCTGCTCCATAACCCAAAACACGAGTTGCAAGAAGAATTGCGTTTTTATCACCAACGAATATATCACCTATATCCACTCCTTCTTCGACCACAACAGATTCGAATAACTTATCAAGTACCACCCCCTTCCTTATCAAATTTTGGGAAGCAAGTATATCCTCTTCTTTTGCAGTCATATACTTAATCTCCACCGTACCCTTTGATAACGGGTGTCCTTCAGCGTAAGGTTTACCTTGAGATGGTAACTCTATCACTTCAGTTGGAAAATCATAATTTGCCATAAACTTTTATTTTAATGTTCGTATATAAATATATAAGTTTTAAAAAGTTAGAATTATTTGTCTTGTAGATATCCTATTAAAATAAATAACATCCATCCTGCAGCTATTGATAATATTACTATATGTTCCTTCATTTCTTTTTATCTAATTGAAATAATGTATATATTATCGTGGCTACAATACCATGTAATAGTATTTTTGGAAAAACTATTTCATATGAAAGGGATTGATTTATAAATGCATAAAGAAAAAGGAAACAAACAAAAATATTAATACCAACTACAAAGTTACCAAAGTATTCTTTTACTTTTGTATTCCAATATTTTTTTAGTACTAAAAATAGTACTACAAATGCTCCAATTTCAATTACATATTCACTCATCACTAACTCCATTTGAACATATAAATATATAATGTTAAAATTTATGTAAAAAAAAAGGTTCTCAACAAGAGAACCTTTTATGGAAGTATCAAAAGTATATTGTAGTATTAGTATTCTAAAATTGCGTAATCGTAAGAAAGTGTTAGAGTGATTTCTGAAGGGTCATTAGAAGCCCAATCTAAATCATTGAACACTGCGTTGTTAATAAACGCACCTTTAAGTTTCCAATTTTCGATTTTATCACCAACAGGTCCTAGCATATAGATATCGATATCTTTTTTATAGAAATCTGCATATCCATCTCTACCTGTGATAGATTCGTGAGATGTTCTTACCCACTCCATTACTTGTTGTGCACCACTTGGTACAATTGGGTCGAATAGAGTGATTTCGATATCTTGCCACTCACCTTTACCTTTGAGTTTTCTCTTAACGTTGATGTGGTCTAGTGTTACAACTTCAAACTGAATAGAAGGTCTATTTGCAGTTTTAATCAAATATGAAGCGATACCATCAATTTCCATGATGTATCTGTTCTTCATCTTCGGTTCGAAGTTGGTGTAGAACATATCGTTGAATTCTAATACTTCTGCCATTTTATTTTTCTCCTTTATATACTATAAATATAGTTTCCTTAATTTTTTATTATGCCGAGAACGAAGCTCCAGTCGGTAATATGTTGAAATCAATTACGATGAATTCCGCAGTCTTGGTAGGTTGTAAATAAATAGCCCCTGCCAAGATGTTTCTATCAATCACATCTGGTGTGTTGTTTGATTCATCCATTACCACTCTAAAAGCGTAAAGTCCTTGTCTTTGTTGTATTCCTTCCAAATATGGATTTACAGTATTCAAGAATTTTCCTCTTGTCTGTGTTGTATTCTGTTCAAATACAAGGTATCTTGATGTAGATGCAATGTATTTTTTAACTTTAATTAACAATCTTCTTACGTTGATTCTATCAAGTGCAGATGCTCTATCTTGTAGAGTTTTTTGTCCGAATGCAACGATACCCTCACCTGGGAATTGTGCGATTGGGTTAATCTTCCCTTCATATAGTGTATCTCTTTCAGCATGTGTTAATCTGTTTAGTACAGAAACTGCTCCGGTGATACCACCTCTGTTTAAACCTGCTGGTGCAAACCATTCAGCTGCAACTGCATCGTTTTCAGCGTAAATACCTGGCATCAATACTGATGGAGGAACTGAAGTTAATTTATTCGTTCTACTATCGATTGTTTTAACCCATGGGTAGTAAGTACCAACATAGTTAGAATCAACTGATGTACCTTCTTGTACAGCCTGAGCGATAGTATCATCTTTATCAGTTACATCACCAATGAAGAATGCATCTTCTCTAGCTTCTACCATATCAGTTACTTTATCAAACACATAAGAGTGTAATCTTCTAACAACACCAGGTGCAGATACCAAGTTGATATCGAAATCATCTGGGTTAGATACTGCGTTGATTGCTTTTACATATGCAACTGAACCACTTGCTGTTGAAGTAGATAAGTTAAATCCTTGTGAGTTTCCTGCTCCCCATTGTGAATCATCAGCTTTAGCTGATTTGATTGTTGGAGATATACCATCGAATCCACCTTGGAATCCAACTGTAAATTGTCTTTTAGCGATAGTTGTTGCAGTATCTGATGTAGAAACAGTATAACCAAAGTTAAATGTTCCATATCCATCTTCAGGATGGTTTTGAGTTGTACTTGTTCCTGCCGCTACATTAATATCAGCATCAAATGCAAATACTGTGTTCCCACCAACTGTTGCCGAAGCTGGAATTGGTGAAAGATATGCCGCATTATCTATTTTTACAACACCAGTTTCTAAATCGATACCTGAATATGATGTTGATTTAGATGCATTGTTTTCAGCGGAACCAGTAGAGAAAATTACTGCTGGTACTTCTGATTCTGAACCACCTACATAAATTGGGTTAGTATATGCTCCGTGTCCAAATGGTACTGCTGTTACAGGTGCCGAACCTTCTGCTACACATTCAACTCTTACAAATTTAGAACGATTTACATAATCTCCATTTGTTGTAAGTTTTCCAACTGCATCAATTGTAATATTATAATCACCAATCACTTTTTTAATGTAATTTGGTGAAGCTGGGTCTAAAGTTACATTTGTAAATGTTTCTTTTACTACTTTACTTTTATCTGTATCAGAGTATCCTCTAATTGCTAATGAGAATGTTCCATAATCAGTTGCATTTGAAGTACCAGCTGCTTTTACATTAAAAATAGATACTTTAAATTCTTTGTTTGCGTAAGTACCATCACCAAGAGTATGTAACTTAAATAAGTTATGTCTTTCACCAGAAATCAATTGTGATTGTATCCAAGGAGTAGAAGCGTGTGTACAATCTTGTGTGAAATCTTGGTCAGCCAACGCAACTAATGATACTTGAGAACCACTATTAGTTAGGTGGTTTGCAAAGTTGGTTGCTGCATTTTCAAAGTATTTGTATGAAAATACTTTTTTACCACCAAATGCACTTTCTCCGAATACATCGGATAAATCATTTCCTGCTGATGGTAATACTGATGCTGATATTTCAGTTCCTAATAAAGAACCTGAAATTGAAAATGCTGATGCTGATGGTTGTGAATCTATAGCTGTTGATGCATATAATTCAGTTGTTACATCTCCATCTGAATCTGCTAAGTTATCAGTTCCATGAAGTACACCGATGATTTGGTCATCTTTAGTACCTACACCACTTAACTTAATCCCAAGAGGTGCTGCATGAGTATAACCACCTATATGTCCTACACGAACAATAGTAGCTACTCCAGCTTCTCTTAAATAATTTTGTACGGTATATCCTGAATAGTATTCTCCATTAGGTGTACCGAATATTTCTTCGAATTCTGATTGTGTATTGACAACGGTTGGTACGAAAGCAGGTCCTTTATGGAAAGGTCCAATTATTGCTGCTCCGATTTCACCAATCCCTTGTGATAGGAAAGAAAGGTCATTTTCTCTCGTAAATACACCAGGTGATACAATCTTTTCTGCCATTTTATATTACTCCTTGTTAATTTTTTTGTATAATATACTCTTATATAAGTATAATCAACTAAATCGAAAGATTATTTTTTATCCTTCTACTTCAGTTGTTTCTTCTTTTGGAGTTGGAATAAATTCACCTGTTGAAGGGTCAAAATTACCATCTCCATATTTTTCATTCAATCCTTTAAACAAATCTTGTTCTTTTTCAACAAGTTCTTGATGTTTTTTAAGTAATTCGGACTCTTGTGATTCTAATTGTTGGATAGTTCTACTCTTTTGAATAGAAAGTTGTCCTAATTGAGTAAAAGTTCTACCTACTTCTGTTCGTAACTCGTTAATTGATTGAATTTCTTCTTCTGTAAACTTTATTGCTTCTGCCATTTTTGTAAATTTTAATGTTTGTATTAATTTATATATATAAATATATAGATTTTACCAAAACGTAATTTTTTTATTCATTAATTTTCAAATGTGTGAGAGAATGAAATTGAAGTTGAATAAGAACCCCAAACTCCCATTTCTTTTGCTCTTACTCTAGCATACCAAGTACCAGTTGAAAGACCAGATACATTTAAAGATGTTCCACTTAACACTATCGAGTGAGTTCCATCTGGTGATGAGAAATCAGAGTTGTTATCAACTTGTAGTTGATATTCGGTTACACCAGTTGAACCAGTTGCCGTTGGTGCTGTCCATGATAAGTTAGAGTTTTGTGCTCCTCCTGGGTCGCTATAAGCTAAGTCAGCTGGTGCACTTGGTCCATTAAAGTCACTAAATCCTTCCCCACCTTTGTTGTGAGTAATATATCCATTAACCATATAAGTATCGTGTTCTTCAACATCAATTGATACAATTTCTACCGTACTATCAACTGTATCAATTGAAGTTACTTCAATTTCTTCTAAAAGTTCAGAATTTCCTTTTATTAGAATATCACCAATAACTAGCCTATGAATTTCTTTAAATCTATAAATTCCACTATCTTCTGAATCTTTTACTAACATTGGGTGTTCTGCTGTTGCAGTTATTTCTCCATTATTCACATTGTAATATCTTGATGCAAAAGAATAAGTTAAATTTACAACTTCTACATTTTTCATCACTTCTCCTAATTCAGAAGTTGACCACTCTAAAAATGTGCCATCAGAATCTTCTGAAAGTCCATTAAGTGAATAACCTTGTAAGATATCTCCTTCTTCTAAATCTCCAGCATCTATCGTAGAGCCATCATCTAAAATAATAGGAGAATCTGCCGTTAAACATAATGTTGATGAGTTTCCATCATATGAATCAACTGCAAAAATTGTTTTATTTGCGGTAATACCAGTTGATACACCAGTAACATGGTCATTATAATCTTCTTGATATACTACTTGTAATGCATTTGCTGATACGGTATTAATAGCGGTTTGAGATGCATTATCACCTCTTTCTGAAAAAGTAACTGTTGCCGTCTTATGTTCTGAACCTCCAATGGTGATTGTAGTACCAGAATTAACTGACCAAGTAAAGTTTCCTGCAGTAGTTGCTATGGTATTACCATGATTAGTACCAGCCCCACCAAATGTTAAAGTGTAATCTTCATTGGTTTCTTCAACCCCATAAGTATATCCACTAATTGAACCAACCGAATCGATTGCGAACGATGAAAAACTAATATTATCTCCTGCTGATGGAGTACCATTATATATTGTACCTATTGATGCTTCAGTAGCACCTGTACCACCTGTAGCGGTATTTAGGTTATTTAATGATAATGTATCTCCTGAACTTAATGTTGGCATATCTTTCTCCTACTATATATTATAAATATTAAGTAAATCGTTTACCCATTTATCTTTGTTAGTATAATTATCTATCATGTATTGTTTTAGATGTAAAAACCACTTATTTTTTTCTTCATGAGGGGTTTCTACCAGCCTACTATAAATATCATCAAAATCTTTTTTAAATGTAGCTCTGTATGGATACTCTAAATCTTTACACCAAGATGTGTGTAAAATTGGTAATTTTCCTCTATCTACTGCCTCAAATATTGAATACCCAAAAGGTTCATATGTAAAACAAGAATGAGATATACCCCAATTCATTCCATAAAATCTATCACCAAACTCTGCTTTGTAATGATAAATTCTCATTTTGGTAGTATCCATCTTATATCCGTTTTTAAATACTTTATTGAATAAAATTGAATCAGTAAAAACATATGCTTTTTTACCATCTAAAAAATGTGGGTTTTTTCTACCCTCACTTCTTGCTGCAAATCCTAAATTATTAGAATATGATAAAGGAAGGTTATGTTTAAACTCATAGAAATTAGGAATATTTTGATTTTCATACTTTATATCATATAAACCAATCCATATAGATTTTTTTGCCCATTCATTTACATCAATTTCCCATGATGAATCAATATAAGGATGATGACCAAAAGATGAATCACTACCAACTGCGTTTTTTAAAATATGGTCTACTGAATTATGTAAAACATTTGAATGGATTTTATGTTTATTATCTACCAATACTTTCATTGGTTTGTAATGTCCATGTAATATATGAATTCTTCTACAATTTTTTACAACCTTTTCAAATCTTCTTAAATCATCACCATGCCAATGAGTTTCTATTGGAAATTCATAATCATACTCATTAAAATTTTTTGGTTTGTTTCTATGTATGAGAAGTACAGGTTTAACTTTTAACTTTGGTGCAATTTCTTCTAACCAAATATTAACCCATGTATCGGTTCCTGCATTTACCCAAGGACCACCACCTGTTGTATAATAAACATCATACATATTTTATTTTTTTACTATTATTTTTCCTTCAAAGTTTGCTGAAAATGAAACTGTTAATGCATTTACAGAAGTAGATTCTATATCTACTGGTTGCTCTTGTGTATTATTTGAAGTGTTCCATGCTTGTACAAAAGGATATCTTTCATCTAAATTATGTGTTATAGTATAAAAAGAAGCACCTGTTACATCTTCTCTATATGAAGTAAGAGTTTGAATTTCATCTCCCAAACCACTAATGTTACTTGCTGCAGTTGAACCACTTACAACGTGTCCACCTTTTGCTACAACAACATGACCAGAATGAGCAGCTGATAAAACAACTTGTACTGTATTTGTATCAGTTAAAGATACAGTTTGTGGTATAAGTTGATTATAATTAGAATCATAAGTAGAAACCAATACATTTCTTGTATCAAAGTTATGTGATACGTTTATAGTTGATTGATTAGAGAAAGATGCAGTTACTGATGCAACTTGGTCAACTTGAATTCCAGTCAATCCACTACCATCTCCTTTATATGAAC
>Ga0255759_10002421_pt1 | contig 16657 bp, 18 predicted proteins | sample 101ome_20_FD_179959 | JGI IMG/M metagenome (GOLD analysis project Ga0255759, IMG submission 179959) | Coastal salt marsh microbial communities from the Groves Creek Marsh, Skidaway Island, Georgia - 101404AT metaG (version 2) | ecosystem: Environmental > Aquatic > Marine > Intertidal zone >...
CCTGTTCTCTGTTCACTGTCCAAACACAAGTTGCTAATCCATGTTTGTGTGCAAGCTCAACATTTTGTTTTGTAACATCGCGGTAGAAAGCGCTCCACACATGACCCTCTAAAGATTTTATTATATTGGGTAATAAAAATAATTCTTCCATTGGATAATTTTTAACCATCCATGGAGAGTTTTCATAAATATTCTTTTTAGTGATTGAAAGTCCTTGTTGCAAAGTAATGAATCCTCTTAAAACATTTGGGTTTTGTTTTTTAAGGGCGTAAAGAATTCTAAAATCATAAGAAGTGATTAAAGTTCTGTCTTCAAGTTTAAAATCTTTTATATCTTTAAGGATTAAGGAAACCATGTTTTCTGGGTCAGGTGTTACATTTTCTTGTGTGGGAGTTGATTTAATTTCTAAATTTAAAAATACATCTTTATATTTATCTTCGGTAACTAATTTAAAAAAATCCGTTAATTTAGGTATTCTCTCGTCCTTAGCAGATTTTTGATTTTTAAATCTTTTTGCATACTTCGTTTCAGGCTTTATGCTTTCAATATTGTACTTACTAATTTCATCATAAGTTAGTTCTACTAATTTCATGGTTTTGTCTGTAATCCAGTTTCCTGAAGCGTCTTTAACTAGATCAGGGTTTAATCTGTAGTCGTGAAATATAATTGGAATATTATCTTTTGAAATTACAACATCAAATTCAACTGCTTTAATGCCTAGATCAAATGTATATTTAAAACCTGATATAGAATTTTCAACAATATCACCTCTTGCTCCCCTGTGGCCGTAAATTCTTATGTAGTTTGGTTTCGTTAAAAATGGATTGGTCAATTAATCCTCAAATCAGTATTAGTATCAAACAGGTGTAGTTTGTCATTTTGAATGGAAAGATTTATATTTTTTCCAATAGTGTCTTCTTTAACAACGCCCGAGATACTTGCAACTAAAATCTCATTACTATTTTCAAGTTTACCATGAATAAGTGTATTAGCGCCGATAAGCTCTACAAGTTCAACTTTTAACTTTATTGGACCATTTGGATCTAATTCAAAATCTTCAGGTCGCATGCCTACATTAACTGGTCCATTAAATTTTGAATTAATTGAAAGTGAAGCTTTATTTGCGAAACTCACTTTATTATTTTGACAGTTACCTTTTAATATATTCATCGCTGGGCTTCCTATAAATTGAGCTGTAAATAAAGTTTTAGGCTTAGTATAAACTTCTAAAGGAGTTCCAATATGTTCTACATTACCTTCATTCATTACAATCATTCGATCAGCTAATGTCATCGCTTCAACTTGATCATGCGTTACATATAAAGAGGTTGTTTTTAATTGAGTTTGAAGTTTTTTAATCTCTAGTCTCATTTGAACTCTTAATTTTGCATCTAGATTTGATAATGGTTCATCAAATAAAAAAGCCACAGGATTTCTTACAATAGCTCTTCCCATTGCAACTCTCTGTCTTTGTCCTCCTGATAATTGATTGGGTTTTCGCTCTAATAATTCTCCAAGTTCTAATATTTCAGCTGCTTTTTGAACTCTATACTCAATTTCTTCTTTCGGCACTTTTGCAATTTTTAAACCATAAGCCATATTGCCAAAAACAGTCATATGAGGATAAAGAGCGTAATTTTGGAATACCATAGCAATATTTCTTTCCATTGGCTCAAGCTCGTTTACTTTTTTATTATCAATTAAAATATTGCCTTCATTTGCATCCTCTAACCCCGCAACCATTCTTAATAAAGTTGATTTTCCGCAGCCTGATGGCCCAACTATAACAATGAGTTCACCATCTTTAACGTCAATACTCAGATTATGAATAACTTGAGTTTTTCCAAAAGATTTCTTTAAATTTTGTAAACTAATTTGAGACATTATTTATCGCTTTCTAATAACCCTTTAACAAAAAACTTTTGCATACTTATTACTACTATTATTGGCGGAACCATAGCCAACATTGCTGTTGCCATAACCGTTGGCCAGTGTGCATAATCATCTCCTGTAGGTATCATTGAGTCTATTGCCATTACAATAGTTCTCATTTCAGGATCTGTAGTCATTAATAATGGCCACAAATATTGGTTCCATCCAAAAATAAACAAAATAACAAATAGAGCTGCAATATTAGTTTTACTAATTGGAACTAATATATCAAAAAAGAAACGCATTGGACTACAGCCATCCATTCTAGCTGCCTCAACCATTTCATCAGGTATAGTCATAAAAAATTGTCTAAATAAAAAAGTTGCTGTCGCTGATGCAATTAATGGAAAGATTAAACCTGTGTAAGAATTTAATAGATTTAAATTTGCAACAACTTCGTAAGTTGGAACTATTCTTACTTCAACTGGAAGCATCAGAGTAATAAAGATTAACCAGAAACATAAATTCCTAAATGGAAATCTAAAATAAACAAATGCGAAAGCTGACAATAAAGAAATAATTATTTTTCCAACAGTAATTCCAATAGCCATGATTGCAGAGTTCATCATCATTTTTATCACAGGTACTTTGGCTCCGTATCCTTCTGGCGAACCCCTAAATAATGCATTAGCATAATTTTCAAAGAACTCTGTTCCAGGTAACATTGGTAATGGAGGATAAATAATTGCATCTTGTGTTACAGTGGATGCAACAAAAGTTAGCCAAACTGGAAAGAATATAAATAATACCCCAAGAATTAAACCTAGGTGAGTTAACCAATATCCTGATCTCTTTTTCTCAACCATTAGTAATGAACCTTTCTCTCTATATATTTAAATTGAATTACAGTTAAAATTCCAACCAGCACTAAAAGAATTACAGATTGAGCTGCACTAGATCCTAAGTCTTGGCTTACGAAACCGTCTGAGAATACTTTGTAAACAAGAATGGTGGTCGACTGCTCAGGTCCTCCGGAAGTAATAGTGTGAATTACTCCAAAAGTATCAAAGAAAGCATAAACTATATTAACTACTAATAAAAAGAATGTAATAGGTGAAAGCAGAGGTATCACAATCGATCCAAACCTTTTCCAAAAACTAGCTCCATCTATTGCAGCCGCCTCAATAATAGATTTTGGAATGGCTTGTAGTCCTGCTAAAAAAAACAAGAAGTTGTAACTTATTCTTCCCCATGATGACGCTAAAATAACCAAAAACATTGCTTGATCACCTTTTAAAGTATGATTCCATTCGTAACCTAAAGCTTTAAGATAATAAGAAGCTAAACCAATATTTCCATTAAACATAAATAACCATAAAACTCCTGCAATAGCCGGTGCTATAGCGTAAGGCCAAATTAATAAGGTTTGATAAACACCAGCTCCTTTAATTAATCGATCTGCTAACGCAGCTAAATATAAACCTAAAGCCATTGAAGAAACGGATACTGCCGTTGAAAAAATAATTGTTGTTTTAAAACTTGCTAAATAATAAGGGTCAGATAATAAAAATCTAAAATTATCTAAGCCTACAAATTCTGTCTTTAATCCAAAAGGATCTGGTAAAAATAAAGAATTCCAAATGGCTTGTCCTGATGGGTAAAAAAAGAAGACAAAAGAAATCAGTAGCTGAGGTGCAACTAGCAGTGCTGGTAGCCACCAGCCTTTAAAAAAAACTCTTTTTTCCATTTGATCTTAAGAAGTGTACTAGGGGCTTTCACCCCTGGTACATTAAATTGATTTACTTGTTTGCTCTTTCAAATCTTCTTAGAAGAACGTTACCTCTTTTTACAGCGCTGTCTAAAGCTACTTGAGCAGTTTTAGTGCCGTTGTAAACTCCTTCCATCTCTTCATCAATAATTCCTCTTATTTGATCAAAAGATCCAAGACGTAAGCCTTTAGAGTTTTCAGTAACTTTATTTCTCATCATCTGTATTCCTGCTAAATCAGTTCCAGGATTTGATTTATAAAACCCTGCCTTTTTAGTAGCTGAAGCAGCTGCAGTTGTAACACCTAAATAACCCGTGTCTTGGTGCCACTTAGCTTGAATATCAGTTCTTGATAAGAAAGCTAAAAATGCTGCCGTAGCTTTGTTCTCCTCTTTAGATTTTCCAGATAATGCCCATAGAGATGAACCACCGATAATTGTGTTTTGAGGTGCTTCAGTTCCTCCATAGTAAGGTAAATGTCTAATACCAAATTCGAACTTAGCTTCTTTTTTGATACCAGCATAACCAGCAGAAGACTCTGTCATTAACATACACTCGCCAGCTCTAAAATTTTTACCAGCTTCGTTTCTTCTACCCATATACTTAAATTTACCTTCTTGTGCCCATTTACCTAAAGTTTGAATGTGCTTGATGTGTACTGGGCTATTGAAAGCTAACTCAGTATCTAAACCAGCAAATCCATTAGCTTTAGTTGCAAATGGTATGTTATGGTAAGCTGAAAAGTTTTCAAGGTGAACCCAACTGTGCCAACAAGTACAGAAAGGCATATCAATACCTTTTGCTTTTGCAGCATCAAGCGCGTTTCCTACTCTTTTCCACGTACTTAAATCCATTTCTGGGTCTAAACCTGCTTTTTTCATTAAGTCTTTATTAACCCAAAGAACAGGTGTTGAAGAGTTGTAAGGCATAGATAACATTTTGCCATCTGTAGTCGTATAGTAACCAGATACAGCTGATACAAATCCATTTGGATTAAATCTTTGACCAGCATCTTTCATAAGTTGGTACATTGGAACGTAAGCTCCTTTTGCAGCCATTAAACTTGCAGTTCCAACTTCAAACACCATAAGGATATTTGGATGTTGTCCTGCTCTGAATGCGGCAATACCAGCGTTTAGAGTTTCTGAGTAATTACCTTTTCTAGTATGAACTACAGTGTATTTGTCTTGTGATGCATTGAACTTGTTTACTTGTTCATCAAGTAACTCACCAAGTCTTCCACCAAAAGCATGCCACCATTGTATTTCTACTTTTGCTTGTGCAGCAGTTCCCGCAAACATTGCGAAAAGTGCCAACGAAGCAATTATTGCTTTTATTTTTTTCATTATGATTGTCCCCCTATTTTCTTTAAAAAAGAAAAAAATCTAGCATAAAATATATATAAAGAGGAGTCGGTAATTAAATTTAGATTCTACCTAGGGTTTTATTTTATTTTCCCAAAAATGTTTAAAAGTATTACACCAGTAATAATTAAAACTAAACCAATGGTTCCATAAAGATTTGGTGTTTGATTATATTTAAATATTCCAAATAATGTTACAGCTGTAATTGTTAAGGCACCATATGTTGCATAAGTAAAACCAACTGGAATAATTGTCATTGCTTTAGAAATACAAAACAAACAGATGACAATACTTGTTACACAAAAAATTGTTGGTGTTAATTTTGTAAATCCTTCTGTTGTTTTTAAAAAACCGTTTGAAGCAATTCCTGTAATGATAGCTAGAATTAAATAAATGTAACCTGAGAATAAACTTATGTTTTTCATTTAAGCTTTTGCAAACTGACCACCATCTTTGTATCTCCATAACCATTTCTTCATTTCTTCTTCAACATTAGATGGGTTTATATCTAAATCTTTTAATGTGAGATGATTGTTAGAAACAACATTATCTGCTTCAGATAAAATTTCGCATTGGTCTCTGGTTAGAATTGGTGGAATAGGAAGAAGATCTGTAATTGTACTTTGTATTTTTGCAAGAGGCATTGGCATCTCAACTACAAATCTTTTTTTATTTATCGATTTTAAAATAGATTTAACCATATCTCCAAAGCTAATTACTTTTGGACCACCTATTTCATAGATTTTTCCTTCATTATTTTTTGTCACAATGGCTTGAACAATAGCATCAGCAACATCAGTTACTAATATTGGTTGAAACTTATAATTCATGCCAACAACAGGTATGATGGGAAGAAGGCTTAACTTAGAAAATAAATTTGTAAAATTGTCTTCTGTTCCACACACAACACTTGGCCTTATAACAACTGTATTTTTAAAATTTTCAAAAGCTTTTATCTCTCCCTGATATTTTGATTTTTGATAAAGAGATTTAGAATTTTCACTAGCTCCTATTGCAGACACATGTATAAATTTTTTTACATCTGAGTCATTGCAAATTTTGGCAACTGCCTCTGGTATGTTTGAATGAATATTATAAAACTTCTGTTTTCTTGTCTCAAAAAGAATACCGATTAAATTAATAACGATATCAGAGTTCTTAATAGCTTCTTTAAGTTCTGTAAAATTATTCGAATTCCAATTTATAAGCTCAATTGCCCCTGGTGTAGCTTGCGTTTTTAAATAACCCTTTTGAAAAGCTTTTCTTGTGGAAATAATGCACCTATGGTTTTTCTTGGTCAAATTCCTGACAAGATATCTTCCTATAAATCCACCACCACCTAAGATTGTGCAAATATGATTTTTCATGTTAATTACAATACTTATATATGAAAATAACTAAGTTTAAAGGCGACATAACTTCAGAAATAGCTAATTCATTTAAAAACAGTATTGCAATTGATACTGAGGCGACTGGCTTACAAATACCCGAACGAGACAAACTGAGTTTAATACAGATCTGTGATGAAAATGAAAACGTCTATATAATTCAACCTAATAAAAATGATTTCATAGCACCAAATTTAGTCTCGGTTCTGGAAAGTGATAGGATATTAAAGATTGGTCATTATTTACGATTTGACAAAAGTGCGCTTGAATATTTTCTTAAGTGTAAAATAAAAAATATTTTTGATACTAAAATTGCTTCAAAAATAGTTAGAACATACACAGAAAGCCATGGCTTAAAAAATTTGGTGCAAGAATTCTGCAATAAGTCACTTGATAAACGACAAGGGAGTAGTGATTGGAATAAAGATATAAATGAATTAACAGATAAACAACTAGAGTACGCAGCAGGTGATGTAATTTATTTACATAAAATTAAAAACGAATTAGAAAAAATGTTAATCCGAGAAAAAAGATTAGATATTTTCAAAAGTTGTTTAGCTTTTTTAGATACTAGAGTAGAATTAGATCAAAACGGATTTAAATTTGATATTTTTGAACACTAATGAATAAAAAAGATTATATTTTAATAGCAAAAAAAGCTGCCACAGTTCAAATTAATGAATTAAAAAAAATAAAAAAGGTTTTTAATAAAAACTTTGTCAATGCCATTAACTTAATTCTTAATTGTAAAGGTAAAGTGATTTTTGCTGGAGTTGGAAAATCAGGGTTAATCGCTAGAAAAATCTCAGCAACTTTTTCAAGTGTTGGGGTTCCAAGTTTTTTTTGTCACCCGTCCGAAGCACTACATGGTGACATGGGGCAAATAGAAAAAAAAGATTTACTAATTATTTTTTCTTATTCAGGTAATACATTAGAACTTACCAACATGCTTAAGTATGCTAACCGATATAGAATAAAAGTTATTGGTATAGCATCAAAAGTTGACAGTATTTTGCTTAAAGCTAGTGATGTGAAACTTGTTTTGCCGAATGTGAAAGAATCAGATGTTATTGGTATGGTTCCAACTACCAGCACTTCGATTTCTTTACTTCTTGGTGATTGTTTAGCTACTACTGTGATGCATCAAAAAAAATTTTCTAAAGATAAATTTAAAGTTTTTCATCCAGGAGGGAATATAGGTAAGTCGCTACTGCTTGCAAAAGATATTATGGTGAAAGGTAACAAAATGCCAGTAATTCAATTGAACAAAGGCTTTAAAGAGGCGCTAAAGGAAATGAATAAAAAGAAATTAGGTATCGTGGTGATTGTAAAAAATAAAATTATTAAAGGAATAGTAACAGATGGTGATTTACGTAGAGAAATAAAGAACAATTCAATTAATAATAATTTAAGAAATTATACTAAAAAAATTCCTTTAGTGGTAAATGAGAATATGTCGGCAGATAAAGCGTTAGCTATTTGTAACGAACATAAGATAACGTCATTATTAGTTGTATCAGATAAAGATTTAAATAAGAAAAATAAAAAGCTTATTGGTATTATCCATATTCACTTTCTTTTGCAAAATGGAATTAAATAAATGAATAAAATAAAAAAAGTAAAGATTATTCAATTATCTCTTTTATTGACTGGTTTAGTCATTATTTACTTTACTTATTATCACAACAATTCTAACAAAAAATTAGATGGTATTTCTGAACAAGTGAGAGAAGAAGTAATTCAAAAATCAACTTCAACAAACGAGGCGAGCAATATTTTTTATAATATAAAATATACTGGCATTGATTTATCTGGAAACAGATATATTTTAACTTCTGAAGAAGCGGTTATGAAAAAAGGAAATAATTATTCTTTAGATCTAAAAGGTGTTAATTATACTTTCTATTTTAAAGATGATACAATATTAAAAGTAACTTCTAAATCAGGATTATATAACAGTCAAAACTTAGACATGAAATTTAAAGATGAAGTTTTAATGTCATATAACGGAAATATTTTACAAGCTGAAAAAGCAGAATATTCAAACTCTGGCAACTATTTAAAAATACAAAATAATATTAAAATTGAGAGTAACTTTGGTAATATGTCAGCAGATGAATTTTTTTTTGATTTAAATTCCAAAAAACTTAAAATTAATTCTTATAATGATAATAATATTAAAGCAAAAATAAAAATAGATGAAAAAAGGTTTTAGAATTTTAAAATTTAAAAAAGATAAGCCAATATTTGAGGTTAAAGATTTAAGTAAATCATTCAACGGAAGACCTATTTTAAAAAAACTTTCAATTAAAGTTTTTCCAGGCGAGTGTGTTGGCATCTTGGGACCAAACGGTTGTGGAAAAACTACGCTTTTTTCAATATGTGTTGGAGAACAATCAGCTGAAGGTGGAAAAATTATTTTAAATAATAAATCAATCGAAAAAATTCCAATACATCTAAGGTCAAATGAAGGTCTTGGTTATTTACCTCAGCAAAGAAGTGTGTTCGACATGTCAGTGTATGATAATATTTTAGGGATAGCACAAATATCAATAAAGAATGTTAATGAACAAAAAAAAATCACTGAAAGATTATTAGATGAGTTTAACCTGCAACATTTGAGATCTTTAAATGCATCAGTTTTATCTGGTGGTGAAATTAGAAGATTAATGATGGCCAGAATAATGATCAATAAACCCAAAATTGTTCTTTTAGACGAACCGCTAGCTGCTTTAGATCCAATTGTAATTCAAGACATTCAAAAATATATTTTAAAAATACAATCAAGCGGAACCTCTATCCTTGTCACGGACCATAATGTTAAAAATTTGTTTGATATTACTGATAGAAGCTATGTTTTAGGCGAACAAACTATAATAGCTGAAGGTACATCTAGAGAAATTCTTAAATCTTCCAAAGCAATTGAACATTATTTTGGATCACAGTTCTCTTAATTATTAATGTCAAAAAAATTCAATTTAAAAATCAAGACCAGAATTAATCCGTTTAAAAAAACAATAAGAGTAGACTCGGACAAATCATTATCAATTAGAAGCTTTTTAATTGGTTCAATAAGTCAAAAAATTTCTAATGTGAAAAATGTTTTAGAATCAGAAGATGTTAAAAGCACAATTAAAGCATGCAAAAAACTCGGAGTTAAAATAATAAAAATTCAAAAGGCAGAATATAATATTTATGGAAAAGGATTAGGTTCTTTGACTGCAAAAAAAAATACTTTGATTAATTTTGGAAACTCAGGGACGCTGGCTAGATTATTAATTGGAATTTTATCCACAAATCCAAATACTACTTTAAGATTAACTGGAGATCACTCATTAAAAAAGAGAAACATGAAGCTACTAATTGATCTTATGAAAAAATTTGGGGCATCTTTTGTTCCAAAAAATAAAAACAAATTTCCATTAAAAATTATTTCATCTAATATGCCAATCGGTATCAGTTATGATGCTGGGGTCAGTGCTCAATTAAAATCTGCTGTTATTTTTTCTGGTTTAAATAGCTATGGAACAACAACTATTAGGGAACAATCAATGTCACGTGACCATACTGAAAATTTTCTTAAATTAAATACTAAAGCTATAAAAATAATTAAAAAAAAAATAAAGACTATCAAAGTTTATGGAAAAAAAGATCTTAAACCAATTAATTTTACAGTTCCTGGAGATCCATCTAGCGCTGCCTTTTTTGTGGCGCTTACTCTATTAAATAAAAAATCATATATAAAAATATTTAATGTAGGATTAAATAGAACTAGAAGTGGATTTTTTGATATCTTAAAAAAACAAAAAGCTTATATTAAATTTATAAACATTAAAAAAATAAATAATGAGATTAGTGGTGATATAATAGTTAAAACCTCAAGACTTAAACCTTTTGTAGTATCTTCTAAGCTATATCCTAGAACAACTGACGAATACTTAATTTTATTTGTAATGGCCTCATTAATTAAGGGAGTTTCTGTTTTCAAAGGTATTTCAGATTTAGCTAATAAAGAAAGTTCAAGAGCTTACGAGATGGCAAAAATATTAAAACAAATAGGTGTTAAATGTAAATTGACAAAAAATGAGATGAAAATTTACGGGAGAGGAATGGTTGATGCAAGTAAAAGAAAAATTAAAGTAGAAAACTTGGGTGATCATAGGATAGCGATGTGTGCATTTATTTTAGCAATATTAACTAATGCTGAAGCGCATATAAAAAATTTTGAAACCGTTTTTACTTCTTCACCATCTTTTCTTAAAATTATGAAATCTCTTGGAGCAAACTTTGAAATACAGAAATAAAAATATTAAAATTACTTGCGATGGTGGAGCTGCAACTGGAAAATCTACTGGCGCCAAACTTATTGCAAAAAAATATAATCTTGCTTTTTTATCAAGTGGACTTTTATATAGATATGCTAGTTATTTATTAATTAAACATAAACCGAATAAAAAAATTTTTTTTTTGAGAAAAAAATTTAAAAATTTAGATTATAATAAAATAAAAAAGATTAATCTTCAGAAACCCATAATTTCTAAAAATGCTGCAATAATTGCAAAATTAAAATCTGTGAGAAGTATTTTAAAAAATTATCAAATCAAGTTTATAAAAAAAAATGATGGTTGTGTTCTTGAAGGTAGAGATGCATCTACAAAAATTTTACCTAATTCTGACCTTAAATTTTTTTTTATTTGTACCCTTAATATTGCTGCTAAAAGAAGGTTTAAAGAGTTAAAAAAAAACCAAAAAAAAATCACTTTTAAAGAGGTAAAACAAGCACTTTACGAACGAAACATGCTTGATACTAGAAGAAAAATTTCACCTTTACAGAGACATCCTGATGCTGTAGTTGTTGACACCGGCAAGTTAAACATTAAATCGATGGTCGCAAAAATGTCAAAACTTGTAGACAAGAAATTAAATAGCAAGTATGAAAAGTGAACAAATAAACGATTTATCTCCAGCTCAAAAAGAGTTTGAAAGTCTGCTTAATAAAGACTTTGAAAATAGAAAACTTAAAGAAAACGAACTTATTAAAGCCACTGTAACAGAAATAACTAAAAATTTTGTGGTAGTCGATTGTAAAGCAAAGATGGAAGGAATGATTCCCATAGATGAATTTAAAAATGATCAAAAGGAACTTGAGAAACTAAAAATAGGTTCACAGATAGAAGTTTTTCTTGATCGAATAGAAAGTTTTAGAGGTGAAATAATAATTTCTAGAGACAAAGCCAGAAAAATTAAAGCTTGGAAAAAAATGGAAAAAGTTTTTGAAATGCAAGAGGAGGTTACAGGATTTATTACTGGAAAAGTCAAAGGTGGTTTTATTGCAGATGTAGAGGGGCTTCCATGTTTTATGCCTTCTTCACAAATCGATGTAAGACCTCTTAAAAAAATTGATCATTTAATGAACACCCCAATTAAAATGTTGGCAACAAGGCTAGACAAACAAAGAGGAAATGTTTGTGTTTCAAGAAGAGCGGTGCTTGAAAAAAACAAAAGCGCAGAAATGGCTGAAGCTTTAAAAAATTTAAAAGAAGGTGATATTGTTGATAATGCAATTGTAAAAGCTTCGTTAGACTGGGGTATATTTTTAGATATTAATGGTATAGATGCTTTGTGTCACGTGTCAGATCTTAGCCATGGTAGAGTAAAAAAACCCTCCGATTTAGTGAGTATTGGTCAAAAACTTAAAGTAAAAATAACAAAAATAGATAAAAAAACTAACCGAGTTTCAGCATCAATTAAAGCTTTAACTGAAGATCCTTTTGATAATTTAGAAAAAAAATATTCAGTGGGTGAAGTTCATGAAGGAGTAATAACTAAAATTATGGATTACGGATGCTTTGTTAAAATAGAAAATGGAGTAGAGGGGTTAATACATAGTTCAGAATTAGATTGGTCAAATAAAAACATTAAACCAGAAAAAGTTTTGTCTGTTTCTCAAAAAATCAAATTTAAGATTGTAAATATAGATAAAGACGCAAAACGTATATCGCTTTCACATAAAGCAACGTTAGAAAATCCATGGGATAAAATAAAAGAAAAAATAGGTGAGATAGTAGAAATCAAAATAAAAAAAATTAGTGAAAAGTCAGCTTTAGGTGAGATATTAGAAAATGGACTTGTCGGGATGCTACATTATAAAGAAATATCTTATCAAGAAAATATTGATGACTTAAAAAAATTAAAACAAGGTGAGGTCTTAAAAGTAAAAATTTTAGAAGTTGAAGATGACAAAATAAAATTTTCAAAAAGAGCTTTAGAACAAGATCCTTTAGACTGGTTTAAAACAAATAAGAAAAAAGAGGGAGATGTAATAACTACAAGAATACATGAGGTGTTAAAAACAGGAGTAAAAGTATCTTTAGATCATGAAAAAAGGCTAATATTTTTAATAAAAAAGAAAGATCTAGCAAAAGACTCTGCTGATGCCAGACCAGAAGTATTCTCTCCTGGAAATGCTTTAGATGCAAAGATTACTGAGCTAGATATTGCGAGTAGAAAAGTTAAATTAAGTGTAAGAGCAGCTCAAATTGACGAGGAGAAGTCATTAATTAAGAAATTCGGCGAAGGCGCTACCAAATCTGGGGCTACTCTTAAAGGAATTTTTGAAAAAGCAATTGGAAAAAAAACTAAAAAAGACTAAAAATTTTTGAGAAACGAGCTAATACTCCAGCTTAAAAAAAAAAATCCACTACTTACTAAATCTGAATTAGAAAAAGTTATTGATACTTTTACTCAAAGTATAAAAACGGCGCTTAAAAATGGCAACTCTGTTGAAATAAGAAATTTTGGAAGATGGTATATAAAGAAATTAAAAGAAAATTATAACGCAAGAAATCCAAAAACTAATGAATTAATATACAAACCAGAACGTGTTATATTAAGATTTAAAGCATCGAAAAAACTTAATAAGCTTATCAACGAATGAAAAAAAAAGTATTCATAGCTATCGATACAAATAAAGAGAGTTTTGCTAAAAAAATAATTTCTCAGACACAAACTAACAAATTAGATATCGGCTATAAATTTGGGCTTGAATTCTTTTACTCTAAAAATGGCCGCAAGTTTATTTCTAAGCTGAAGGGAAAAAAAATATTCTTGGATATAAAGGCTTCGGATATTCCTGCAACTTGTTCTAAAGCTATTAATTCAATTAAAGACCTTAAAAATATTAACTATATTACAGTTCATGCTAACGCAGGTGTCGAGACAGTAAAAGCAGTTATAAAAACTGCAAAAAAAATTAATCCTAAATTAAAAATATTATTAGTAACTATTCTCACTAGCATATCTAATAATTCTTTAAAAAAAATTGGTCACACAAAATCTATTAAGGAGTTAGTAAAAAAACAGGTGTTAATGGCTAAAGCATGTAAATGCCATGGAATTGTTTGTGCAGGATCAGATCTAAAATTTATAAAAAAAATATTTAAAGGTGAGATAATAACACCTGGAATAAGGCTTAATGGTGATAGCGCTGGGGATCAAAAAAGAGTTATGGGACCTAAAAAAGCTTTTGAAAAAGGGAGCACTGGTTTAGTTCTTGGTAGATCAATAATTAAAGGCAATATAAAAAGAAATATTTCTAGATTAATTAAAGAATTAAATTAATGAAAATTAAAATTTGTGGTTTAAACCCAACCAGAGATGTGCAAACTTGTATCGATCTTAATGTGCATTTTCTTGGATTTGTTTTTTACGATAAATCACCAAGGAATATAGATTTAAAAGAGATTAGTATTTTAAAAAGATTTAATCCTAAGACATCTCATTATGTAAGTGTTTGTGTAGATCCTCATGACTCCTTTATACAAGAAAATATTTTAGGAAACTTTGAGTACATTCAGCTCCATGGCTCTGAGTCAACTGAGCGAGTGAAAGAAATTAAAAACATGGGAATTAAAGTAATTAAAGCTATAAAAGTAAAAGAGCAAAAAGATATTGCTCTATATGAAAATTATAAAGATATAGCAGATCTAATCTTGTTTGACTCTACATCTATGGAAAAGTCACAAAGCATACCAAAAGATTTACTTTATAGGCTTCCTAAAGGTGAAAAATTTGGTTTAGCCGGAGCAATTAATCTTGAAAATATTCAAGAATATTGTCAATTAGGGTTTAATTTCTTAGATCTATCTTCAGGACTAGAAAGAGAAAATTTAAAAGGATACAAAGATCATCTTAAAATAAAAAATTTTATAAAAAAAGTTAATGAAGTTAAAAATTAGCAAAAGTATACCTCTAATAGACCAGCACGATAAAAATTTTATGTATGGTGGCAAATTTGGCGGAAACTTTATACCTGAGACTCTAAAAAAACCTATAGATGATTTAACTAAATTATTTGCAAAACTTAGAAAAGATAAAAAATTTCTAAAAGAAAGAAATCATTACTTTAAAAATTATATAGGTGCTCCTACACCTTTCATTAAATTAGAAAATCTTACAGACCACTTAGGAGGAGCTCAAATTTACGCTAAAGTAGTTTCAGAAGCTAATGGTGGAGCTCATAAAATTTATAATGCTACTGTTCATTGTCTTATAGCTAAAAAGGCAGGTAAAAAATATATAGTTGGTGATACTGGTGCTGGTTATGCAGGAAAAATGCTTTCTATGGCTGCAAAAAAATTTGGCCTTAAATGTAAAATTTTTATGGGGGCTAAAGATATCAAAAGACAAAGGCCAAACGTCGAAGCCATTAGAAAAAATGGGGCAGAAATTGTTCCTGTAACAACAGGAAGTCAAACATTAGTTGATGCTGTAAGTGAATGTATGAGATATTGGGTATCAAATTGTGATACTACACACATGTGTGTAGGGTCTACAGTGGGGCCTAATATTTTTATAAAGATTTGTGCTTGGTCAACTGCACAAATATCTAGAGAGTTAATGCAACAAGTTAAAGATGAATTTGGAAAAATACCAAATAAATTTAAACTAATTAATTGTGTTGGAGGAGGAAGTTCAGCCGCTGGTTTTTGGAATGAATTTATGAATACTCATGCAGAGTTCATAGGTGTAGAAGCAGGTGGGCCTAAAAATAGCAAACTACATGCTGCACCATTAACTAATGGATCAAAAATAGGAATTCTTCATGGTGCCGCCCAGTATGTTATTCAAGACAAAGAAGGGCAAATAGGTTCTACGGAGTCTATTTCAGCGGGTTTAGATTATCCTGGTATTTCACCTCTTCATTGTTTTCTAAAAGACACAAAAAGAGCAAGATACACATCTGCAAGCGATGAAGATGCTCTAAAAGCTTATCAGCTGGTTTCTAAACTTGAGAATATTTCACCTTCTTTAGAGCCATCTCATGCTTTTGCAGAAGCTATTAGAATTGCACCAAAATTAAAAAGTTCAGAAGTTATAATTGTAAATTCATGTGGAGATAGTCTTAAAGATAAAGATATCATAAAACAAAAACTAGGTTCCTACATTAGATGAAATCCAAAATTGCTTTAGCTTTTGAAAATTGTAAGAAAGAAAATAGAGCTGCTCTAATTACTTATACTGTAGCTGGTGATAATACAAAAAATAACTCCCTTAAAATTCTAAACAAAATTTCAAAACATGCTGATATTCTTGAGCTTGGATTCCCTCACAACACTCCGATTGCTGATGGTGGACAAATACAAGGTAGTTCACATCGTGCGTTAAAAAATGGAATAAAACTTAAAGATGTTTTTCTAATTGTTAAAAAATTTAAAAGAACTAACCCTCTAAAGCCATTAATTCTGATGGGTTATTACAATCTTATTTATCAAAACGGAGAGAGCAATTTTTTAAAAAATTGTAAAATCTCAGGTGTTGATGGATTAATAATTGTCGATCTCCCTTATCCGGAAAATAAAAATTTTGCAAATAGATGCGAAAAAAAAGGAATTAATTTTATTCAGCTTTTATCACCTACCACTTCAAGAGAGAGAATGAAAAAAATCATTAAAGACTCTCATGATATGATTTATTATATATCAATGCTCTCCACTACAGGAGGTAAGCTTAAAGTCTCTCCAAAAAAGATATTGGAAAATTATAATAAGATAAAAAGAATCAATCCTAACAAAAATTTAGTAATTGGGTTTGGTATCACAGATAAAACTATATCTTCTCTAAAATCTGCAAATGGCTTAGTAGTTGGGTCTTTATTGTGTAAAACTATTACTAATTCACTCAAAATGAGACAAAATCCTGTCACAAAGTTAGATAAAGTTGTGTACAATCTTAAGAAAAAAATAATATGAATTGGATAACAAAGTT
>Ga0255759_10002423_pt1 | contig 16640 bp, 6 predicted proteins | sample 101ome_20_FD_179959 | JGI IMG/M metagenome (GOLD analysis project Ga0255759, IMG submission 179959) | Coastal salt marsh microbial communities from the Groves Creek Marsh, Skidaway Island, Georgia - 101404AT metaG (version 2) | ecosystem: Environmental > Aquatic > Marine > Intertidal zone > Salt...
AACGACGTGCGCAGCGACAAAGAGACCAGTGTGTAATAAGTAGAAGATTGTTGTGTAGCTAAGCACTAAAACGTTTTGAATTACAACAGCAACGGAGCGTGCGCGCCAAACGACTTGAAACGTAACTTGATGATGTCTTGCTCGGGATCAAATTTGTACCTATCGATCCGAGCTTGCGCTTTCCGTCTCGCTTCTTCCCGTTTGGCGCGCTTTTCTGCCCGCAGAGCCTGGCGCTGCTCACGAGCCTCTAACGCAGCCTTTCTCTTCTCGACGGCAGCCTTGATTTCTTCTGGCGTCAAGCGCCGAGCTTTGCCATCTTTATCTGTGACAGTCTTTTTCTTCTTGTACGCCTCACTGCCTTTTTTCTTGATCGAGGTGGTCTTTACGGTTTTTTTTGCGGCAGCGTTGCCCATTTTCGCCGTAACCCCGCTCGTGGCATGCTTAACTCCGCTGTACATTCTCGTCAAAAATCCAGCTGCAGGCTCTTCTTCAGAATCTGATTCATCTTGCTGCGCTTGCGTATCGACCAAGAAACCCAACCAAATCAATATTCGCTCGATGAGCGTGTATTCAACAAACTCAGTGTGTACGTCGTCGTCAGAGTCGCTTGATTCGTCAGAGAAAAAGTCAGACCCGTCGTCATCAATCAAAGCATCGGGATCTGAGTCAGATGCGTAATCTTCTGGATACATCTTGCTGTTGATGGCGACGGCATTTTCTTTCTGTGGTTGTTTCTCCTTCGGAGTTTCTGTACTAGTCTTTGGCGATTTTGGAGCCATTGAGCTCGATCTTTCTCCGGCCCGCTTCGCCGTGGTGATATGGTCTGATTCGTGTATCTGAGCGGAGAACTTTGATCCCGTCTTCAAACTCAGTTTTTTTATCAACGTCAAGTCATCTACAGGCGGGTCGTTATCCTGGGTCTGCTCTTCAATGGGTTCAGGAAAGTGCACGACTTTATCTTGCGCGTTGGGCTGCGAATCCTTGGCTGGAACTTCTTTGTTGTCGCTCGCCTCAACCGTGGTTGGAGCCTCTCTTTTAGCGCTCGCTTCCACCTTTGCCTTCTTTCCCTTTGCCTTCACCTTTTCGTCTTTCACTGAAGAGTCCGTGTCAGAGTCCTCGAACGCCGCCGGAAGACTCTCAGGGAGAGGATCGCTCTCATCTTCAGAGGGATCGAGCTCTTTGAAGATTGTGAGGTACTTTGTGCGATACATAAACTTGTTCGTGCCAATCTGAATAACTTGACCTGGAAGAGCATTGTTGGTTGGAATCTCTGGCATCATGAATCCCTCGAGAATGAGTTTCATCCAACTGCCGTCTTGGCGCGCAAGTTCTGCGGCGGCGGCTTCCTCTTCTTTTCTGCGCCGCTCTTCCTCTTGCGCTGCCACTTGCTCGGGATCGAGACCAAGTTTTTTCGCGTTCTTTGATCGCTCAGCGCTTTCTTGCTGCTCGACAGCTTGGTCTATATTGTCAAGAACTCTCTGAAACCAGTTGGACGTCTTCGGCGGCGCTGGCGCTGGAATCTCTTCTTTGGTAATTTGATGATCATTGGCGGCATCCCTCTGCTCGGTCTCATCTTTCGCCTTTTCGTCTTGTGCGGGATGATCTCTTGCGCTCAGAAGGTCTTGTATCAACGTATCGAGATTCGGTCGAGCGTGAACTTTGACGCCATACTTTCCAATCGGTCGAACGACATCGGAACCGCTGAACAACGTGTACCCTTGGAAACTACCGAGCTGACTCATGTAAGCGGGAACGCCCTGCGCAGTTACCGTACGTTCGAGAAACGAAAACATCAACTCTCTGCGTTTCATCGCCCATATGTGCCGACGATAAATTTCTTCTGTCAATCGGATTATGTCGCCGTGTGAAGAATTCATCGCGTCGAGATCCATGCCAGTATCTGACGTCGACTCGAAATTGTACATTTGTATGAATCCAACGATGCCGTGTCCTTTGCTGATGCGTTTACAACCTTGCTGTCCCAAAGCAGCCATCTTGAGCACATTCTGCATTTGGAGCTGTGAGTACAAGTGAGGGTCCTCATCAATCCTGAACTCGTCGGAGAAACGTTCAATCTTCGCCAGTCGATAAAACGACTGGCTTCGGTCGTTCGTCACGATGAGATAATTATTCCTCGTTTCAAATATTTGGTAACCGTGAGCCTCTCGCAACTTTGAAAGACGCTCTTTGGACCGCTCAATGTGTGGATTTGGCACGAGTATCGGTGGTCCGCCGCGCCTACTCAAATTCTTTGAAACTTCCGTCAAGTCCCACTCTTCGTCGTACTCGTCGGCGCGTAGCTGGCGAGCTGGATGCGTTGTCTTACGTCGCGCATCTATTTGCATTTGTTTCGCTCGCTGCTTCTCCTCTTTTGCCTTTTCCTCGAGGTACACTAAACGCATTCTTCGCGTCGCCTCTTCAACTTGACTTTCGCTGTGAGAAGTACCAAATACACCCGTTTTCGCCGCAGCGAAAGGCATGTGTACTTGGCAATAAGCAGCATACGTCCTATCTCTCTCTCCATCGCCCAACTTTGTCATCGCGACTTCGTTGCACGTACAGACTGGTAGTGGTGACAAACCATTCGTCTTTGCGTACATGGACGTTCTCGTCAGGATGTCTGCGTGATGCATTTGGCCAAATGATACAGCTTGGGAGTGGGTGACTGCTCGAGAAACCGCATCGTGTAACTCCTCATTCTCAAGCGTACCGCCGTCACCCGTCTGAATCACATATTTTACTTTGGATTGCTGTTCTCGAAGCTTTTCAGTGAGTTGCAAGGCGGCTTTGAGTTCGCCTTTGATGCACCTGTATCGAGCCTTGCTTTTTGGACTCATGGGTGGTGTCAAATCCGCCCCCGTGACGTGTCTATCGTCGTCACTACTAGTGCTTCCATCTTCGTCGCCCTCACCGTCGTCGTCCCCACCGGAACCTGCGCCGTCGCCTTTTTTAACTTTATCGCGCTTCTTTTTCCGCTTTTTAATTCCCAACTCCTCATCCGAGTCAGTCCCAGTGTAGTACTCGATGTCTGACTCGTCGTAGTGTCTGATTTGTTCTTGACGCATCAAAGTTCGTCCAGCTAGAAGATTCGGCCTGGGTTCGCTTTCGCTCCCCGAGCCAGAACTCGTAGCTGAAGACGACGAAGAAGAGGATGAAGACGACGAAGAAGAAGAGGTTGAAGAGGAAGAACGCGTAGAAATTCTGTCGCTCTCGGAAGATTCCGACCAGTGGAGAGCTCCACGCGAGACAGCGTATTTTTCATTCTTCGCCCAGTCCGAAACCGTCACCGCCGCCTTCAAATTTGTCGTATAACTGCTCTCCGAACTCAAATCGCTGTCCAGTCCGTAGCGCCTCGAGTCCGAAGCGGCAGCGCCTCGACGAGGAAACAAACCGTTCCCTGGTTTAAGCTCAGACTGATCGCGCCAACGCTCTTGCACGGCGGCCGCACTCGTGATATCGTTCTCATATTCAAAATCCGAGTCGTCTTCTTGCGCCCCGCGTCTCCAGTTGCGCGTATTCGCCTCGACGTACTGCTTTTTGCGATCGGTCCACAAGTGCTGGTGATGGTGTTGGTGGCGACTTTCAAGAGTCGTTGTCTCCGTCGTCCGAACCCCGTTCGCCGCATCCTTCGTCGTCACCGCGGTTGTCGTTTTCTCTATATTCGTCGTCGTGTCCACTCGACTCACCCCGTCCAGCCCGCTCTCATCCTTTGTCGCCGTCGTCGTCGCCATTCTCGTCGTCCCATCCTTGGCAACGTGTGAGCCGAGCTCTCCTGCGTCCTCCTCCACGCTCGCTGGCGCCATCGAAAGAGGAAGATCGAGGACGAAAGGCCGGCGACGACGACGGAACGATCAAATCCTCGATCCTGTCCGTCGTCGACTGGGGTCGAGCGGTGCGGTTTCGAACACGGCCCAGCAAAGTCCAGCAAAGTCAGTCGGTCCAGCAATCGGCAAATCAATCCAAAAAAAACAGTCAGTCAGTCAGTCAGTCAATCAGTCAGTCAGTCAGTCAGTCAGTCAGTCAGTCAGTCAGTCGGTCGGTGCCTGCTGCTGTTGAGTGGTGGTGACGCCAGTCGACGACGGTGCGCGACGCCAGTCGACGTTGACGACGAAGACTGGCGCGTGAAGGAAGAGAGACTGGCGCGTCAAGGGTGTTGAGCTGATACGTCCGAGGCGGGTCGTTCAGTCGCGTCGGAACGGGTGAGAGGCGTGGAGGCGTGCCATTTCGCAACACCATTCGCGTTCGCGTTCAGACGGACGACGATAATGTTCAGCCAGAGAGATCCGAGCTGGAGGAGTGTGGTACCGGGAAGAGAAAACGATGAGACTGGACGAACGGCGGACGATGAACCGGATGAGGTGACGCGAGCGTTGGCCCGTCAGGGACTGGGAATGCGCGAAGGCGGATCGAGCGACGACGACGACGCGTACGTCACAGACGTGGAGGAAGACGAGGACGAGGACGACGGAGTTCGAAGGGCGGGCGACGCTAGTGAATCCGATGGTAACGATACAGATGAGTTTGAAGACGCGGAGGAATCTTTAGTGGGGCGAAAGGAGAGAGTGGCATCGGGAGAAGCTGCCATTACTACGAGTTTACTGTCAAACGCCGAAAAACGCTCAATCGTCAACGCGAGCTCTAGGAGAAGTCGAGGAACAATCGCGACGAGCTCGCGCAGAAGTCGACGACACGGCGGTTCAGTGAATAAGGCACAGTCGTCCAAGGAAGCGCTTCGTAGAAAAGCGGAGAGGCGCGCGTACAAACCGGTGACGTTTAATCTTTTGATGCGGTTGTTTGGTTTGTACGTGTCATTCATGGCCATGGTGTTTTTATTCGTCATACTCACTTCAGTCGGGGCGTACATTAATCCAGTGGACGAGATCCTCGAGCTCAATACTCTGGAAAATTTGGTGTGGTTTGTCATATCCTTGGCGAGTTTCGTAGCGATTCCGTCTTGTTTAGCGCACGTCACGGGCTACTTGACATGGCCTCCGGTGTGGATGGAACAGTTCCCCGATCGCGGGAAGATTTTAGAGGAGCTGGGTGGAAAACTCTACTTTAGATTTCACGTCACGCGTGACGCCAAACCCCTCGCGGTGAAGCGTGCCGTCGATGTGGCGGTAGAAATCTTACAGAGAGTGATCCCCTCAACCTTGTGGGAGATTGAGGTTGTGACGATGAAGGAATTGGGCATCTCGACGCCCTCTGTTAGCGAACTTGTCGTTCCCATTGAAATGAACTATCAAGTCTCTGGTAGCGCTGGCTTGTTGAATTTCGCCACGCAGGCGAGCACGGCTACCTGGGGGGATTGGGTTGTACACATGGGACCTGACGCCCTTCTCAACGTGCGAGCTGTGGATGCTGTGTTGGCGCATTGCGCTCGCGAAACCCGCTTGGCGGCGTTGTCAGGACGCGGTGAAACCCACGTGCGGCGCCTCGCACAGGGTGCTGTCCTCCCTGGAATCACGAGAACGTCAAACTCTTTCATAGACGGTGTCGAAAGCGTCTTTCAGTGGATTCCTGCCATGGCTGAGTGCATTCGCGCTGGCGAATCGTACGGGGCGTTGCGCATGATGTATGCGAAGCACTCGCGCGTTGTCGCCCCCATTCCAAACACCTTTTTGGTTGTTCCGAACGAGCTCGAGCTCGCAGTTGGATTTAAAGGTATGGAAGTCCACGATGGTTTCGAACTCACGTCGTTCGCTTTGAGATGTTCAAACAATGGGGTGAAATTCGCTTGGTTGGATGCCGGCGTTCACGTGCCGATCGTCTCAAACATTTGGAAGTTATTCAAAGTTCGCGCGAGAGATCACCATAGCGCTTTGGTTCTCATGCGTGACGACTCAGCCCTAGATCCAACGCATCGCGCTAGTTTAACTTTGGCTTGCGTGAGCACTGGATTCTCTACAATTGCCCCCGTCGTCAGCGCCTTTGCGCCGTGGTGCATTCGGAGAAGCGGCGTCGACATGTTTGCAGTCTCTTGCATAGTTGGTTTCATCACGGCGTGTGTCACATTCAAGTACGCCGTAGGATATTACAAGAGCGCTTCTGTCGCCGACCTCTCAAACGGTGCAGTTTCGGGAACCGTCTACTACAACATTCTCTTCCTGCTCACCATCGTTCTCACGCCAGTGTTTTGCGTTTTCGAATTCATCGCTCTTTGCACGTCAATCTTCTACGACCCAGCCTATTTCGGGGGCGAGACAGAGAAGAGTAGAGGTCCTATCGTTAAGATACTTGAAGATGAAGACGATGATTATGACTGGCTCGAGCGAGGTCAAGCGAGGAATATCGAGAGAGAGGTGCTCTTGCCGGCGAAGGAGGAACAAGAAACTGTCGTGCAATCGAGAGGCGACCCCGGGAAGGCGTCACCGCGAGTTTGGAGACGCGGTGGTCGACAGTAGGATGACGAAACAACAAAGTCATCGACATCATCATCGAAAAGAATAGTTAGATTTAGTCTGGTTCAGTAGCTTGTTTTATTACAGTAAATACATTTCAAGGACACAACAACATCTTCGACGCTCGCGCCGTGCATTTTTTATTGAACACGCTCACAGAGAGACTTGTGAGCTCGGGATACACAGCGTGCTAATAGGTGAGCTTTCGTGTGCTACCTTGTCAGATTTTTTTAGGGCCATCGCTCCGAGCGTCTCGCCTAACGTTTCGACGTGAGAGTCGGCTGTGTGCGCCGTTTGGCTGACAAGCTTGGACGTTTTACAGATGTCATACATGTACTGGCCATACAGCATGAGAGCGGCTTCGTGGCGGCGTCTGCTTCGATCTCCACAAGCGTCTTCGACGACAACTACCCTAAATCCAGCGTTGAATGCACCAAAGACGGAGTGTTGAACGCAGACGGACGTTATCAGTCCGGCGACGACGATAGTCTTCACACCAGCGGCGCGCAGCATTGGCGCCAAGTCTGGGGCATGGATGAAAGCTCCAAACGTATCCTTATCGACAACCGTTTCGCCTTCCAGTGGAGCCGCGAAAGGCTCCGTCTCATTCGGATCAATCTCGTAGGCGCGACGACCTGGATTCAGACGTTCAAAATTCTCAAGCCATGGACATTTTTCGTAGGTGTACGATGCCCTCACATGGACGATTTTCGATCCCGCGTTTCGGGCGCACTCGAGAACACGCTTCACGTTTGACTCAAATTCAGGGAACGCTTCCATTATTTCGGGTGCCTTGGACCAGTACACCGGCTGTATATCGATCAGCATCAGCGCCACGTCCTCGCCAAAGGCGAGCGGATCGGGCGCGACGGAGAGCGCGCTCAAGTCTCCTTCCGAAGCGGCGACGCGCATGCCCGATCGAACTCCTCTGGGATTCTCACGGACGTAGGCGGAAATCGGCTCGGTTCTACCGAGCGGAGACGGCTCGTAGATCGCTCGGCGCAGCATGACAGGTTCGTCCTCGTCGTCCACGTCCACGTCGAAATCTTTCGTCTCGACGGAGCGCGAGAAGAGCTCTAATCGATTCAGCTCGGCAGCCGACATGCACCGCTGCGCGGGCCATCGCTGAAACACTTCTCTTCGAGAGAGCAGTTCTAGTCTATTCTTTTCAGGCGACGAGTGCCGCGGTGGAAGCTCCTGCGCGCTCTGCTCCTCATCGCTCGGCAAGGGCACGAGTTCGTTGTGAACCGTCGCGGCACGCTTGATTTCGGCATGACGTCGCATTTCCGCGCGCAAAAGCGCGGTGTCGCGCTTCTCTTCGCTCAGGAGCGCCGACAACATCGCGAGTAATTTAAACGACTCGGAGGATGCGTTTCGTTCTCTCCCGTCGGCGGAGACGGAGACGTCGACGCGCGCGTGCCCGACTGACGCTTCGCGCGGACACGCTGGCAACCAACCATCGCTTCGTGTGTCGACCGCGAAACGTCGCGAAATGCACTAGTGTTCTATTTCTCGAATCATGAACGGTCGGGTTAGGGTTTAGAGTGGGCACACCCGGGACCCCATCGTCATCGCGATCGCGTCCGTTCGTTTCGTTTCGTTTCGTTTCGTTTCGTTTCGTTTCGTTTCGTTTCGCGTCAGAGGAATTTGAAAACGAGGAAACGGTGTCGTCGTTCGTTCGTTCGTTCGTTCGCTCGTTCGCGCGTGCACCGTGAAACTTCGTCGGGCGCCGACGAACGAGCGGACGAACGAGGAGAGGATGGGGAACGATGAGCGTTTTAGACGAACGCTGGGCGGTGAACGACGCGGATGCGCGTCGACGTCGACGGCGAGACCGACGACGAGACCGACGTGGATTAGCGACGTCAATGCGGACGAGCGGCGACGCGAGTACGCGTTGACGCCCGAAGAGTACGAGGCGAAGAGGGCGAGCAGGGTGTCGAAACACTTGGAAGAAGTTCGCTTGGAAAAGTATGCGCAGTTTGAAGACGAATTGAACCTTTCAGAGACGGTGTACGGTGGCTACGAAGAAGGTGAAGATGAGGAGGAGGAAGACGAAGACGCGTCGGAGCGGGCAGAGCCGCTCGACCTCGATATGGCGTTGTTTTGGGCGAGACGACGAGCTGATGCCGCGCGAGCGAGCGCTCACAGAGGACAGACCGCATTGGCTGGAGCGCGGCATCGACTGAGCGCCAAGTCTCAAGTGCGAGAAGTTGACGAGCTCAAGCGAGTCGTGTGCGAGGAGCGCCAACAAAGAGAAGCTTGCGAACGCGCGTTGGAGAAGAAGCAAAAGGAGATTGAGCGTTTGAGGTCACAATTAGCGAAATATAAGCTTCAGAGTGATGAAGCATCCAATCGTGATTTCAACTCCGGTGAAGATTACGTTCTAGTGCGAAGAGGTGGCAAATCGCGCGCGATGAAGATTTACGAAGACGAACTACCCTTGTATTCGCAGCTGCGCGAGCGCCGAGCGACGTGGTTGAGAGATTTGTCGAACTGATATTTCTCCCAATTACAACATAATATATCCTTGTAAAGTATGTAATAGACGCGCAATCGGATAGGTTGCATCAAGCGTATATGTAGTCAACAGATATCATAAGAAGCAAGTTTCCTCACTTTTGTTGCGAAGCGTTCGCTGAACGCTGACTTAATATTTCAGAGTCAATCGAATCTCGGACGATGAACCTCCAGATTCGTACCTCGCGCTGTTGGCCGTAGCGGCGAATACGACCAATAGCTTGAGTTTCGCTGGCAATGTACTCTTGAGCGGTGTTTGTGAGCAACGGGTGAACAAAGATGGCGTGGTTCGCCGTCGTCAAGTTGGCCCCGGAAGCGCTTTCGTCACGACTGAGAAGCAAGAGTACTCTTGCGTCATTCTGCTTCAAGTCTTCCTTTTGGAACTCATCGAGCGCAGCGGTTTGTTGGTGTACAGAGCCCTTGAGTTTGAGCGTCTTGATGCCAGCCTCGTTCAGCGCTGAACTGACTTGCTGCATCAAATCAGTAAACTGAACAAAGACCAACACGCGCTCATCCTCTGGGATGGACTTGATATGCGCAACCAGGTCGATAATTTTCGAACCATGGACACCAACGCCACCGTCAGTCTTACCGTTGTTCTTGCCCTTGCTGGCACCTTCGGTACCGAGCGAGTCAGCGGTGACAACAGAGCTATCGCGCGTCGCGCAGTCACAGCCTTCAACACCACACTCTTGGTTCTCGGCGTTTGTCTTCAGGCATTCGAGGCAACCGACGTGACCGCACGTGGATAACACACCAGAAAGCGATTTAGCGCTCACAGCCTTCGCCGCCTTCTTCGACTGGACGCACACTTGGCATGTGATAGAATCAGAAAGCTTGGCTTGCTGCAAGTCACGAACGGACTGGAAGAAGCGGAGAGAACGCACGCGTCCGACGAGCTCTTTTTGCAATTTACGAAGACCGTGAGTGTGCTCACGCAATTCCCAAAGCTTGTCCTCGTACGAAGCGTTCTTTTGCTTCTTCGAGACGTTAGATTTGGTCGTCACAGAACTCGGTGTTTCCGGCGCAGCTTGAAGGACCTTCCAGTTAACCTTGGTCAAGTCTTCCTCGCGGCGATCCCCATCGTCGTAAAACATCAGCGCTTTTTGCTTCCACTGTCCACTGTATCCGCGCACTTCGCCTTCGAACCACTTGTTTTCTTCAGGCCAAAGTACACTGACACGGCTGCCAACGGGAGGACGAGTCTGCAAGAGATGAGCAGTCTGTTGCGCCTTTTCATCGGTCTGTTCCTTGAGCACCGCGCGCAGGAGATCGGTAGCCGTGGGATCACCAATACCTTCGCCTTGAACGCCTTCCTCCCAGCGAACGAAAGAGTTGACCTTCTTCTCTTCGTCATCGAAACCATCCATACTGGCAACTTGAGCGTACATGGCGCGTGCCTTGAGAACGGCCTCACCAAACTCGACAAGGCAAGCGTCTTGTTGGCTCTTGCGGACGTTGACAATGTCCTGGCACGTACGCAAAGCCGTGCCAGATTCATCGTCAAGCTCGAAATGAGCCACGCGCTTCAAAAGTGCCTCTTCCGCGGTGGACGATCCGCTCAGAACAGCAGCCAATCGGGCGTCACGATCGCCTTCAGAGCCACCTCTCTTCTTCTTCTTTGCCTTCATGTCCATCGACTGCAAGTAGTGATCGAGTTCGAGGTAGATGGCACGCTCAGCCGGACGCAAGTTGACATCGACAACATCTTCCTTGAACTTGATTTCGTCAATCTCAGCGATGTTTTGACGCATGTACCTGTTCAAGAATTGCTGAGCAACTTCCCAGCGACGTTTGTGCCATTGTTGCGTTGGCTTCTCCTTGAAGAACTGGAAAGTTTCAACCTTTGTGATTTCCGCCTTGCTGTAGCGCGGGACCTCATCGCTTCCCAAGTTGATACCGAGCAACGCGGCAGTTCCCTTGATGTCAGCAAATTCTCCAACCGGCGGAGTACCCGAAAGACACCAACGCGATTCAGATTGCAGACCGAGCACCACAGCCTTGTCAGACGGCTTCAAGTAGGTGAACTCATCGACAATGACACGACGCCAGTGGAAAAGTTCAACCGGAACCGACTTGATGTCGCGCCAATCGTACTCAACCTGTGCGCTTTCCAAACCCCAGTGATCTTTGTTGCCGTCGGCATCAACTTCAACGCTGCTCGTGCGCTTGATCACTCGCTTGCGTTTCGGCGTCGCTTTCTGAGCAAAATCCTCACTGTCACTCTCGTCTGATTCGTCCCAATCTGAAATTTCATCATCTGTTTCAAACTCATCCTCGACGTACGACTTGCGTGGAGTATTACGAGCAGAGGTACGGATGGGAGACTTGATTGGCGTCTTCTTGGTCGGCGTCTTCTTGGTCGGCGTCTTCTTGGTCGGCGTCTTCTTGGTCGGTGTCTTCTTGGTCGGTGTCTTCTTCGGCTTGCTGGGAGTCGACGGCAAGCTCGAATGAGGGACGTTGAGCGGACGTGAGGCATTCTCCTTGTCTGTCGTCTCTTGCTTTTCGTTATGCATCGCTTCGATGTACTCAAAGCCTTCACCTCCAGCCTTGACGGTAGCCTCGATGAGCTTGGCACCCTTGAGACGTTTCGGAGCAGCGGCGACTGCCACATCCGTCAAAGACGAGACGCCGTGACGCACATGCTTCGCAACCTCGCGAATGCCTTGATTCTTGTCAGTCAAGCGCATCACTTGATCCTCCAAAGCTGTGATGGTATCTCTGTACACACTCGAGAAATGACGTGCTTGGTTGGTCGACTTCGGATCGGGCAAAGATGGTCGGCCGGCAAGCTGTGCGAGGCGTTCAAAATACAAGGATGAACGGAACAGAGTAGTGGCGACGATGACAACATCGGCTTCCATGACGTCTCGCGCAGTCAACGAGTTCAAGTCAGACATGGTCTTGAGAACGACAGTGTTCAGAGAGCCGCGCGCACTGAATTTCTCAACCTCCCGCGGCCACTGGCGAAGCAGCTGAGACGGAGCAATTACAAGAGTTGCCTTTGTCGGAATCGCTTTGACAGGGGCCTCCACCTTGGCTTGATTTGGCGTGGGGAACTTGAGCTGGTTCGCCAAGATGACGCCGATCGAGATGGCGGTTTTCCCATAGCCAACTTGATCAGCGACAATGCCACCACGCACAACTTTTGAGACTTGCGCCATACCATCCATGCGAAGGCCAAGAGCTGGGAGGACGTTTTCACAAACCTCTTCTTCAAGGAATGGTTCTTCACACATTTCTTGTTGAATCATCCAGCCGAGCGAACGCAGCTGCTCAGGACGCAGCGGATACTTCTTGCTCCAGTTGGGCGGTTGCGACACCATCTTGTCATGTCTGTTACTCTTGAGCTCAAACTCGCCAAAGTTATCCATGGGACGATCATCATGACGCACAATTCTCCAGGACATTTTAGGTTCAGTCGACTTGATACCGCGGACGCTAGACGGAGCAACCAGCGCTAGCGCGCGGTGAACGAGCGTGGCGGGGTTCGCCGCAATCATCAAGTTGCCGACGAGCTTCTCACGCGTCCATTGGACGACGAATGGTGCCGGACGGCACTTGAGCGCTTGTTCGTACTGGGCAGCTTGCTGAGGATCTTCCCGAGCTTGAACCTTTTGCGAGCCGACTTGTCGGCTCCATTGTAGCGACGGAGGCGCGGGAGCGCAGCGCGGGCAAGAGTAGTCGGAGCAAACTGCCTTGTGATCACTAAGCTCGTTCCACTTCTCCACAACCTTCGGAAGCTCCATGCGAGAAGTAAACCACTCAAGGCGCTGGAAAGTCGCGTGGCTCTTATCCAGACGCAGAGTCGTGTATTCATCCTTGGGCCAGAATTCAGCGTCAACCTCGGCAATCGGAACAGAACAGCGCATGATGGCGACAGCCTTCGAGCATGCGTCGTCTCCTTGCGTCGGGACCGAGTTGACCGGCGGCGTAAGAACGACAGCACCATCAGCGACAGCTGGCATGAGAACAACCTTCGGCGACAAAGACGTCCAAGTGCCAAACGTCTTCACAAAGAGTTCGTGAATTTCCTCTTCATCCGGACGGAAGAAGGGATCGACGTGAGCGGTCTCCATGCGATCTTCACCGTACATCAAGCGGCGGTGGTTGTCTGCGAAAACAAAGTAATCGCAGTCGCCTCGCTGGTTTCGTCTCGGGTCCATGAAGAAGTACATTTCTCGACCATCCTTCGCCGGCCCGCCGACTCGCTTGTGCAGCGAGCTTTGGGCGGCGTCGCACTTGTCGTGCAGCTGATACGTACCGCTGATGTCACGATCGAGCTTCTTGGCGTCTTCCTTCGAGATTTTGACTTCATACTGACTCCAACGCTTGAGTGCCCAAGGCTTGGCGCCCACACTCGGCGCTTGCATGCCGAGCTTGACCTGCCACGAATCTTCAAGAGTCCCCGAACCGCGGATAGTGACGGGCACAGCTTGAGTCTCCGGATGGAAAACTTCCCAAACGCCGTCCAACGCGCTCTTTCCAGATGAATCGAGGCGCATTCTCATTAAGGGTCGCAGGAACATGTCGTGCGGCTTACCCTTCTTGATGGATGGATCGACGAAAATTAACCATTCGGCGGCGTTCGGCGCGATTCGCAACTCCAGACGGACTTGATCCTCCGAAGAGCACGAATAGAACACTCTCCACACATTCGTTCGCTTCATACCTCGGAACAAGAAGTCTGCTTCGCCAACAGTCTTCAACGCTTGCTGCCAGTCGTCCCAGACAGCTGGAAGAACATCGATGGGCTTGTCAAACTTGACTGTCTTCATGTCGATTTTCATGTGCATCGGGAGGGAATTCTTCAGTTCTTCCTTGAAATCTTCCGGCAAAATGCGCTTGACGGCGTGCTTGGCGTAGTTATGTTCCGGACGACCGCAACACTTGATGCAGCAAGTGTGGTAGCAGTCACCGCACATGACCAAAGCGTCGTTTGCCACGGTGCCAGTTTCGCCCTCGCAAACGCACAAGCGCGCGGAGCGGTTCGCCTTGTCAAGCAAATGCTTCATCGCCATGGGCTTCATGCCAAGATCCAAAGGACGCTTCACAAGCTTCTCTTGTCCGACAACGTTTGCCTTTTGAGCAGCAGCGGCTTGGACAACGGTGAGAGTACCCTTGACAGTTTGCGTGCTCGCAGACGAGTCCTCAAGCTTCAAGGCACGACGAACCGTCTTGTGCTTCTTCGCGACGAGGTTGTCCGTCATCAACGTCAACGCCGCGAGCATGCAAGCGCCAACGACTGTCGTCGTCATCGCGTTACCCGCAAGATCGCTCATCTGATTTTCAGTTTCGCGCGTCAGGAGCAAGTCGTCAACGGGGATTCCCTGCAGACTGAGTGCTTCGATGCCAACCAGCGGACCACCTCTGTTGGTGACGAACGGCACCATAGACGGTGTCAAGCATGGGCAAATACCAGGCGCGACAGAGCCAGTGGTGCGATCCACGTTTTGCGAGAGGTTCCAAACGAGCGTCTTGTGCATAGAGTCAATGTCCAACTGAGCCAATCTCAAGTAATCAATGTCCATCAAGTCGAGCACTCGGTCAGTCTGCGCCTTGCCCCAGTCATTCCACGCATAGTCTGGCATCGTGCAGCCACCATCCCAGTGCGTGAACGGGCGTCGCTGACCCAAGCCCTCATCCAATCGGGCGCGCTGATGGCGCGATTCGCATCGACCCCAGTCAGTGTTCGCTCGAGTGGAATCTTCACCCGGACGCGCCAACATGCGTCGACCCTCGTGGACGCGATGATCATCCGAGTCGAAGAGGAAGGCTTCAAGCGTCGCACTCGCTGGTCGCTCGAGAGCTTTGACGTTCGCCTTCCACTGCTCGACGAGCGTAGCATCATCAGCCTTGCAAGCAAACAAGTAGACTCTCGTTCGAGTGTGCGGAATGTAGAAACGCTTTGTATCGACTCTCATAAACTGCGCGTGGTAACCCTCATCATTGAATCGCTTCGCAACTTGGTCCCAAGGCGCGTTGCACACGTTCTCCAAGATGACGATCGGCGGCTGGCTCTTTCTGATCCAGTTCATCATCCCTCTGAACGTTTGCCCGGATTCACCTTGCGCGTCCAATCCCTTGCGTTCGTTGTTCAAGTTGGAGTAATCAACGCACGAAGTACCCGCCACCAACATGTCGACGTCGTGGGGCACATCAATCTTGGCGCCGTAAGCTGTGGTCGCTTGATCACCACCCAATTCACGAATGTCTCGGAAGAGGATGGGCGGCGCAAAGTTTCTCTCAATGTACGCTTGCTTGAACGGTTCGATTTCGCAAGAGAACACGTGGTCGACCGGCAACCGAGTGCCATAGAGCTTCTCGGTGGCGTCACCAATCTTGTCGAGCGCGAGAAGCGGCGACTCGGTGCCGGAGCACATCGTCGCGACGCGAATCGGTCTCTTCATGGCTGTCAAGAAGGTTTCCATACCGGGAACGCGAGATACGAGATCGACAAACATCTCACCAATTTCCCCGATAACCGGCAAGTCCTCAGCGAGTTGGACTCTCGAAGACGTATTACTGTCGCCACTGATGTCACTCGCCGTGTCAGACTCGCGCTTCAACTTTCGCGGAGTGCCCTTGCCCGGAGATCTGTAAGTAAGTTGGCGCGAAACGGCGTCGCGGTCTTTCGTCAGTTTCTTCTTCGAGATCTACTAATCTTGTTCCTCGCCCTCGGCGTCGTCGATGATCTCTCGTCGCGCGCGGTTCGTGGGCGTCGGACTATTTCGAGTTGAGACAAAAATACGCACCTTCTGCTGGTCGGCGTCGTGGGCGCAGAGCGCACGCGAGCTCGATAAGTCTTGCGCGGCGTCGACGCCTTTGAGCCGGTGCCCGTCGGCGCCCGATCGTAATCTTCGTCACCATCGAACGCTTCATCCATCTCCGTATCTGTATCCTCCGTCTTAACCGCCATCTTCTTCATCCGTTCCACCGCTCCCGAAGCCGCGGCGCGTCTCGGCGTTCCGCGTCCTCCAACCGGCGAGCACGGCGTCGAGCCCGCGACGTCTCTCGGCTTCTTCAGCGGCGTCCGCTTCACCGGCGTCGACTTGGCGCTCCTCTTCCCCCCGTTTCCGTTCGTCTTGCCCGCCATCTCGACGATTCGAATTCAACCGCGCGCGCCTTCGTTCGCCACACCCGCTCGTCGTTCCCGATCGTCCCCGGATCTCGTCGTCGCCGTCGCCGCGATCTCCCTCCTCTTCGTTCCGTCGTTTTGCCGACACCAACGAATCGTCAACGTTCCCCCGCGATCGATCTCGATTCGGTGCCGTCGAGCGTCTCTTCGTACAACGTCCGTCCGTCCGTCCGTCCGTCTCCGATCGTGTGAAAAACAAACCGAACCGGCGCGCGTCGTCGTCGTCGTCGTCGTCGTCGACCGCGTCGTCGACGAGTGTCGGCACGAACGTCCCGCATCCGTCGCGCATCTTCTTCGAAACCATCTTTCATTCATTCGTTCATCATCATCTTGTATCTCGTCGTCGTCTTTTTCCGAAACGTCACCCCGCTCGTGGTCTATTCAATTCCGCCGTTCCCGACTCGTCGTTCGAGATACACACATACACACGCACGGATGATAACCAACTACCGTACTGTAGGGATTCGATCCGTCGACGCGATCGCGCGCGAAAATTCAATCGGGACGAACGAACGAAGGATGGAACGAAGAACAAAAAGGCGGGAAAAAAAATCGACGCACGCGAATGGTGAACGCGATGA
>Ga0255759_10002428_pt1 | contig 16620 bp, 8 predicted proteins | sample 101ome_20_FD_179959 | JGI IMG/M metagenome (GOLD analysis project Ga0255759, IMG submission 179959) | Coastal salt marsh microbial communities from the Groves Creek Marsh, Skidaway Island, Georgia - 101404AT metaG (version 2) | ecosystem: Environmental > Aquatic > Marine > Intertidal zone > Salt...
TTATTACCATCAGCATCAAGATTGATATCTCCAACAACATCCAGTGTAAGATCCCCTTGAGGCACTTCAATTTCTGTGGTGATGGTATCTGCCACACCCATGCGATAACGCATAAAGGTAGTACCATCTCTCTGGAAGTAGATGTCACTATCACCAGCGTCTAAAAAGATATCCCCCACTGCATCAACGGTAAAGGTTGATGGTGCATCAATCTCAAAGGTTGCATCATCGTTGAGGTTCAGTGTGACAGTATCGCCACCAGCACCATTCAGGATATTGACCTGATTACCGTCAGCGTCGAGGTTAATATCGCCGCTCGCGTTTAAGGTAATGTTTCCAGTGGTGTCAATTCTTGCGCTATCAGCGGAAGTTAGAGTAAATGTGCCACCAGCAGTCTGAGAGATGGCACCACTGGCAGTGTCTGTGATTGTAGTCGTAGCTGTTCGTGACAGACTGTCAGCAGAATCTGCCATAGAACCATCAACATCGGTGGTATAATTTCCTCCCGCTGTCAATGCATAATCAGTACCTACAGTATGTGTAGTTGTCGTTCCTGATACGTGAGTAGTAGTACCCGCTGTCGACGTTTGAGAAATATTTGTTCCAGCGACTACTGTGTAAGTAGTGCCCGCTGTCTGAGAAGTAGTGGTTCCGGAAGTGGTGGTAACCGAACCAGTTGTAGCTGTTTGTGTGATATTAGTACCAGCAACTAACGAATATGTCGTACCCGCCGAATCTGCAATGGAACCATCTACATTTAGAGTGTAATTACCTGCAAGGAATTGATCAGTAGTCGCACCAAGAGTATAAGTAATTCTTCGATTACCATCATTATCAAAGAAGATGTTTGTACCAGCAGCATCTAATGTGATATCACCAGATCCCTGAACATCAACAACATAATTTCCTGGCGCAGTAATTGTATAATCACTATTATCTGCTAAGGTATGTACAACTTCGTCACCACCAGCACCATTCTTAAATCGAATATCATTACCGTCAGCGTCTAATGTGATGTCTCCGACTGCATCTACGATAACATCATCAGGAGCTACAATGGTGTAGTCAGCATTATCTGCTAGAGTATGAGTGACCTCATCGCCTCCCGCACCATTCTGGAAAATGATGTCATTACCATCAGCGTCAAGGATTATATCCCCAACAACATCAATTTCATAGTTGTCGGGTGCTGTAATAACATATGTGGCATCATCATTTAATGTGTGAACAACCTCATCTCCGCCAGCACCATTTTTAAATCGAATGTCATTACCATCGGCGTCAAGGATTATATCACCAACCGTGTCGACTGTATAGTCAGCTGGAGATGCGATCGTAAAGTTTGCATCGTCTGCTAACGTGTGAGTGACAGTATCTCCGCCAGTACCGTTCTTAAAGATGACATCATTACCATCAGCGTCCAGTGTAATGTCGCCGGTTGCATCTACAAGATATTCGCCGGTTACGGTTGTCGTAAAGTTACCACCTGATACTTGATCGAATGTAGTGGTAGAAGTTTGAGTAATAGAAGTTCCCGCTGAATCAAGAATTGAACCCGCAACGTTAGTTGTTAAACTACCAGCCATGGCAATATCAGTTGTGGCGCCAAGAGTATAGGTTATTCTTGTACTACCATCATCTTTAAATACGATATTGTCACCAGCAGCATCTAAGATAATATCTCCACCAACATCAACGGTGTAGTCGCCTGTTCCACTTTGAGCAACGGTATAATCACCAGCATCTGTTAAGGTATGAGTGACTGTATCACCTCCAGCTCCATTGTCGAATACAATGTCATTACCATCCGCTGATAAAGTGATGTCGCCGGATGCATCTACAAGAACATTGCCGGTTACCGTTGTCGTAAAGTTTCCACCTGATACTTGGTCAAATGTAGTGGTAGAAGTTTGAGTAATAGAAGACCCAGCGGTTTGTTCAAGGGTGGTTCCAGTATTTAATGCATAAGAACCAGTAGAAGCCGTATCAGTAATATTCGTACCAGCAGTTCTGGAGATTGTTGTACCCGCTGAATCTGCGATAGCACCATCGACATCAACCGTATAGTTTCCGCCAGCTGTTAGAGCGTAATCGGTACCGACAGTATGAGTCGTTGTGGTACCGGACACGTGAGTGGTAGACCCAGCAGTTGAAGTCTGTGAAATATTTGTTCCCGCAACTACGGTATAAGTTGTTCCGGAAGTATCAGAAATTGTAGTAGTAGCGGTTCTTGAAATAGAGGCCGCGGAATCCGTAATTGAACCATCAACGTCAACCGTATAGTTTCCACCCGCTGTTAAAGCATAATCAGTTCCTACTGTATCAGTAGTGGTGGTACCAGAGACTCTTAAAATTGATGTATCAGCAGAATCAGTTAATGCGCCATCAATATTACGTACTAAACTCTGTGCAGAGTTAATAAAGTTGGTTGGACCTAATGTGTGAGTTAAGTGTGTTGTACCGTTCGCTTTGAAACGAATAATTAAATCACCAGCGTCGAGATCGATGTCACCGACTGCATCCACGATATAATCGTTTGGTGCGGCGATTGTATAAACCGCAGTGTCGGCTAGTGTGTGAACAACTTCGTCACCACCAGCACCATTCTTAAACCGAATATCATTGCCATCGGCATCGAAAATAATATCACCAACTGTATCGATGGTGAAGTCACCAGACATTGGTGTGATAAGACTCAGGTTACCAGCAGCACTATCATATAAAAACTCGGCTGCAATTGTAGATGTGTTACCGTTTTGAATATAGAGACTACCGCCATTCGCACGAAGATACAAGTCTCCACTTGTTTCGTTAATACGATAGTCTAGTTCAATTAGGTTACCGACAATATCACTATCGGACGCAAGTGAAGTTCCTGCATCCGTCAGTAAACGTCTCTTGTCTCCAAGATCATTACTAACCTGATTGACTTTGCGACGAAACGTGTTAACATTATCGGTAAGGTCAACAACGAGAGGACGATCATATCCGTAAGGGTCTGCCATTATAGTTTCTCTAATATCTTGGTTAACATGTCTTTGATATCAGCAACTTCATTTTCTAGAGTGTCGACTTGAGACGCGAGTTTATTTCTGTCTTCTCTCGCCTCAAGTCTTTTCTTCTTTCGTTCGCGTGCTGCTTCAACTTCTTTTTTATTTATATTAATAATGGCACCAGTTTTAGTATCTCTTCCAATGCCGGAATGTCCGTCAACTTTAATTAAATCCACTTTAATCCACCAATGCTATAGCTCTTAAATCTCTCACCAAAGGAACCTTAGAAGAATTCTTCGAACGGAATACAAGTTTTATCTGGAATTCCGTAAAGGCGTCTAGTGTACCATCATCACCCCCAACCAGATTTGTGTATTCCCTGAAGATAGCCGGGTTTTCATCTGTTGGTAATGTATTTTCTGGTGCATCATATACCCAATTCTTTTCGACAATTGACTCACCCTCAACTGCTGTTCGATAGTACAAATCGATTTCCGAACCAGAAGGAACGTTTGCAGCATACAATATTTTGAGACCTACCGCATCTTCTGCTAGGGTGATAGGTTTAGTGATATGTTTCGCTGGGTGAGAACCACTGTAAGGATCAGTCTCACTTGTAAACTTAATCGGAATGTTCTGACCATTACTTGCATCTGCTGAGTCTTGGAAGTCGACAATATTTTCAATCATTGTCAAAGAACATCTTTGCAAATCCAACATAGGCGAAACAAATTCGTGACTACTCTTTAAATCAACTTTAATTTCAACCGACTCGGCACTAGACATATTAGTAACTTCATTATAACGATTTGCCGCAACTCTTGGATAATCGAAACTAGTATTGACTTTAGGTGTAATACGTTTGTAAGTCGTATCCTTATTATACTGAACATTTGGACCAACGGTGATCGTTGGGCCAGCAATAGGTTTACCAGCAGTAAACTTAAACCCTGAAGATATTGTAGTAAAATCAGGAGTTGCTGTTTCAATTTGAAGGTTTGCAACATTAAATTGAATGTTCTTTTCTGAAGTTACTGTCTCACCACCAAACAATCCGGTTCTTGGTGCAGTTGAATCCGCTGCAAAAGTAAATCCGAAAGCATCTGCTTTAGTGATGGTTCTTCTACCAAGTACGGATGAACCAAAGATACCATCTGATCCACCATATCTGGTAGCTGAATCTAAACCAGCAAGCAGAGCAGTATCACCTACTGTAAGACCAGAATTATAATGGCGGACATACACTTCATTTGATCCCGCTGTTGTTTGAATAGGATCTATATCAAGAAGTTCTTCAGGAATTTCCGCATTAGTAAATACCGCCTTACCACCATAACGGAACTGTGCACGATACAACTTATACATCATATCAACATTCTGATCTGGTTCCCACAATTGCGAGTTTTGTGACCGGAAGAATGAACCCAATGAAGGTTGTTTTAATATCCTTTGATTAGTAGATCCAAGAACATACTGTTCCATTTCGGAAACATAAACTGTATAGAATACGGTATTTGGTGCAATAACACAAATCGCATATTCAGTAAATGGACTCAAGAAAACTGGTTCATCAAACTCGAATATGGTTTCTTTTGCCTTAATCGCTGTTAAGTTTTTACGATCCGCTGTCGCTGGAACTTGTACCTGAGAAGCAGGAACAAATTTACTAGCAATAATTTTACTAGATGCTGGAACACCATTAACAGTTGGCCTGATCTGAACCTGAACAGGAATAGTATCATCCTTGGTTGCAAAGAACAAACCTACTTTGGTAATAAATGTACCGTATTCGTTATCACACAAAAAGGTTTGTGCAATCGGATCGAAATAATCAACAACTCGTTGGTTCATATCAAATTTAGGCCCAACATTCTGATTACTTTTAACTTTGGTAGCATCAGGTTCATCCACGTTAAACGATTCGCCAGGATTCGCGACCGGGCCCGCCACACCGTTTTCGATCGTGGTGACCGCCACCGGAGGATCTTTTTGATCTGAGTATCGAGAAGGTTCATCTTCAGATGAGACCCAAAGGTCTTCGTTGCCGCCGGGTTCTACTACTTCACCGCCTGCACCTTCAGCGTACTGTCCATCAGTAAGCTGACCACCATTGTTAGATGTGTTTACCGAGAACGATGACGCAGTTCCAACAACTGCTTCACCACTATTGTCGACGTTATATTCGGTTTGTGATTGTGAATCTACAGGATCATCGTTATCTGAACTAACATTCAAATTCTGTTCGGTTGTAGTTCCAGCCGCATATTCACCGATGCCCTCTTCATTACCGTTACCTGTATCATCACCAACACCACTGTTCTCTGTCTGAACTGGTAGTTCTTCAAGAGTCTGTGTATTAGCGGCAACCGCATCCGATAAGTTTTCTATATCGTTTGTGTTTGAGGTTACTTGTTGTTCTAATTCGTCCAGTTCGTCTGTTATAGTATCAATCTGATTTTCTAAATCAGCAACTTCACTTTCCAAAGATTCTACGTCACTCAAAAGCTCAGTAAACTGATCAGCAGTAGTTTGGTTTTGTTTTAGACTTGTGCTAGATGTTGTGGAAACCTGAGTATTTTCACTATAGAAAGTGCCTGTCGCTTCATAAAGAACACGAGTACTTAAAACATCTTTCTGACGTAAATTTAGAACACCCTTAGCAGAATAAACAGCAAAGGCTTTAGACGTTGCTGCCTGATCGGACGCTTGTTCAACATCCAACAATTTAAACTCTAATGCACCACAAGGGAATCGATCAACATCTTCACTTGCATCATATTCAGGTTTGCCTAAGATGGTATTTAAATATAATGCACTATTTGTTTTTCTAGGAATAACAAAAGATCCGGAGATTTCACCAAACTGATCCGTAACCAACGGTGTGGTTCCATCGGGGTGTGATGAGTATTGTGAATACTTATTACCCACATCATCTCTTCTCTCACTGAAACGAACAAAGGGTTCTTGTCTACACCATTTTGATACGTTCTTACTATTAAAGAAAGGATATACTCTAATGTTTGGACGGAGACCTTCTGCTTTAAAATAAATTTTCCTAGAACGCATCCAAGGAATACTAAAGGTTTGTACCAACCTATCCCCAACAATTTCTTCAACAGTTTCTTCAGCAACAATCTTAGTTACAGTGTGTGCAGTAGTGGTTGTTGTTACCGCAGTAGTTATGTCGGTTGTCACACTTTCGGTGAACAGTCCATCACCTTCTGTAGTTGTTGACGATGTGTTCACATTGGTTTCAGAACCAGCTACCTGAGAAGTAACACCAGTTACTTGACCAACTTCAACATTATCTGGATTTTGGCCACCCCAATTGTTTTCGTGTTCGTTCCAGATAAATCCTACATCTGTGCTCTCAATCCTTGAACCATTAGGAATGACCTTTTTGGGTTTATAACGAGTCTCTTTCCATTCATCAGAAGCTGGAGAAAGATCCATAAAACCTGTGAAAATAGGAATAAGGAAAGGGTTAACAGGTTCGTTTCTTGACGCAATTTGAACTGATTTCCAATTCACTTCTGCATAGTCAAGGTATAACATATCACCTTTTCTAATAACACCTTCCGAAGCAACACTATCCCAAAGTAAACGAATATTGTCTTGAGTAAATTTGGGTCGAGCAATATTGCCTTGGAAATCCAAAGAGGCACGATATTCTGGCGATGTTGTAGCGGATAATGTTTGATCCTTAAAGTTTTCTACAAAGAAACCGGACTTTGTTCGGACATTACCATCCGCATCAAGAAGACTAAGATTCTTTGTGTCAAGTTCCAATAAACTCAGAGTAGTAACTTCTTCTAGACGGTCGAGTTTCTTCTCCAACTTACCAATGTCTTTCATCGTATACCGTTTTGCTTCAATCTTCGTAATTGAAACATCTTCGGGTGTCAAAGTATTGGCGTTCATAATAATTTTGTAGAGATCTAGAGAACCATCTGGTGTTTTCTTAAACTGTGGATTTCTAGATGGTACACCTCTAATATAAGTTAACTTTCCGCCCTGAGTCATTGTTAACTTATCAGCTCGGGGTAAATAGTAACTAATGTCTCCTGTCATAACAGAAGAACGTTGGGGTAAGAAGAAATCTGTAGTACCATTGTCAAACGAACCACTTGCACTATCAAAGTCTGGTCTTAGATCAATAGAGTTATACAATCTAGTTGTAGCATCATAGTTTGGTTTGTAACTAGGAATATCATTGTATGTAATATTAATCGCAGAACCAGTCGATGGTGTGGGATTACTTACATACGATGATTTTGAATAGTAATTGCCTGTGGGGCCTCGATCCCAATACTGGAATGCTACATAAATTGGGCCTGCATACGGAATAGTTTGAATCAACTTGCCCTTTTCATAGTGTGTATCTCTTTGACCATCGTCTAGAGTGAAGAAACTAAAGATACTAGTTCCGTTGGCACTGTCTTTAATGTCTTGAACAGAACGAATATCATACTCACCCAAACTAAATGGAACTCCAGAGGTTACTGTTCCAGTAATAGTAGCACGTTCGGGTTTCTTCTGTTTCTCTGTAGCACTAGTAATATTTTTATAACCAGTAACCGTGTATGTACCACCTGATACATTCAATCCACTGATCGTCGCTAATCCAGATGGAGCGCCTGTACCATTAACACCCGTTGAAACAGTGAAAGGTACTGAACCCGAATCTGCACTAGAAACAATCCAACTACTTGTGTTAACAAAGTTTACGGTTCCTACGTTCGTGTCAATTGCATTGCCTTCTGTGAACGATTGTTGGAAAAGATAATTATAGTCTAAATTACCTACCGTAGCGGGCCTTGAACGGGATAACTTAAATAAAAGATCTTTATCCCTTTGTTTACCTTTGATGATTGCTCTTGCTGGGTTACCTTCTAATACCAGTTTGTAATAATTAGTGGACCCAGTACCAATACTTTGAGCAGTTCTAATATTTGCAGAGATATCACCTGTACTAGCGATGTAAATTCTATGAACAGTTGAAACACCGGAAACTGCACCTGTAGATTTTTCTACTGATCGAACTTTAACTTTTGCCAACACCGAACCAGTACCATTATCATTACTATAGAGATTTACAGTAGAATTAAGAGTCAACGTACCTCTATGAGTGGTATTATCAGTAGCGTTACCATTTAAATAACGATCATAAACGACTGGGACTGCATCCCCTTCGATAGTTTCGGTTGCAGTCGGCTTTGGAATAACAAGTTTTTTAAGTGTTGGGTTTTCTGCACGATAACCATTAATATAGGCAATCCCCTTGGACACCTCCAAATACAATCGGTCTTGTGCAGCCGCAGAATCAATTTCAGTGTATCTAACCCTGAATGGTTCGACGATATAGTTACCAGATTCTTCTCTGGTTCTTTGTGCTAAAACATCATTGATTTTGTTGTATTCATTTAAACCCGAGACCTGATTTACAAGGGTGCCGTTTGCAATACGTGCTAAAAATATAAAATTTTCTTCGGGCAGTGTGTCTTCTTGTTTCGTAAGTTTTAAACGAATTCTATAACGATCTGCGCCTGGTGATGTCAGATTAGGAACCGTACCCTGATTGTCATATAACTTATTACTGTCAGATGCGGTTACAATGTCTTGAAAAACTTTAAATCCAATGGCACCAGTATAACCAGTAAGATATTTTGATAAGATAACTGCTTGTTTAGGTACTTCTACAAAATGACCTAAAACAAAATAAGTGCCTTTTCCAACACCAACTTTACTTCCTGCGCCGACAGGCCAAATAATAGGACTAGTGTTTGCGGCTTCCACCTGAATAGTACCACCGCCCGATACGGTTAAGGTATCATTTGGGGCAAATCGAACAGGTGCAACACCCGAGTTGTCGGAGACATTGGGATCACTGCTAGGAGAAGTATCAGTATAAACAACATAAATTGTTGGTACGTTTGTTGTATCACCCGCAGCACCTGAGCCTGGAATCCATTGTACGACTCTGGCAGTAATAGTTCCACCTAAAGCACCACTACTTGTAATAGTTTTACCAACCAAACTATTACTTGGGGTTCCGGTTGCGGGGTTTAGTCGTACATATTCGTATCGATCATTAAGAGAAATGCCGCCAGGTTTGACCGCTGCCCCTTGTTTAAATAAATGGGAACCCAATCGGCCAATTTCTTTCTGAATAATGGTCTGTAATTGGTTTAATTCTCTAGCTTGAAGAGCACGACCAGAATTAAACAATACTTTATGATACCCTTTTTTAGGATCATAATCGTCTTTATAAGTGTTCTTCTCAATATTTTGATTATAGGTTGTTGGCATTTCTAATAATCCTTAAAATGTAACGACGATTTTTAAATCTTGTCGGGATTCGTTATCTCTGGGTATTTCACCACGACTATCAACGTAGACTAATTCTCCCGAGTAATTATCTATATCCGGTGCAATAAAGCTTGCGGTGTTACCTGCGGCACTTGAAATCAAACTAGAAATGTTTTCATTCAACACGAAAGCGTTGTATCCTGTAGAATCGTTTTGGTGATAGTACAAAAATCCAGTAGTCGTCCCACCATTTGAACTATCGTATACGTGATCGATAATAGCACGTGCACCACTGGTTGCTCCAATAATAGTATCGTTGACAGCGAAACCGCCACCCGAACGTGCATTCAAAGTCATACCTCGAAGATTGTTTCCTACTGGTTCAACAAAATCAACGCCGTCACTATCCTTTGGATTCTTTAACAGGGAAATTTGTCTAAAGTAAGTCGTTTGGACACGATAAGGAATAATTGATTGTTCTTCGTTACCCGATAATTGAACGTTAAACATCAATTGTGTCGCCCTCAAGTCAACGGTGGGATCAGCACCAATACCAGCCCGAGGTGATAAAATGGGTCGAGCAATTCCAGAATTACCATCTACTAAAACTCGAGCATAATCATAACCTGTACCAAACTGCCAGTCTGTACCAGAACCGTTACTATCTACTTCAAGTGCAACTAAAAATCCACTACCGTCAATGACTGGTCTGGCGACCGCATTTGAACCATCACCCTCAATCGTAATAGAAGGTGGGCTATTTGCATTATAAATTCCAGCTCCAGCATCTAATATCTGGTATCCAACAATCTGTTTAGGGTTAGCAATATCCTGTACTGCCTTTTGCTGGATATCCGTTGCAGGATCATCAACGCCTGCCGAATCAACAAATTTTACAGAGATGAACTTAGACGTAACAAAGTTGTCAGTATCAGCAACACTAATAGTGTACATAAACTTCCAGAAATAACCATCAGCGGTTTTAAAAGGAATACCATTAAGACCGCCCGTTGGTTGTACTGTAGAAATTGCTGGGTTGGGTAGATTTTTTCCAGTATTAGGATCAATGAAAGTGCCGCTCGCAGTACCACCTCTTAGACACATATAAACTTGATTCTGATCATTCAGAACATAATATTTTTTAGAATCATCATCGTGATCTGTATGATTATCATTATAACCATAGTAGATAGTACCAGAAGTCCAGTTATAACGAGGAATAACATAACTGAGGTTACTTACAAGTTTCGAAGCTTGAAACCCGTGTCTAGTTAATCTAGAGAAAGCGGGCGATTGCAAATAATCTGCTTCTGTAATAGTAGGTGCCGTATCAGTTGAATTCCATTGTTCAGATTTACCAATTACTATGTAATAGTTATCACCCGAATCGAAATCTCTGATAAGTTCCTGAGTTAATTCTCGCTTGAATTGATCAGTTATTGTTGCTGTCATTTCCTTTTAACCTTACTGTTAATTTTATTCATCATTTATTATGGAGTTATCGTTACATCACTTTTATTAATCACAAACCAATTAGTACCATCCCAAATCATATGTGCAACTTCTAGTGATTCTAAAGTAAAAGAAGAGCCTTGAGCAAAGTTGGTGGGTGTAATACTAGCATTCTGTGATGCGTTTTTATTTGTTAAATACATAACCTGACCTTTTTGGTCACCGTCTTGTACTGTGTAAGTACCGACACCAGTACCGTAATCTAAAAACAAGGCAGGTTCGTCGTTATCTAAAGTACCACTACTCGCAGTGATATCGGCACGTTGACCATCACCAAAAACAACCCTAGTCGACAATTCGACCGAACCAGCCCCTTTTGGTAACAATCTTAGATCAACATCAGTATCATCACCGGCACCTTGAATATCAACGGGGTTAGAAGCACTAGCATTTCCTATCTCAAGATAGTTGACCGCTGATGGTTGTTTTGTAAAACCTATAATTTCATTATTATTAGTATCTTGCCACGTTCCGTCTGGTATGATAGCGTTATTGATAGTATCTGAATCTAGTGACTTATTCTTTATAGTTTGTGTCGCACGTGCAAAAACAAAATCATCACTGTCTGTTAAAACCGGAAGCCTTGTGGTAATATTTCCAGTAAGTTCTGCTGGATAAACTTGATATTGATGAGTCGCAGAAAGATCATTAATCAACAATCTTCCATAAGAACACGAATCTAAAGTTTTATTCCTTAGTGTTTGTGTTGCAGAATCAAGAACAACAAAAGCAGAATAATCAGGGAATCTAATTGTTCGATCCGCTGTAGGCCCAACCGCCCCAACATTTGTCTTAAATGTCAAAGTGTTGTCAAGAAAATTGATAGTCGCACTATCAAAGTCAACCCGAGTTCCAATTATAAGACCGTCCGGACCAAATGTCTCATAAATTTCTTGGAAGTTGGCATTTATTTTAGCTGCGCCGTCGCGGAGAGTATCTCCCGTTCCATCATTTGCCGTTGTGCCTGTAGAAATAATTTGCCGTGTCATCTTCTATTCCACTTTACCTTAGTTGTTATTTATATGTTATTTTCTATCGAATGTTGAGAAAGTGCCCATAAACGTTGTAAGTGATGGGTCTGAATCCATTGAGAAGTCTGGTGTACTACCAAGGATTTGATCAGCATCCGCACTACTATCCATATCGAAAGATGAAAGTTTCGGTGTTACATATGAAGAGTCATAATCAACACCAATGTTACCGATTAGTGCGTTATTTCCATCAACACCAGCATATGCGTCTCTTTCGCCTGGAACTACAAATCCACCTAAGAGTTTCAACGTAGTTGGTGAGAATGTTGCCAGCGGGTTTAGAGTATAATTCTCGAACTGTTCTATATGATATCTATCCAATGAAACTTTGACCTTACCAAGACCGCCTGTGTATTCTGAATCGTAAATCGCATAGTGACTGAGTTCTCCTTGATTTGCAACCAAGGGTAGAACTGAAGCAGAATCGGTAATAAGAACCAATGGTGCTCTTGGTAAACCCGCACTGTCCATAAGATCATAACCGTCAAATGGTAAACCTCCAAATCCAGCTTCACCAATCGCTTGAATTTGTCCAGCAAGATAAAATCCAGCTGGGTGTACAAAGAGTTTGTACACTTCTCGCCATACAGTAATAGGAATACCTATCTTAATCAATATCGCAAAGGTTTGATATAGTTTATCGTCTGTTATAAATCTATTACTAAGTGGACCGATCTCAGAATTATTTAATAAAAATATTTTATCCTTCGTATATTCAACGTCTGGATCTTCACCGAAGAAAGAACGAAAAAATTGTTGAATTGCAAGTTTAGATCCCTTTGATTTATAAAGATTACTTGCAATTTGAGCAGCACCTCTTTTGTCTGCAAATCCCTGAAAGTAACTTTCACCTAACAACAACTCATCTTCTAAAAAAGATAAAAGAGATAAATCTGTTTCAACAATATCTTTTGTTTCAAAGAGATGGTCTATTAATTCTGCTGGAGATTCTTCACTCTCTATCCATTCATAATATTTTTCGAGAAAAGTAATAAAGGCTGGGTAATCTTGCCTAAAATGCTCAGGCAAAACCTCCTGTATCCTTCTGTCATATAAGGATAACTCTCGACGGTTTCTTTCTGTATATCCTCTGTGTGCCATTTTATGTACTTGATACTTCTACTGGTAATTCGTTTGACAATGCTGGATCAAATACTAGAATATTATTTCTAGCAGGTGAAATTGCACTTTGATTGCCCGGAGTAACTGAAATTTTTATAAAGTCGTCTCCACCCAAAATAGCTTCAGGTGCAAACGCGATCAATCTCACTCTACCGTCTAAGAAATATTCTCCTACATTATCTACGAGGGGAATATTCGCACCTTGTTGAATTACTTGAATAGTACGACTATTTAACTTGTTTTTCAAAAAACATGTTTTACCATTAAATCTGAAAAGACTAGAGTTAATAATATAATCGGTATTACTAGGAGGAGATATAGCCTGAGGAAAAAAGAAATTGTAGTTGGTTTCTTTACCCAATCGACTGATTGTTGCACCACTATTATTTACTTTTTCTGGTACTAATCGTTGTTGCATTCTAATATCCGCTCTACTTGAAAGTACAGATGGATCTACAGCATCAACCGATGTCAATAAGTTAGAACGTCTAAACGATTGACCAAACTTACCAATTGTTTCTTGAAAATAATTATCAACCGCAGCTGCAACATTTGTCTTAATTGTGTTTAATCCTAGAGTTGTAAATCTTGGGTTAAACTGATAGTATACTGTAGTTTCAATGAACGTAGTGATAGGATCTAAGAACCTTAGATTCCAAGATACGATTGATAACTGTTCGACGTAATTTTCAATCGAAATTTTAAGATCAGAAATTTCATCGTCAGATAATCCAGCTCTCCATCGTATACTCATATAGACCGCGCCATATTCAGGTGGATCATTATCTTCACCACCCCAAGAATTTATTTCTTCAATGTATTGTCTAAATCTAGCAAACACAAGGGTTGAGTAATCATTTGCAACAACCATTCTATTCTGAGTCGTATATTGAAATGGTGCATTCTTTTTAATCGATTCGTTGGTTTCTTTTTCCGAACCACCGGAAGAGTTAGAAACCGTTGACGCGATAATATCTAATTCCGCATTATCTCCGTTGTTTAATGTTATACTCAATTTCTCAGCAGCAGTGAAGGTTTTGCCTCCATTAGAAACACTACCACTACAACTGATATATTCAACTTCAATCTTATTTCCGGCTTCGGGTATCGGGCCTAATGTATTACCATTACCAAACGATAGTTCAAAGAATCCGTTAGGACTTTCTTTCAAGACATATATCAAAGAACTTTCGTTAATTTCGGTTGCTTCGTTAATGGGAGTGTAAATCTGAAAATCTGTGGATGAAGAAGTTTCGAATACTCTCACCAACACAGTTGACCTATCTAGATTTTTATCTGGAATGACATATATCTCGTTTTCTTGTGTAGATCCCACAATAAAGGTTCTTGTTTTTACTGCACCCTCAAAGATAGAAATTTGTTCTGGATCATCACCGGAAGGCAATTCAAAACTATAGACACCCTGATTATATGTTGCAGTAAGAACCTGTCTAGTTAAAAATGAATATGAAACATCATCGATAGTAGAATTAAATTTAAAATTAATAGGTAATGTAATAGAGGATGGTTCATTACCACCTTCCAAAGTAGTTGTTAGTTCAACCTTTGCACTCGAAGAAGTTCTTGAGCCTGGTATATAACCAATCGCAGATGCTAGAGAAACAATCGAACTTCGAAGTTGAGCTGTACCTAGAAAAGATTCGTTCAAAGCATAGTTTGCTATCAAACCATTATAGTGAGTATTGTAAGCTAATACATCGAGTAGGTTTGAAAGTCCAGCACCTTCGAAATCAAAATCAGTAAATTCGTTCTGCGCTTCAAAAAATGTCTTTAGATTGTTTTTAATCGTGTCGAAATCTAAAGCTGTTGACTTAACTGTGGTTGACATTTATCTTAGCCTCGAAATTGTTGTTTCTAATGTTATGGTTTGATCAGTATTTTTTACAGAAAACGTTAAGAGAATGTTTACTGCATTAATATCCTCTTGTACACCAACCTGTACAGATCTCACTGCAGCTCTTGGTTCGTATGTTTCAATCACAGATTTAATTCTCTCGACTATTTTTCCACCTGTTTGTGAGTCTGCTAGTTCAAAGAAAAAACGTTGTAAATCTACACCGAAGCCTGGATCGAAAGGTTTTTCCAATTTATTAGTAGATAGTATAGTTTTTATCGATTGTTTTACAGCAGCACCTTCGGTCTTTTTAAAAACATTACCTACATTACTAGCCTTGAAACTCAAGTCTATATCTTTGTACGGTTTATTTCTCGTACTGGTAACACTAATTTTCGAAATATTAGCGTCTTCTAATGAAAAAACTCTGGATGCCATTTTTGATGCTCGGTAATTGTAATCTTATTTATACTGGTTCTAATACTTCAACGACTTCATTTAACGACAAAGTACTGCCGTTGAAGGTTGTTTTTAAGTTTTTACTGAATGACATATCGAAGGTTTCGTTTGCTTCGGGCATCACCACCACTAACTGACAACTAAGTTCACCAGAAGGGTCGTATGTATCATAGTCTAGAATCAACTCCTGATACTTCAAGAAGTCTTTCCAATAAACCGCAAGTTCAAATGAGTTTTCAAAATCAATCTTACCGTTTTCACCCAACAACTGATATACAATTGCACGTCCAGTTTGTTTGTAATCGTTGATTGAATTTGCAGTTGGTGTTTCACTGGGTGCTGGTTTGTAGACTCCCTCAGAAACAATCAATCGGTTTTTCGCAAAAGTTTTATTTGTAATTACTGTTCGCATCACTTCAGCCTGAAGATAGAGTTGTCGTGCAATAAGTTTTTTATCTCCACTCAATTGTTCAAACTGTAAACGAGAACCCTTAGAACCTAGAAATTTAGCAACGGTAATTCCAGGCGCAAGAGGAGTTGCGGAAGTAATGTCCGATTGAAAGTTTGGATTATATACTGGGTCAACAAGATATATCATGACGGAGTGAACCTCTTACTTCTATTTTCAGCTGGGTTGTTGCCCAATAGTGTTCGACCAAATTGTAAACTTGGGTTTTTATTATATGCACGACCGACTCTTGGAGGTCGTGTTTCGGAATATTTACTTGACAGTCTATTCTCTCCAACCAGAGTGCCTATTAAATTGGTGTTTTTTAAATTAGCAGGGTCTCTTAATTTAGATCTAATTTCATAAATTGTAGGATCACGATTGAACAACTCATCATAATCATCTGTTTTTAGAATTTCTAATTTAAGTTCGTCCTCTGGATCAACCTGAACATTTCGTATACCGTAGTTGCCAGATGACAATAAAGGTGTTATAATTGCAGTTGTTGGCATATCCGCCGTAGGTTCGATCTGAACGTAAGGCATTTCAGTTGGATAAGTTTTAGGATTCCTTACCTTCGACGCACCTGTAGCTGTTCCTGCTTCAGCTGGTGCTGATTGTGCCCAAGAAGATTCTCCTGCCTTGTTTGCAAAGTCTGATGTGATTGCCTCAGTCGCTTTACCAATAAATGTACCATAGTGTGTTGTACCACCCAATCCACCACCGCCAGGAGGACCAGAGAAAACCTTACCGTAGTGATCAATTAATTGTCCACCAATTGTTCCTGTCACACCAATGACAGAAACGGTGTCACCCGATATGTTCGCAATCTGAGAGGAAGCAACCCATTCATCAACAGCAGTGGTAATTAATTTTTTACCACTGGTAAAT
>Ga0255759_10002431_pt1 | contig 16609 bp, 13 predicted proteins | sample 101ome_20_FD_179959 | JGI IMG/M metagenome (GOLD analysis project Ga0255759, IMG submission 179959) | Coastal salt marsh microbial communities from the Groves Creek Marsh, Skidaway Island, Georgia - 101404AT metaG (version 2) | ecosystem: Environmental > Aquatic > Marine > Intertidal zone >...
GCCTCAAAAACAGGTTTAATTTCGTAATTGTTATCTCGAAATATTTTTGCTAGCGGAAGAATTATTTTGGTCTTGACCTCCTCATCAATAACATAATAAACAAACCATCTGTAAATTTTTTCGCATATATACTCTGAAACTCTATCGCTCTCAAAAATTAGATCAATTAAATCTTCATGTTCCTTGTCACCATTATTTGCAATAGATTTATTTGAAAACTTTAACGAAAAGATTTTTGTAGACGTGTCATGTCTTTCAGGATTAAAAAATTGCCTCTCACTTCCTGAAAAGTTTTGCCTTACCTGCCATCCGGTTAGAACTTTAGAAGCTTCTATAATATCACTTTCTGTGTAGTATGTATAGCTATCATCTCCATCAATAGGTCCTTTACCAATAGTAAAAAGCTCAAAGAGTTCTCTGGCATAGTTTTCATTTGGCGCCTCTTTTACATTATATATACCACTCAAATAAACTAGCATCATTGCATCAACATTTACCTTTTTTACAAGATTTTTGAAATTACCTAAGAAGTTATTTCTAAACCTCTCGTGCATCCAGTAAACATACCTTGCGTCGTTCACAACTGCAGCCTCTGTAGCAAAATGATTTTGCCAAAACAAAACCATATTTTCTCTTATTGATATTGGCTCTTTCTTATTAAGAATCAGAGAGACTCTCCAAGCGGCGTAAGAGTTTTCTCTTTTAGAATCATTTTTTTTTCTTTCTGCATTAATCCATGTTTCTCCAAGAGGTGTTTCTGGATCATCTTCATCTAAAAAGTTTAGAGGTGGATCAAAAGATTTTGGGGTATCATCTAGAAGTTTGGTTAATGTTTTATCAAAGCCGTCTTTTACTGATTCACTAATTTCGTTATATGTTGGCCCTATTGTTGTTCTTCTTAATAAGTGTGCAGCTTTCTCAAAATTCCATTCAGATGAGCTTTCTTCTAAACCAGCAATTTGCCTTGGAAATTGAGGTGTTTTTTTATTTCCACTTGCAAGAACTTTGTCTCTCTTGTTTATGGACTTTTTTTTCTCAGTTAGATTTGCCATCTTTAAAACCTTCAATAAATATTTTAAATTAAAACAATTCTAAATTTAAAATTTATCTATTGCAAGCTATTTAATTTATTTAAAACAAGTGTCTAAAAACATTAAAAAAGTTAAGGAAACTCCTCTTATGAGGCAGTATAATGAAATAAAAACCAAGCATCCTGACGCAATGCTTTTATTTCGTGTTGGTGACTTTTATGAGACGTTTGGAGACGATGCTATTCTTGCAAGTAAAATACTAGGAATTGTTTTAACAAAAAGGGCTAACGGCGCTGCTTCTCATGTTGAACTTGCTGGTTTTCCACATCACTCACTAGAGACATATCTACCAAAGTTAGTAAATGCAGGTTGTAGAGTTGCTGTTTGTGATCAATTGGAAGATCCTAAAAAAGCTAAAGGTATAGTAAAAAGAGGAATAACCGAACTTGTAACTCCAGGACTTTCCTTAAACGATACAGTTTTAGACGCAAAAAAAAATAACTTTTTAGCATCAGTTTATATTTCTAAAAACAAGTATGGGGTAGCATTCCTTGATATTTCTACTGGAGAATTTTCTCTGACTAATTGTGATAACGATCAACTTGAAAAGCTTATTAATATTTATGACCCTTCTGAGATACTCTGTTCTAAGGATGACAAAAATTTTATATTAGAAAAATTTAAAGGTATGAATGTTTTTCCCCTTGACAACTGGGTTTTTAAAATGGGATATTCATATGATAAATTGATTTCTTTTTTTAATGTAAAAAATCTTAAAGGTTACGGAGTAGATGACGATAAAGAAGGAATTGTTTCTGCCGGAGCAATCCTTTTTTATTTAGAGTTAACAGAACATTCAGACCTGTCTAATATTATATCCCTCACTCGAATAGAAGATGATCAGTATATGTGGTTAGATAAATTCACTGTAAAAAATTTAGAACTTATTTACCCATCAAATAATGATTCGGTTACTTTAAAATCAGTTATTGATAAAACCTTGACACCAATGGGTTCAAGATTAATGAGTAGATGGATTTTAAATCCTCTTCTTGATAAGCAGCAAATAGAGTATCGTCAAAAATTTGTGTCAGCATTTATATCTGACGAAAATATTAGAGATTATATTCTTGACAGCATGGCTGAGATATCTGACATTGAAAGGATAACATCTAAAATAGCTTTAAATAGGGCAACTCCTAGAGAGATAATTTATCTTAAAAATTCGTTGCTTTCAGTTCAAGATTTAAAACTTCAGCTAAAAAACAGCAATTTCAATAACTTTAAGTCATGGGCTAGCGGTATACCTAAATCAAGAGAAGTTATCAAGAAGATAGATGAGTCCTTGAATGATGACGCATCTTTGTTTTCAAGTGGAAAAGTTATAAAGGCAGGTTACAATAAAGAACTTGATAGGCTTAGATCAATTTCTGATGGAGGTAAAAATATTCTTTTAAAAATTCAAAATGAAGAGATTGAAAAGACAGGAATATCTTCTTTAAAAATTGCTTATAATAAAGTGTTTGGATATTACCTTGAAGTAACAAATGCTCATAAAGATAAGGTTCCTACAAACTGGATTAGAAAACAAACTTTAGTAAATGCAGAAAGATATATTACTGAAGAACTGAAAGAATATGAGGAAACAATACTAAATGCAGACGAAAAAATATTAGTAATTGAGAGAGAGCTTTATTTCGATTTACTTCAAGATCTTTCTAATGATGTGTCAATACTTCAAGAAATATCTAGATCTGTTGCTTTTCTTGACTGTGTTCTTTCCTTCTCTACTTTAGCTATAACATCTAATTTAAGTAAGCCAAAAATATCAGAGCAAAAGAAAATAGAAATTAAAAAAGGAAGACATCTGATTATCGAAAAAACTCTCCCACCAGATGAGTTATATATTCCTAATGATATTTTTCTAGACAACAGTTCTCAACAAATAATTATCATAACAGGTCCTAACATGTCTGGTAAGTCAGCAATCATTAGAAAAGTTGCTTTGATTGTAATTCTGGCTCAAATTGGATCTTATGTTCCTGCTGAATCTAGTAAAATAGGAATAGTAGATAAAATTTTTACTAGAGTAGGTGCTTCAGACAATATCTCAAAGGGGGAATCTACATTTATGGTGGAGATGATGGAAACTTCTAGCATCATGAATAATCTAACAGATAGAAGCTTAGTTCTTATGGATGAAATTGGCAGGGGAACTAGTACCTATGATGGTATATCTATAGCCTGGTCAATTGTTGAATACCTTCATAATCAAAAAAATGTACATCCAAAAACACTATTTGCCACTCACTATCATGAACTAAATCAGCTTGAAGAAAAATTAGATAGAGTTAAAAATTATAATGTTTCTGTAGAAGAAATTAATGATGAGATAATATTTCTAAGAAAATTAATTCCTGGGGGCTCTGAGCACAGTTTTGGAATTAATGTTGCTCAGTTGGCAGGTATGCCTAATCAAATTTTAATTAGAGCTTATGAAGTTTTACGAGAGCTAGAAAGAAATACACTAAAGAAATCAGTAAAAAAAAGCTTAGAAAAAGAATCAAAGCAGCTAAAATTGAGCTATTCAGATCCAGAATTTGATAAGATTAAAAAAATTATAGAAGAAATTAATATAAATAATATAAACCCAGTTCAGGCTCTAGTAAAACTAAATGAGATTATTGACCTACTAAAGTCAACAAAAAAATGAATTAGTTTTTTTTATATTTTTGAATGTAATTTCATTAATAGAATTATAAATTTGCAGACCTAAATGGTAAAAGCGAGAATAGCTCAGTTGGTAGAGCACAACCTTGCCAAGGTTGGGGTCGTGGGTTCGAATCCCATTTCTCGCTCTTCCTTTTTGCCCGGATGGTGGAATTGGTAGACACGCAGGACTTAAAATCCTGTGGACCTTATAGTCCGTGTGGGTTCAAGTCCCACTCCGGGTACTAATCCGATAAATATCTTTTTGTTTTTTGTTGAATTTATTCGTTATCAGATATGATTCTTTCATATCCGTACATTTTTTTAATCTTACCGTCAACAATTTGAGCATCAAGAACTCTTTGTATATTAGTTTCAGACTCACCTTCTCCAAATGAAACGTTTACCACAGTAGTTACCCAGTTTTCAGAAGGTTTATTTGCAAAATCAATATCGTTTGATATACACCATAATATTTCCCATTTTGCATTAGGGTTAGCCTCTAAAAACATATTAGAAAGTTTTGCATGCTCATCACTTCCTTTGATAAACATTCCATTTGGTGCAAAAAGTTCAATGTCATCGTGCTCTAACTTGGACACATCTTCAACTCTCCTTTCATTGTATGCGTCAAAAAATGCTTCCATGATTGCTACACCTTCTTGGCTTCCTCCATATATATTAACTTTACTCCCATCTTCTATCTCAAATCCAATTTTTTTGATTGGGGATTCAACTGTTGTAATATTTTGAGTACATCCTTGGAATATTAAAATTATTGCTATTATTAAATTAATCTTTTTCATATTTTGTTTTTTTGAATGATATAATGATATTGTTTTTAATATTTATTTAGAACTAAAAATAATAAATTATTATAGATCATGTTTTTAGAAAGGTCAATTAATCAGGAAGATAATATAGGATGGATTGAGGTAATATGTGGTTCGATGTTTTCAGGAAAGACCGAGGAACTTATAAGAAGAATTAAAAGGGCTAAGCTAGCTAAACAAAAAGTTAAAATTTTTAAACCTAAACAAGACACAAGATACAGTAAGAAAAAAGTTACATCTCATGATAATAACTCTATCAAATCAAAACCTGTTAATTCCCCTGAGAAGATAATAGAACTTTCTGAAAAGTTTGATATAATAGGAATAGATGAAGCGCAGTTCTTTGATGATAGTATAGTGGATGTATGTAATAACCTTGCCAATTCAGGCAAGAGAGTTATAGTTGCTGGGCTAGATATGGACTATAGAGGTAACCCGTTTGGTCCTATGCCAAATCTGCTTGCTATTGCTGAGTATGTTACTAAGGTTCATGCTGTGTGTACAAGGTCTGGTAAAATGGCATCATATACTCACAGGACCGTAAAAAACGAAGATCTTGTTCTCTTAGGAGATACTCGTAGATACGAGGCCCTAAGCAGAAGAGAATTTATAAAAGCTAAAAAAAGAAAAAACAAATAGTTATGTCAAAAGTTAAAACCTATGCAGCTATACAAGCTGATAAACCTCTAATTCCCCACGATATAAATAGAAGGGATATTAATCCAGACGATATAAATATTGAAATTTTGTATTGTGGTGTTTGTCACTCAGATATACATATGGCAAGAAACGAATGGAATAACACCTCAATCTATCCTATGGTTCCTGGTCATGAAATTATTGGTCAAGTAAAAGAGGTTGGTTCTAATGTGTCAAAGTTCAAGGTTGGAGATAATGTTGGGGTGGGTGTTTATGTTGATGCATGTGAGAAATGTGATAACTGTAATTCGGGTAAAGATCATTACTGTGAAGAGGGAATAGTTCTTACATACAATTCTTATGAGTATGGAACAAAAAATATAACTTATGGGGGTTACTCAAAAAGTATTGTTGTAAAAGAGAATTATGTTATTAAGATTCCTGCAGGTATGGATATGGCTAAAGCTGCTCCTCTTCTATGTGCTGGCATTACAACATATTCCCCTTTAAAGCATTTTAAAATTAATAGCAATCATAAAGTTGGAATAGCTGGGCTTGGTGGCCTTGGACACATGGGACTAAAATTTGCCTCCTCATTTGGTGCTGATGTTGTAGTTTTTAGTACTTCAGATTCGAAAAAGGATGAAGCTTTTGAGATGGGAGCAAACCATTTTGTTAATGTTAACAATAGTAAGGATGTTAGAAAACACATGAATTCTTGTGATTATATATTAGATACTGTTTCAGCTAATAGAGATATGGCACAAGTTTTTTCATTTTTGAAAACAGATGGGTTAATTATGATTGTAGGACTGCCAATGGAACCACTTGCTATTTCTAGTTTCTCTCTAATAGATAAAAGAAAAGGAATTGTTGGATCAGCTATAGGAAGTATTGCTGAAACTCAGGAGATGATAGACTATTGTAATGAAAAAAATATATATCCAGAAGTTGAGATGATTCCAATGTCAAAAATTAATGAAGCTTTTGATAGAACAATCAATAAAGATGTAAGGTATAGGTTTGTTGTTGATATGTCTACGCTCTAATTATCTTCCACCTGGAGGACAATTTTTCCTCAAGAAATCAGTAAACATTAATCTTACATGAGGATAAGCTCCGTCTTCTCTGATTCCATGGGATCTATTTGGATAAGATAACATATAAAATACTTTTTTATGCTTTATAAGCTCATTAGCTAACATCTCAGCATTTTGATAATGTACATTATCATCTCCTGTTCCATGAATATATAAAAGATTGCCCTTAAGATTTTTTGCGTATTTTATTGGAGATCCATCTATATAATCTTGATAGCTTTCCTTTGGATCACCCATATACCTTTCTTGATATATATTGTCATAAGTTAATTGATTTGCTACAGCTGCGGCAGCTATTCCTGTATGAAAAATTTCAGGATACTGGAATAGACAGTTTAATGTAGCTGTTCCACCTCCACTCCATCCGTGAACAGCTACCCTAGATGTATCAATAAAGTTATATTTTTCAAAAACAGCTTTAGCTCCCATAGCCATATCTCTTACATTTATTCTTCCAATATTTCTGTAAATTGCTTTTCTCCATGCTCTACCTTTTGGAGAAGGGGTACCCCTACCATCAAAAGTCACATATACATAGCCATCTTCCCCTAGATTACCATCATATAAACTGTTGTTTCCAGCACCATACCTATTAACACCAGTTTGCCCGGCTGGCTCACTATAGAAATAAAACAAGACTGGATATTTTTTGTTTTTATCAAGATTTTTTGGTTTAACAATCCACCCTTCCATAGTCACGTCATCAATAGTAGTAATTTCAAAAAATTCAAGAGGATGATCTTCCTTTTTTTCTGGTTCATACTTCTTAATCATATTCTGTTCCTCGTTAATAAATTTATGATTTGGTAACGAGACTAAAGCTTGCATTGGCCTAGTAAAATAATTTGAGAAAGAGTGAAAAGCATATTTCCCTTTTGTGCTAATTTGATAATTATGAGAACCCTCTAATATCTCTGGGGTAACTCTTATTAGCTTACCATCCCCCTTGGCTGATGTTTTATAAAGATATCTTTCTGTTGGATTTTCCGGGGAAGCAATAAAATAAACACTTTCATTTTTTTCATCATATGCTAAAGGTTTTACTACGTCATAATTTCCTTTTGTAACCAAATATTCAGACTTACTGGCGATATTAAATCTATAAATATGGGACCATCCATCTTTTTCTGTTGTATATAAAAACTCTTTTCCATCATTTATAAATTTCCATCCAGCTTGAACTTGATATGGCCAAGAACTTCTCAAATCCACCCAAGCATCATCCTTCTCTTCCATTAGAAGCTCAGTCTCTCCACTATCACTATTAGCGATATAAATTTTACTGTGATTTTGTTTTCTATTTAGTTGTTGAATCATTAATCGTTTCTTCCAGGCATCCATGTCATTCTTGGCAGATAAAATTTATTTTGTTCTCCTGGAACATTCATCCAAGTCGTCTTTTCATTAGATAAGTTGATAACTCCAATTTTAGCTGGAGAAAGGTCTTCTCCTACTTTTGGATATTCTACAGGTATTGTATAGGAGTATATCGAATCAGTATTATTTATCATATAAAAATCCCTAACCTGATTAGCATCTATTTGCCAAAAAGCTATTCTAGAGCCGTCTTCGTTAAATATAAAACCATCTCTGCACCCGAACTCCTCCTCATATACCCAGTCAAAAGTTCCATTAATTAATTTTTTTGTTCTGTTAGAGCTTGTAAGTTTTTTTATTGTCCTATCTTGAAGGTTTTCAAGATATATATTTACACTTGTACTACTTGTTCTAATCCCGCTTTCAGATTTTTCTTTTGACACATATGCTACAAAATTTGCATCAGGTGAAAATTTTGCAAACATTAAACTTGAACTAGACATGTCTCTACCTAATTTTTGTAATTCACCTTTTGAAAAGTCATAAACCCAGTAGTCCCCTCTAGTATTATATCTCCAAACCTTTACAGACTCTGTAAAAATTAGAACTTTGTTTTTATTTTGAGAAAATGAAAATGATTCTATTTCTAGATTTTTAATTTGAGAGGAGGATAAAATTATCTTATCACCTTTTCCTTTAGTGCTTACTAAGACAATATTGTTTTCTTTTATGGTGTAGTAGCCGGTTTCGTTTTCATTCCAAATAACATCATTAGGAAGTACTCTTCCAAAGAGATTCATTGAAATAAAAAACATACAAATTATTGATTGGGTAAGTTTGATCATCTTATTAGAATTTTTTAAAAAATAAAAATTATAATAAATTGTTAATAATTACAATTTTATAAAATGAATAGAATAGGTTTTCAGTTTAATAATTCTGATGAGGAAGATATTTTTAAGGTATTTGATGACTATGTCGACTCTAGTAAAGAGAAGTTAACAAAAGCAGCAGATAACCTTATGAAGCTTTATAAATCTAAAGATCTAGACGAGGACTCACGAAAAAAACTGATTGATTTTGAAAAAAAATTAAGAATGGTTTTTAAGCAAGTAGATGAAATTGACAAGGAAGTTGAGGAAATGGCAAGAAGAAAAAGAATGGAAGAAAAAAAATAAATTATCTAATAAACCTTTCACTGTAGGTATTATAACTCGGTCTTTGTGGACTTTTTATCTCAAAAATTTTAGTCTTAGAATTCGAATTAATTATCAAGTCTTCTGAGTCGGAAACTATAAAGAAGTCGCCTTTTTCAACCTTATCATTATTAACATTTCCCTCCCCATCTAAAATAAAGTAGGAGTATACTGAATCATTTTGTAATTCTAAACTTAGTTTATTTTTTTCTGCTATTTCGTACGAGTTTATTTCTATACCTTCTGATGATATTTCCATAGGACAGTTCTTGCCTGCTATCTTTTTTATTTTAGTTCCTTTTTTTTCGATTATTTCAAAATCTTCAGATTTGTAGTCGTCATATGAGGCTTCTTTTGTTATGGAAAGTTGAATATTGGGATCAAACCATATCTGAAAAATTTCAGACTTCTCATTTAATTCTTCTGCGTGGGAAATGCCGTTTCCAGCCCTTATAATTTGAACGTCTCCTTTTTTAAGAGAAATCCATTTATCTTGTTTTGTATCAAAATGGTTAATAGATCCTTCAAGAACAAAACTACAAATTTCAAACCCTTGGTGAGGATGAAGTCCTATTGTACTTTTTTTATCTGGAGTCCATGCGTGAGCCCAATAAAATAAATTTGAATATGGTTTGGTTATACCTCCATCCTGCGGAAACCCAATTGGTTTTTTTTCTAGTATTTCACCATTATTAAAGTTACCGTCAGCTTGCTGCTCTCTTTTAATTAGTTGTATACTCATATTCTATTTCAGAAGATATATGGCTCCATAATTTAATTCTCATATCTATCGATCTTTTAGAAATTTCTTTTACCTCTTCCCATTTTTTTTCATCATTTCCACATAAATTTTCTATCATCTTAAGTGCAATAGGTCCGTGGTCGTCGCCATCTAACTCGATGTGTCTTTCTAGGTAATACACAAAGTGACTAGCAACATTACTATTTTCTTTATTTAGTCCTTTCACTATTTCAATGAACATATCTGGTATCACGTTTTCTCTGCCAAAAGTAAATGCTGCAGCAATCTTATGTGTTTCTCCTGACTCAATTACTTCAAATGTGAAATTTAAAAACTCTTTAATGTCATCCGCTACATCATAATCATTAATAAAACTTCTATAGTCTTCTGAGCTTTTAATATCACAAATAAAAGCATCTATCTTAGATGTATCAGCACCAATTTGCTTCATAGCCTCAATATATAATTCAAAGTGGCTTATAACTTTTCCTCCCTTAATTTCATCTGTTTCTTCTTCAAGAACAATTTCATTAATAAATCTAGCTGCTTGAGCGTTTTCAGATGGAGTCCAGGGATTTCTTACGCAGGTTAGATTTACTTGAAGTGCCTTAAGAAGAGACATAAAATCCCATACTGCATAAATATGGTTTTCCATAAATGTTTTCAAGTCATCAAGAGAAGAAATTTTAGAGTATATTTTATGATTCACTAATTCTTTTTGTGATGGCTTAATGTGATCTATTACATTTTGTATTTTCATAACTTTTTTTCTTACGTTTATTGCGTTATATTGTTTAAAAAAAAAGCAAATATGGATTCAAATACTATTAACTACAACGAAGAAGTTCTAAAAGGGGGATTGATTATTGCTGGGGTATCAATTTTATTTACTATGGTTACATATGTAGTTAATGTTGAGTTAATGGTAGAGTGGTGGCATGGCTTATTAGCTATCGTTATTAGCATGGGATTTGTAATATATATTGGCATAAGCTTTAGAAATGTTACAGGTGGTTATATGTCCTATAAAGATTCTTTAAAGTTCACTTTTTTAGTTTTTACTGTATCTTATATTATTGGGGCAATATTTAACATTTTATTATATAATGTTATAGATCCTTCTTTACCTGAAGTAATGAAGGAGCTTACTGTACAAAATACAATAACAATGATGGAATCTTTTGGAACACCTCAAGAAGCCATTGACGGTGCAATTCCAGAAATCGAAAAATCCATAGAAGAAAACACCTCGCCAATTGGAATAATAAAAGCTACTCCTTGGGGTTTATTGTTTGTTTTTGTTTTGGCCGCTATAGCTTCAATTTTTGTCAAGAAGAATGAACCTGTTTCAGATAGAATTAACTAATTTTTTTAAAATATAGTTTAATTCCTCAGCTATTAATTTTGACGTCTCTAAGTATTTTTCCTTTTCTTCTAAAGTATCATCATATATTTTAGGGTCTTGATAAATCATGTTTATGTTTTTTATTGATCTTGAATCTGAGGGACATGATTTTTCTGCATCTGAGCAAGTCATGATAGATATGAAATTATCAGAATGGATGTCTTCCAACACTTTTGAGCGTAATCTTAAAGATAAATCTCCATAAATAATTTTATTTTCCTTAACCTCAACCCCTAAATTTGAAAAACAATAAAAAACAGCTTTGTGGACTTCTGTTTTTTCTGTTCCAGCAGAATAAAACCTAAGGTTAATATTATAAATCTTAGATAAGATGCTTCCCCAAACTTGACATAATTGACTTCTTCTAGAATTATGTGTACACAAGAAAACTATATTTTTCGTGGTTGATAAGCTTTTCTGAATTTTAATAACTATTTCATCAAGTTGATTTTTTTTATTCTTATCAGGTTTATAAGAATTTATTTTTGATAAAAACGTTTTAAATGCCTTATTCATAATATTTAATTTTAACAAATTTTAGCAAGAACTAGCATGTTTTAAAGATTAATAAATAGTTAAATTTGCCAAAAATATTTTTTTGATGAGTAAAAATTATTTAAAGATTCAAAGTGTAATCAGCGAAGTCAATAAAGTAGTTGTAGGTCAAGATTATATGATCAAAAGACTACTTATGGGTCTTTTTACTCAAGGTCATATATTGTTAGAAGGGGTTCCTGGTTTAGCAAAAACTTTAACAGTTAATACCCTATCAAGTGTTTTAAAACTGAATTTTAAAAGAATACAGTTTACACCCGATTTACTTCCCTCAGATGTTATTGGGACCATGATTTATAATCAAAAAAAATCCTCTTTTGAAGTAAAGAAAGGACCAGTTTTTTCTAATATCATTTTAGCTGACGAGATAAATAGATCTCCAGCTAAAGTTCAGTCTGCACTACTTGAATCAATGCAAGAAAAGCAGGTTACAATAGGCGATGACACCTATAAATTAGAATTACCTTTTCTGGTTCTTGCCACACAAAATCCAATCGATCAAGAAGGGACTTATCCTTTACCTGAAGCACAAAGAGATAGATTTATGATGAAGCTCAACATAGACTATCCTTCAAAAGAAGAAGAGTTAAAAATTATGCAGAGGATGTCTGATTTGAATTTTAAGAATTCTACAAAAACTATATTAAATAAAAAAGATATCTCGGCTATTCAAAATGAAATTAACAAAGTCTCTATTTCAGAATCTATAGAAAAATATATAATTGAAATAGTTAATGCCACCAGAAAACCAGCGTCTATTGGTTTAAATGAGTTTGAAGAGTTCATATCATTTGGAGCATCTCCCAGAGCGAGTATAAACTTATCTCTAGCATCCAAAGCAAATGCATTTTTATCTAATCGAGATTATGTGATGCCTGACGACGTAAAAGAAATTGCGCATGATGTTCTTAACCACAGAATAATTTTAAATTACGAGGCTGAGGCTGAAGGAGTAAAGTCAGAACTTATAATCAAAAATATTTTGGAGAAAGTAGAAATTAACTCTTAAATTATTTTATTGAGTTAAATATTATTTTGGTTTCTTCTAGTTCTTTGTATAGAGTCTCTAGCGCAGATTTTAACCCAACTTTTTTAGATTCTTTTCTCTGGTACATTCTATAGAATATACTAGAATTCATGGTAAGGTTATTAGGGTTATTTCTTATAATCTTATTTTGCTTTCTATCGGTTTTCTTAATGTTTTTTTCAAGTTCTTTTATAAAATCATTGACAAACCTCCTCATCAATATTTTTTTAAATGATTCTTGAAGATTATTTATTGATGACTCTTTTTTTAGGTCATTCTTATCACTTACATAGATGTATACTCTTCTATTTTTTTTAACTATTGAAGTTATTAGGGAAAAAAGTTCACCTTTAGTTTGAATTGAGCTTTTATATATTTTTTTATCTTTTTCAAAACTTCCAAGTTTATCGTATAAACCTTCTAATTCCTCAATTACAGTTTTTTTGGGAATTAATGTGGAGAAATATATAGCTTCTATATTTAAGTCATTAAAAACAGCTTTTGATTTCTTTACTTGAGTGAAAACATTATTAGGGATAACTTTTCCTATATTATTTTGGCCTTTTGCAAAATTAAAAATTGCAAAAAATAGAAATAAAGTAAAAAACCTATGTATTGACATCATTAATTTAATATCTACGTATTAAAAAATATCTGCAAAAATATGAAATCTATTTTAATTACAGGAGGAACTGGTTTGATTGGATCGGGCCTTATTAAGTCTATTGACAAATCCAAATATAAGATTTATGTTTTGACAAGAAAAAAACCTTGCTCCAAATATGGGGTTGAATATATAAACTGGAATCCTGAAAAATCTATTCTTGATATTTCATTGATCAGAAATTTATATTCAGTTATTAACCTTGCTGGCCAGTCAATTGACGGTTCAAGATGGACTAAAAAATATAAGCAAAAAATATTAGAGAGTAGAGTCAATTCAACAAGATTACTCTACGATAAAATTAAGGATAGAGAGCAGCTACCAAAATCATTTATCTCTGCTTCTGCAACTGGATATTATAAGGAAAACACTATTAATCCCCAGTCAGAGAATGACATTCCAGGAGACAATTTTCTAAGTAATGTAGTACAAGAATGGGAGAAAGAAATAAATAACTTTAGTAGTCTAGGTATTAGGACAACTATTTTGAGAATAGGATTGGTACTTTCAAAAGATGGGGGTGTCTTGAAAAGGTTATATCCATTGTTTAAATTATTCCTTGGAGTTCCTATAGGCAGCGGGCAACAGATGATCAGCTGGATACATGAGAATGATATGGTAGGTATAATAAAAACAGCAATAGAAGATAAAAGTTTTGATGGCGTTTATAATGCCGTCGCTCCAGAAAGAGTTGATAACATCGAATTTACTAAATCATTATTGAAAGCATTGAATAGATTTTCATATCCTACTTTTATAAAAGCTCCATCTTTTATAGTAAAAATCATTTTTGGTGAGCAATCGGATTTAGTTTTAAATGGATTAAACATCTCTTCTGAAAAGTTAGTTCAATCAAATTATAAACTTAAATTTACCGAGCTGTCCTCGGCGCTCAGCAACATTTATACGGATAATAATTAATGGAAAAAAAGATTGAGATATTTGGTGCTAGAGAAAATAATCTAAAAAATATTGATCTAGAATTTAAAAAAAACAACCTAGTTGTAATTACAGGTGTCTCAGGTAGCGGCAAAAGTTCTCTTGCATTTAATACAATATATTCTGAAGGGCAAAGGAGGTATATGGAAAGTTTTTCAGCTTATGCTCGTTCATTTATTGGAAATATGGAGAGGCCGGATGTAGATAAAATTAATGGTCTTTCCCCTGTAATATCTATAGAGCAAAAAACAACCTCTAAAAATCCTAGATCAACTGTAGGTACTCTTACAGAAATATATGATTTCCTAAGATTATTGTATGCAAGAGGTTCAGTTGCATATTCTTTCCTTTCTGGAAAGAAAATGATTAAACAATCTCAAGATCAAATTATTGAAAATATTAAAAAAGACTTCAATGATTCAAAAGTCATAATTACAGCTCCGGTTGTAAAAGGAAGAAAAGGTCACTACAAAGAGCTTTTTCTCCAAATTAGAAAAAAAGGGTTTTCAAACGTGAGAGTCGACGGAGAAGTTATGGAAATTAAAAAAAACATGCAGCTTGACAGATATGTCATTCATGATATTGAAATTGTTGTTGATAAACTTATAGTTTCAGAAGGTGAAACACCTAGACTATCTAACTCTGTTGATATTGCGATTAAAAGCGGGGACAAAACATTATACGTTATTGATGAGGATAATAATTCAAAGTTTTATTCCAAGAGTTTAGTGGATCCAGATACCGGGATTTCATATGAGGAGCCATCACCTAATAGTTTTTCATTTAATTCTCCTTACGGTTGGTGTGATTCTTGTAAAGGCTTGGGAGTAGAAGATAAAATCCTAAAGGACAATATCATTGTTGATGAAAACCTAAGTATAAGCAGAGGAGCCATTGCTCCATTAGGTCAGTATAGAGATATGTGGGTATTCAAAAAAATTGATGCTGTTTTAAAACAGAGTGGGTTAGATATTTCTACACCAATTAAAAACATTCCTGGAAAAATTCTCGATAATATTTTATTTGGAGAAAACATTGACGTTGCAGTAGAATCTACTAAATATCCTGGTACTATATGGCATACTAAATTTAATGGCGTTAGTGGCTTTATTAAAAAAACATTAAAATTTAGATCAGGTAAGACAAAAGATTTTATGACTGACTTTATAACAGAATCCAACTGTGATACCTGTTCAGGGAAAAGATTAAAGAAGGAATCTTTATTCTTTAAAATTAATGACACCTCAATATCGGATTTAAACTCAATGGATATTAAAGGTTTAAGAAATTGGCTTTCTTCTGTCGAAAAATTTTTAACTAAAGAACAAAAAATAATTGCTGAGCCTATAATTAAAGAAATTAAACAGAGGGTAGAGCTTATGTATAACTTAGGTCTTGAGTATTTAAGTTTAGACAGGCCCCTAAGAACTTTATCAGGTGGAGAGGCGCAAAGAATTAGACTTGCAACACAAATTGGCACAAAGTTAGTTGGGGTTCTATATATTCTAGACGAACCAAGCATTGGCCTTCATCAGAGAGATAATAATAAACTAATAGATTCTCTCAAGGAACTTAGAGATTTAGGTAATACCGTGATTGTTGTTGAGCACGATAGAGATATGATGGAATGTGCAGATAATATTATTGATATTGGTCCGGGTCCTGGTGTTGGTGGTGGCATTGTCGTAGCTCATGGAAAATTATCAAATTTCTTAAAACAAAAATCTCTTACTTCTAAATTTTTAACTAGAGAGTTAGATATTGAGGTTCCTAAAGAAAGGAGGCCTGGAAACGGTGATTGTATAAATATCATTGGTGCAATTGGAAATAATTTAAGAAAAGTAGACTTGTCAATACCTCTTGGATGTATGGTTTGTGTTACTGGGGTATCTGGTAGTGGAAAGTCGTCGTTAATACATGGGACTCTGTCTACATACCTAAAAAAGGAACTATATAATTCAAGAAAACAGTTCTTACCTTTCAATAAAATTAAGGGAATTGAAAATATAAATAAACTAATTGAGGTAGACCAATCTCCCATTGGTAGAACTCCGAGGTCTAACCCTGCAACGTATACAGGAGTGTTTACTGACATTAGAAATTTATTTTCATCATTAACAGAATCTAAAATTAGGGGACTAAAGCAAGGAGCTTTTTCTTTTAATGTCAAGGGCGGCAGATGTGAAACATGTAGGGGTGCCGGTATAAGATTAGTAGAAATGGATTTCTTACCTAACGTGTTTGTAAACTGTGAGTCTTGTAATGGTAAAAGGTATAATCGTGATACATTGGAGGTAAGATATAAAGGAAAATCAATCTCAGACGTTTTAGATATGACTGTTTCTGATGCGGTAATTTTTTTTAAAAATCAACCAAAAATATCAAATAAGCTGAAAGCTCTTGACGAAGTTGGTTTGGGTTATATAAAGTTAGGTCAGCCTTCAACTATGTT
>Ga0255759_10002441_pt1 | contig 16580 bp, 23 predicted proteins | sample 101ome_20_FD_179959 | JGI IMG/M metagenome (GOLD analysis project Ga0255759, IMG submission 179959) | Coastal salt marsh microbial communities from the Groves Creek Marsh, Skidaway Island, Georgia - 101404AT metaG (version 2) | ecosystem: Environmental > Aquatic > Marine > Intertidal zone >...
GTGCTACTTCTTCTAGGGATGATTGGTTATTAATTGTTTTTTTTTTATTAACTAATGAATTATCAAGATTAAGTTTCATCTTATCTATTAAATTACTATTCATACCGAAGTGCTCCTTAAATGATAATTAACTCAGCTCTTAATGCTCCTGCTTCTCTTAATGCTTCTAGGATTGCAACCATATCTGTTGCTGTTGTTCCAGTTTCATTCAATGCATCAACTAATGTTTGAAGCTCAATTCCCGGATCAAAAACAAAAGCCCTTGCTGGTTGTTGCTCAACTTCTATATCAGTTTCCTGAGCTGTTGTAGCTGCAGTTCCTGCAACGGTTGCTGAAGTCCCAACCACAGTCCCGGTTCCCTCTGATAATAGTTTAGTATCTTCTTGAATTTTAACTGATAAACTTCCGTGAGCAACTGCAGCAGGAGAGATTCTTACATCACCTCCAATTACAACTGTTCCAGTTCTTGAGTTAACTACAACTTTAGCTTTCGGACTGACAGGTTCAAAATTAATATTTTCTAATAAACCTATAAACGAAACTTTTTGAGATGGATTCTTGGGAGTTTGTACCTTAATTGATGTTGAATCAAGTGGAATGGCAACATCTGGACCAAAAGTATCATTTATTGTTTCTGCGATTTTATCAGCTTGAGAAAAATCTGCTTGATGCAAATTTAAAACTATATTGTCATTTTCAAGAAAAGTATTTTCAACAAGTCTTTCTACTGTTGCTCCACCTGGTATTCTTCCAACAGTTGGAGTACCTTGAATAGTACTTGAACCATCTGCACCTTCAATACCCAGACCACCAACAACAAGATTACCTTGGGCTATTCCATATACTTCACCATCTGCACCTTTAAGTGCTGTCATCAATAAAGTGCCTCCTTTTAAAGATTTTGCTTTTCCAATAGTTGAAACTGTTACATCTATTGTTTGTCCTGGTTTTGCAAAAGGTGGTAAATTTGCAGTTACCATTACATTAGCAGCATTTGAAGCATCAATATCAGCAGTATTTGCAATGACTCCAAATTGTGAAATCATCGCAGCTATACTTTGCTTGGTTAAGTTGACACTGCCGTCACCAGTCTTAGCTAGACCAATAACCAAACCGTACCCGACTAACTGGTTCGATCTTACACCTGCGACCGAAGCCATATCTTTAATTCTATCTGCATTAACATTTAAACCCACTAAAGAGAATGCAAATAAAAAAATAATATTTAAAAAGTATTTTTTCATAATCTTAAAACGGTGAAATATAAGCAAAATATCTGCTTAACCACCCCTTAGTTACGCTATCATTCATATCACCAGTTCCCGTGTAAGAAATTTGTGCATCAGCAACTTTAGTTGATGAAACTGTGTTTGTTGATGAAATATCCTCAGGTCTAATAACACCAGCAAGTCTTATATATTCTGTACCACTATTATATGAAAGCCTTCTCTCTCCTTTTACCTCTAAATTTCCATTAGGGAAAACTCTCACAACTGTGACTGAAATTGTTCCATTCATTGAATTGTTTTGACCTGCAGTACCTGTTCCAGTAAATTTTTGAGTAGTACCGCCTTTTAATCTATCTTCAATCACCCCACCTGGAAATAACAATTTACCAATTAAAGATGAAGGTCCAAAGAGTGCTTCTGGAAGATCAAATTCGTAACTATCTGATTTGGTAAAAGTTTCATTACCAGAATTAGCAGCAGTTATATTTTCTTCTAAAGTAACTGTTATAATATCTCCAACATTATTAGCTCTTCTATCTGAAGCGAATAGTCCACCGCCTCCGCTGTATACGGCACCTTCAAAAGTATTGTTAGGTGCTACATTAGTGAAATCTGGTTGAATACTTTTAAAGTCTTGACCAATTTTATTCTCCATATATGTAGAACAACTAAAAATTGGGATAGTAAATAGTAAAATTAAATATCTCATTTAGACCTACAGATTACTATTTACAAATCTAAGCATTTCATCTACAGAAGTAATTGCCTTAGAATTTACTTCATAAGCCCTTTGTGTTTCAATCATATCAACTAATTCTTGAACGACGTTTACATTTGAGGCCTCTAGTGATCCTTGAACTAACTTACCAAAGCCAGCGGCAAAAGGGTTTTCAAGAATGGGTGGGCCACTTGCAATAGTTTCGACATAAAAATTTTCACCTATTGGTTCTAGCCCACGTCTATTTTGAAAATCAGCCAACTGAAGCTGACCAACTTCCTGGGCCTCAACCTGACCAGGGACTTGAACTGAGATAATACCATCAGCTGAAACATTAATTTTTGTTGCTTCAGCAGGTATTGCAATTTCCGGCTGTATAATAAACCCACTGTTTGTTGTTAAAACTCCTTCATCATTTCTTGAAAAAGCACCATTTCTTGTATAGACAATTTGTCCATCTGGAAGTAAGACTTGAAAAAACCCCCCTCCATCGATAGCGAGGTCAAGAGAGTTATCTGTTGATACTATACTACCCTGCGAATGAAGTTTATTTGAGTTAACAATATTTACACCAGTACCTACAGAAAAACCTGAAGTTAATTCTGTATCTACAGAAGTTTGAGCACCACTACTTCTTATAACTTGATAAAGTAATGATTCAAAATTTGCTCGATCTTTTTTAAATCCATTAGTGTTTACGTTTGCAAGATTATTCGAAATTATCTGCATTCTAATTTGTTGTGCATTTAAACCTGTTTTTGCAACATGCATTGCATTGATACCCATTTTAACCTCTTTCTTAGCTGTTAGTTAGTGAGTAAACTGCAAACCTTATGCCATAGAGTTATCAAAAAGATTTAAATTTTTAAAATTTAAGAATTGCCTATTTTTGATATTTTTCCTAATGCGATGTTTGATAAGCCTTCTTCAGTCATTGTGAAAAGCATATTTAAGATTTTTCTATTTTCAAATGGACTGATGTACACCCTTGTTGCGATTAAAAGAGCAAGTGCTTGAAATAAATCACCATCAGAGATACCTTGGTTTTTTTTTAAAAAGTTGTCAATGTTGTTGATTAATCCTTCAGAAATTTGGGCAACATGATTTGGATTTTTTGTTTCTTCATGAAGCTTAAAAAAAAAATCTATATTAGTATTTTTATGGATTATTGTAAAAGGTAATTTTTTCATAATATAGTATATATATAATCATAAAAATTTTTGAAGGGATTATTATGAAACATTTAGACAACGACAAAACAATTTCTATATTAAATGATATTTTAGAATATGAACTTGCAGGAGTAGTTAAATATACTCACTTTGCTTTAATGGTTACTGGTCCTAATAGATTAATATTAGATAAATTTTTTAAAGCACAGGCTACGGAATCACTTCAACATGCTCAGCAAGCTGGAGAGTTACTTACGGGCTTAAGTGGACATCCAACTCAGACCATTCCAAAAATTAATGAAACAAACCAACATTCAGTAAAAAACCTTCTTTCAGAAAGTTTGCTTCACGAAGAAAAAGCTATATCACTGTATAATCAACTTTTAGAGTGTTCCCAGGGAAAAAGCTTATACATAGAGGAATATGCAAGAGAAATGATTAAAACTGAGGAAATGCATAGTATAGAAATAAAAAAGCTTTTAAGGGACTATGATTAATAGTTTTTATGATATTTTCTAAGTTAAGTTTTATTCTTTTTATAATATTTTTTTTAATTTTCGGATTCTTTTTACCAAATTATCTACTTATTTTTAAAGATTCCATTCCTTTTTTATTAGGACTAGTAATGTTTGGAATGGGTATGACTTTAAATTTTAATCAGGTAAAAAAAGTCTTGCTTAAACCATATTTAATTTTGATAGCAGTTTGTCTTCAATTTACTGTTATGCCTCTAGCTGCATATTTTTTGATTAAAATTTTTAGTATTCCACCTGAGTTAGCTCTAGGCATAATTGTTCTTGGAAGTTGTCCTGGTGGCACAGCATCAAATCTAATCGCTTTTTTATGTAAGGCTGATGTTGCATTATCAATTTTATGCACACTTACATCAACCATAGTTTCAGTTATTGTTACTCCTTTTTTAATATTATTTTTAGCAAATGAAAATATTAATGTTGAGGTTTCTAAACTTATTAAATCAACTTTTTTTATAGTTTTTTTTCCGGTTCTATTCGGTATATTTTTGAATCCAATTTTAAAAAATAAAACATTTACAAATATTTATTTACCAAAAATTTCTGAATTTTTAATAGCTTTTATTATTGGTATTATTTTTTCTTTAAATTTCGATAATATTCAAAATGTTTCTTACTTACTTCTAGTAACAATAATTTTACATAATCTTATTGGTCTTTCAGTAGGTTATCTTGCTACATCATTAATGCATTTTTCAAAAGCAGAAAAAAAAACAATTGCTATCGAGGTTGGTATGCAAAATTCAGGTCTTGGAATGACTTTATCAATAGTTCATTTTGGAAAAATGGTTGCTTTGCCATCTGCAATTTTCAGTCTATGGCATAATATTTCTTCAGTGGTACTTGTTTATTTGTGGAAAAAAAAATAAGTTAATTATTTTAAAGGAGAATTTATTATGCAAATTAGTGCAAAAAATCAAAAACAAGGAAGAGTTGCATCAGTTATACATGGATCAAGCTATTCACAGGTAGCTGTAGAGCAAACTGATGCTGATGGTGTGGCAACTGGTAGCTTTATCCATGCAGCAATACCTGTTGATATTTGTAAAAAAATGGAACTAACAAAAGGTAATATAGTTACTTGTATTTTTCCTGCAGCATCAGTTATTTTAGCTAAGCACGATTAATTATTAATTATTTGTGGAAATTTTATATCAATCAATAAATTTAATTTTTTCATTTGATCAAAATTTATATGAAATAATTTTTTTATCTTTGAAAGTTTCTTTGAATGCTTTGCTATTCTCTACAATTATAGCTTTACCAATTTCAGCTTTTGTTGCTGTAAAAAATTTTTACGGAAAAAAAGTTTTAAAGCTTTTTTTCAATTCTTTAATGGCCCTGCCGCCTGTTTTTGTTGGTCTAATACTATATATTTTATTTTCAAAAAGTGGTCCGTTTGGTTTTTTTGAAATATTGTATACCCCACAAATAATGATTATTGCCCAAATAATAATTATTCTCCCAATTATTATATCTATTTCGATAGAAACTTTGGAAATAATTAATAAAGAGTATGAAGATTTTTTTTTAATGTTTAATACTACTTTAAAGAAAAAGATTTTAACCCTACTGTGGGATGCAAGATTTTCACTTGTTACATGTATTTTATCGGGGCTTGGTAGAGCGTTATCAGAGGTTGGTGCAATTATAATTGTGGGTGGAAACATTATTCATTACACACGAGTAATGACAACTACCATTGCTCTTGAAACATCTAGAGGTAATTTATCTTTAGCAATGTCATTAGGTATAATCTTAATTGTCATTGCATTAATTTTAAATTCAATAGCTTTAATTATTAAAAATTTTTCAATAAAAAATTCTTATGATTAAGAAAGTAAAAATAGAACTAAAAAATATTTTTTTAAAACTTGATAAAAATCATATATTCAAAAACTTTTCTCTAGATTTTTCTACCGAGGGAATATCTGTTGTTTTGGGAGCTAATGGTTCCGGTAAAACTATTTTAACAAAAATTATTAAAGGAATTTTAAAAGTTAATAAAGGAAAGGTTTTAATTAATAAAAATGCAATTGGATATGCTCCACAAAAAGTTGTTTTTTTGAGAAGAAATGTTTTTGATAATATTGCCTTTCCTTTAAGAGTAAAAGGTGAAAGTGAATTCCATGTTAAGCAAAAAGTAAATTTTTTGTTAAAAAAATTTGATGTTTTCGACAAAAGGTTTTTATCGGCGAGAAGTTTGTCAGCAGGAAATGCTCAATATATTTCATTCATTAGAGCAATAATTGATGATCCCGAGGTTTTAATTCTTGATGAACCATGCTCAAATTTAGATGAAGTTTATAGAAAAAAAGTTGAATTATACTTAAAAAAAAATAAGAAAAAAAAGAAAATAATAATGATTACTCATGATTTTTTGCAAGCAAAAAGGCTTGGCGATCAAATATTAATTATAGAGAAAGGAGAGTTTAAAGCTAAATTTACTAAAAATAAATTTGTAAAAAATGAAAAAAGTATTATAAACAATTTTTTTTCATGATAGTAATCAATTTCAATAATAGTAGGTGATTTTTATGTACGATTATCATATTTTTTGTTGTGTTAATGAAAGACCAGAAAGTGCAATAAGAGAGTGCTGTAAAAATAAGAATTCATTAATTCTAAGAAACTATATGAAAAAAAAAATCAGTGAATTAGGATTGAAGTCAATAAGAGTTAACCAATCTGGATGCCTAGACAGATGTGAGCTTGGACCAATTATGGTCATATACCCAGAAGGGATTTGGTATAGTTATAGAACTGCAAAAGATGTAGATGAAATAATTTCTGAGCATATAATTAAAGGAAAAATAGTCAAAAGATTAGTTGTTAAAAATTAGGTTAATTATTATTTTATTTTAACTAAAAAGTTATAAATAGGTCTGGCAATTATTCTCATAATTTTAAAATCAAGAATGTAACTCAAAAATTTTAAATATCGATACTCTCTCCAGATGATTCTAAAAGCATTTACTCCCTTTAAAATTTTTCCATCACCCATCTGAATGTGTAAAGATTTTAATAGGAACTTTTTATCAATTCCAAGAACTTTGAGATCCTTTGCTTTGCTGTTGAGGTCAATCCACTCGAACTTTTTTTTTTTATCATATTTGTTATAAAAATTTATTTCTTTAGAACATACCTTACAGCTTCCATCAAAAAACACTTTTATCTTTTTTTCTTTCATATATTTTGGCTTTTAATTACTTGTTCAGTTATTCTAGTAAAAAAATAGGTAGCATTAAGAGAAATTACAAACATTATTAGATATCTAAGAGATTTTTCTAAACTTTCTCCTATCCAGTTTATAAATCTCTCTGATTCGGCAATTTTTATACATAACTCAAAAAGTATTATAAAAGAAAATAAAAAGTTAACTATTTGCAAACCATTTGTACCAATAACTCTAAAAAAAATTAATGCAGATATTAAAAAGGTAATAATATAAAAAAGATAAAATTTTAATTTTGAATTTTTTAAGATAAAAATGGTAATTTTTTTTACCTTAAAAGCTATTGCTATGTTCAAGATAAAAAAAAATAATATTGAATGAATGCAGAATAAAATTAAAAACAATAAGCTTGGAGTGTCTATTTTTTTTTTCCTTTTTTTTTAAAATCTTTTTGAGATAACTGAAATAAAAAACCAATAAATAAAATGGCTAATACATAAAAAATAATAAATCCTAATGGATTATCAACCATTGATTTATGCATAGTATCTTGTTGGCAGAAAAGATCCTCTTTAAAGGTTTTAACTTTTTTTTTGCAGAACTCAAAACTGGTTCTTGGTTGATAATCTCTTGCTTCCAATTCTAAAATTCAATTTCGATTTCGCCCTCAATTTTTTCATCTAAACTGAGTTCTTCAGACAGTAGGTGGGCAGATATTCTAATTTTTTTGGACGAATTAATTGTTGACGAATCAATGCATTCTCTCACTTTCTCTTCGATTTTCCTTTGAGAGGTTATACCAACATTTTTTAAAAATTTTCTGATTGAAATATTTAATTTTTCTTCATTCATAATGCTAGATTAATTTTACTAATAAAAATTGTAAAGATTTATATGTAATTTTTTAAAAACAAACTAAATGTTTGATCACAATTGGAGTTTTAATTCCAAAATATTCATTGATTGTGTGTTGGTGTACATGATGAGAATGAACTAGTACAGGAAGTGTTTCATGATTAGAGATTTTTAAAAAATATATGAAATTTGTACCTAAAAACCTTCTATCTATTATTTTAAATCTTAGATTACTTTTGTCACTATGTACTAAGTCTTCAGGTTGAATGAGAAGTTTTACAGTATCTCCTTTTTTAAATTTATTGATGAATTTACCTTTTATAATTCCTAAAACGTCGTGCATTAGTTCATTACTAGAAACAACTTTAGCATTTAAAAATATTCCTTTATTAAAAAATTTTGCCACCTCCTCTGATTCTGGGAAATGATAAATATTATAAGGATTATCAAATTGAATTAATTTTTTATTGGAAAAAAGACAACACTTCCCACCAAAATAAAATGCTTCTTCATAATTATGTGTAACTATTATAGTACTTATTTTATTTTCTCGTAGAAGGTTTTTTAGATTTACTTGTAATTTTTCCTTTAAACCTATGTCAACATTTGAAAATGGTTCGTCTAAGAGCAATAAAGATGGATTAGACAGTAGTGACCTTACAAGTGATGCCCTTTGTGCTTCACCTGCACTAATCTCATGTGGAAATTTATTTAGAAGCGATTCTAATTGAAAAAGATTAATACAATCATTTAGTTTTATTTTTGTTTTAATTTTTGATTTTCTTTTTTCACCAAGTATTAAATTTTCCTTAACATTTAAGTGTGGAAATAAACTATTGTCTTGGAAAGAAAGAGCGATTTGTCTTTTTTCTGGTTCAACAAAAAAATTTTTTGACGAAATTTTACGACCATTTAACCTAATTTCTCCCTCATGAATTTTTTCTAAACCAGAAATAGCTCTTAAAATAGTGGTTTTTCCAACACCTGAGGGCCCAAGAATAGAAATAATATCACCTGGTTTTTCAATATAAAATGAAACATTAATTAGCATATGTTCGCTACTTGAAGAAAATGTTACATTTTTGACTTCAAAAAAATTTGCCATTATTTTTTATAGGTTATTTTTTATCTATTAAAAAGAATTTAATTGATAAAATTATCAGTAGTGATGACCATAAAATAATAAAAAGTGAAGGAACAGATGCTGCCTCAATTAAATCATTAGATGCCATATTAAATGCTTTTGTTGAAAATGTTTCATAATTAAATGGTCTTAATATTAAAGTAATTGGTAATTCCTTAATTATTTCTACAGCAATTAAAATAAAGGCAAATATAAAGTTACTTTTTAATAGAGGAAGATGAATTTTTTTAAGAATCTTTAATTTATTAAATCCAAGTAATAGCGCGCTATCATCGATTGTTTTGTTAATTTTCAAATAAATAGTTTTAATAGTGTTAAATGAAATTGAATAAAATCTTATTACATACCCAAATATAAGACCTGCAAGTGAACCAACAAAATAACTTTTTACATTTAAGTTCAATAGATTATCTAAAGAAGAAAAAAAAGATATAATTGCAACAGAAATTACAATTCCTGGAATTGCGTAACCAGCAATTGATAAGTTTGAAAAGAAAGTTAAAAAATTACTTTTTAAAACTCTTGTTCCAAAGTTAACAAAAAAGGAAAGAAAGATAATGATTGTTGATGCTAGCATGATTAATTTCATTGAGTTGAGGTTTAGTGTAATAACTTCCTGAAAATTTATAGAATTTGAGAATGAAAAGGACCAAAAGATCATTTGAAATAGGGGAAAAATAAAGCTAATAAAGAAAATCATAAAACAAAATAAAAATGCCATAATTTTTTTAGTGCCTTTTAAAGTTATCTTTTCATTTTTTTTCCTAAATGAATTTAAAGAGTTATGAAACCTCAAATTTTTTCTTGATAAACTTTCCAGCGTAAAGAGAGAAAATATAAAAAAAAGTAGTAAAAATGATAAAAAATTTGCAGTTTTTAAATCATCAAAAATAAACCAAGAGTTATAAATACCTGTAGTAAATGTTGAAATACCAAAAAATGAAACTGTACCAAAATCGGCTAAGGTTTCCATTCCAACCAAACTTAATCCAACGACAATTGCAGGTCTTGCAGATGGTAATATGATTTTAAAAAAAATATCAAAATTTGTAAAACCTAAATTTTTTCCAACCTCAATAAGGTTTCGGGATTGATTAATAAATGAAGACCTTGTTAAAATAAAGATGTAACCAAATAAAGTTAAGCTTAATGAAATTATTGAACCAAATAAAGGTTCTATGTTAGGTAGAATATTATTAGTAAGCTCCTCATTAAAAAAATAATTCAAGATTGAATAAAATGTTCCATAGTTTTCAAAAAAACCCGAAAGAGTGTAAGCGAAAATATATGGGGGGATTGCAAAGGATAATAATAAAGAATACTTAAAAAAATCTACAAACGGAAATTCATAAAATGAAACTAGATATGCAGAAAAGGTACCTATAATAAATGTAATTAAAAGCACACTAAAAAAAATCAATAATGAATTTTTTGTATAACCTGAAAATTCATTTTGAGAGAAAAATTCGAAATATTTATACTCTATGCCAAAATTTCCAAGTATCATTCCCAAAATGGGAACTAAGATTAAAAACGATATAATGAATGAAAAGATATAAACAGATCTGTCTAAAAAGCTAAAGGGTTTATACTTATTAAGCAAAATCTAATTCCATCCAGCTTGTTTCATAAGTTTAAAAGCTTCAGCTTGTCTTTTTCCATAAATTGAAACATTAATCGATGTATCTTCTAAAAAATTGTTACTAATTTTACCTAGAAACGAATCAACTTTTATTCCATTAACAATAGGATGCTCAAATGAATTACTGCAAAAATCTAGTTGTACTTCATCAGTTAACAAAAATTCTAAAAACTTTTCTGCATTTTTTTTGTTTTTTGAGAATTTTAAAATTCCAGCGCCTGATATATTAATGTGGGTGCCTCTATTTAACTGATTTGGAAAAATTGGTAATACCTTTTCTGCTGCTTTTTTTTGTTCAATTCCCTTTTTTCCTGAAAGCATTAATGCATAATAATATGAATTTGCAATTGCTAGTTTAGCTTCACCAGATGCCACCATTAAAATTTGCGCTCTATCATTTCCTTGTGGCGATCTAGCAAAGTTTTTGACAAATTCTGTAAGCCATTTTTTAGTTTTTTGTACTCCATTATGTTCTAGCATGGATGCTATTAATGATTGATTATAAATATTATTAGATTGCCTGACAGCTATAGCTTTGTACCATTTTTTATCTGAAAGATCCTCATAAGAAATATCTCTTATTTCTTCTTGAGATAAAAAGCTTGGATTATAAAAAAAAATTCTTGATCTTTTTGTTATACCTACCCAAAATTTGCTCCTAAGTGAATCTGGGATTTTTCGTTTTAATTTTTCTGATTGTATTTCAGTAAATAAGTTTTTACTTTGTGCAGAGTATAACGCCCCAGCATCTGCTAAGAATAAGATATCGGCTTTACTGTTTTTTCCTTCCTCTAAAATTCTTTTTTCTAAAACTTTTGATTTCCCTGTTATAACATTAACCTTAATACCTGTTTGATGAGTAAACTTTTCAAATAATTTTACATCTGAGGTATAATGTCTTGAAGTGAATAGATTAATTTCACTCGCTAACGAGAAATTTGAAAATATGAGAAAAAACAAAAATAATCGAAGCATGTATGATAATGATAATGATAATTATTATTAATTTAAATAATTAATTATATCATTCATATTTGTCAATAGGTATTCACAGGTAGATAAACCTACCTGTGAATCAAAGTGAAAATTATTTAATACTAATTAATTTTGGCTTTTTGTTTTCCGGAATGAATTTCTCTAATTTAACAGTAAGCATTCCATCTTTCATTTCTGCATTCTTTACGATTATTTCATCTGATAACGTAAATTTTCTAACAAAAGATCTTAAAGATATTCCTTGATGAATTAAGTTTACATCCTTTTCAGGATTATCTTTCTTTTTTGATTTTACAGTTAGTTCACCATTAGCAAGCTCAATTTCAATATTATCTTTATTGAATCCAGCTAAGGCCATCTCTATAATGTAATTATTATCATCTAGTTTGCTAATATTGTATGGTGGATAAGAGTTTGAAGTATCCAAATCCATATCAAATAGTTTTTCGAACAAAGAATCAAATCCCACACTGTACGGTAAGAATTTATTTGTATCGAATGTAGTTATATTTTGCATAATTTTATCTCCTTTAATAAGCAAGATTAATATTACATCCCTAATAATAGGCAATGTTATTCTTAATATAATGACAAAAAGACATTATGTCAATATGTCATTGCAATTTTTTTGCCAATACCAGCCTCATATAGTTCTAGGTCGTATTTTTTTTGGTAAATTCTAAGATTTGCTAATACTTTTTTTACATAGTATCGTGTTTCAGATATTGGTATTGATTCAATCCAGTCGATATAACTTATTGTTCTTTTTCTGGGATCACCATATCTTTTTAACCATATTTTTACTCTACCTGGACCAGCATTATAAGCAGCTAAAGCAAGTGGTAGCGCATTCTCAAATTTTATCAACATTTCATTTATATATGTTGTACCAAGAATAACGTTATATTTAGGATTAGTTGTTAATGCGGCTTTGTAATATTTTATTTTAAGGTCTCTAGCCACTTTTTTTGCAGTAAAAGGCATTAGTTGCATAAGCCCTCTGGCTCCAGCAGAACTGTAGGCTTTAACTCTGAAATTACTTTCTTGATGCGATATTGCATGAATTAATGCAACTGTGGATGGAGAATTCTTATATTTTGCCGGAATATAATTATCAATGAGAGGGTAAGAAAACCTAATTGATGGTTTTTTTAACTTTCTAGATAACGCGGTAATTACATACTTTTCGTCAAGAGAATGTGCTTTTTCTAAAACATAATTTTTATTTTCGTAACTCTCAGACAATTCAAATAATTTTTTAAAAAAAACAATAGTTTTTTCATTATTTGTTTTTGATTCTATTATTATATCAATAGCACTAAAAAGATCATCATAACCAATTGGTCTGACAGTCTTAATATTAGAATCTTCGATTATTTTAAATGTATTAATTTTAATAGAAGCATTTTGCCCGTAGAAAGAAAATTTATTTTGTGCAGCTTTATTAAGCCAAACTTTTTCATTAACTTTGTCATTTAACTTATTATAGCTTCTAGATAACCAGAAGGCTGCTTTTGCCTTAACATTTTCATCGTCAGAATTTGTAAAAACTTTTTCAAAATGGTTTATGCTTTGTTCTGCATTTTTTAAATGAAAAATTGATACCCACCCAGCCAACCATTCAGCCTCTCGGCCAGATTGGGTATTTAACGGTAAACTGTGATTTTTGAGTATAATATATGCTTTTTTATATTTTTTTTTATTTATCAATCTTCTTATTACTATCCTTGAATTAATCCACCAGTTTCGCACATTTTTTATATTTGAAGGAGGATTAATTAATAAATCTGAAGCAGTATCTAATTTAGCTTTTCTTCTCCATCTCATTCTTTCATAAATCAAACCTGGATCATTTTGATATTTCTGAGGTACTTTTTGTATTAACGATGATACATTTGGACTTCTTCTACTTAATGCGAGTCTAGCTTCTCCAAGTTTTTTTAGGTCACCAGAAATTCTATTCAAGGTTCTTCGTGCTGAAACATTTTTCCCTTCATAAATTAATCGATTGAACCTTTTCCAGTTATCATCTTGGTTCCAGTATCTACTATACTTTTTGGTAAAATAAACTTGCTGTTTGTAAGTTAAATTTTGATTTATCCAAATATCTTTTATTTTTTTTATTTTATCCTTTTCATTTCCACTTTTTAAACTAAATTCCAAAAAATCTATAGCTCCTTTAGCTGTGGTAGGTGGATTATCTTTAAACCAATTAAGAACACTTTGAATATCTGTTTCTTTAGTAATTGAGGACTCAATTTTTTCTAAAATTATTTTTTTTTTTGGCCAATGCTTATGCCTAAAGTAAAAATTACTTAAATAATTAAAATCATGATTACTGCCTGGTCTTGTAATGTCAAGCCATCTGACATATGAGGATAGTGCTTTATTATTGGAGTCATCAGCTAATGTAATTGCCATTACCCAATTCTGTTTTTTAATTTGAGCAAAAACATCTTGATATTTTTCTATTTTTATCTCAGGACGAGCCTCAGCTCCCGGAGGTGTTAGAGCTGTAACTTTTGAAAAGTTAAATAAAACAATTAAAAAAAAAAACTTGATTATGGATAAATTTGTTATCATAAACCATAATAATATTTCTAAATGTTCATAAGGCAACAATATTATAAATAAGAAATTAAAAATAAAGGTTTAACAATGTTTGAAGGATCAATACCTGCAGTAATAACTCCTTTTTGTAAAAATGATGAAATAGACTTTGATAGCTTAGAAAATCATATTGAATTTCTTATTTCTGAAGGTTCTCATGGCTTAGTTTCTTGTGGAACAACTGGTGAATCACCTACTTTAAATCATGAAGAACACAAGAAAGTTACAGAATTTATAATTAACAAAAGTGATGGAAGAGTACCTGTTATGGCTGGATGTGGTTCAAACTCAACAAAAGAATCAATTGACTTTGTGAACCATGCGTACAATTCAGGTGCCAACGGTGTATTATTAGTAACGCCATATTATAATAAACCTACTCAAAAAGGTTTGTATGAACATTTTAGACTTATTGCTCAATCATGCCCTAAAATTCCAAATTATCTATACAATATTCCTGGAAGATCTGTTGTAAAACTTGAAATAGAAACTCTAAAAAAATTATCACAAATTGAAAATATTGTTGGAGTCAAAGATGCAACGGCGGACCTAACAACACCACTTGAGGTAAAAACTAATTGTTTGGATAGTTTCCAGCAACTATCAGGAGAGGATGCCACATTTTTATCTTTTTTGATAAGTGGGGGAGTTGGATGTATATCAGTTACAGCAAATGTAGTCCCTAGTTTAAGTGCCACTATTTATAATTTATGGAAATCACAAAAGATTAATGAAGCTATGTCACTTAACTTTAAAATGTATGCATTGAACAATGTTTTATTTTCAGAAACAAGTCCTAGTCCTGTTAAATATGCTTTAAGTAGGATGGGAAAATGTGAAAATATATTAAGAAAACCCATGGTACCCGTTGAAAAAGAAACTGAAAAAAATATCGATAAAACATTAGTAGACTTAAATCTTATAAAGTGAGTAAGTGTCTAAGGAAAAACAAAATCAAAAGAAAATTTTAAATAGGCGGGCAAAGTATGATTATGAAATTCATAGTCAGATTGAAACCGGGATAATGTTAAAGGGAAATGAAGTAAAATCTATAAGATTTGGGAAAGTAGTCCTAGATAATGCTTATGCTGTAATAAAAAAAGGGGAAATTTGGATGATGAATATGTTTGTAGATGTGAAAAATTATAATAAAAAGCTTGAAGGTTCTGATAATCTAAGACCAAAAAAGCTTCTTTTATCAAAAAAAGAGATATTAAAAATTTCTCAAAGTTTAAGAACTAATAAACTTACAATGATTCCATTAAATTTACATTTCAATAAGAAAGGATTTGTAAAAATAGATCTTGGAATAACAAAGGGTAGAAAAAAATCTGATAAGAGAGAATACAAAAAAGATCAAGACTGGAAGAGACAAAAAGAGAGGTTGTTAAAGAAATGATTTTAATAGCAGTTGGTTCCAATCTAAGTACAGAAACTTATGGTTCACCTTTAAAAAATTGTTTGAAAAGTGTGATTCTTCTCAGAAGAAACTTTTTTGTAAACAAAGTTTCTAAATTTTATAAAACAGAACCTATTCCAAAATCCAATCAACCCTGGTATGTCAACGGAGTTGTAGAAATTAAAACAAATCTTTATCCATTAGATGTTCTAAAAAAACTTTTTTCTATTGAAAATCATTTTAAAAGAATAAGAAAAAGAAAAAATGAGCCTAGAACTATTGACTTAGATTTAATTTCTTATAACAAATTAATATTTAAAAATAATTCACTTACTTTGCCTCACCCTAGGATGCATAAAAGAATGTTTGTGATAAAACCATTATGCGATATAAACCAAAAATGGGAGCATCCAATTTTTAAAGATAAAGCGGTTAATTTATTAAAAAAGCTTGCAAATCAAAAAATTTTTAATATAACCTAAACAATATGGCTAGGGTTACTACAGAAGATTGTGTTACATCAATTCCCAATAGATTTCAATTAGTTATTTATGCTTGCAGAAGGGCAAGAGATTTATCTTCTGGAAATGAAGCAAATGTTGAAATAGATAATGATAAAAATACTGTTATTGCCCTTAGAGAAATTGCAGAAAAGAAATTAGATTTAATGAAAATTTGGGATGGAGTTGTTACATCAACTCAAAAGTATCAACCTGTTGAGGATACTGATATAAATGATGATCAAGCAATACCTTTAAATGAAAATGCTTCAAGCATTTCCTTTGATAATTTTGAGAAAGAAAATGCTGCAGAAAAGAAAAGAAAAAAAATATATTTAACTCAAAATGAGATTCAAAAGTTAATTGATAAAAAAAAAGATGATGATAACCTTGAACCAAACTTAGATGAAAACTCTGTTCAGGTTTCTGAGGAAGGTGAAGAAAATTTTTCGGTGGAAGATCAAACCTAACTGATCAACAAAAAAAAATATTTAAAAATTTTCATACTTTGTCATAATATTAATTGTGCTTAGACAAGTAGAGTTAATTGAAAAGGTAAAGTCCTACGACCCCTTTGTTAAAGAAGAACTTCTTAACAAGGCTTATG
>Ga0255759_10002449_pt1 | contig 16563 bp, 12 predicted proteins | sample 101ome_20_FD_179959 | JGI IMG/M metagenome (GOLD analysis project Ga0255759, IMG submission 179959) | Coastal salt marsh microbial communities from the Groves Creek Marsh, Skidaway Island, Georgia - 101404AT metaG (version 2) | ecosystem: Environmental > Aquatic > Marine > Intertidal zone >...
AGCCAAAAAGGCACCTGCAAAGAAAAAAGCGGTAGCCAAAAAGGCACCTGCAAAGAAAAAAGCGGTAGCCAAAAAGGCACCTGCAAAGAAAAAAGCGGTGGCCAAAAAGGCACCTGCAAAGAAAAAAGCGGTGGCCAAAAAGGCACCTGCGAAAAAGAAAGCAGTCGCTAAGAAAGCCCCCGCTAAAAAGGCGCCTGCAAAGAACAAATCAGTCGCTAAGAAAGCCCCCGCTAAAAAGGCGCCCGCAAAACAAAAAACTAGCGGCAAGGTGGCTCGCGCAGTCGGCACACTGCAGAAGTTTGACGACTTCAAGCCGTACAAGCCCGGCCGCGGTGAGAGCTACATGAACGATGAGCAAATCGAGCACTTCAAGGGTATTTTGCTCAATTGGCGCGGCGAATTAGTCGATGAGGTATCAAGGACGGTGTCTCACATGAAAGATGAGGCTGCCAATTTCCCGGACCCCGCTGATCGAGCCACTCAAGAAGAGGAGTTCAGTCTCGAATTACGAACCCGGGATCGCGAGCGAAAACTCATCAAGAAAATAGACTCCACGTTGGATCGTTTAAAGAATGACGATTACGGATATTGCGATGCCTGCGGCATCGAGATCGGCATTCAGCGGCTGGAGGCCAGGCCCACGGCCACGCTCTGTATCGACTGCAAAACGCTCGCCGAAATCAAGGAGCGCCAGGAGCTGGGTTGAATACCGAGCGATATGAGGAAAAGAATCCCGCTTACAGAGGACGCTTTGCGCCCTCTCCCACAGGGCCTCTGCATGCGGGGTCTCTAGCTTCTGCCCTCGCCAGCTTCCTTGACGCAAAATCTCAACAGGGAACTTGGCAGCTAAGAATCGACGATATCGACCCACCCAGAGCAGTCGAGGGGAGCATACCCGCAATTAGCGACGCGCTTATCGCTCATGGCCTGCTTTGGGACGGCCCTATTCTCTACCAGTCATCGGCCAGTGCGGGTTATGACTCAGCGCTAGACCGGCTTTCCAAGGCCGGCTGGTTGTTTCGCTGTATATGCACTAGATCGACGCTGACGGCGCGGAGCACATGCGGCCAAGGCTGTGCTGGGAAGCCGATTACGAGTGACACAACGCACAGCCTTCGCGTCAAAGTCGATCACCAGCGCCTCACCGGGTTCGAGGATCGCTTCTTGGGTTACCAAGCGTGCTCGCCGGGGGAGGTCCCCGAAGACTTCATTGTCAAACGGCGGGACGGACTCTATGCCTATCAATTGGCCGCTGCCGTGGACGACGCACGTCCCCGCTTCACACATATTGTGCGCGGCGCCGATCTGCTGACTTCCACCCATCGCCAACGCTGGCTCCAGGATCTGCTCGCGCTCCAGCCACCAAGCTATGGCCATGTACCGGTTGTTTTGGATGCCGAGGGGCATAAATTGAGCAAACAAACCGGGGCTCCCGCACTAGACATCAATCAACCGGAGCAAAATCTTCGCATCAGTCTGCTGCACCTCAATCAGCGCCCTCCACCTGACTCAGCACGCACCGTCAGTGAGATCCTTCAGCATGCTTTGGAGCACTGGAAATAAGTCATACCACCCCCAGAAACCACACAATGTGTTACCTTTTCACCCGAATAGCAACACGTGTCGGTAACACCGACGGTACAGTCACCCACGAGGTAGTATGAAGATCCAATTAATCGAATCAGACACCGATCTGAGAGAAGCACTGGAAAAAAACCTGCAACGTGCGGGGATTAGTGTGATGAGTCTGGATGAGCCGGGCGATTACGGCGATAGCGCCACCGACCCGACGCCTGGCGAGAGTGATCTTGTTGTGGTGGGACAACCAACCGCATCTGACGAGATAGCGGCACTCAGCAGCGCCATCTGGCCAACCCCTCTGGCAGCACTGTTACCTGTCTTTGACACTCCTCATATTGTGCGGGCAGTAAAAGCCGGCGCAATCGATGTATTCGACCGGTCGCGGTCGCCTCAGCAAATCGCTGAATGGGTTCTGGAACTGTGTAATGCAAAGCAAGCTAGCGCTGCAAACACCTCAAAAACCCGCTTATTTCAAAGCGAAGCTTGTGTCGCGATGCAGACGGCGCAACAGGTCATTCAGCGAATCGCGCTGACAGACTCTACCGCTCTCATTGTCGGAGAGACGGGAACGGGAAAAGAACTGGCAGCTCGCCAAATCCACCTCAGCGGTGCACGGGCGCACCAACCAATCGTCACTGTCAACTGCGCAGCAATCCCCGATACGTTGATCGAGTCAGAATTATTTGGCTACGAAAAGGGTGCTTTTACTGGAGCAACAAGCAACCGAATCGGCCTCATTGAGGCAGCAGACGGGGGCACACTATTTTTGGACGAAATAGGTGAGCTGCCGCTTGCCGCACAAGCTCGTTTACTTCGCTTTATTCAGGAAGGAGAAATCCGTCGCATTGGCTCGGTAACTAGCAAGAAGGTCGACGTAAGATTAATCTGTGCCACCCACAGGGATTTAGCCAAGTTAGCAGCCAGAAATGAATTCCGGCGAGACCTTTTTTACCGTATCGACGTGTTGCGACTCACGATCCCGCCATTGAGGGAGCGACGGGAAGACATCATCGCGATGGCTAATTGGTTTATTCAGGAACAAGCCCATAAGCTGAGCATTCCTCAAAGACCGCTATCGAGCGCCAGCGAGCAGGCTCTCCTACTGCATCCTTGGCCAGGCAACGTTAGGGAGCTTCAGAACGTGATCGAGCGTGCGCTGGTAATGTCGTCGGGTAACCAATTGGATATCACGTTTTCGAACAGCCCCGAACCTGCACAGCAATTCGACGGGGCAGATGCCGCATCGCCGTCGCCACAAGGTGTCGAGGGCGTTGTTGAGGAACTCTCCCTTGAGGATTATTTCCAGCGCTTCGTTTTGGAACACCAAGACGCCATGAATGAGACCGAGCTGGCACACAAGCTAGGCATCAGTCGGAAGTGTCTTTGGGAGCGCAGACAACGATTCGGTATACCTCGTAAAAAGCAAAAGACCGCATAATGCCGTGTGCGATAGTAGGATTTCGTAACAAGCTGGTGCAATTCCGTAACACTCTGAGACTGCAAAACCACCGAAACCCGGTCAATAATTGGACAAAGTAATGTTTTATATAGCTTTTTCAGATATGGCATGTGCCCTGCAACCTCAGCAACAGAGCCGAACTAATAAAAATGGGCCGAATAACAATAACGATGTCATAACGGACCTGGGTGGGGAAGGCGACTTCCCCATGTTTCTTTCTGGCCTTCAACTCGCCCCCAAATCAGCTATTTCCTCTTTGTCGATCTTTTTGGTCGCGCGACTACCATGCGACTTATTAGCGCGATTTTGGCGCAATGAACGAGTGTTCGGATCGTGACCGCGGAGGCTACAGGCCCCCTTTTCCGTGATAGCGATTTCTCGCGCGGCGCCCTGCAAGTCGTGGACCGGCTCCAGGCCGAGGGGTTTGAAGCTTTTGTAGTCGGCGGCGCAGTGCGTGACCTGCTGCTGGGGAAGCACCCAAAAGATTTCGACGTAGCGACGTCCGCCAATCCCGAACAGATAAAACGGTGTTTCCGCAACGCGCGTATCGTCGGCCGCAGGTTTCAAATTGTCCACGTGCGCTCGAGCGGAGAGATTATCGAAGTGACGACCTTTCGCCGTGGGCACGATAAGAATCACTCTGGGCAGGATGCTCAGTCGAGCCAGTCTGGGCGGCTGCTACGCGACAACGTCTACGGCACGATGGAAGAAGATGCCAGACGCCGTGATCTCACCATTAACGCACTTTATTACGACACGCACACTCACACGCTGTTAGATCAGCTGGGTGGTCGGGCTGACATTGAGGCGGGCGTCATACGAATGATCGGCGATCCAGCCGACCGCTACCGTGAGGACCCCGTCCGGATACTGAGGGTATTACGGTTTGGAGCCAAACTGAATTTTGACTTGGAGCCGTCCACAGAGGCCGCAATATCTGAGACGCGATCATTATTGCGGGATATTCCGGCGGCCCGATTATTCGATGAATGGCTGAAGCTATTCATGAACGGATTTTCGGGACCTACTTTTGCCCTACTCAAGGCTCATAACGTCCTCGCACCCCTCATGGGAGACGACATTCATGACGGGCTGGCTAAAGATTCCGCTCATGCCCTGCAGTCGCTGGCGCTCAACAACACGGATCAGCGCGTTGCCGACGGCCGACCCGTGACGCCCGCGTTTCTTCTCGCGGCGCTTTATTGGCCGACGACCGAGAGGCGGTCAGCCATGTTAAAGGACCAGGGAGAGCCTTCGATACAAGCAATGCACAGCGCGGGACAACAAACCGTGCAACGAGCCTGTCAGCACCTCGCTATTCCCAAGCGCTTCTCTCTCGCCATGCGTGATATCTGGGATCTGCAACCTCGGCTGGAGCGCATGCAGCCAAAGAAAGTCAAGGATTTGCTTGCGCACCGCTGGTTCCGCGCAGCCTTCGATCTACGTCTGTTGCGCGAGCAAACGGAGGCTCTGGGTGGCGAATGCAGCGAATTCTGGGCGGCCCGGCAAAAGCAATTTCCCGAGTTGGTGGGCAGTGCTCGGGCTCGGCGCGATGAGCGTGGCAGAGGCCGACCTCGGGCCCGGAGAAGGCAGCAAGGTCAATGAGTGAGGCTTGCATTGCGCTGGGGTCCAATATTGACGATCCACTCAAGCAACTTGCCGCGGCGTATCAGAGCCTCTTGCGACATCCCGCCTTGACCCCCACGGCGACGTCTAGCGTCTATTTATCATCGCCGCATGGACCTCAGGATCAACCCGATTTCTGCAATGCGGTCGTGATGATCACCACCTCGCTAGCCCCTGAGGCACTGCTTAACACGCTACTCAGCACTGAGGATCAATTAGGTCGGCAACGCACGAGGCACTGGGGAGAGCGGCGGATTGATCTGGACCTGATTTTTTACGACGAGCTCGACTTCAATACTGCCTCACTGGTGCTACCCCACCCCCGAGCCCATGAGCGCCTATTCGTCCTCGACCCACTCATAGAACTTCTGGGCGAAAGCTACGTGTTTAGTGGTAGAGGGCCCCTTCATCAGCTCCGCGCGCAGTGCGCAGAGCAAACGATTCGCGTATTGTGTCAATTTCCAAAATGATCGCCGCTTCAGGAGACAGAGTGTTGCCAGAGCAAAGCGCTTCAACAGGAGTGTCTCTGCGTGGACGCAACGTGCCCACTTATATCGCAGTTGAGGGCCCCATTGGCGTGGGCAAAACCACCCTTGCGCGCCGTATTGCCGAAACTTTTCACCATGAGCTGCTGCTCGAAGAGGCGGAACTCAATCCCTTCCTCGAGCGCTTCTACCAAAATAGGCAACAGACCGCACTGGCAACCCAGCTTTTCTTTCTCTTTCAGCGCGTGCAAAAAATTACTGAACTCAAACAACGCGATATGTTCGATCACGCCCGCGTCGCCGACTTTGTGCTCGAGAAAGACCCTCTATTCGCGCGCGTTAATCTCGAACCCGATGAGTATGCGCTATACCAAAAAGTCTTCGAGAAAATGAGGGTTGACGCGCCGGTGCCCGATTTAGTGCTCTACCTTCAGGCCAGCCCAGATCGTTTGCTTGAACGCATAGAGCGAAGAGGGATTGATGCGGAGCGACTGATCGATCGCGGTTATCTCGAGCAACTCAACGAGGTGTACAGCGAGTTCTTTCTTTACTACGATGCCGCGCCTCTGTTGATCGTTAATGCCAACGAAATCGATTTGGCACAAGGTGATAGAGATTATGAGCAGCTTATTGACTACATGCTGAACATTAAAAAGGGCCGTCACTACTTCAACCCGACTATTTTTGGCTGAGAGCCAGCTCCCTCAATCAGTCTGGAGTCGCAACTATGAATAAACGCATCACCATCAGCACCCTGGATGCCATGAAAGCATCGGGTGACAAATTTGTGATGATCACGGCCTACGACGCGACTTTTGCCCGTTTGGCCAGCGAGGCAGGTGCCGAAACAATTTTAGTGGGTGACTCCCTAGGCATGGTGCTACAGGGCCACGAAACCACAATACCGGTATCACTTGACGCGATGGCTTACCACACGGAATGCGTCGCCCGTGCCCGACCTCACTCGTTGATCGTAGCCGATCTACCCTTTATGAGTTTTTCCAATGCCGACGACACGCTTCATGCCAGCACAAAACTGATGCAGGCCGGTGCCCAGATGATCAAGTTAGAAGGCGGCACCTGGCTCAGCGATAGCATTCACCGCCTTGTAGAGCGTGGCGTACCGGTTTGTGCACACCTGGGGCTCACACCCCAATCTGTCAATGTGTTTGGCGGCTACCGCGTGCAAGGACGCACGCCAAAAGAGGCAAAGTCCATTCTTGCCGACGCAGTGGAAATTCAGGACGCCGGAGCAAGCCTGCTTGTGCTGGAGTGCATCCCGGCGGAACTCGCGGCGGATATCTCCTCAAAACTGGATATCCCTGTCATCGGAATCGGTGCTGGAAGCGGGACAGACGCTCAGGTGCTTGTCCTTCACGACATGCTCGGCATTACTGAATCCACACCCAAGTTTGTCAGAAACTTCATGGACGGCGCCCCGTCGATCCAAGCAGCACTGAAAGCCTTTGTCGACGCAGTGAAATCGGGTGAGTACCCAAAAGAAGAGCACACCTATACCTAACCGACTGCCATGAACATCGCCTCGGATATCGGTACACTCACTCAACACATGACGCGCCTCAGAGAGCGCGCCGAAAGAATCGCGTTTGTCCCTACCATGGGGAACCTTCACGACGGCCACCTCGCTCTGGTAGATCAAGCGACCCGGAACGCGGACGCAGTAGTGGTGTCGATTTTTGTCAATCCAACCCAGTTTGCGGCACACGAAGACCTGGACACCTACCCCCGCACGCTGGACGCCGACCTGAATGCGTTAAGAGACGCCGACGTCGATCTCGCATTCACACCCAGTGAGAAGGATGTTTACCCCCACGGTGGCAGCACCCATACCACCATTCATGTCCCAAAACTGGGAGATGGACTGTGCGGGCGAGCTCGCCCGGGACATTTCGACGGTGTGTGTACCGTTGTTTACAAATTATTTCGGATGGTCAGACCCGATCTGGCGGTGTTTGGGGAGAAGGATCTGCAGCAGCTACTGATCATCAAGAAAATGGTGGAGGACCTGCAGTTGCCTATCGAGATTCAGAGTGGCGCGACACAACGGGCACATGATGGGCTCGCTCTGAGTTCTCGCAATCAGTACCTTTCGCAAGCGGAGCGAGCACTCGCTCCAATGCTATGGCAAACGCTACGGGAGTGCGCGAGTTCAATTGACGGGCAATCAAGTGGAGGGGTTCAACCCGCTCTGGAAGCTGCGCGCAGGGTACTAGAGGGAGCAGGCTTCGAACTCGACTATCTGGAGTTGAGGACGCTCTCAACACTGAGCCTCACTGATTCGGTAAACGAGGATTGCGCACTTTTTGCTGCGGCAAAGCTCGGTCAGACCAGGCTCATTGACAATATTCAGATTAGGCAGACCTAGTCCGAGCCCGTAGAGACGGGCACGCGGATATCGTCAATCAGCTGACTCACGGAATGCGGCGGCGGCGCAGTCAAGCGCGTCACTACCAAGGCCACAACGAAATTCACCAGCGCGCCCACCACCCCAAAAGCATTAGGCTCGATGCCCAAAAACCAATTAGGCGGCAGGTTGCCCAGAAAACTCGTGCCCGGAATAAACATGATGCCTTTATGCTGAAAAACGTAAGCCAACGTCACGCCTATGCCTGCCAACATGCCGAGGATAGCGCCCTCTCTTGTCACCCGTTTCGAGAAGATACCCAAGAGCAGCGCCGGGAAGAGCGAGGCGGCGGCAAGTCCGAAAGCCAGCGCCACGGTCCCCGCGGCAAAACCGGGCGGATTGAGCCCTAGATACCCCGCTCCGAGGACCGCTGCGGCCATCGAAATACGTGACGCGGCGAGCTCCTGCCGCTCAGAGATATCGGGCATAAATGTTTTCTTTAGCAGATCATGGGAGATCGCCGACGAGATAGCCAATAGTAGTCCGGCGGCCGTCGACAGCGCTGCGGCAAGCCCTCCCGCCGCCACCAATGCGATCACCCAATTAGGCAGGTTGGCAATTTCTGGATTAGCGAGAACGAGAATGTCGTTATCGAGTTTAACCAGCTCATTGGTCGCAGGATCTGCGGTGTACTGAATCAGTCCATCGGCATTTTTATCCTCTATACCGAGTAACCCGGTTTGCTCCCAATTCTTAAACCACGCTGGGCGCTCGTCGATAGCAAGGTGCTGGCCCGGAGCAGGCTGCAACGTTTGCATGATATTCAGCCGCGCCATGGCTGCTACCGCGGGTGCAGTGGTGTAGAGAATGGCGATAAAAACCAGAGCCCATCCAGCAGAAGTTCTGGCAGCGCGGACTGTTGGCACAGTGAAAAACCGAATGATGACATGGGGTAGCCCCGCCGTACCGATCATGAGAGAGGCGGTAAAAGCAGCCATGTTGAGGGTGCTGCCGCGCACCGACGTCGTATATTCCTGAAAACCCAAATCCAACAGCGTTTGATCCAACTTTTGCAGTAAATACGTCCCGTCAGCGAGCGTCGAGCCAAGGCCCAACTGAGGAATGGGCTGACCGGTAAGCTGCAAACTGATAAAAATCGCTGGTACGGTATAGGCAAAAATCAGTACGCAAAACTGTGCGATCTGGGTGTAGGTAATCCCCTTCATGCCGCCCAACACGGCGTAGAAAAACACGATTACCATGCCCGAGAGCAAACCCGTTTCATAATCGGTTTCGAGAAAACGAGAGAAGGCAACCCCGATTCCCTTCATCTGCCCAATCACATAAGTGACCGAACAGATAATCAGGCAGAAGACTGCTACCACGCGGGCTAGATCGGAATAGTAGCGGTCCCCAATAAATTCAGGCACGGTGAACTTGCCGTACTTCCGGAGGTAGGGCGCGATCAACATCGCGAGGATCACGTAACCACCCGTCCAACCCATCAGAAAGACGGAGCCGCCGTATCCGTTGTATGACAGTCCAATTAAGCCAGCCATGGAAATAAATGATGCTGCCGACATCCAGTCAGCGGCCGTGGCCATCCCGTTGGCGATGGGATGAATGCCTTTTCCCGCCACGTAGAATTCTTGCGTCGTGCCTGCGCGTGAACGGATGGCGATAAAAATATAAAGCGCGAAGGAGGCACCCACCACCCAATAGGTGGTCTCGGTCAGACTCATTCCTCGGGCTCCTCAAGGCCAAGCCGCTTTTCCAGGCTTGCCATTACCCGCGCGTATACGAATATGAGCACGATGAACGTATAGATGGAGCCCTGCTGCGCAAACCAAAAACCCAGCTTGAAACCACCCACTTGAATGCGGTTGAGGGGATCAACCCACAGCACGCCACAACCCAAGCTCACAACAAACCAAATCAACCCGAGAATACCCATCCAGCGCAGGTTCTCTCGCCAGTAGGCTTCACGGCGTGCGTCTAACTGGGACTCTTTCATAGGATGCTGTCTCACCTGCATTGCTCTGTTCCGGGTCATCATAAACCCCCGTCACACGGTTCGATATGATTTTGTGCTCGGGCCCTGCGAGCGTGGCAATTCATATTGGCGGCGAGTCATATTGGCGGCGAGCAACAACCCTGCAACGACGAGTCGGGGCTGCAAGGGTGCTTGTTGTGCAGGGTGGGGTCACTTACCATCTCTGCTTTCGGCATAACCGGAAGCAGTTCATGACGGACTCCGCGATCTACCCAATCCCCACCAGCTTTAATGATGCTCACATCACGCCTGATCGCTATCAAGCACTTTACCGACAGTCCCTCGAGGATCCCGACGCATTCTGGTCTGAACAAGCCACTATGCTGGATTGGCATCAACCCTGGACACAGGTGTCAGAGACAAATATCGCTACCGGGGAGGCACACTGGTTTGTAGGCGCCCAGCTCAACGTCTCAGTCAATTGTATCGATCGTCACTTGCCCCATCGCGAAAACGACATTGCGATCATTTGGGAGGGAGATGATCCCGATGACAGCCAGTCATTCACATATCGGGAACTCAAAGATCATGTCTGCCGTTTCGCCAATGCGCTCAAGCAAAGGGGCGTTGGCAAGGGCGATCGTGTATGCATCTACATGCCGATGATTCCAGAGGCAGCCTTTGCCATGCTGGCTTGTGCGCGCATCGGGGCAATTCACTCGGTTGTTTTCGGCGGCTTCTCTCCCGAAGCACTCAAGGACCGCATCAACGATGCGACCTGCAAAATGGTGATTACCGCTGACGAGGGCATACGAGGCGGCAAGCGTGTACCTCTCAAAGAAAATGTCGATGCCGCTCTGCAGAACCTGAACTGCGTTGACAGCGTGATTGTGATCAAGCGAACAGGGGTTGAAACCGGTTGGTTGGACGGCCGCGACGTGTGGTACCACGACGCGATCCAATCTGTAAGCGACGACTGCGAACCGGAATGGATGGACAGTGAGGATCCACTATTCATCCTCTACACGTCTGGCTCGACCGGAAAACCAAAAGGCGTGCTTCACACCACGGGCGGTTATCTCCTGCAGGCAGCGATGTCGATGAAGTACGTGTTTGACTACAGGCAGGGAGAAACCTACTGGTGCACGGCTGACGTGGGATGGGTCACAGGACACACCTATATCGTCTACGGCCCTCTTGCGATAGGAGCGCGCACACTGATGTTCGAGGGCATCCCGACCTACCCGGGGGGCGATCGCTTCTGGCAGGTCATAGCCAAGCACCATGTGAATCTCTTTTTTACAGCACCCACCGCCATCCGCGCCTTACACGGACTCGGAGATGAGCTCGTAACCTCACACGACCTCAGCTCGCTCAGGATAATCGGTTCAGTCGGAGAGCCCATTAATCCCGAGGCTTGGGAGTGGTACCACCGCGTGGTGGGCGGTGGCCGGTGCCCGATCGTGGACACTTGGTGGCAAACCGAAACCGGTGGCGTGATGATCACACCGCTACCGGGAGCGCACGCGCTGAAGCCTGGCTTCGCCAGCTTCCCCTTCTTTGGTGTGGAGCCCGCATTGCTCGACGAGCAAGGCAACGAGATTGAAGCGGCTGGATCGGGTTATCTGGTGATCAAGCGATCCTGGCCTGCCCAGATCCGCACCGTTTTTGGCGATCACCAGCGGATGATCGACACCTATTTCACCACTTACCCCGGCTATTATTTCACTGGCGATGGCGCACTGCGAGACGAAGACGGCTATTTGCGCATCACCGGCAGGGTCGATGATGTGCTCAATGTGTCTGGGCACCGAATGGGCACCGCCGAGATTGAGAGCGCGCTGGTGCTACACGAGGATATTGCAGAAGCTGCGGTAGTGGGATTCCCCCACGACATCAAGGGTCAGGGTATATACGCCTATGTGACCCCAATGGCCGGCGTCGAAGACAGCGATAGGCTTCGAGCTGAGCTCGTCGCGCTCTGCGTGCAAGAGATCGGTCCGATTGCCAAACCCGACCGGATCCAGTGGGCACCAGGGTTACCCAAGACACGATCTGGCAAGATCATGCGGCGAATTTTGCGCAAAATCGCCGAGAATGAACTGAACGCCTTGGGAGACACCTCAACCTTGGCTGATCCGTCGGTAGTGGACAATCTGGTGGCGGGTCGGGCCACCGACTGATCGCACAGGCAGTCGGCCTGGGAAAGCTGACAGCAAAGGTACTGAAAACAGTAGGACGGGATGGGCGGCAGATGGCAGGGCTGCGACGCCCCCGGCCGTTGAAGCCCATACCCGGATGAGCGGGCTATCGTCCCAATCCGAAAATCTCTGAAGATCTCCAGCCTGTTGTCACCAATTGCAATTTTTACCAAGGCTGATGGCACCCCAAACCGCACTCACCTCGGATACAATGGCGCCGGCTCAGCGTTCGCTGGCACCGAACCGATACAAATCAACACCATAATCAAGGTTTCGGGCATCTGGGAAGCATTACCCACAGTGATGTCTGGGCTACGTTTGTTGTTTTTTAAGCCACGGAGATAGACATGAAATTTCCCAACCGTACCCTCGCGGTCGCGACAGCGCTTTCAGTAGCATCAGCTCCCGGGACATTTGCCCAGGACACCAGCCTGACCGAAGAAGTCGTGGTCATCGGCACCCGAACCGAAGGGCGTTCTGCTCTGGATTCACCCGCACCGGTCGATGTGATTGGCGGTGAGACCATGAGCAATCAGGGCGACACTGACATGAGCAACTTGCTCCGGAATGTCGTCCCCTCCTACAACGTGAACGATCAGCCAATCAGTGACGCCGCCACGTTGGTCAGACCCGCAAACCTCCGCGGCCTGGCGCCGGATCACACCTTGATGCTGGTTAACGGTAAGCGACGCCATCGCGCCTCGGTGATCACCTGGCTTGGTAACGGTATCTCCAACGGCTCTCAGGGCCCTGACGCGGCGGCAATCCCCGCGCTGGCGCTAAAGCGAATCGAAGTCCTGCGCGACGGCGCTTCAGCCCAATATGGTTCCGACGCTATTGCCGGTGTGATGAACTTTGTGCTGAACGACGCGTCCGAGGGTGGCTCACTCGAAGTGCGCTACGGCGAGTACAAAGAAGGCGACGGTGAGCAGGTGACTATCGCTGGCAATATTGGTCTGCCGCTGGGTGACTCGGGCTTTCTGAACCTGACCGCCGAGTGGGGCGAGTCTGACCCTACAAGTCGTTCAGAGCAGCGCGCAGACGCACAAAGCCTGATCGACGATGGCTACCAAGGCGTGCCCGTGCCCGCCATGATTTGGGGTCGGCCCATTGTGAATGACGACATGAAGCTCTGGGCCAACTTTGGCGTTGATCTGAGTGACACGCTAGAGCTTTATGGCCACGCCAACTACAACAGCAAAGAGGTCGATGGTGGCTTCTTCTTCCGTAACCCTACCAACCGCGGTGCGGTTTACAGTGGCGACGGCGGTGCGACCCTGCTAATCGGTGATCTGACTCCGAACGATGGCGTGGACTGCCCGGTTGTGGCGCTGAATGGCAACATCCCCGACCCCGTTGCTTTTGCTCAAGTGAAAGCTGACCCCAACTGCTTCAGCTTCCAGGAAACCATCACCGGTGGCTTCACACCGCGATTCGGTGGCGACATTACTGACATGTCCTTCCTGATCGGCCTGCGTGGCGAAATCAACGAGAACCTGCGTTGGGACGTGAGCGCTTACCGCGGTGAACACGAGGCAGACTTCTTTATCAACAACACGGTAAACGCCAGCCTCGGCCCCGATACGCCGCGTGACTTTGATCCCGGTCTCTACAAGCAGACCGACACCAACTTCAACGCAGACCTCAGCTGGACCGTGTCCGATAATCTGAACATCGGTTTTGGTGGCGAGTTCCGTAACGAGGAATTCGAAATCGGTCCGGGTCAAGTCGAGTCCTATACCGCAGGCCCTCTGGCAGACCAGGGCTTTAGCACCTCATCTAACGGCTTCCCGGGATTCCCTGCGGTAACCTCCGGCACGTTCGAGCGTGAGAACTACGCGGTCTACGTGGATGCTGAGTGGACACCCACCGACAGCTTGGTCACACAGGGTGCCATCCGCTTTGAGGACTTTGATGGCTTTGGTAGCACCACCAATTTCAAGGTCGGTGCCAACTGGGCAATTACGGACAACTTCGGAGTGCGCTCTACCTATAGCACGGGCTTCAAGGCGCCAACTCCGGGTCAGTCCAATGCATCCAACACCTCGACTGAGCTGACCAACGTCAACGGCGTACCGACGCTGATCAACAACGGCACGATTCCGGCGACAAACCCTGTGGCGCTGGCGTTTGGTGGACGAGAGCTGGACCCAGAAGAATCCACTAACTTCACCGCCGGTTTTTACGCCACGCTGGGCAACTTTGAGATCACGGTCGACTACTACGATATTGATGTAGAAGATCGCATCAATCTGTCCTCTGAGGTCAAGCTGACTCAGGAGCAGATCGACCAGCTGGTCGCAGATAACGTTCCAGGCGCTGGCGACCTGACCCAGTTCCGGTTCTTCACCAACGACTTTGACACCAATACTCATGGTATCGATGTGGTGGTATCGACCTACACGGAATGGCTGGGCGGCACGACTGACTGGAACCTCGCCTACAACAACAACAAAACCGAAGTGGAGAAATTCAACCCTGACACGATCGGTACCGGCCGTATCCGTCAGATAGAAGAGACGACGCCCGAGACGCGCTGGAATCTGTCTGCAAATCATACCGTGGGTAACTTCCGCGTCCTCGCTCGCCTGAGCTTTTACGACGAGTGGTATGACAGCTTCGAAAACGACGTATTTGGCACCAACGCTGTCTTTGACAGCGAGTACTTGATCGACCTGGAGCTCGAGTATCGCATTGGTGACCATTCCAGCATTCTTATCGGTGGTAACAACATCACCGACGAGAGCGGTCAAAAAGCGACCGACGTCAACAATCTTGGCTTCAACACCGCGACCATTCTCGGTAACACCTACAGCCAGTACTCACCCTTTGGTATCAGTGGTGCATTCTGGTACGCACGCTACCGCTACAGCTTCTAAGCTGACGTCAGCATGTAACAGCAAGGGGGCTTCGGCCCCCTTTTTATTGCCCCAAATAAGGCTTAGGCTCGGCGCTCGAGATACAGGAATTCTCTATGCATCCTCTGCAACAGCTGGCGGCCCTGATCCTGGCCGCAACAGCTCTGATCAGCTGTCAATCCCAAACAGAATCTCCCGATACCTTAGTGCTGGGAGAGCTCGTTACCATGAATCCACAACAGCCTCAGGTGGAAGCGGTAGCAATCAAAGATGGCCGCTTCATTTTCGTGGGAGAGGAAGCGGCAGCGCGGGCGCTGGCCGATTCCGAGACGACCATCATTGATTTACAGGATGCCGTAGGTTATCCGGGATTCATTGATGCCCATTTACACGTTGCCGGCATCGGATCGGCCTTGCAATCCGTTAACCTCGCTGACGCTGAAAGCTTTGATGAGATTGTCCAGCTCGTCGCCGATCGCGCGCGCCAACTTCAGGTCGGCACCACTGTCGTGGGGCATGGATGGCACCAAAGCAAGTGGCGCGCCGCGCCCACCGGACATGTCGACGGATTCCCCACTCACATCGCTTTATCCGCTGCCGTACCCTCGCATCCGGTCATATTGGAGCACGCCAATGGGCACTCTGTGCTCCTGAACCGAGCAGCGATGGATCAACTGGACATTACGGCAAAGACCGTGGCGCCAAAAGGCGGGGTGATCGTGATGCGCGATGGATCCCCAACCGGATTACTGCATGAGACCGCCGTCGATCTCACCGCGCCCCTCAGAACTTATGATCAAACCGCGGCCGAGCAACTCATTGAGCTCGCTCAAGGACACCTGCTCAGCCAGGGAATTACCACTGCGCATGACGCGGGCGCTCTTAGAGAGGATCTGGACGCGCAACGTGCTATGGCAGAGCGGGGCGATCTGCGCCTCCGGCTTTACTCGATGGTGCTCGCAACCGATGAAAAGGCTTTGGCGGAGTGGCTTAAACGAGGTCCTCTTATCGGTGCTGGGGACGACAGGCTCACTGTACGCTCAATCAAGGTACAAGCTGATGGCGCACTGGGTTCGCGCACCGCGTGGCTTCATGAACCCTATTCTGATGCACCACACACTCGGGGCGTGCTCACTTATGATCTGGACACGCTGTCGCAATTAATTGCGAACTCACGAGCAGACAATTGGCAAGTGAACGTCCACGCGATTGGCGATCGCGCGAACTCGGAGGTGCTTTCGAGGTTCGCGCCCTTCTCTCAAGACGCGATCGATCCGCGATTTCGAATTGAGCACGCACAGCACCTCAGATCCGGCGATGCTGCGCTAATTGCCGAGCATGGAATCATTGCCTCCATGCAGCCCATTCATCTCAGCTCTGACCGGCCATGGGCGATTCATCGGCTGGGCCAACGACGAATTGAATCGGGAGCTTACGTTTGGCGAGATCTCTTAAATGAGGGCGTGGTCGTCGCGTCGGGTACCGACGCTCCGGTTGAGCCCGTCAACCCCATCGCCAATTTCTATGCCGCCGTGACGAGAAAGACGCTGGATGGTGCTCCCGAGGGTGGCTTCGAACCGAAGCAGCGGCTTTCGAGAATGGAGGCACTCCATACGATTACCATGGCCGCCGCCTATGCCGGTTTCGAAGAGCACATCAAGGGGTCTATTGAAGTGGGGAAACTGGCAGATCTGACCATCCTCTCAGCGGATATTCTGGCGGTGCCGGAGGAAGATATTCTGGACACAACTGTTGTGATGACCATCGTTGGAGGCGCGGTGGAGTTTGCTCAGACTGACCGACTGCAACAGTAGCGGCTTCGTAAAGCTAAACGAGAGCCAGAGCTCAGCCCCCGAATAATGGGGCAAAAAAAAGCCGCGGCAGTAGCCGCGGCTTTTTCGGTGACAGCTTATGAAAAGAAAAACAGCTCCTGATCACTCCTGGGCCAGCGACTCTTCCTCTGGCGCATCGTCATCATCAACCGGATCGGCCTGA
>Ga0255759_10002453_pt1 | contig 16547 bp, 20 predicted proteins | sample 101ome_20_FD_179959 | JGI IMG/M metagenome (GOLD analysis project Ga0255759, IMG submission 179959) | Coastal salt marsh microbial communities from the Groves Creek Marsh, Skidaway Island, Georgia - 101404AT metaG (version 2) | ecosystem: Environmental > Aquatic > Marine > Intertidal zone >...
ATTTTATCTTTGCATTTTTCTGCAGCAGAATTCACATCGAATAAAGTTCCATATGCATCAAATATGATTGCTTTAGTATTTTTCATCATCTAATTTATTATAATGAGCAATATTAGATTATTTTATCCAGAAAGTTTATCAATTAATTTTGATGGAACTTTAAATAAAACACAATCTCATTATTTAACTAAAGTTATGAGAATTAATACTGGTGAAGTTTTTTCTTTATTTAACAAATCTGGAGAATGGGAGGCAATTATTAATGAAATTTCAAAAAATAATTTAACTTTTAAAGTTCAAAAGCAATTAAGACAAAAAGAAAATGAAAGTGAAATCTGGCTAGCATTCTCTCCAATCAAATCAAATTATTTTAATTTTATGATTCAGAAAGCAACAGAGCTAGGTGTTACAAAACTTATTCCAGTTTTGACAGAAAGAACAATTGTTAGAAAAATAAATATTGAGAGATTATCAAAGATTGTAATTGAGGCATCAGAGCAAAGTAATAGATTAAGCATACCAGAAATTTTAGAAACTCAATCGTTAGATAATTTTTTAAAAAATAATAGTTCAATTAATCTTATCTTTGGTGACTTAAATACAGATAATAAAAATATTAAAACTGACAATGATAATCCCATTTGTATTTTAATAGGACCTGAAGGAGACTACACAGTGGATGAAAGAGAAAAGATTCTAAATTTTAAGGGAACTCAGCCAATGAAGTTGAGCAATAATATCTTGCGTTCAGAAACGGCTGTTATATCTGCTTTATCTATAGTTAATTTTTTGAAAAATTGATAAATTGTCGCGAAATCTCTAGTGTTTTTTTAATTATTTAGCTTTATATACTTTTTTAAATGAATAAATTTTTATTATCTTTGGTTGCAGCTTTAGCGCCATTATCAGTTTTGGCAAATCAACCTAAAGACTGGCAGTTAAGTTTTCAGGAACCAGCATCACAGACAATGAGAGATATTGTTTGGTTCCATGATTATATGTTGCTTCCAATAATAGTTGCAATAAGTGCGTTTGTATTATTTTTGATGCTCTATGTTATGGTTCGTTTTAGAGCTTCTAGAAATCCAAATCCATCAAAAACAACTCACAATGTTGCTGTAGAAATAATTTGGACTTTAGTTCCATGTTTAATCCTAATTGTGATGGCAGTACCATCATTTAAAGTTTTATATTCTCAAGATACAATTCCTAAAGCTGATGTAACTATCAAAGCAGTCGGTTATCAATGGTATTGGGGATATGAGTATCCAGATGAGAATATAATTTTCGATTCTTATATGATCGAAGAAAAAGATTTAAAAGAAGGTCAGCCAAGATTGCTTGCGGTTGATAATGTAGTAGTAGTACCAGTAAATAAAGTAGTTAAAGTTTTAATTACTGCTAATGATGTTCTACACGCATGGGCATTACCATCTTTTGGAGTAAAAAGAGATGCGATGCCAGGAAGAGTTAATGAAACTTGGTTTAAGGCTGAAAAAGAAGGAACTTATTATGGTCAGTGCTCTGAGTTGTGTGGGATAAAACATGCTTTTATGCCAATTGAGGTAAGAGTAGTGTCTGATCAAGAATATGAGGAATGGTTATCAGATGCTAAAGTAAAATTTGCAAAAGATGAAAATTTAATAAATAAAAAGTTAATAGCGAGTAAATAATAATGAGCACAGCAACAGCACACGCACACGATCATCATACTCCTACAGGATGGAAGAGATGGGCATATTCAACAAATCATAAAGACATAGGAACAATGTATTTAATCTTTGCAATTATTGCAGGGGTTATAGGAACAGCTTTTTCAGTTTTAATGAGAATAGAATTAATGCATCCAGGTGACGGAATTCTGGGTGGAAATTATCACTTATATAATGTGCTAGTAACCGGTCATGGTTTAATTATGATTTTCTTTATGGTTATGCCTGCAATGATAGGTGGCTTTGGTAATTGGTTTGTTCCAATTATGATTGGCGCACCAGATATGGCATTTCCTAGAATGAATAATATTTCATTTTGGTTATTGCCTGTTGCATTTATACTCCTTTTAACATCTATTTTTGTTGATGGCCCTCCAGGTGCACAAGGTGTTGGAGGAGGCTGGACTATATATCCACCTTTATCTTCTAAAGCAGGTCAACCAGGACCAGCGATGGATTTAGCCATTTTAAGTCTTCACGTTGCAGGAGCGTCATCGATTTTAGGTGCTGTAAACTTTATTACAACAATTTTAAATATGAGAACTCCAGGTATGACTTTGCATAAAATGCCATTGTTTGCTTGGTCAATATTAGTAACTGCATTTTTATTATTATTATCACTTCCAGTGTTAGCTGGTGCAATCACCATGTTATTGACTGATAGAAATTTTGGAACAGCCTTTTTTGAAGCCCAAGCTGGTGGAGACCCAACATTATTCCAGCATTTATTTTGGTTTTTTGGTCACCCAGAGGTTTATATTTTAATTTTACCAGGCTTTGGAATGATAAGTCATATTGTTTCAACATTTTCAAGAAAACCAGTATTTGGATATTTAGGAATGGCATATGCAATGGTTGCGATTGGAATTGTTGGTTTTGTTGTTTGGGCCCATCACATGTATACGGTCGGTTTAGATACAGATACAAAAGCTTATTTCTTAGCAGCAACCATGATTATTGCAGTCCCAACTGGAATTAAAATTTTCTCATGGATCGCAACTATGTGGGGTGGATCAATTTCATTTAAAACCCCAATGGTTTGGGCGTTAGGATTTATATTTTTATTTACTGTTGGCGGTGTAACAGGCGTTGTGCTTGCAAATGCTGGAGTAGATACAGCATTGCATGATACCTATTATGTTGTTGCACACTTTCATTATGTGTTATCTCTTGGAGCCGTATTTGCAATATTTGCTGGGTTTTATTATTGGTTTGGAAAAATGTCAGGTTATGAATATTCAGAGTGGATGGGACAACTTCATTTTTGGTTAACGTTTATTGGAGTAAATTTAGTATTCTTTCCTCAACACTTTTTAGGATTAGCTGGAATGCCAAGAAGATACGCAGATTATCCAGATGCATTTGCTGATTGGAATTATATTTCATCAATTGGTTCTTATATTTCAGTTATTGGGTTAGGTGTATTTTTTGCTAATTTGATATACGCATTCGCAAAAAAGAAAAAAGCAGCTCAAAATCCTTGGGGAGAGGGTGCAACTACTTTAGAATGGACAGTTCCTTCACCTCCAAATTTTCATACTTTTGATGAATTACCTAAATTTGAGGATGTTGAAGGTGCAGAAAAATCTAGAAGTTAGACTTTCATAGATTATAATTAATTAAAATGCAGTCGACTATTGTAAGAGCAAAGAGATCAAGCACAGACCTTGGTATAATTCCTGAGTTGCTAAAACTCATGAAACCAAGAGTAATGTCTTTAGTGATATTTACTTGTGCAGTGGGTTTGCTTACAGCCCCTAATTCAATTCCATTTATAGATGCATCAATTGGAATTTTAATTGTTGCTATAGGCGCTGGCGCAGCAGGTGCATTAAATATGTGGTATGAAGCAGATCTTGATAAGTTAATGACAAGAACTTGTCTAAGACCAATCCCAAGAGGGAAACTTAACAGAAATCAAGCTCTTTATTTTGGCGTTTCTTTATCTGTATTATCAGTAGTAAGTTTATATTATTTTACAAATCCTCTTTCATCTTTTCTTTTATTTTTCACAATATTTTTTTACCTAGTGGTTTATACAATTTGGTTAAAAAGAAGAACTCCACAAAATATTGTAATTGGAGGAGCGGCAGGTGCTTTGCCACCAGTAATAGGATGGACCATCGCAACTAATTCTTTATCTTTAGAGCCATTAGTATTTTTTTTAACTATTTTCATTTGGACACCATCACATTTTTGGGCACTTAGTTTATATAAAGCAAAAGATTATAAAAAAGCAAAGATCCCAATGTTGCCAATTACTAATGGAATTGAAAATACTAAAAAAAATATTTTTATATATTCTTTGTTAATGATACCGACGGTTATTTTTCCATATACAATTGGATTTGTAACAGAGTTATTTTTAATTTTAGGTTTAACTCTTACAATTTATTACAACCACATATGTTTTAAGCTTTATAAATTTAAAAAAAATAAATTTGATATAAAGACTGCTAAACACGTTTTTGGATACTCTATATTTTATTTATTCTTATTATTTGTCCTATTCCTGCTAGATAAATTGATTTAATGATACAAGATAATAAAACAAAAAAAAAAAATTTGAGAACAGCTTTAGGATTACTAATTTTTATAATTCTGTTATTTGTTTTTACTTTATATAACGTTGGTGTGTTTGATAGAGCTATATGATTAAAAAAAATACAATTACACCATTGGTCTTAGCTGGTATTTTTTTATTAATGCTTGGATTGTCATTTGCTGCTGTTCCTCTTTATGATTTATTTTGTAGAGTAACTGGATTTGGTGGAACAACTCAAGTTGCAAAAGAAGCTCCAAAAATTGTATTAGATAAAATTGTAAATGTGAGATTAGACACTAATGTAAATAGCGAATTAGATTGGAGTTTTGAGGTTGATGAAAAAACCCTAGATGTAAAACCAGGAAAAGTTTATAAAATCAAATTTAATGTTGAAAACTTGAGTAATGAGGATTCTTCAGCAGTTGCTAGTTATAATGTTTCTCCCTCATCATTTGGTCAATATTTTAATAAACTAGGATGTTTTTGTTTTGAAAAGCAGACACTAAAGCCTGGCGAAAAAGCAAGTTATGACCTTGTATTTTACTTAGATCCAGAGCTAGTTAATGACCCTAAAACAAAAAATATTGAGGATGTTACTATGTCCTATACTTTTTTCTCCTCTGACTATTATAAGGTTGAAAAAAACGAGAGTTAATAATGGCATCAGCACAAAAACATGATTATCACTTAGTTGACCCAAGTCCTTGGCCAATAGCAACTTCTTTTGCAACATTAATTACTGCAATAGGTACGGTATATTATTTACACGCTGAGATAATGTGGGCTATGGTTGTTGGATTTGCTTTATTAATTTATTGCGCATTCATGTGGTTTAGAGATGTAGTAATTGAGGCAGAACATCAAGGACATCACACACCTGTTGTTCAAATACACCATCGATATGGAATGACACTATTCATTGCATCTGAGGTTATGTTTTTTGTTGCATGGTTTTGGGCATACTTTGATGCAAGTTTATTTCCGAATGAATTTGTTGGAAATGTTTGGCCACCAAAAGATATAGAAACATTTGATCCATGGGATATACCACTTATAAATACTTTGGTCCTTTTATTATCTGGCACAACAGTGACATGGGCGCATCATGCTTTATTGGAGGATGATAGAAAAGGATTTATTCAAGGTCTGTCTTTAACAGTATTTTTAGGAGCTTGTTTTACAGCTCTTCAAATATATGAATATCACCACGCAACTTTTGATTTCTCCGGTCACATCTATGGCGCAACTTTTTACATGGCCACAGGATTTCATGGTTTTCATGTGATTATTGGAACTATATTTTTAGCTGTTTGTCTATGGAGAGGAAAACTAGGTCATTTTAATAAAGAGCACCATTTTGGTTTTGAAGCCGCTGCGTGGTATTGGCATTTTGTTGATGTTGTGTGGTTATTTTTATTTGCTGCAATATATATTTGGGGCAGTTAAAAATTTTTGAAAAACAAATTATTTTTTTCACTTTTCGTATATTTTTTTATTCTTATTTTTTTATCTTTAGGGTTCTGGCAGATTATAAGATTAAATTGGAAATTAGAGTTAATTGATTCAATTAATACTTCTTTAAAAAGTGATCCTGTTACATTTAATGGGCATCACCCAAAAAACTTTTTGAAAATCAAATTCGATGGAACTTTGAATAATGAGGAAATTATATATTTATACAGTTTAAGTGAAAATGGTGAACCAGGTTTTGACTTAATAAACCCAATCACAATTAATAACAAAAATTTTTTATTAAATAGAGGCTGGATACCAAGAGACCAAAAAAATAATGATTTCTCAATCTCTAGTAAAAAATTTAGCGGAATATTAAAATTAAAATCTAAATTTAATTATTTTAAACCAGAAAATGACATCCAAGAAAATTATTGGTTTACATTGAAAGATGAGGATCTGACTAAATTTACTGGTTTATCGTTTTCTCCATATATAATTTTTGAGATAAATGAGAGTAATGATAGTTTTCCAATTCCAAAAAACATCGAAGCAAATTTATCCAACAATCATTTAAAATATTCACTTACCTGGTTTTCATTAGCGATTTCAATTTTTTTGATATATTTATATTTCAGAAAAAAAAATTATTAATGAAATACATAAGCACTAGAGACAATAATTTAGAGTTCTCGTTTGAACAGGTTTTTTTAAAAGGTCTTGCAGATGATGGCGGTCTATTTATCCCTGTAAATATTCAGCCTTTTTCAAAAGAAGAACTCGATCGATTTAAAAAGCTTGATTACACTGACTTAGCCACTGAAATAATCCATCCTTTTCTTGGAAGCTTCATTACTAAAGAAAGCCTAAAATCATTGATAAACAAGTCATACTCAACTTTTAGAGAAAAAGATGTAGTAAAATTAAGAAAAGTTGGAGATTTAGAAATATTAGAGCTTTTTCATGGACCAACACTTGCTTTTAAAGATGTTGCCATGCAGTTTATAGGAAACCTTTACGAGCATTATTTAGAAAAAAATAACTCAGAAATTAATATCGTTGTAGCAACATCAGGAGATACAGGCGCAGCAGCTATTGATGCAATCAAAAATAAAAAAAATTTAAATATTTTTGTACTTCACCCAAATAATAAAATTTCATCTGTCCAAAGACAGATAATGACAACTGGTCAAGCAAAAAATGTTTTTAACATAGCAATAGAGGGTAATTTTGATGATTGTCAAAATATAGTTAAATCAATGTTTGCAGATTTACAATTCTCAAAATCAATAAATATGTCTGGCGTAAACTCTATAAATTGGGCCAGAATTATTGCGCAAGCTGTATATTATTTCTATAGTTATTTTAAAATAAACTCCTCAGATAAAATATCATTTTCAGTACCCACTGGAAATTTTGGCGATGTATATGCAGGATATCTAGCAAAAAAAATGGGTTTGCCGATTGATAAATTAATCGTTGCAACTAATACAAATGATATTTTGCACAGAGCAATTTCAAAGGGAGATTATATAGCAAAAAAAGTATCTGAAACTATTTCACCTAGTATGGATATTCAGATAGCAAGCAATTTTGAGAGACTAATTTATGACATTAGTGATAAGGATTCTGAAACAACCAAAGAAATCATGAACAAAATAAAAGTAAACAAATATAAAATTAATGAAAAAGATTTGATAAAAATAAACAAAGATTTTGTATCTGAATGTATTAATGAAGAGGAGACCTTGAGCACAATTAAACAAATTTACAATGAATATAATTTAGTTATTGATCCTCACACAGCAATAGGAGTGGGGGCTTTAAGAAAATTAAATATTAAAAGTCGTAGCATTGTTTTAGCTACTGCTCATCCTTGCAAATTTCCAATAGCAATAGAAAAAGCAATAAATAAAATTGAAACTTTGCCAGATGAATTAAATTATATTTTAAATGAAAAAGAGCATTATGAAATCTTAGATAATAATGTTGATAAAATTAAAAATTACGTTAAAGAAAAAATATCATGAAAGCTAAAATAAATGACATACTGCCTGATGAAGAGGTTTTTACTTTAGTTGATGGTGATCCAAAAAAACAAAAAATTTCAGAAATTATTGGAAATAAAAAAGTTGTCTTATTTGGTCTCCCTGGAGCATATACATCAGTTTGTTCCGCAAAACACTTACCTGGTTACATAAATAATCTACCAAAGTTTAAAGCAAAAGGTATTGATCAAGTTTTATGTATTTCAGTTAATGATCCATTTGTGATGAACGCATGGGGTAAAGCAAATAATGTAGGAGATAATATTTTAATGTTAGCGGATCCTTTTTTAAATTTTACAAGAGCTATAGGAGCTGAGGTAGATAAATCTTCAAGAGGCCTAGGTCATAGATCTAACAGATACACAATGTTGATAGACAATTTAAAGATATTAAATATTCAGGCTGAACCAGATACAGGTACATGTGAAGTTTCTGCGGCTGAAAACTTTCTTGAATTAATTTGATTCAGCTGCATTTCTAGCCAGCTCATCAACTTCATTATTATAAGCAACATCAGAATGACCTTTCACCCAGGTCCATTTTATATCAAAATTAGATGATAAATTGTCTAGTTCTTTCCATAGATCTACGTTTTTAACATTTTGTTTTGAAGCAGTTTTCCAATTATTATTTTTCCAGTTTTTGATCCATTCCGTTATTCCCTGCTTTACGTATTTAGAGTCTGTAAAAACTTCAATTTTACTTTCATTAGAAATTTTTTTTAAAGCCTCTATTGGGGCCTTGAGTTCCATTCTATTGTTTGTAGTATTCTCTTCAGAACCAGAAATTATTGATTTTTTTTCATTTTCAAAAATTATAGCTGCCCAACCACCTTTGCCAGGATTTCCAATGCAAGATCCATCTGTATAAATTTTTATCATTTAAAAATATTCGCTAAAAGAATTTACATTTTTATGAAAAATTAATTTTTGGATATATTCCCTTGGATCTTTAATTTTAATTATTGCTGTTTTTGGAGTGTTTAAATAATCATATGATCTTGTTAATAAATACCTAAGAGCAGACCCTCTGCATAAAATATTAAACTTCAATTTTTCAGAATTAGATAATTTTCTTACAGTTTGATAGCCACGTATTAGATTATATGATTTATTTTTATCTAATATAAATTTACCTTTTTTTTTAATAAAACATAAAGCATTAATACAGGTTGCCAGGTCATAGCTTAAAAAATCATTTGCTGAAAAATAAAAATCTATAAAACCATAAAATTTATTTTTATGAAAAAATATATTATCAATAAATAAATCACTGTGAATAATGCCTACAGATAGATGCTTAGGCCAATTTTTTTTTATTATATTTAGCTCATCATTCATAAGACCAATTAGATTTTTTTGAATTTTATTAATTCTTTTGTCAATTTTATTAAGAAGAGGTTTCCAAGAATTTACCGATAAAGAGTTTTTACGATAAATTTTCAATTTTTTTGATGCCAAATGTAGTTTAGCTATATTTTTACCTACCTCAAAACAATTTGAGTTTGATAGTTTTTTTTTATCTTTTCCATTTAAAAAAGTAACTATTGATGCACTCTTTTTTTTTATCTTAAAGATATATTTTTTATTTTTATTTTCGATTGGTCTAGGGCATTTTACCTTTAATCTATAAAGACCATCCATTAAATTCATAAAAAATGGTAAATCAGAAGTTTTTACTCTTTTTTCAAAAATAGTTAGGATGTATTTGCCTTTTTGTGTTTTTAATAAATAATTTGTATTTTCTATACCTTTAGTGATACCAGAAAAGCTAATTATTTTACCAATATTGAAATTACGTTCAATATTACTCAAATCCTTTGAGTTTATTTTAGTATAGACTGCCATTAATTTAATTTGCCAGGAATTTTAAAAGTTATATTTTCTTTTGTGATTTCTACTTCTTCTATTTCAATAGTAAATTGTTTTTTTAGCACATTTATAAAATCCTTAACAAGAACTTCAGGAGCAGACGCACCAGATGAAATACCAATTATTTTACATTTTTTTATTTTTTCAAGTGGGATTATACTCTCAGAATGAATAAGTTCAGCATGCTTTGATCCATTTTTCTCTGCAACTTCAACTAATCTTACAGAATTAGATGAGTTACGACTTCCAATTACAAAAAACATTTCACACTGTGATGCAATTTTTTTTACAGCTTCCTGTCTGTTCGTAGTTGCATAGCAAATATCTTCTTTTTTAGGCTCATAAATGTCGGGAAACTTTGATTTTAGTATTTCAATTATGTCTTTGGTGTCGTCCACTGATAAAGTGGTTTGAGTAATATAAGCTAAATTTTTGTTAGATTTATTCTCATATTTGAAAGCATCATCAGTGCTTTCTATTAAATCAATTGAGCCTAAAGGTAGTTGCCCCATGGTCCCAATGACTTCTGGATGATTTTTATGACCAATTAAAAGTATATGTTTTCCTTGCTTGTTTATATTTTCAGCTTCTCTATGTACTTTTGAAACCAAAGGACAAGTGGCATCGACATAAGTCATATTTAAATTAGAAGCCTCTAATGGAACAGATTTTGGAACTCCATGTGCTGAAAAAATTACAGGTCTTGATTTGTCTTTAATTTCATCTAGCTCTTCAACAAATATTGCACCTATTTTTTTTAAACTTTCTACTACATGTTTATTATGAACTATTTCATGTCTTACATAGACAGGAGAGCCATATTTTTGAATACTTTTTTTAACAATTTCTATTGCCCTATCAACACCAGCACAAAATCCTCTCGGTGCCGCTAAAAGAATTTTTATTGATTTATTTTCCATTTTTGTCAATTAAATATTCAAGCAATATATGAGGAAAAGTTAAAGACGCCAATCCAATAAATATTACTTTATTTACACTTTCGTTTAATGAAAAGCTGTTTTGTAAAAAAAATAAAACAACCAAGTATAATATTGCAGTAATTGATGTAAGTGGAATTGCTTTTTTAACAAAAAGAATAAAACCTTTATTAAATTTCTTACTTAATTCAAAAATTAGCTTTGTTGAGTGCCTAAATGAATGTAGAAAACAAAAGTATAAAGTAAATGCTAGAAAAGGATCTAGGAAAACATTTAACACTATTATCGAAAAAAAATCTGAAAATAAAATCAATTTATTATTGAAACTTTCATTTTTACATAAAAATAAATTAGACAAAAAAGATAAAAATAAAATAAACAGCAAAAATTCTTGTTTTAAAAAAAATGTGTTTGTTAAATAAAAATTTAAGGAATTAAATATTTCAACTGTTTCCTCTTGTTTAAAAAAAAGTGGTGCAATAATAATTACTGATCCTTTTAATGTTTTTAAAATAAAGTTATTTTTATAATTTTTAATTGATAAGAAATCAGAGTCTTCTTTTCCAAAATGATAAGATGCAACAATGAGAAATAAAAGCAACAAAAAGTATGGAAATAATACCCAAATAAAAATTATGCCAAGACCAATAAGTATATATGATAAATAAAAAAAACTTACATTCTCGATTTTATAAATTTTTAATAATTTTTTTCCTTTTATATAATCTAAAGAACCATGCGATATTCCAAGAACTAGAATTAAAAAAAAACAAAAATATACAAAATTATTTGATCTAAAATAATCAAAAGCTGAAATGAAAATACTAAAAATAAAAAAAACTGATGAATGTATATAATTTATTTTATTTACCATTTACTTTTCAAATAATGCTTTTAAAAATATCATCTTTGGCATTCTTAAAATGATAGACATGTCTTCAAAAAAGTTACTTTTGTTTGATAAAAAATTAATTATATTTTTAGAATTGCTCTTAAACATATTAAAGAAAATATCAGGCATTTTTTTGGGATATTTTTTTAAAACTTTTAAAAAAATCTGATCTAAAAAATCGTATTTACCAGGTATTTTAAAACCTTTCTTGTTAGTTATATCTCCCAAGTTATTAACAATATATCTAGATTGTTGTTGAATATTTAAAAATGTATATCCTGTGCTAAGTCTAGTCATCCCACCAGCTGTACCAATATTAATAATATTTTTATTATTAATATTTGAAGTTTTGAATAATGGAATTTTACCATGTTCCTTAAAAATTATTTTATAATTTTTAATATTTAAATGTTTGCTGATATAATTTTTAAGTTGCGCATCATAATCAGCTTCTTTTTCGTCAGTCATTGACGATAACCATGTAGTTTCTACTAGAGCTCTCTTTTTAGTGAATGGCAATGTATAAAAAAAATGAACACTATTTCTTTGGTCACAATCAAAATCCATTAAATTCATAATACTTTCATCAAAAAAATCTTTTTCTGTTTCAATTTCATAGCCAGAAAAGTGCTGCCATAAATTTTTTTCGTTATTTTCTATTTCTGGAATACTGTTAAAGATAATCGATTTATTAAAGTCAATTCCACTTTTTTCTTTAAAGAAAAAAATATTTTTGTTTTGTTTTAATTTATTTAAGACTTTGTTATAAAATTTGCCGCTGTCTATTGCTTGATAAGGAAAAAGTTTACATTCTTTGTGTTCAATGCCATTTTTAGTATTAATTGTGAAATGATCCCAATTTTTAAAAACACAATCTTCAAAATTATGTTGATGAACTCTCCAAAAAGACCAAGTTTTATCTCTTTGGTAATTATCTCTTGTTTCAATGATTGCTAGGGATTTGGTTTTTAATTTATCATTTATCTGCATTTCATATGCTAATGATAAACCACTGCAACCACCTCCAAGAATTATATAATCAAAATCTTTCATTTAAATTTATTTCTTGAAATATAATTTTATATTTATCCTCCATTAAATGTGTTCCTGAATTTTTTTTTAAACTTAATTTTAATAAATCAATTACAGATAAAAATGTTTGAAAAACTTTACTCAAGTTATTAACAAATATTTTTCCAGATCTTTCATAATTACTAAAATTTTTTTTTTTTAAAATATTATATCCTATTTCTCTATATATCCTTCTTGCAACACATATTGAAAATCTTAATCTAAAAGGGATCTCTTTCATCGCATAAAACGAACTGTTATAAAATCTTTCTGCAAGAGAGACTGTTTGCTTAATCTTTTCAAAATCAGATTTTATATAAAATCTATTTTGACTTTTATCTTCAATTACATCTCTAGAAATGTTTGTTAATTGCATTGCAATACCTAAATCAATTGCACCTTTTAATGCAAAATTTTTTTTCACATTTAAGACTTTTGCCATCATTATACCAACAGTTCCTGCTACTCTATATGAATATACTAATAAATCTTTCTCTGTTTCAAATTTTATAATATCTTCTAAATCACTTTCTACACCATCAAATAAATCATAAACTACATTAATTGGTATATCTGAAGTTTCAATTAAGCCCCACATATTTTTAATTACTGAGTGAGAAAAATCTTTAGCTTTAAAATTATTTTTAAAATTTATAAATTCTTGTCTTTTTTTTTGTATATCATTAGGTTCATCAGCAATATTGTCCAGAAACCTGCAAAAATCGTATAGATCAGAGCATTTTTTATAGGTATCTTTGGGTAAAAAAAATCCTGCCCAGTTAAATGATTTTGCATAAATAGATAAATAATTTTTACCAGACATTAAATAATTTTATCTAGAACCTTTGCAGATGAAAGAACACCCGGCACACCAGCACCAGGATGCGTTCCAGCACCAACAAAGTACAAACCATCATAAATTTCAGATTTATTATGAAATCGGAAATAAGCAGATTGTGTAAATTTTGGCTGTATAGAGAACCCTGAACCAAATTTAGTATTTAATTCTCTTTCAAAATAATCAGGTGTAAGATAGAAATCTTCTATAATATTTTCTCTTAAATCTGGCATTAAGTCTTGCATTTTATCTATTACTAAGTTTTTCATTTCGTCACCTTTTTCTTTCCAGTTTATCCCTGATTGATTGTTTGGAACTGGAACAAGAACATAAAAACAATCATTGCCTTTTGGTGCCATTGCCTCGTCTGTAGCAGTTGGTCTATGAAGATAATAGCTAATATCTTTATTTAACACCTTGTTATTGAAAATATCATTTAAATGCTCCTCATATTTTTCACCAAATTTTATTGTATGATGTTCTATATTTTCATATTTTTTTTTAGTTCCAAAGTAATAGACAAACAGACCCATTGAATATTCCATTCTTTTCATTTTCCATTTAAAAATGGTATTAAATTTTTCATTTATTAAATTTGAGTAAACGGCAGGCGGATCTGCATTACAAACAACATTATTTGCTTTAAGTTGAGTACCATCTTCCAGTTCAACTGATGTAATTTTTTTATTTATGGATATTAATTTTTTTACTTCCTTGCCTTTTATAATTTTAATATTTTCTTCTATCATTAATTTTTCTAATCCATTAATTATCTGCCCGGTACCTCCCATAGAATAGTGTATTCCCCATTTTTTTTCTAAATACAAAATTAATCCATAAATTGATGTTGTTGTGAATGGGTTTCCACCCACTAGTAGAGGATGCATGCTTAGCAACCTTCTTAATTTATCATCTTTAATATAAGAAGAAACTAAACTGTAAACTGATTTATAACTTTTTAGTTTTAGCAAGGATGGAATTTGCTTAAACATAAAGAGTGGTTTATCAAATGGTACATCCGATAATTCCGTGAAACCTTTATCAAATATTTTTTTTGTAAAGTTAACTAACTTTTCATAGCCGATAAAATCATCTTTATTAATTTTTTCTATTTGCTCTTTCATATTCTCTTCATTTCCAGAGTAATCAAATTTGCTGCCATCCTCGAAAATGAACCTGTACCATATATTTAATGGTTTCAACTTAATGTAGCTTTGAGAATTTTTATTAAATAATTCAAAAAGCTCATTAATTAAATATGGGGCAGTAATAACTGTAGGGCCAGCATCGAAAGTAAAACCATTTTTTTTAAAAACACGCGCTCTACCACCCAAATCATCATGTTTTTCAATTAAAGTTACGTTATGATTTTTTGCTCTCAATCTTAATGCAGAAGCAATTCCCCCAAAACCAGAACCTATTACAATAGAATCCATATTAAAATTTTATATTATTTGGTGAAAAAAAAGAAATAACTAATTATTAAGAATTAGCTTTTTTAAGCTCAGCTTTTGTTTCTTCTAAGTTTTTATCAAACAATTGGTCCAATTTTGATTTGTCTACCGAATTAGATATTGTTTTTTTAACAGTCTCTATTGCAATTTTAATAGATGTGTCTTTTATATTTTTAATTGCAGAATCTTTCATTTGAGAAATTTTTGTTTGTGCTAGATTTTTTTTAATTTCTGCAGATTTATTGAATTTTTCATTCATATCAGCAATCAATTTTTCAGAGTCTGATTTTGCTTGCTCGGTTATTTTTTTTGTCTCTTGTTCAGCAGTATTCAATTTATTTTGAGCATCATCTAGCAGCTTTTTTGCCTCTGATCTTAATTTTTCACTTTCATCTATTTCATTCTTAATATCTACAATCATTTTAGTTAGTAGATTGTTAACATTTTGAGGAACTTTAAAATAAATTAGTAAACCAAAAAATATTACAAAAGAAACAGCTACCCAAAATGTTGCATCAAACATTATCTCTTTTCTCACTTTCTTTTTTAGCAATTTCATTAACTATTGAAGAAATATTATCTCTACTTATTTCTTCACCGATTAGTTGCTTGATTAAATTAGAAGAGGTTTCAGTAGCTATCTGTTTAATATTTTCTATTGAGCTGGTGTTTAAAGCTTTAATTTCTTCTTCAGCAGAAACTATTTCCTGCTCCAAGCTATTTTCAAGCTCGTTCCTTTTTTTATCAATATCACTCAATACTTTTTGGCGCGCTTCATTAAAAATATTCTTTGCTTCAATTTTGCTATTTAAAATAATTTTTTCAAACTCTTTTACTTTTTGTTCACTTTCTTCTCTTTGCTTTTCTGCAATTTCTATATTTTCCAATATTTGTGATCTTCTAATTTCTAAATTATCACTAATCTTTGGTAAAATTACTTTTGATAAAACTATGTACAAAGCACCAAAAGTTATGACAAGCCAAACAATTTGTGAAACCCAAAATTCAGGATTCAATTGAGGCATGCCTCCACTTTCAGCACTTTGCGCTTGAGTTATAAACGCAAAGCTTAATAAGATTTTAAAAACTATTTTTTTTTGCATTAACTAAAATGCAAATAAAATAATAAGCGCTACTACTAGACCGAATAATCCAGTTGCTTCTGCTAACGCAAATCCTAAAAGCAAATTAGGAAATTGTTTCTGAGCTGCCGAAGGGTTTCTCATTGCACCTGATAGGTAATTTCCAAAGATTATACCTATACCAACCCCAGCACCTGCAAGAGCTATCGCTGCAAGTCCTGCTCCAATCATTTTTGCTGCTTCTAATTCCATTATATCCTCCTATAGTTATTAATGGTGTAAATTTAATGCATCATTTAAATAGATGCAGGTTAATATTGCAAAAACATAAGCTTGAAGAAAAGCAACTAGTATCTCCAAACCAGTTAAAGCAACTGAAAAACTTAATGGTAGCCATCCACCTACAACTCCCAAGCTAACAACAAATCCTCCAAATACTTTCATCATAGTGTGACCAGCCATCATATTTGCAAATAATCTTACTGATAAGCTTATTGGTCTACTTAGATATGAAATAATTTCGATCACAACAATTAATGGTAATAGTACCATTGGTACTCCACTTGGAACAAAAAGTTTCAAATATCCAAGACCATGTTTTATAAAACCAATAATAGTAACGCCTATAAATATAAACGCCGCTA
>Ga0255759_10002455_pt1 | contig 16546 bp, 15 predicted proteins | sample 101ome_20_FD_179959 | JGI IMG/M metagenome (GOLD analysis project Ga0255759, IMG submission 179959) | Coastal salt marsh microbial communities from the Groves Creek Marsh, Skidaway Island, Georgia - 101404AT metaG (version 2) | ecosystem: Environmental > Aquatic > Marine > Intertidal zone >...
AGAGAGTTGGGAAAATGTGATGAATTGTTATCCAAATGTAATTATTCATAAAAAAAAATTGATAATGTTTTATAACGGTAATAATTTTGGAGAAGATGGTGTTGGAATGTCTACTTGTGATTTATAAAACTATATTTAAAAATTGTTATTACCGCAATAAAAGCATCTTTTAAACCTATTTTTTTTCCCTCGCTATATGATCTTCCATTATATGTTATTGGAACTTCAAAAAACTTAAATTTTTTTTTTGCTAATTTAATTGTTATTTCAGGTTCAACAGCAAAAGATTTTTCTTCAATATTAATACTTCGAATGACCTCAGATCTAAATACTTTATATCCAGTTTCCATATCAGTCAGATTAAGATTTATAAAAGCATTACAAACAAAAGTGAGTATTTTGTTGGCAAGGTAGTGCCAAAAAAAATGAATTCTTACATATTTTCCACCTCCCAAAAAACGAGAGCCATATACAACATCTGCACTAGTTTCAAAAAAAGGAAGTAATAATTTTTTATAATCTGAAGGATCGTACTCCAAATCAGCATCTTGAATAATAATTATATCACCAGAAATATTTTGTATTCCTGTTTGTATAGCTGCCCCTTTGCCAAGATTACTGTCATGATAAAAAATTTTAATATTGCTATTTTTTAAATTTTTTAATTTATCTAAAGTTCCATCGTTTGAAAAATCATCAATAATGATAATTTCAAAATTAGTGTAATTATTTTCCTTAATTGAATCTAAAACTTTTTTAACAATTTCACTAATTGTCCCAACTTCATTATAACAAGGAATAATAACAGATAATTTAAAATTGCTTTTATCAATCATTTAATTTTTTTAAAATTAAGTATTTATTTTTTTTTGATATATCTAATTTATTGTAACTACAAATAAAAGGAATATCCCAACATAACCTGCCCTGCCATCCATTTTTCATATTATTTTTAATATCAGGGGAGAAAACTTTAATCTCTTGAATTCCTTGGCTTAGGTTAGGTTTATATTGATTTTTAATCATCTCTATACCAAAAAATATTCTATCTTTTTCGAATATTCTCTTAGTATTTTTTAAAAAACTAAAAGATATACAAGCACACAAAAAAATTAAAAAGATTTTTTTAGAAAATATTTTATTTCGAAAAAAATATAAAATTATCAAAAATGAAAAAATTGTAAAAAAATGAATTCCAAATCTATATACCGGAGAAAACATTAACCAAAAAATTAGATTAACCAAAAATAAAATAACTAATACAAAAACATTGTGAAAATTAAATTTATTGTTTTCATTTTTTTTATTAAGAAATAAGAGATATAAAGCAATTGGAAATAACATAGTTAATATATGTTCCAATATTTCAATAAAATTTCTTTTAAACCAAAAACTTAACCATTTAAAATCTTTTAAATACTCATCTGGTAAAAAAATTAACCGTGCTTCCGAATAACTTTTATTGATCAATTCTAATTTATTTTTATAAGTTGCAAAATCATTATTAAACCAACTTACATCTAAACAGCTCGTCATACTTGGAAAAATTATACAGCCTGTATAAATAAATTGCTGAATAAAGAAAATTAAACAACAGAAATAAATAATTAAAAAATTATATTTTAAATATAAAAAATTTTTTAAAAAATAAGATTTAAAAAATAGATAAAAAGTTAATATAAAAATTGGTAATACGCTCAATTTTATCAAAACTGCAAAAACTGAAAATGATAAATTATAAAAAAAATATTCATTTTTTTTACCCTCTTCATCTGATTCAAAAAATTTTAAAAAAAATATAATTGCTAAAATTGCATATATTGCCGCTGGTAAATCCACTCCATATTCAGAAATACGAGTAAATTTTAATAAAAAGTAAAATAAAACTATGGTTGAGAATATATTGCTCAAAGTATGTCTATTTTCTTCAAATATATTTTTACATAAAAAAATTACAAAAATTGAATAAAGTATAAATGAATGAAGTGTTAAATAATTAAAATTATCATATGGCAAAAGAAGTAGTGTAGAAATATTTAACCATATTGAATTATATATATAAGCATAGTTAACATTAGCAAATCCAAATATAATTTTTTCCTCCAAAAAAGATATCGCGTACGGTAAATGATAATATCCAAAATCTTCATGATATTTTTGAGATATTAATATGGGTATTAAAAAAAATATTACCAAAAAGTAATAAAAATTACTTTTCTTTATATTCCTAAAAAATTCTTTGTTGTTTGAAGTAATAAATAAAAATATCCCAATGAAAAAAATAATAATATTACTTGTTAGGGTGATTTTAAAAAAAAAATGAATAAACGTCGAATATATCCCTAGTATAATAAATCCAAAAAAAATATTTATTATATTATCGTTATTGAGTTTATAAGATATTATATTTCCTAAACCTGATATTGACGTGATCAATAAAATTAAAGTTAGAATTAAACTTAATATTTCAAATATAAACATATAACTTGGTGGGCGCAGTAAGAATTGAACTTACGACCTCTACGATGTCAACGTAGCGTTCTACCACTGAACTATGCGCCCTTTAAATTTATTTTAATTTAATAGCTATTAGTTTATTACTTTAATGTGAAAAAAATTTCGATAATTACTGTCGTTAAAAATGGTCTACCCTATTTAAAATCAGCAGTTCAAGCGGTTAAAAATCAAAATATTTATAATAATAATATAATTGAGCATATAATAGTTTGTTCTCCATCAAAAGATGGAACCGAGGAATATTTGTCTAATATTGAAAATATAAAACTCATCATTGATAAACAATCTCATAATAAATTTGGCTCTTTAAATTTGGGATTAAATAATTGTAATGCAGATATAGTAGGTATTTTGCATGCAGATGATGTATTCTACGATCATGACACTCTTGAAAAAATATTATCACAATTTGATAAAAATACAGATGTAGTTTTTGGTAATATATTATTTTCAGAAAAAAATGATTTAACTAAAATTAATAGAAAATGGATAAGTGCATCATTTAGTAGCTTGAAACTCTCTTTAGGGTGGATGCCCCCTCATACATCTATTTTTGCAAGAAATAAGATATTAAAAAAAAATTTATATGAAACTCAATTTCCTATTTCTGGTGATTACCATTTTATCCTTAAACTTTTTAATAATAAAAATATTAAAACTAAATATATAAATGAAAACATAACAATAATGAGAACTGGTGGTGACAGTACAAAAATAAGTAACTTTTTTAAAAAACTTAATGAGGATATGAAAATAATAAAAAAATTTTACAAATATTATATTATTACATTGGTTTTTAAAATTATTTCAAAATTAAATCAATTTAAAATAAAAAAATTAAAACTAACTCATAGCTATATTAAAAAGTTAAATGAAATCAAATAATTTAGAATTCATTTTATTTATTCTCTATTAATTTGCTCCCTCTAAAAGAATAAATTTTATCACAAATATCTAAATTTACTTTATTATGTGAAATTATTATTATTGTTTTATTTTCTAATTTTTTTATATTTTTAATAACTTTCTTTTCATTTTCTTCGTCAAGTGCGTTCGTTGCTTCATCATATATAAGTATTTGTCTATTACTATAAAATGAGCGTGCTAATGCTATTCTTTGCTTTTGACCAGAAGAGACGCTTTTTATATTAAGGCCAAGCTGAGTATCTAAACCGTGTGGCAACTCTTTAATCATTTCATTTAAATTTGAAAATTCTATTGCCTGATCTATTCTTTTTTGAGAAAAATTTTCATCACAACCATACATAATATTTTCTTTAATTGTGGCGTCTAATAAAAAAGAGTCTTGTGAAGTTATGCAAAATAAATTTCTATATTTTTTTATTTTTTGAATATTATCTAATTCTAAATTATCTATAAAAATTTTCCCCTTTTCTGGAATAATTAAACTTGAAATAACATTAACTAAAGTTGATTTGCCAGCCCCACTTTGACCAGAAATTCCGACGATACTCCCTTTTTTTAACTCTAAATTTAAATTTTCAATTATATTTTTTTGCTTATTGTAACCAAAATTTATATTTTCAAATCTAATTTTATTTTTTAAATGAAATTTATCATTTAAAGTTATACCGATATTATCACTATCTTTTAGCTGAAGGTTATATAAATTCATTACTTTAGGTATTGAAGGTTTTCCTTGTTTTAAATGTTGGTAAGAAACTGAAATTTTATTTATTGAAGGTAATAAACGATATGCTGCTGCTAAATAAAACGAAACTATTACTAGAATACTCTGACTTGCAATATTGCTTTTGCTTAAAATTATTATGGTAATAATAAAAACTAATATAACTGCTTGTTCTAAAAGTATTTTTGGATAAGAGACTATTATTTTATTTTTAAAATCAATTTTTTCTAAAGATTTCATTAAATTTTTATAAATATTATAAATTTTATTTATTTGCCCAAAAATTATTATTTCTTTAATACCTGTAAAAAACTCAAAATTAATTTTTATGATTCTTTCATTAATTAAGATTCTCTCTTGAGACCATGTTTTAATATTTTTATTCATCTTTTTTAAAATGAATAAAACAACAAATATAATTGGAAGGATAAGCAATATACCATTTATATTACCTAAAATTATAATCAGTAGAAAAATATTAACTGCAATAATTAACTCACTAAAAATTGTTATTAGTGGAATTACAACATAAATTGCATAATTATTAACTTCAGTAAATAAAGTATTAAATACTTGAGTTACATCTTTTTTTACAAAAAAAATATACTCCTGATTTAAAATTTTATTTAATAGTTTTGAAAATAATTTTGTTCTAAATGAAAAGACAAAATTAGATATAAATTTATTAGTAACAACAATTAAAATATTTTTTATCAAAAAAATAGAAAAAAAAATTATACACGCAATTAACAACAGTTCATCTTTTTTATAAATATTTTCAATTTCGATTGTTTTTGAAAAATTATATTTAAGTAAAAATTCACTAATTTGCTCTGGATTTATCAAAGCAGTTATAAATGGAATAGCTGCCGCTATTCCAATCATTTCCATTAAAACCTGCAATGTTGTAAATAACACTATAAAAAAAAATAATATTTTATCTTTATTATCTAATAAAGACCAAAATTGTTTTATAGTGGACATTAATTGATGTCTTAATTCAAACTAGATTTTGTAAATTTAACAAAATCATTATTATTTTTTGATGACTTAACTTCTTTTATCCAGTTATAAGTTTTAAGTATACCTTCTCTCAAACTGAAATTATAATCCCATTTCAGAACTTCTCTTATTAAAGTATTATCACTAGATCTGCCATTTACCCCTTTGGGCTTATCTAATTGGAAATTTCTTTTTAATTTAACTTCAGCTATCTCTTCAATAATATCTATTAATTCGTTTATTGACACTTTTTCTTCACTTCCAATATTAATTGGATCTACATAATTTGAATTAAATAATTTCAAAATAGCATCTATGCAATCATCTATATATAAAAAACTTCTTGTTTGATTTCCATCTCCCCAAACATCAATTTCTGAAATATAATTCATTTTTGCTTCTAAAACTTTTCGACAAAGTGCTGCTGGTGCCTTTTCTCTCCCTCCATCAAAAGTTCCTTGTGGTCCGTAAATATTGTGAAATCTAGCTACTCTTGTTTCTAATCCAAAATCTTCATAAAAATGTCTACACATTCTCTCACTAAATAGCTTTTCCCAACCATACCCATCTTCCGGCATAGCAGGATAAGCATCTTGTTCTTTTAAACCATTAATATTTGGATCTGATTGAAGCAAGGTATTGTAAGCGCATGCACTAGATGAAAAAAAATATTTTCTTACACTATTAATTAATGATGCTTGCAAAAGATTCGTATTTATTAAAACCGATAACATACATTCAGCTTTATTATTTTCAATAAAACCGATTCCACCCATATTGCATGCCAAGTTTAAAACATAATCCATATTTTTTGTCATCTGCTTACAGTTATCCAAAATTTTCATGTCTAAACTAAAGTTTTCACTCTTATTGAATTGTTGAAACCATAAATCTAATGGCTTAATGTCAACTGCCCTTACTTGGTTACCCTCTTTTAAAAGTCTATTAACTAGGTGACCACCTATAAAGCCACCGGACCCAACTACTAAATATTTCATCTTTAAACTAATACCTTTTAATATGAATGAAGCAATAAATAATTAAAAATATTTATCGTTTTAAAATATTTAAACTTAAAAACAACACTAAAGAAAAATAAAAAGTTATAAAAATAAAGAACGAAAAATAAAAATTTAAAAAAAAGTACAAAATTACCGGAAATACTGCAAGGCATAAGAGTATGACATTTGAAGTTATTAATTTAAATTTTTTAATCAGCAAATGATGAATATGACTCCTATCTCCATAAAAGGGATTATTTCCTTTTAGTAATCTAGTTATAAATAATCTCAATAGGTCGATACCAGGTAATATCAAGAGTAAAAAAATTTCGTCGGCATAATAAATATTATTATTAATATTATGTTCTAAAATAAATGAAACTGAAGTTAGAGAACCTAAAATAAATATTCCACTATCACCGATAAATAAATGTTCAGATAAATTTAAATACAAAATAAAAACTAACACAAAAATACATATTAAATAAAATTGGTTAAAATTTGATTTTAAAAAAAGATAAATAAATATAATTAAGAAGAAAAAACACGATTGTCCATTTATACCATCATAAAAATTAAGAGCATTAATCAAAATTACTACACAAAAAATTGTGAAAAAAATAGATAGGTTATCAAAGAAAATTTTATTCTGATAAAATGATAAAGAAATCTTATCTATTATTAAATTATTGTTAAAAAAAATGCCAATAGATAAGAAAAAAATAGAGTAAAAAATTTTTTTGTATGGGCTTAAATTTAATTTATCATCAATAAGTCCTAATAAAAAAAAAAATAAAATTAATAAGATAATAGCAATTTTTTGTGTAAGGTTAAAAAAATTAAACTGAAACGCTAAAAAATTACCTTTTGATAAAAATTGATAAAATAATACTGTAAATAAATTAAAAAAAAAAATTACTCCACCCAATAAAGGCATTTTTTTCTTGTGAAGTTTTAATTTATTATCCGGTGTGTCGTAAATATTTATATTGTTAGAAATATAATTAAAATTTCTTAGCAAAATAAAATTTAAAACTAGCAATAGTACAAATATCATTTAATTAAATAGTTTTTTATAATTATATAAATAAAAACCGATATAATAATAATTAATAATAGATATCCAATTATTAAAAAAATTTCCATTAGGGAATAGTGGAAAAAAATTTATTAGAAGTGCTATTGAAATTACTAAAAATTGCTCCTTATTTAAGGTATCTAACTGCTCATTCTTATAAATCTTAAAAATTTTAAAAATTAAAAAAAATATACTAAATAAATAAATTAATAATCCAATTATTCCAGTCTCAGATAGGATTTGTATCAAAAAATTATGAGGATGCACTGAACAAGTTCCTTTTGGAGGGTCGTAATTTACAGTTCTGCAATAATATCTAAAACCTTTTGGTCCGACTCCAAATAATGGGTTTTTTTTAAATAGTTCTATTGCAAGAATATAATGCCCTTGGTGATCACTTGAAAAAATTTGAAATTTCTTTTGCTCATTAACTCTTATTTCAATTTGGCCTTTTTTATTCTCCTTAATTGTCTCTGGTTTTTTTTTATTATAAAAATAATAATTAGTAATTTGATTAAAAGTTTTAATAAATATTCTATTTGAAGGGTCAGATTTACCTATTTTTATAAATGAAGTAAAAAAAATAAATAAAATCAATATTAAACTCGAAAAAAAAATAACCTTTCTCAACCTATGAATAAACAAATAAGTTAGTGTTAAGAAAATTAGTAATAGTGCAAAAGAAGTTCTCTCTGCAGATAAATAAATACAAATAAAAAAAGCTGAAAAAAATAAAATTAGATATTTTTTATTTTTTTTAATATTTTCATTTAAAATTAATAATACCCATATTATTATAGGCAATATTTTTAACAAAAAACTACCTAGTATTAATTCATCCTTAAATATTCCGGATATTCTATTTGAAATAATTTCATAATTAAAAAAATTTTTACCAAAAAAAAATTGTAAAAAAGCATCGAAAACTATTAGTGATGAAACAAATAAAAGTAAAAACAAAATATTAAAATTAATTTTTTTTTCAATAGAGAATAATATAAACATGATCGATAGTGAAAATAATGCATAACGAAAATAAAAAATTGAAGAAATTTTTAAATTATCATGAATTTGAATAATTGCGCTGACAGCAAAATATAATGATACTATAATTAAAAAATAAAAAACTTTATTTTGTAAAAATTTCAAATCCCTATTTTTAATGAAAAAAAAACAAATTAATGCAAGAAAGATAATTTCTGTTATCGCTATACCAAAGGGTAAACTTACTGGTAATAAAAAAAGCAAGTATTTTATGTGATTTACAAAATTTAGATTAACCATTAACAATTTTTACAAGATCATTTTGAAAATCTTCTTTTTGGTACAATAAGTTATTTTTCATTTCGTTTTGTATTTTTTTATAATTTTTTAATATATATTTAATTATATTCTCTAAACTCTGCGAGTCCCTTTTGCATTCGAAAACTCCTCTATAGTTTGACTTTACATGTTTAATATCTGGGAAAATTATCACTGGTCTTTTCCTTGCTAAACTCTCTAAAACCACTTTTGGTGAACCCTCAGTAAACGAAGGGAGAATAAATATATTATGTTGATCGTATAAATTTATTAACTGTTCTACTTCGCTTATTTGACCCATAAAATTTACATTAAGGTTATTTATAAAAATATTTTTATTCTCACCTGCTAGTGTCAATCTGTAATCAATTTTTATTTTAGAGATTAGCTTTATTAAAGAAAAAACTCCTTTTTCTTTTTTAAATCTTCCTAAATACAATAGATTTACTTTATCTAAATTTGGATATGAGCGATTTTTAAACCATTTTTCATTAAGCTCTGAAGGTTTTACCAAGTAATCCATTCTATAACTTTGGATTTTCTCAGAAACTGAAATAACTTTAAGCTTCTTACAAATTTTTTTTAACATTAAATCATAAAATAAATAGCCGAAAATATTTAGTTTAGAATAATATTCTTTATGACCATTGCTCCTTAAGTAAACATAACCACTTAAATCTTTAATTATAAAATTTAACAAACAAAAAATAATAAAGTTTCTTGGAGTTACGGAAACAATTAAGATTTTCAAATTTTCTTTATCATAATATTTGTTTATAAATTTAAACGTAACTTGTTGTACAAAATTTTTTAAAACTAATTTATGATATTTTTTATTAGATGTTTTTTTTGAAATTAAGAAAACCCTAAAGTTTTTTGATAAGGCTTGTAAAATATTTAGGATATCATTAAATTTAGCAGATATTACATTCTTATCAGAATAAATTTCATCATTTGATATAACTAAAATTTTTTTCATCTCAAGAATCTATAAAATTTTTTTGGGATAAAAAATAAAACTAAAAATTTAAAAATTTGAAATAAATCAGGATAATTTAAAATTTTTTTTAAAATTTTAATATTTTTTCTATCCTCTACAAGAAGATATTTTATTTCTAAATACTTTAGTTTTTTTTCTAAAAAAAAGATATTCTTTCTAAAAAAGTCATTAGACATATTTTTATAGTACCAATCTTTATATTCTTGATAAAACATCTTAGAGTTTAAAGTTGAAAAGTTACTAGAATGGACTCGATAATTTACTAAAGGAAGATCAATTGAATGCCCGTTGTAAATACTTGAAACTCTCATCATAAAATCATAATCACCTATAATATTATAATTTTCATTAAAAAAAATATTATCTTCAAATATTTTTTTTTTAAATATTACTCCGCTTATAATAATAAAATAATCTCTCACTAATTGGTCAATAATTTTTCCATTTGGCAATCTAAAATTTCTATACAATTTTTTTTTATTATTTTTTTTAAAAATTAAATTAGTATTTGAATAATAAAAGCTATTATCGGTTCTAAAAAATTCCGACCTAGACGATAGATAGTTCTTTTCCCACCAGTCATCACAATCAAGAAAAGCGATTAATTTTCCTGAAGTTTTTTTAACTGCTAAATTCCTAGCTTTATATAGTGTAGTTTTGTTGTTTGAATAAAAATATTTAATTCTAGAATCATCGAATGATTTAATAATTTTTAATGAGTTATCTGTTGAGCAATTGTCCCACAAGATTAATTCAAAATTGTTATAATATTGCTCAATAACACTTTTAATAGATTGTTTTAAATATTTTTCTCCATTGTGAAAATTAATGATTACACTTACTTTATCTGACATTTTTTCTAAAATACTTAATTGTTTTTTTTAAACCTAAATCTATAGATGTTTTTGCTTTCCAGTTTATTAGTTTTTTTGCTTTATTTAAATCTGGATATAGATATTTAACTTCATCCTTTCTAAGTTTAATTTTTCCAAATAAAGGATTGCCTAATTGCAAAAAATTACAAATCTTTAATATTATTTTTTTAACAAGAATTGGTTTCCCACTTCCTATATTTATGATTTCGCCAGTTGTTTTTTTATTTTTTAAAACTTTTAATAATGCTTCAACAAAATCATCAATGTACAAAAAGTCTCTATATTGAGTTCCATTAGAACAGTCAAAACTTTTATCTAACATAGCATTATAGATTACAATGGGTATCAGTCTGTTTATATCCTGTCTAGGACCATATAATAAATACGGCCTTACTATAGTTGCTGGAAAATTATATTTTTTATAATAACTTAGTAAAAGTTTTGTACATGACAATTTTGCAAAACCATAATAAGAATATGATCTTTTTATTGTAAAGTTTTCCTTATGAGGAGATTTTAATTTCCCATATTCAACGCTTGAACCAATCTGGATAAATTTTTGAAGTTTTTTATTTAAAAACAATTCTGCTATATTTTTGCAACCAATATAATGACTACTAATAGTTTTTTTTTTATTTTTATGATCTACATAACCTGCAAGATTAATTACAAAATTAAAGTTTTTTTTTAATTTTTTTTTAAGACTATTCTTTTTACTTATATCAGCAAATATATAATTAATTTTGGGTAATAGCTTTTCTTTTTTTGGCTTTGTTTTTGATAAACTGGTAACTTCCCATCCTTTAGACAAAAATTTTTTTGCTAAATGATAACCTACAAAACCGGTGCCACCAGTAATTAATACTTTTTTAGTCAATATATTTTTTATTTTTGATTGCCTCTTCCAAAATCTCTTTATCTCTCAATGTATCCATACATTGCCAGAAGCCATAATGTTTAAATGCAGATATTTGTTTGAGTTTTGCAGCCTTTTTAAAAGGTTCCTGCTCTAGAAAAATTTGATCATTTTTAATATGGTCAATTAATTCTGGTTCCATGGCAAAAAAGCCACCATTAATCCACCCCTCATCTAACGAATTTTTTTCTCTAAAATATTCTACAAAGTTGCCATTTATTTTAATTGCGCCAAATCTTGCTGGCGGCCTTACTGCAGTCAAAGTAATCATTTTTTTGTTTTGTTTATGAAAATTTATCAATTTTTTTATATTTACATTTGATAATCCATCACCATAAGTCATCAAAAAAGTTTGGTCTAAATATTTTTTTAACCTTTTTAATCTACCGCCTGTCATAGTTTTTTTTCCAGTATCAATTAAATTAACTTTTATTTTTTTTGAAAATCTTTTTTTTTTAAAATAATTTTTTTTTACAAAACCTTTTTAACCAAGAGCAATATAAAATTCACTTACACCATATTTTATATAATGATCAATTATTCTATGCAAAATAGGTTTGCCACTCACTTTAATCATTGGCTTAGGAATTGTTTTTGTATATTCAGAAATTCTTGTACCCATGCCACCCGCTAATATTACTGCTTTCATTTTTTTTTTATAATATTATCGTATTCTTTTATTTGTTTAATTGAGAAATCATACATATTTTTCTTATTATTATCATAAAAATATTTATACCAATTTATTACCCAATCTATTGTTTGATTTGAGTTTAAATAACATTTCCATCCCAAATATTTTTTAGCTTTTTTACTATTTAATTTTAATAATTTTGACTCATAAAAAGATTTTTTATTATTAATAATTTTCCAATTTAATCTTTTCCATTTCAATTTTATTTTTTTTACTAAATCTAAAACTGTCACTGAATTTTTATTATTGGGCCCAAAATTAAATGCTTGTCCATTTAATTCCTTTTTTTTTAACTGAAGAATTGAAAGAGACATATAACCATATATTGCTTCTAGAACATGTTGCCATGGTCGTGTTGAGTTTGGAAATCTTAAAAATATATTTTTATTAGCTACAATAGATTTGATGCAATCTGGTATTAGCCGATCTTTTGACCAGTCTCCACCTCCTATTACATTTCCTGCACGCGCAACACTTATTTTAATAAATTTATTTTTTTGCAAAAAGCTTTTAAAATAACTTTGTATTATTAATTCTGCACAGGCTTTTGAAGCGCTATAAGGATCGTGTCCACCCAAAATATCATTTTCTTTATATCCCCTGTTTAATTCTAAATTTCGATATGATTTATCACTGGTAATAATTACAACAGAGCATTTTTTTTTTGCATTATAATTTCTCAAAGCTTCTAATAAATTAAGAGTCCCAATAGCATTTGTTTTAAAAGTTATTTTGGATTTTAAAAAAGACTCTGAAACAAGAGCTTGGGCTGCTAAATGAAAAATAAAATCTGGTTTATATTTAAGTAGTAAATTTGTTAATTTTTTTTGGTCTTCAATATTAAAAAAATAATTCTTAATTTTATTTTTTAGATTATTAGCTTGATAATTTGATGGCTTTGTTAAAACTTTATTAGATACACCTACGACTTTTGTCCCTAAAAGTGTCATCCAAATTGTTAACCATGATCCCTTGAAGCCAGTGTGACCAGTTATTATGACAGTTTTATTTTTGAATATATTTAAATTTATTTTCATTTATTATCTAATGTGATTTGTTTTAGTTAATTTTATGATTATATAAGTCAATGTCAAAATTAGATGAAAATTTCAAGTTAGTTGTAAATGTACTTAATAAAAATAATATCGTTTTTTGGATTTGCCATGGTACTCTACTGGGTATAATTAGGGATAAAAAGCTTATAGAATGGGATAATGATGTAGATATAGCTGTATGGAAAAGCAATAATAACAAAAAGAAAATTGAAATGTTATTAATTTCTAACGGTTTCAAAAAGAAAAAAAAATTTTTTGATAATGATAATCTTTTAACCTTAACAAGGCGAAACGGGAAAGAAGTTGATATAAACTTTTATGAAAAACCATATAGTTCAAAATATACATATCAAAGACATTATGATTTTAAAAATTTTGTGTGTAGAATAATTTATGTTTTATCTAGAGGAAAAAAATACAATGGTAATTATAAAAGCATTGTTAAATTATTAAGCCCTTTATCAATTTTTTTTAAAATAATTAAAAAAAAATTGATTGAGAAAAAACTATTCTATAATGAAATTGGTTATATGACTCCAAAAATTCATTTCAATAATCTATGTAAAATTAATTTTCAAAATTTAAAAGTCTACTTACCTTATAATCACAAAATGTACCTACGAAATATTTATGGAGCAAATTGGAAGGTTCCAAAAAAAAATTATAAATGGACTTTAGATAGTCCAAGCTCAAAAAAAATTTAAATATGATTCTTGTGATAAATGTCGGATTAAAAAATGCTAGATGCATATTATTTGACTCTAAAGGAAATGAAAAATTCAATTATTCAAAACCTATCAAAACGTCTTTGAAGAATAAATTTGTTGAACAATCTGTAAAAGAAATTGAAAATAAAACCATTTCAATTCTAAAAAAAATACCAAAAAAATATTCAAGAAATATAACTTATATAACTGTTACTACCTCAGCTTGCTGCTTAGTTTGCTTGGACTCTTCCGGTAAACCTTTGACTAATTCTATAATAGTTTCAGACACAAGAAGTGTAGAACAATGCAAAAAAATTAATAAATTTTTAAAAACAAATAATAATAATATTCAGTGTAGGCCGGATTTGATGTTACCAAAAATACTATGGATAAAAGAAAACAAAAGAAAAATTTACAATAAAACATTTAAATTTTTAAATATTGGAGATTTTTTGTCTTATAAAATTACCCAAAAAATTTTTACTGACTCATATAATGCATCTAAATTTATTCTGACTAAAAATAAAAAAATATATAATTATAAGTTGTACAAATATTTTGGTTTAGAAATTTCAAAATTACCAACTATTTCAGATAACAAAATATTTAATTTATGTCCAAACTTTAAAAGACAATTTAAAATTAACAATTCTTGTAAGTTTGTACAAACTTCTTATGATGCAATAGCCTCTATGCTTGGCTGTGGATCTAAGTACTCAGGGGATTTAGGAGATATGTCGGGCACTGTATCTAATATGAGAATTTTATGTTCAAAAAAACCCAAGGGTATAAGCAAAAATTTATACTCATTCAATCATCCATTCGAAAAAAAATATATAATTGGCGGCTCAAATAATTTGGGCGGTGGAATTATTGAATGGCTTAAGAATGTTTTCTATTTGGAAAAAAATTTTAATTATAAAGATCTTGATAAAATAAAAGCAAAAGATTTTCATTCATTAATTTTTTTACCATATCTAATGGGAGAAAGAGCTCCAATTTGGGACGAAAAATTAAGAGGTGTATTATTTGGTCTCTCAAAGAGCCATGGCAAAGATGAATTAATGATGGGTATTTTTTCTGGCATGGGATATTCACTAAAATTTATGATTGAAGAAATAGAAAAATTCACGAAACTAAAAGTTAAAAAGATTTTTGTGTCTGGAGGCCTGTCTAGAATTAATAATATTAATCAAATTAAGTCTGATATTACAAACAAAAAGGTCATTCAGCTCAATAACTACGAAACTACCTCGGTTGGAGCTGCTATTTGGGTTGAAAAAGTAGTGACAAAAATAAGTTTAAATAAATTACAAAAAAAATACTTAAAAATAAAAAAAATATACAATCCTAACTTTGGTCAAAACCAAAGATATATGGAATCATATAAAATTTTTAAAAAGTTAAATTTAATCTTAAAAGATATACAACATCTTAATTATAAAAATAACTTATATTTTAAAAACAAAAAAAAAGTTCTCTTAAACCTTTAAATGAAAAAAATATACCCAGGCATTATAGCAAATGATGAAGGTTTGAATAAACTTTGTAAAATACATAAATTAAAAAATACCAGAAATTCCCACAAAAAAATTTATAACTTTAGAAAATTTATTTATAGTAATGAAAATATAATTAAAAATATCTTCGGTATAATTTTGCACTATGATGATTTTAAAAATGAAGAAGGTATAAAATTTATCCACCATCTAAAAAAAAAAAATATCAGATACGGCATAAAATTTGATGATGGAAGAAAAAAAATATCAAATGAAAATGAAAAAGTAACTATAGGATTAAATAATATATCAAAGAAAATTTTAATTTATAATAAATTCAAATGCTCATTTGCAAAATGGAAAGTGGAATTTAATGTATGCAAAAGAAAAGTATCAGATAAAATAATAAAAAAGAATATAAAGAATCTATTTGATTTTGTTTTAATTTGTAAAAAGAATAAGATTACCCCAATGATTGAAACCGATTTAGTAAGAAGTGCAAAATATTCATATAAAGACGCAACAAAAATAAGTGAAGCTATTTATAGCGAAATAAATAAAAATTTAAAAATTAATAAATTTAGAGGTAAAATTTATTTTAAAACAAATTTAATTTATCCAGGAAAAGATTATAATTTAAATCATAAAAAATCTGCTATTATAACCGATAAATTATTAAATAAATATTTTAAAAAAAAATTAAAAAATATTTTTTTTCTTTCAGGTGGTGAAAAAGATTTTAAAATAATTAAGACAATAAAAAAAATGAAACAAAATAAAAATTTAAATTACTCATATGCATTTAGCAGAGGTTTTTTTAATGATTTAAGAATTTATTTTCATTTAAAAAATAAAGAAAAATTAACTCAAAAATGTAATGAAAAAATTAATTTATATATAAAATAAAATGAAATATAAAAAAAAAGTTTACGTTGCAATGGCAGGAGATATTATTCACCCAGGTCATATAAATATTTTAAGGCTTGCTAGCAGTAAAGGTGATGTAACTGTTGGACTTCTAACCGATAAAGCAATCCTTTCCTATAAAGGCAAAACCTTTATGAATTATTCTCAAAGAAAAAAAGTATTAGAGGCAATTAAATACGTAGGAAAAGTTATACCACAAACTACACTAGACTATACTAAAAATTTAAAAAAAATTAGACCAGATTATATTTTCCATGGAAAGGATTGGAGAAAAGGTGTTCAAAAATCAACTAGAAAAAAAGTCATTAATTTAATCAGAAGT
>Ga0255759_10002461_pt1 | contig 16520 bp, 6 predicted proteins | sample 101ome_20_FD_179959 | JGI IMG/M metagenome (GOLD analysis project Ga0255759, IMG submission 179959) | Coastal salt marsh microbial communities from the Groves Creek Marsh, Skidaway Island, Georgia - 101404AT metaG (version 2) | ecosystem: Environmental > Aquatic > Marine > Intertidal zone > Salt...
AACGCGCCGCGACGTCGGGGATAAGAAATCTTCTCATCGAACGTGAATTGCTTCGTAGTTCTGTTTTTCTTTGGAGCGTTTGCTTCTTCATTGCTTTGAATATACTCATCGTCATTTCTATAATTGTTGGCGTTTCTCCTCTCGTGCGCATCTATTTCGCCAAGAATTTTCCGTCTCGCCGCTTCTCGTCTCGCCCGTCTGTGTTCCAATAAGAACGCGCTCGCGTCGCGATCGAACAACGCGTCTCCAATGGCTTCGTGTTTCACCACCCACACGACTTTCATTCGCTTCAACGCTTCTATCATCGTTTTCATCTTTTTCTTCATGTTGTTATCCTTATTCACGGAAGATGCGTCATCTCGTTCTGCTTTAACGAATGACATCACCATTTGTAGAAACGACTCGTCCAACGCGTTGACAATCTCCATCGCCACCGCGCCGTTCCCGGAAACCACTATTCTCGTCATCGATTTCTCTACGCTCCGTTCTTCGTCTTCATTATTATCCCCACCACCTTCTCTGCCTGCGCGAGTACCTCCGCGCCCACTCCTCATGAACGCCTTTCGCAACGCGTCGCCTAAAACCTCCGCCGACTCCGTATCCCGCACGTATTTAACGATATCGTCGCGCGACGACGACGACGACGACGACGACGGCAACCGTTTCGGTCTCGCGCCTACGGCGAAACAAATCTGATCGAACGCAATCTCTCGAGTGTTGTTATTATCATTATTGTCGTCATCATCAACTCTCACGGTAACCGTTTGTTTCTCACCATCAATTTGAATCGCTTCGCCTCGCACGACGCGCAATCGACCGCCTTTTACTACCCGCGACTTTGTCCTAAAATCTTCAACCGCAACCGTCTCGAGCGCAAAAAACTCTTCATCTTCATCTTCATCTTTACGACGACGGAAAAGCTTCAAAACTTCCGACCGTTCGATCAAAACGACCTCGAGATTCGAACGAGCGTCGTTTTCGTCGTTCGACGATAATCGAAGCAGCTCTTCCGCGCACTTCGCCCCGGCAACGCCGCCGCCGAGAACGACCGCGACTTTCCTCCTCTTCCAAATTTCATCTTCTTCTTCTTTGACTTCTTTGACTTCTTCTTCCTCAAAGCGCCAAAAAAATCCTCCTCTTTTTCGAGAAGAAGAAGGATAGGAAGAGAGAAGAGAGAGTCGGCAGCGGCATCTCTTGCACATGACGCGCCCGTTCTGTCGTTTTCGTCGTCGTCGTTGCGCGCGCTTTTTTCTCTTATTAAAAGAGGAGCTCAACAAAGAAATCCCAAACCCTAAAATATAATAAAATGTAAAACCCTAAACACCATCGTCAAAAAAAAATGCTCGGGAACTCTCTCACTAATCGTTCATAAACATGTCGTCTGCCTGTTCTCCAACGACGGCCTCGTCGTCGTCGTTCGGCGCAACGACGCCGAGACGTTTTCGGACTCGCAAGAGGAGCACTTTTTTTTTGGCGAGAAGTAGTTTACCACCCAACGACGCCGCCGCGACGGAAGGAGGAGAAGAAGAAGAGACATCTCTTTCGAAAACGACATCGACGAGGAGGAAAACGACGACATCATCGACGAGAAGGAAGAAGACCGACGATGCTTCCGGCGCCGCCGCGATTACGAAGAACGACTTATCCGAAGTCACGGTCAAAGCGAGACAGAAGAAGTTTTCATCTTCTGGAGAAGAAGAAGAGATTTTCTTCGAACGCTCGGCGTCGTTCAACGTCCCCGGTTTTGTTGGGTCGATCGTTGAAACGCACTCGAGAGAGTTCAGAGATATCGAGAGCGGGGAGATGCGTATTTCGGTGACTTTTTCTTTGGCGGGCGGGAATAATAACGACGACGTGGTTTTGCACTGGGCGACGAAGACGTCGACGACTGAAGATCCGAACGCGTGGGTCATGGCGCCAGATGCGCTGAAACCTCGAGATACGACCGAGTTTGGAGATGGGATCGCCAGTCGGACGCCGTTCGCGGAGGGGAAGTTGGAGTTTACGGCGAAGAAAGAGGACGTGAAAGAAGTGACGGAAATTTGTGGGATTTTGACGAGAGGCGAGGAGTGGCTGCACGCGGAAGAAGGGGACGTGAAGGCGCTGACGCAGGACCCGAAATTCGTCGTCAGAGCGTCGTCGTCGTCGTCGTCGTCGTCTGGTACCGGCGGAGACGACGTGACTTCGGTCTTTGGTGACGACCCGGCGAGCGCCGCGGTGTTGAAGAAAGTCTGCGACTTTGAAGGTTCCGATAACCGAAACTTGTTCAGTCGCATATGCCTTTTGAACGACGTGCTAGAAGACGCGAAAGAGTGCAACGACAAAGGATTAGGCATCGTCTTGGCGTGGTTGAGGTTGTCCTCCACCAAACAGTTACCGTGGTACGAAGGACACAATTACCAAGGGAAAGATATGGCGCACTTGCAAAAAGTCATCGCCAGTCGCTTGGCCTCCGTCGCGGCGAAACACCCGGACGGCACCTCTCGACAGTACGCGAGAATGGCCATGCAGTTCGTCGCCAGAGGTGGCGGGAACGGCGACGATATTCGTCTGGGCATTTTGAACATCATGAGAGAACACGGCATTAAAGAAGGCCACCGACCGGGCATCGAAGATCCGTTCATCGCCCAGTGGCACCAAAAGTTACACTCAAACACGACGCCGGATGACATCAAAATATGTGAAGCGTATTTGCACTTTTTACACACCGGAAACTGGGACGATTTCTGGGCGCACTTGTGGGAACACGGGAGATTGAGCAGAGAAGATTTAGCCGGCATGAAAGCCGGATGGAGAACCGAGGGCATCACGGGACCAGCCTGTCACTTACCGCACATGATTGACTCGTTTAAGCACTATTTATGGATTTTGAAAACCACGCACGGGGGTGCGGACGTCGACACGGCCATGGGCTTCGCGCAAGGTAAAATTTCCGACGAAGCTCGAAACGGCGTCTGGGACATTCTCGGCAACAGAGACGCGCATTGGATCCCGGGGAAAATAGTCGAGGTCAGAAAGTGCATGCAGGGCAATTGGAAACACGACGGGGAACCTGATCGCGACGTGGTCATGCTCGACGCCGCGTTGGAGAAGTTTTTTCGAACGAAAGTTGAACAAATCGATTTCATGTCATTGGACCAAGATTCCAAGTTGTCTTTGTTAGAGCTCGCGATTGAAAACGTCACGTTGACTGGCGAATCTGAAAACATGCAAAAATCGTTGGACTATTTGCGACGCGCGCAAGGCGAAGAGTGCGGCCCGAGATGGTCCGAGTCGTGGGCGCTGACGATGAAAGCTGCTTTGGATAACGTCACGTGCGCGATTGCGAAAGATATGGACGCTTTGTGCGCGGTTTCGAACAAAACGGCCAACGCCATCGCCTCGGTCGCCAAAGGATCTGTTTCAGACGCGTATTTGATGAACTTTGGCGAAGAGATGGTTCGAGGTCACGCTTTGTTTGTTGCCGCCGGTTTGGCCAACGCCGCGTTCAACGACGCACGAAACGCGTGTAAAAACAAGTCGCCGTGGTTGGTTTCCAGCAACGGCGAATCTCCGGACGCGTTGGCAAAGTGCGCGGGTAAAGTTATATTCCAAAATTTGGAAGACGCGCAAGGCGAAGATTTTACCACCAAAGATGATGGATTACCCGTCGTTTTCTTTTCCGAAAAGCTCGGCGGTTTAGAGGATATCCCGAAAGGCGTCTCGTGCGTCATTACGAAGACGCCCGTGGATGTGTTGTCTCACGTCGCGATTCGCGCGAGAAACACGGGCGCGTTCCTGGCGTCCGTACAAAACGACGACATTTGGAACGCAATAATTGCTCAAGATTTCAAGTACGTTGCCGTGGCGAAAAGTGTAGACGGTAACTCCGTTGAGTTTACGAACGTGGAAGAAAGCGAAGCGAAGACTTTGTTATCGACTTCGACAACCTCGTCCGCTGGCGAGAAGAAGAAATCCGTCTCCGTGCCGAAAACGAAAGCGACGAGAAAATTAGTCGTTTTCCCGGACGCTTACGCCGCCGGCGTAGTCGGTGGAAAATCGCAATCGTTAGCAGCCTCGGCAAAAGTAGCCGAGAAAGCGAACGTTATTGTCCCGGCTTCTTTCGCGTTGCCGTTTGGCGCGTTTGAGAAGGCGTTGAAGAAAGATCCGGAAACGAAGGCGAATTTAGACGCGTGCGTGAAAATTGCATCCGCTACGGCGAAATCGAACGACGTGGAATTACGAAGAAAAGCGTTAGCGATGGCAAGAAGAGTCATAAGCGAGGGGTTAGAGTTGCCGGACGATTTCGCGAAAGAGTTGGAAGCGGCGATTGAACAAACGTCGTCGTCGTCGTCGTCGAAAGTCTCCGTGGACGACCTGTGGGCGTCCATTTGTGGCGTCTGGGCGTCCAAATGGACCGAACGCGCGTTCAACTCTCGTTTAGCGGTTGGCATCAAAGAAACTGAACTTTCCGTCGCAGTTTTGAACATGGAATTGTGCGACGCCGAGTTTGCGTTTGTCTTGCACTCGAAAGATCCCACCTCTACTACCGAGGATGACGATATCATGTGCGGCGAAATCTGCGTCGGTTTAGGCGAAGCGTTGGTCGGAAACGACCCGGGGCGCGCGTTAGGTTTCCGCGTGGACAAAAAAACGAAACAAGTGTTGGAAATTACGTCGCAACCGTCGAAACCGGTGGCGTATTATTCTCCCAAAAACGCCTACATCGCTCGCTCGGATTCCAACGGCGAAGATTTAGAAGACTTTGCCGGCGCCGGCTTATACGACTCCATTCCAACCGCAGAAACGTACTCTCAGCCGGCAGAGTACAGCTCGTGCGATTTAATCTGGAACCAACAGTTTCGAGACGAATTGTTGCAAAAACTCTGCGATTTAGCCGTCGACGTGGAGCGAGCCAACGGCGGAAAAGCCCAAGACATCGAAGGGTGCGTCTTGAGAGACTCGAGAGAGCTCGTTTTGTTACAAACCCGCGCTCAAGTTTAAAATGAAAAAGGAAAGAGTCAAACGCCCATCAGAGATTACTATTATTATTATTATTATCACTATTCTCATCAATCGCAGAGAATGAAGAAACAGAGAGAACGAGAGAGAGAGAGAGAGAGAACGAGAAGAAAACAGGTCATGTAATAAATAAAGTTGCGAGCGCCCGCGTATTTGCTGCGTTGTTTTTTAACACAAAGACACACACAACAAAACAACAACACCCAAAAAATTTAAAAACCCTAAACTCAAAACGACCCGCGGGAAAAACTCTCTCGTCATCGTCTTCACACTTTGAAAAGCTTTTGAAGAAGAAGAAGTTTAAACGCGTAAGGACTGAAAAGGAGCATCTATTCTACCTCTTTAAAGCCTCTCTCTCATTAAACGCATCATCTCGAAGCTAAAAATGAAGGTGTACGGAACCGTTTCGAGCGCGGAAGATGCGCCTTTGTTGAAACAAAACAAAAGCGCTTCAGCTTCCCAATCACCGTCGAATTTCAAGCGCATCGCCGCGGCGACGTTGCTCGCCGGCGGCGTGTTTGCCGTCGCGAGTAAGAACACCACGTTCGCGATTGGCAGGAACAACCAAGTGAGACGACTTGGCGACGCGTTGGACGATGCCAAAGCCGGTGCGTTTTAATACCCTTTTTTTTCTTCTCTCTCTCTCTCTCTCTTCTTTTTGTTGGTGTTTGGGGAATAAAAATGGGCCGCTTGGGGTGGAGATCAAAGAAAAGAAATTTTCTTCTTCCCGTCGAATCTTTTCACGCGCCGTGGCGATGGAAAAAAAAAGCACCGAAACGGCATTCAAAGCGCGGAGCGACGAGCGATTTATCGTTCGACGCGCTTCGATCGAATCGTTTTTTTCGTCCGCGATGTCTTATTCGAGCTCGAAAGGGAAATTCGATTTTCGGGGTTTCCTTTGGTTTTGTAACACCCTTTTGGGGGGTTTAGGGTTTTTTTGTAGTACAGTGAGGCGGGGACGCGACGCCCTCTCTTTCTTGTAGTGATTTTCGAATACGCATATACTCACGGCTGGTATTCTCTTTCTCTTTTTTCTCTCTCCTTTTAAACGAACAGAAGCGGCAAAGATTCGTACCGAGGCGGAAGACTGCAGGGAGAAATCCGACTGCGTGGAAGAATTCGGCGCGTCCATCACGGAAAAGATCGACGAGTTCGCGGATACTTTGACCGATTTGGGCCGAGACGCTAACTCGATGGTGCAAGGCGTGACGGATATGGCGGACGCGATGGATAAATTGAAATCTGCCGCGCACGTCGGTGAACTCGGGTCGGAAGACGTCGCCGGCGACGCGCAGACCGCTGCCGAAGATGCCGGCAACGCGGTCACCGCCGCCGCCACGAAAGCCTCGAACTCTGTTCAGGACGCGGCGAAGCACTCGGTTGAAGAGTTGCAAGATGCCGTGGCAAGAGCGCAAACGGAAGCCGAGAAAGCGGCTGCGGACGCGCAAGCGTGCACTTCCGATGTGTCGGAATGCTGGACGAAAGCCGTCGATAAGATGGAAGCAGATGTGGCGTTGGCGAAGGTCAAGGCGCAATTGTGGGAAGCCAAAGCGAAGAAAGCGGCGGAAGATGCAGCCTCACCGGTGGAAGAGTGCCTCGGTGACGTCGCCGCGTGCGCAAAGAAAGCGCAAGACGACGCCGAGCAAGCTGCGCAAGACGTCGAAGCTGCCGCCAAGGAGACGGGCGCGGAAATTCAAGAGTGCGCGGCGGACATCTTCACGTGCTACGAGCAAGCGACGGCGAAAGCGAAAGCGAACGTTGAAAAGACGACTTCAGACTTGCAAAAGTGCGCGGGATCCGCGTCGGATTGCTTCAACTGTTTGACAGAAGCTGATCCGGGGGCGTGCATCTCCTCGTTGACGGCGCCGGGCGTCAAGTCTCAACTGGGCACCGAAGACGCCGAAGATTTCATCGCAGACATCCAAGGCGACTTTGAAGACGCGAAGGCGAAAGCCAATGCGGCCGGTAAGGACTGGCAAGCGTGCGCGTCTGACATCGCTTCTTGTGCTACGGACACCGAAGCCAAAGCCAAGGCGAAGTTGGAGGCGGACGCGGCGATGGCGAAAGCCAAATGGGAAATGATGGAATCCGCGGTGACCAACGGCGTCACCTCCGGCATGGCTGAGTTTTCCGATTGCACCGATGATATTGCCGACTGCGCAAACAAGAAGGTTGCGGAAGCGAAAGCTGATGCCGAAGCGGCGAAGAAGGACGTCGACGATTGCGTCGCGGACGGTCAAGCGTGCATCGCAAAAGCCACGTCTGGCTTTAAGAACGCCTTTGGTTTGCTCGGCTGCGATGACAAACCGGATGACAACGATTTGATGGCCAAAACCTCCGCAGAGTTGGAAGCGGACGTCGCTAAGTTCAAAGCCGACGCCGAAGCTACCGGTGCTGAGTTACAAGCCTGCGCCAGTGACCTCGCTTCGTGCGGTGAGAAGATGAAGGCGAAGATGACGGCGGACGCCAAAATGGCGCAAGCAAAAGCAGCTTTGATGGCGAAACAAGTCGAAGAAGGCACCACGGCGACTTCTGAACACTTCCAAGAATGCGTCGGTGACGTTGATGCCGTCAAGAAGTGCATCGCTGATGACGTGGAAGCCGCGAAAGCGAAATCCGAAGCCTCCTGGGCGAAGTTGCAATCGTGCACCGCTTCCGTGGACGCGTTGCAATCGTGCTTCTCTGAAGTGGGCACCGATGTAACGAACACTTTCTCTTTGGGTGAAGGCGAAGACGTCGTTGCTCAAGCGCAAGCGAAAGCTATCGCTGCGGGCGATGAATTGAAAAACTGCATCGGCGATGTCGCCGCGTGTGGTGAAAAAATGCAAGCCAAGATGCAAGCCGACGTTGAAGCGTTGCAAACGAAAGCAGATTTGATGGCGAAACAAGTGCAAGAAGACGCGACGGCGTCGAGCGCGCAGTTTGAACACTGCGTCGGCGATGCCGATGCGATGAAAGAGTGCGTGACTGCATCTGTCGAGAAAGCGAAGAGTGACGCCGAAGACGCGGAAAACAAGACAAAAGCTTGCTTCGAGGACTTGCCGGCGTGCTTCTCAAAGATGTTTGGAAACGTCAAAGACACCTTCTCCTTAGGTTGCCACGCGGAACAAGAAGCGTTCGATGCCGCCCAATCCGAAGCCAAAGCGGCGGCGGATAAGGTTACATCCAGCTGCGACCCGCAGTCTGAGGCGCAAGCTTGCTTGTCCTCGTTAGTCGATGCCGCCAAGGCGGACGCCGCGGCGGCCTCCGCCAAGGTTGCCTTGATGGCTGAGCAAGCGAAGGACTCCGTCTCCGGCGTCACGGACGATATGGTTGCGAAGGCGCAAGATGCGGCGGACGCTGCCCAAGCTAAGTTTGATAAGTGCTCCGCAAACCCGTCTTGGGAGAACTGCAAACCAGAAGCGCCGCAAGCTGCGTTGTTAGGTGGCAGCTTTACCGAAGACATCCAAGAGTGCTTCTCTGACATTCCGGAATGCTGGAACAAGCTCGTCGGCAAGACGAAGAAGGACGCTGAAGACGCCGAAGCGAAAGCTACGGAAGCGGAGCAAAACGCCGAAAAGGCGGCGGAAGATGCCAAGAATGACGCGTCTTCCGCGGCCAAGGATGCGGCGGCAAAGGTGCAAGAGGAGGCGGACGCGTTGAAGGCGAAGGCTGAAGAATTGGGCAAAGAAGCGCAAGAGTGCGCCTCGGACCCGCAAGCGTGCTTCCAAAAGTTACAAGGAAAGTCGCAAACGGCAGTTTTGGGTGGTAGCTTTACTGACGATATCCAAGAGTGCTTCTCTGACATTCCGGAATGCTGGAACAAGCTCGTCGGCAAGACGAAGAAGGACGCTGAAGACGCCGAAGCGAAAGCTACGGAAGCGGAGCAAAACGCCGAAAAGGCGGCGGAAGATGCCAAGAATGACGCGTCTTCCGCGGCCAAGGATGCGGCGGCAAAGGTGCAAGAGGAGGCGGACGCGTTGAAGGCGAAGGCTGAAGAATTGGGCAAAGAAGCGCAAGAGTGCGCCTCGGACCCGCAAGCGTGCTTCCAAAAGTTACAAGGACGATTACATTAAAATTGACAGAAGAAGAAATATCCTTCATTAAGTTATATACTATTACGATGATGATTCTATGCGGTTAAAACAAAGAAACGCGTAGCAACATATACCTCTGTTTATATACAATTATTACTACCTATTAAATACGAATTACTACTACCAGTAAATGTTGCTTCCTCTACTATATATACACAGAGCGCTGCGATGCCTCTCGTCTATTTATTACATCTCGTCTCTCGTGGCGTTTTTCAACTTCAAACGCGTTCGCTCGAAAATAGGTCGACACACGTCGCCGTACCCGAGCTCTTTCAACATTTCCATCGATGCGATTAAACCTTCTTTCGTCTCTTTCGCTCGACAAAGAACAATCATCGCCGACAACGCTTGCCAAGAGATATTATCTTCTTCTTTTTCTTTTTCTTTTTCTTTTCTTCTTCCGTTCACCACAGAAGCTAAAGCGCGAAGCGCGTCGAGCTGGAGGAATTGTTTTCGAGATGGACCGTATCCAGCCGCGTTTCGAATGCAAAATATCACGTGGAGAAGAAGTGTCGTCTCCAACGTGTCTTCTGTTTTGTTTTTTGCTACGGATACTGACGAAACTAACGTTTCGGTTAAAACTTTCGCCACGTTTCTATCGAACGCCGTCTGTCTGTTCTTTGCGTTGGCGCACAAGGCGTCTCGCAATCCAGACGCCGCACGAATTCGGTTTTCTATCGTACCGCCGCCCGTCTTATCTTCTTTTTTCAAGTGTTTGAGAAGCGTGTCTAAGTACTCAGAGGAAACATCCATCTTTCGATTATTCGACGATATCATCTGTATCGACGACGGCTCGGAGGAGGAAGGGAGCGATATTAACTCTCGTTCCACCGGAAGAAGAATGTTGTCGTTTTCTGGGCGAGATGACGTCGATGAAAATACCTCGATTACGTCGCTAAATCCCAGGAAAAACGCCCAATCTCTCGCTGTGCGGTTCCAAGCGTCCGTGGCGCGTAGTATATTCAGCGACAATGACAGCATTTTTTTGTTATCGTCTTCCTCGTCATCATCATCGTCGTGGTCGCCATCGAACAAAATGTCCAAGACTGCTCTCACCGCCTCGCTATTCCCTGATCTCGAAGCTAAATGTAAACACGTTTGCTCATCAACGTCTTTTACGAAGAAAAGCTCTTTTTTCTTCGCCTTCTTCTTTGAGACGTCGTCGTGATGATCAAAGAAGTCAAGCGCTCGATACAAAATCTTCAAAATATTTGGACAGCCTCTCGCGGCGGCGATGTGAATCGGCGTCGTTTTCCCGCTTCGCGTTTGCGCGAGCACATTTGCTTTGAACTCGAGAACCAGAAGTTCAACAAGTGGGAGTACCTTTTTTTCGGATAGATATTTTTCGTTGACGTTTGCTCGAGACGTGAGGACGTGTAAAGCGGTAAGATTTTCATCGTCGTTTTCACTTCTCATCTCGCTCGTCGACGCGTTCGCCGCGTTTTTATTTCCGAGAATCTCGCGAAGAAGTTCTGCGTTGTTTGCAAAAGGCGCGACTAGCACGCGAATTAATGCCACATCCGTACCTCTCGCACACGCCCGATACACGGCAGCTTTTGCAGCCAACACATCCGGGTGTATCTGTTCTTCCTTGGTGGAAGATGAAGACGATGATGTCGATAATTTCGGTGATGCCGATTCCGAATTCAGACCAAAATTCGCCAACCGGAGGAACGCGCAGTAGCTCGCGAGCACTGGTCGGCGAAGAAGTTCGCACGGCGCGAGTGGTCCTTCGCCATCGACGCCCAAAAATGCGCCGCATAGACGCTTGTCGATGTTATCCTCGTCGTTGTCGATATTTTCCGGCGCCAACAGCGCCCCGGCTTCCGATTTCTTCACCCCAGGTTCGTTTGGATCGTCTTTGTCCTCGACACTATTTTCGAGCAAAGTGCTCCTCCTCTTTTTCATCGCCTCTCTTATTTTGCGACAGGCGATGAGTGCGGACATGGAGTTACCGCCCATGCGCACGAAAGAATCGTTTTTCTTAATGTTTTCAAAGTTGATGCCGCACGACAGCGAGTCCGCCCAACATTTCGCCACGAGCGTTTCCAACTCGTCTTTGTTCTTCGCGGCTTCGTCTCGTTCAGAATTGGAAGAAGAAGAAGAAGAAGAAGAAGCGAGGTTGATATAGAATCGTTCTTTATTTCGATATCGCTCGTAAAACGCGTGAAAATCGCGTTTACCCGTCGCGGATAACGGAATCGACGCGTCTTCGTCTTTCTCGAGAAATACAAATCTGCTCGGCATCATCGCTGCGTTGTTCGAGAGCAGCAGCCACGGCGCGCAGTTCAAATCGATCGCCAAGAGAACATCCATACGTCGCGTGTGTCTGTTTTCTTCTTCTTCGTCGTCGTCGTCGTCGTCTACATCGTTTTCTCCGACAAGCTTAATAAAAGCTACGATTTCTTTCGTGTTTTCGTTATTATTATTGTTGCTGTTGTTGTTGTTGTCGACATCGCTTCTACTACTACTGCTAATTTCGTCCACGAAACATAAAATCGAGGACGACTCGATCACGTTTGGCATCAGCGCGGTTTTCTCGCATCGCTCTCGCATGAGACTCTCCACGCCTTCTAATTCGATGCGATGACCGCGAATTTTTACCTGACGATCGGATTCGATACGACCGAGCAGGTAATATTCTTTCGTTTTTGAATCGAAGTATCCGAGATCGCCAGTCATGTAACATCTTCTTCGTTCGTAGATATTGTTCCTTCCTCTGAATTGAACGTCTCGAAAGGCTTTTCTTCGAGCGCTGTTCTCGACGAGATAGCCTTCCGGAGGGATACCTAGGCCGTAAATGGCAATCTCGCCAACAATGTTATCCTCGGCTACTTCGTGCGAGTCGTTTTTTTCGTTCTCGTCGTCGTCGTCGTCGTTTCTGTCGACGATGACGAGGGAAGCGAAAGACTCGTCCAGGGGCGTGCCAATATTCGTCGCGCCTTTATGTCTCATTATTTCTTCTTCCGATGATGATGAAATTTTCTTACTCGTTTGATACACCGTAGCCTCCGTGACGCCATAGACGTTGAGTAAAGTAACTTTACTCTCTCTTTTGAAGGAATCTTTGATCGCTTTCGACATCTTCTCGCCGCCGAGCGAGACCGATTTCAGGTGCTCGGGTAGCGGTAGTAAACCGTCATCGTCGTCGTCGTCGTCGTTATCCAACATGCCGCCAAACTCCCAGAACGACGGCGTGCAACACACGTGCGTCGCTCGGCTCGCAACGAGCGCGTCTCTCAACGCGTGACTCCCTCCTCGCACCAACTCGTCTCTCGGTGAAAACGTCGCTATCGCGGACTTACCGACCACGGCGCTCGCGATATCTCCCACACACGGGTCGAACACGTGCGCGCTGACCAACGCGACGATACTCGACGAATCTAACTTTTCATTCTTCACTTTTGCCTTCGCGTACGCGTCGATGTTTTCTCTCGTCGTTTTCACGCCTTTTGGTTGACCCGTGGTGCCCGAGGTGAAGCACACGTACGCGTTATCATTACTATTATTATTATTAGAAGAAGAAGAAGAAGACCACAACGAATTCAAATCCTCCATCGCTTTCCTCGCAAACGCGTCTCTCGCCCCAACTTGACATCCTTTCGAGGACGACATCATCCTCGCCTCGTCGAGCGGCGCTCGCAACGCCGGCGATTTATCCGTTAACACGAGAAAGGACTCCTCCTCCTCCTCCTCCTCTTCCCGTAAAATCTCCTCCAAATATGTTCCGTCGCTTTCGCGCGCGACGCCGAAAGCGCAACCGGCAACCTCTCGAACAAACCTTCGAAATACCTTTTCTCGTCCTTTTCTATCTCCGTCGTCGTTCTTCGCATTTGGTGGTTTTGGTGGTTCTATGCAAACAAACTCCACGCGTAAGAGCAAAAGCGCCAATATCGCAGTCACGAACGCCGCGCTCGACGCGTCGAGATCTCGAGAAACACCGCGCATCTCATTTCGTCTTCTTATTTTCCGGCCGCCACTTTTGAGCGCCAAAATGCCTCTCCAAAGACCACGAAATGTTCTGACTGGTGAATAAAACCGCGAGTTTTACTTCCAAGCGCGTGTATTTTTCTTCCAGACGCCAACAACTTCTTCTTTGACGCTCTTCTTTCTTCTTTTGGTGTTTTCGCGCGTTTTTGGTGGTGTTTGGAACGCGTAAAGCGCGACGGCGTTCTCATCGTCATCTTCATCATCAACAACTTCCGAGCAAGAAGGAGAAGAAGAAGAAGAAGAAGAAAAAAAGAGAAGCGCGTCGACGACGGCGCTTCCGCTCCTCGTTTTAGTCTTCATCGCGAGATCGTCGTCGTTTTCGTCGTCGTCGTCACCGTCGCATCGCTTCTCTTCCTCGTTCGTTTTTTTTATGCATCTCGCGTTTATCTCTCTCTCTCTTTCTCTCTCGTGAACGCGCGCGTCTCCGCGTGTGTTTTCTGCAACTGCGTGTAATTTTATTCTCTTTATCATCAGAAGAAGAAGAAGTCGAGAAGAGGAGGAGGAGGAGTTTTGCGCGCGCGCGTTGTTGTTGTTGTTGTTGTTGTTGTTGTTGTTGCGAGAGAGTTTTTTGCGAGGAGAGAGAGAGCGCGGCGACGAGTACGTCGCTTATTTTTTTTACGGAGAGAGTGTAAATGTTTATAAATAAAAACGCTCATTGTCAAATGTAAACGTGTAATAATAAGGAGGATGTAAAACTCCTTCTTCTTCTTCTTCTTCTTCGGATCTTCTTCTTCTTCGGATCTTCTTCTTCGGATCTTTTTCTTTTTCTTTTTCTTTCTCTCTCTCTCTCTCTCTCTCTCTCTCTCTTTTTCTCTCTCTCTCTCTCTTTCTCGCTCCATCTCTCTCTCGCTGGCTCTGATGGCTCTCCACTGCGCGTCGAGTTGATCTCTCGAACTCGAGCGACATCCAAAACTCGGAATGATCTGGTTGGATCTGTGCTCGCTTTACCACGAGTTTAATACTCGAAATCCAGAGTGGGCAAGTTATCGCCCATCGAGCCCCGCCACTTGCCATACGAGACTTTATCGCTAGTTCCAAGTTGCTGATACGAGTTGTCCCCCCAACATTTCACGGATTTGTCGAAAAGGAGTGCGCACGTGTGGAACCGACCAGCAGTAACTGCCGTTGCAACACGACCTGGACCTGTGCCGAGATCCACGACGGGCAACTTATCGCCCATCTCACCAGGCACATAATCAGATACAGGATCACTACCGGGAGTAGGTTTATAGATATTGCCGATCCCGAGTTGGCCCTTTTGATTGTTTCCCCAACACTTCAAGGATTTGTCGTCAAGGATTGCGCACGCGTGCTCAAGACCAGCATCAATTGCCGTTGCAAAACGACCTGTGCCGAGATCCACGGCGGGCAAGTTATCGCCCATCTGGCCAGGCCGTTTACCAACAGATTGTGTATCGCTACGTCCGAGTTGGCCATAAGTATTGCGTCCCCAACATTTCAAGGAGTTGTCGTCAAGGAGTGCGCACGTGTAATCCATACCAGCAGTAATTGCCGTTGCAAAACGACCTGTGCCGAGATCCACGGCGGGCAAGTTATCGCCCATCTGGCCAGAGCGAGCACCACGAGATTGTGTATCACCAAGCCCGAGTGCGCCGTAGAGATTTTGTCCCCAACATTTCACGGAGTTGTCGTCAAGGATTGCGCACGTGTGTAAATCACCACAAGCGATTGCAGTTGCCGAACGACCTTTGCCGAGATCCACGAAGGGCAATGCATCGCCCATCTCGTCAGTCCCGTAGGTGATACCATATGAGTCAACTTTTGCCTTACGCTTACCACGATGCTGTGTATCGCCGAGTCCGAGTTGGCCGTGGTCATTGCGTCCCCAACACTTCACGGATTTGTCGTCAAAAATGGCGCACGTGTGCTCGCTACCAGCAGAAATTGCCGTGACCTTAAGAGGTCTGTTTGTATTCCGGCCAGAAGACAATTTTTTGCCGAGATTCACTTCGGGCAATTTATAGCCCATCTCGCCCACATCATCACCACGATCATTTGTATCGCCGAGTCCGAGTTGACCGTACATATTCTCACCCCAACACTTCACGGATTTGTTGTCAAGAATGGCGCAAAAGTGGTGACGTCCTGCAGAAATTGCCGTTGCTTTACGACGAAGATCCGCGGCTCTTTTCGGTTGGGACCAAAATTTGTTGGGATAGTCGTACCCGAGTTGGCCGTGGTCATTGCGTCCCCCCCAACACTTCACAGATTGGTCGTCCAAGAGTGCGCACGTGTTGAAATCTCCAGCAGAAACCGGAGACGTCATTAACGCGGCGTACGGACTCGGCGGCAGCGGCGGCGGCGGCGGCGAAGGCGGACTCGGCGGCGGCGAAGGCGGACTCGGCGGCGGCGAAGGCGGGGGCGGACTCGGGCACCAGTCAGGCTTCGTCGCCAAAGTTTTCACCCAGAGCTTCACCATGTTGACACCTGAATCAGGTCCAGGGAACATGTTCTTACCGCCCCAATTCTGAAACGCGCCGATGGAGAAGAACCAGTTGTTGGAGTCTACGGTGCCGTCCATAAAGGTTCTATAGCCCTTGTTACCCCCTTCCAAACCTTTGAAGCTGCGAGTTGTCGTGCCGTGGCCAATCGCTTCGATCGAAAGAGCTTCGTAGCCATCAACGCCGCGTTTAGTCGCAGTCACTGGATTGGACGTCTGCGTCCAGATATTCGTTTGTTTCAAAGTCGGATACTCGAGCTTGAACTGGAAAGCGCCGTCGTCGTTGCGACCAAACGTTTCGACATCTTCCAATCGAGAGTATTTGTAATCCGTCTCCGGGCGAGAACCCGTGCGTTTGACTTCAGCGTACTTATCTTTCTTGGACCAATACTTACCAGTGCTCGAGTCGTGCTTGAACACCAAGTAGTAGCCTTCATCATCAATTTGAGCAGTGCACTCCACCGAAAGTTGCCTACCGTAACCTGGCGGCGAAGGCGGCGGCGATGGCGACGGCGGAGGCAACTCGAGATGTCCAGCGGCACTCGTTGCACCTTCAATCTTCGCCTCCGTCGCAATTTTCAACATTACTTCTTCACTCAACGACTGCAAAGTCGTTGTTACTGAATCTGATACGTCCGAGCTGATGCATTTTATAGTGACCTTAAGATCCACTGCGGCTTTCGCCACACCGTTGATGAAATCTTTGAATCCGATCTGTGCGGTAGGTTCGACGACTTCGACGTCAACATAGCTTGCGTCTACGCCAACCTCTTCCGCAACGGAAGAGGCCACACTGTCGCGTTCAGCTTCACCAAATTCGCTTGCGGTCAGATTTGGCCCGGAGAAACTTAAATCGAAAGTCAGTTGAACTTCTTCCTCCTCAGCTGTAGGGGAGGATGAGCAACTGGATGGTTCTGACAAGCCGCACGCATCGGAGCACGATCCCCACGTAAAACTCAACGTCTCTCCATCGTAAACTCGATTGTAAAAAG
>Ga0255759_10002469_pt1 | contig 16499 bp, 16 predicted proteins | sample 101ome_20_FD_179959 | JGI IMG/M metagenome (GOLD analysis project Ga0255759, IMG submission 179959) | Coastal salt marsh microbial communities from the Groves Creek Marsh, Skidaway Island, Georgia - 101404AT metaG (version 2) | ecosystem: Environmental > Aquatic > Marine > Intertidal zone >...
GGGAACCGGCGTCACACTGGGGTGCAAAGGAGTTTTTGGCGCCCGAGCGGATCGAGGGTGGCATGGCGCGACCTGAATCCGATATCTATAGCCTGGGCTGCCTGCTGTATTGGCTGCTTGATCATCCGCTGCCTGAGGTACTCACAGCGAGGGGTCTGCCGGTCGAGGTGATTCACCCGGATAACAAGCACTCGGCGGCAGCCACCAGGGCGGAGCTGTTGACTCTCGCCAGGGGGCTTACAGGCCTGCATCCGTCCAGCCGACCCACATTGGGCCGACTGCTGCAAGATTTGAAGGAGCTTCGGCTGGGGATTCCGGCGGGGGTTGCCGATAACTTGGTCGCGTTGGTGCAGGCGGGCCTGTCACATGAATCTGGCGCCACCGAATCGAGTGCCGGTAGCCATCGCGGCGTTGTGTTAGAAAACCAGATCGCGGCTTCGCTGTCGAAGCAGTGAAAGCCATGAAGTCAACAGCGGCGCGTCTGTTGCCGGGCCTAACTGCTCCAATAAATAGCCTAAAATAGCTTCGTGTTCCGTGGGTCGATTGGTCCGGACGTCGGCCAGCATCGAAGAGGTGTTATGCGCCGTGTCAGCGATCACCCTGTCAATTGTTGATGCCAACGTATTGGCCACAAGGGTCTGTTTGGCTGCTTCCAGAATCTCGATTACCTCCCGGGTTGCTTGTTCGACTTGTCCTCGCCAAGGAGATTCAGCCAGGGCGCCATTGGCAACGTCATTAAGTGCCGTGCAAGGATTGATGACGGCGTTAACCGCCAGTTTCATTAGAAGCGCGGGGTGTATGTCGTCGCGCCACCCACAGGGCCATGGACCTTCTATGAAGGGCATGAGCCAGGAGGGTATTGCAGATGAGCCTTCGGATGATCGGGTCCGCCATTCGCCGAACAGCGTGACACCGGCTCCGGCAACCCCATAACGTGGTGTCAGCTGACCGTCTGATGCGCTCGAGCTGAGCAGTTTGCATCCGGCCGTCGTGGTGGCGGCGACTAGCCGATGGGAGGGGATACGTTGATTGGCTGCTTCGTGATAACCCAAGCCATTGCTGAGGACGGCGACCCGCGTATCGCGGGTAAACCGATCGGCCACGCTGTCGATCGCCGAGAGGACATCGTAGGACTTGGTCGCAATAAAAAGATGCGTGATAGGTCGGTGCGCGTTTGCGGCCTCGGAAGCGAAAGCGTGGGTCATTCGATCATCGCCGTCCTCGATTGTGACTACGCGCTGCTTTTCAGGTTTACCAGTTCTGTCAGCGTGGCGAGACACCTCAGGCACGCGAGTCACGAGCACAGGCTCGTAGCCGACGGCGATGGCACGGTGGGCGAATAGCGTCCCGAGGGCACCCGCGCCGAGGATATGCAGACGCTCCGTCAAACTGCCTCCAGTGCGTTTAACAGCATCCGCGCTTCACGTGGGGCCACTGTTTCTCCCATGGCTGCCAACCAATTAATTTCCACCGCACGATAAACAAGGCGTGCAATCTGCCACACCCTGAGATCCGCTTTTTCGCCCAACACAGCCCTTATCAACGCGGTGCCGTCTATCGATGGGTTGCCCGCGCTCGCAGCCGCCGTATCGAAGTAGATATCTCCCGGTGCCGCATATTCCCAGTCAATCGCCATAAGATGATGACCTTGCCGCAAGAGGTTGGCTGAATTCAAGTCATGGTGACACCCGGCTTCTGGCTGATCGGCAAGAGCTGCAATTGCGTTTTGCAGCGACGGGAGCTCGGGGTCGAGAGTTGTTACTTCGCAATCACCCCCTGTGCTGGCCGCGCGACGATAGTCGTCCAGTGTGGTAGCCAATGAGAGTCTGTTGCCCTGCAAGGTCATGCCGTGGATGCGCTGCAAACAGTCGGCAAGCTCCTCAAGATTTACCGCTGGCCCAGCTGTCGCATATTCCATGACAGCAATTTCATGCTCGGGGTCAGTCCAGAACAGTTGCGGCGCCAACTGATGTTGACTGGCGATGACGTGGTTCGCTATTTCGCGCTCAAACGGCTGACCGAGCTGGGTTATTTTTGCCCTGTGAGTTGATCGTGATGGCATCCGAATAGCCACATCCCGGGGGCCTTTTTCAGTGGTGATGCCAACTCGATAAACGCGATGGGCTCCGCGATGGGGCAGTAAGGAAATCGACGACACGGTCTCCGCTCCCACGGTCCAATCGGCTAGCTGCTCCAGCGCCAGTCGGAGCAGAGAGTCTTGTTTCAGAAGCGGTTGCGAAAGACTCATACAGGGCGTTCATCCGCCAGTTGGCGCCGCCAGGTCAACCAGCCAGCGGCGGCCAAAATTACGTACCCGCAAAACAGCAGGGCGGTGAGGTGCAGGTCGCGGCTTAGATAAAGGCCGATCGAGATCGTGTCGATGACGATCCACCACAGCCAGTTCTCGAGGACTTTTCGGGCGACCATGTAGGTCGTGACCAAGGCAGCGAGCGTGGTAAAGCTGTCGATAACGGGCCACGCCGCATCCGTCAGTCGACCCAGAAGGCCGCCGATGACAACGCTGCCAATAGCCACGCCCGCAGCAAGCGCAAGGTGCGTTCGGGTTGTCCAGCGAGTGATGGGTAGGTCGTCCCCTGCTGCGGGTCGACCCCAGGTGAGCCAGCCATAGATCGCCATGATCAGGTAGAAGCTCTGCAGCGAGGCCTCCATGTAAAGCTTGGCATCAATAAAAATGATGCCATACAGAATCGCGCTGCTACCGCCCGCTACCCAACACCAGCGATCTTGACGAATCGCGAGAATAAGGTACGCGAGTGCGAGTACGACAGCAGCGAGTTCCAGCGCACTCATGCCGAGCTGGCGGGGCCTACTTCGAGTCGATGCTCGGGAATGAATTTAGCGACCAACACCTGTCGGCCGAAGCGCTGATAGCTCGATTCCAGCGCGCGCTGCACCGCAGTGAACACCGCATCACTGGGCCCGCTGAGTTGGGTACTCATACTATTGGTGACAGCGGATACGTCGTTACCTTCAATAAGCTCCTCGATAAAGGCAAGAACCGTACTTTCCACCTCGGCATTGAGGGGGTAGAGACTGAGTTCGGCGGACATTTGCATAATGCTTTCTCCCTGCGGGGGGTCAAGAGTCGTAAGTCAGTGTAAGCCCAAACACCCGTGGTTCCCCGAATTGATAGTAGGGCTCAACGACGTACTCTTTGCGAGGATCATTGCCGAAGCTACCAAACCCGCGGACCGTGTAGTCGTCATTGAGCAGATTTCGGCCCCACAGGGACAGGCGCCAGCTGCCCTGACGCCAGTCAATATGGCCATTCACTAACTCGCGTTTAACGGCGCGGGTGTCATGACGATCCGAAAAAAAGAAGTCGTCCATGTAGGTGAATTCAAGGCCCGCCGTCAGCCCAGAGGTCGGCAGCCACGCGAGTGTCAGACTGCCCATGGTGTTTGGCGCCTGGGGCTGTGCGCGCCCGGACAGGTCCTCTCCGGTGGCTGTGATATAGCGCTTATAGTCCGTCTGCAGAAGCCCTAGGGTAGCGCCTAGCTTCAGAGTCGGCGCCGGCAGCCACTCAGCTTGCCACTCCACCCCTCTGTTATGGCCCGTGGCGGCGTTATCGGTGTATTCGATAAAAGCCGTACTGCCGTCTGTTCGCGGAACCGTGAGCGACTGCTTGACCTGTTGCTCGTCGCGCGACATGGCAAACAGCGTCAGCTGACTATTCAGTCGGTTGTCTGCACTCCGCCAGTGCCAGCCCAGTTCAACACTCGTCAATGCCTCTGCGTTAAAGCGGTAAAACCGACCCCAGGCGGGAATATCATCCAATGCGTTGGCCTCGACCGAGGCCAGCAGGTTGGCATTCACACCACCGCCGCGGACACCGCGGCTTACTCCCACGTGGAGAAGGTGTTCGTCGGCGGGTCGCCACTCGATGCCGGCGCGACCACTCCAGAGGGTGTCGCTGAAATAGTCACTGACACTGGCACTATCGGCGTAGTCGCTACGTCGCTCTTCAAGCCGCCCGCCCATATAACCGGATAGACGATCGGCCAGAGCAATATCAATTTGACCAAACACCGCGACGGTGTCGATATCGAGCTCACTGCTAAAGGGGCTGGTCAAATAGGTGTATTGCCGCGCGAGTGATTCTGCTTCACGCCGCCAGTACACGCCGGTTACCCAAGACCCAATGGCGTTGTCCCCCTCGAGTCGAGCTTCAATGCTCTGCATATCCCGATCCCGCTGGTATTCATCGAAGCTGCTGTACTCCCAGCCGGGTGCGATGCCGAGATAAGCCCAATCTTCATCGTAGCTGTACACGGTATCGGTACTGGCGACGCTCACCTGCACGGTGGCAGTGATATCCGCTTCCCGCTGCCACAACAGGCGGCCGGCATGGGTCGTCAGCGCATCCCGCCCCGGCTGATCCGACAGCGTGTCGCGGCTATTGTCGAGGGAAAAGCCGTCATAGCCGTTGTCGACATCGATGTAATGATAGGTTGCGTCGACGCGATGCCGCCCTTGGGTCCAGGCGCCACTCATGCGCGCGTTAAGTTCTTCACGCTGATTGGTGTCATCGCGGTTAAGCCAGACGTTGTCGATGAATCCGTCGCTTGCATAATGCTTGACGGCGAGGCGCAGGGAGGTAGAGGCCGAGACGCTCGTACCCGCCGCCACGCCCATATGGTAACCGCCATAGTTCTCGATCCCTGCCGATAGCGACAGCCCCTGCCTGTCATCTGCCGCGGTCGTACTAAAATTTATTAATCCCGCGAGTGCATTTGCGCCCATCAGCGTACCTTGGGGGCCGCGCAGTATTTCAACCTGACTCACGTCCCAAAGAGTCGCCGCTCCGGCAAGCCCTGTCAGATCAATGCCATCCATCAACAAAGCCACAGAGGCATTGACCGGTTCGATAAATTGACTGCGCTCGCCAATGCCTCGAATTTGAACAAAACGACTGCGCGAAGCACCGCTGCTGGCATTCACGTTGGGTGCCGCCGACAGCAAGTCTTCAAGATGCTGGCCTCCGCGAGCCCGGATCGTCTCGCGTCCAAACAGGGTGACAGACTGTTGATCGGCATGGGATGCCCGCAGCACGGCCGTGACAAGGGTTTCCTCAAGTTGAAGCTTATCCCCGGCTTGCGCCAGTTCAGCCGCGGTGTTGGGTAGTGCAAGGAGGCCACTGGAAATGAGCACTATCAGCGCAACGGACATTTTGATAAGTGGACTTTGGGTAGCAAAGCGGAGTTCGTGCATGTGTTCTCCCAGACGGAGAACAGGTCGCAGCGTTGCCCCTGGGATGGGGCGCGCCTGTTCCTCCGCCGGCATTATCCGGTTCAGGTTCAACGGGTTCACAAAGAATTCATGTGTCTCAGGCAGATGCCGCCCCGCAGGATGGTGTAAAGTATACACCACCGTTTTGGGCAGGGCGCTACTTCGCCGCCTTGCCAGGCTTGGGAACGACTGACTTTCGCGATGCAAGCAGTATTAGAGAAATTAAATTATCGGGAATTATCCGATCAACTCAGAGGGCAGGTGACTCGACTGAGCGCCCCGGTTGCATTGAAACGGTTGCAATGGGGCTTACTCGCGTGCCTCTTGGTGTGGATAGCCGTTAGCATTGCGTCATTAATTTGGTCGCTCTGGTCGGGCCCTTCACTGCCTGTGGTGACGGCGCCCATTGTCAATCCTCCCAGTCAAACCAGTCAGAGAGAGGAGGTCATCACGATTGACGTGGAATCGATGCTAGGGCTGGGCCTCTTTGGGAACCCCGTGAATACCACAGAACAGGCACAAGTCGCAGTTCAGGTTCCTTCAGAGCGTGATGGCATTGAGGCTGGGGCAAAGGAAACGAGGCTAGATTTGACCCTCGTGGGGACGCTCGTGACCTCGACCGATGGGTTGGGGACAGCGGTAATTGAAGCGAGAAAAACCCAGAGTACCTACGCGGTTGGGGATAGCCTGCCCGTTACTGGTGATGTCACTCTGGCGAAAGTGCTCACCAAACAAGTTGTGCTGAACAATGGCGGACGATACGAATTGCTGACGCTGTTTGAGGATAATCCGTTGGCGAAGGCAGTTCGTGTCAGCACGGGCCAGAGCGAACCGCTGAATACGCCGACTAAAATACCGGATTCGCCTAACACCGCGTCAGGGGTAGTTATAGACTCTCCCGAGGCAACGGCGATCGCGGCGAGATATCGGGACCGCCTTTACAACGAACCAGAATCCTTGGCGAGGACCCTTAAAGTGAGCGCGGTGAACGATGAGAACGGTATTTATGGGTACAGGGTTGCGCCCGGTAGCGATGCGACTGTCTTCAAGGCGCTTGGATTTGAGTCCGGTGATATTGTGACGGCGGTTAACGGTTTGGATCTCAGCGATCCAGCCAACACGGTTTCGCTCTATCAATCTATGCGCGACGCCACCGAGGCGACTTTCGAGCTAAAACGAGGGGATACGATGCTTACTCTCTCAGTCAGTCTCGGACAGTTGCGATAGGAGTATGCCTTGTTTGATTTGAAACACCATGTCAGAGGCCGTATGAGACGTCGAGTCATCATGCTCGGCGTTTTGGTGCTCGTGCTTGTGGTTGCAATGTCGGGTAGCGGCGTCCCATCAGCAAGTGCGCAGGAATACACCGTTAACTTGAAGGACACCGAGATACAGGAGTTCATTCAGTTTGTCGCTGACGTTACCGGCACCACGATCGTTGTAGATCCGAGTGTAAAAGGAAAGGTCAAAGTCATTTCGTCCAAGCCGGTTTCGCGCAGCGAGCTGTACGACCTGTTTTTATCGATTTTGGATGTGCACGGTTATACGGCGGTGCGCTCCGGCAATGTTATCCGCATTATTCAAAATAAAGACGCCCGCTCTTCGCCGGTGGAGGTGCTGGAAGATGGAGATGAGCTCAATAACGATGAGTACGTGACCCAAGTTATCCGCCTCGAAAATGTCTCCGCGGCCAAGTTGATTCCAGTCTTGCGTCCGTTGGTGCCCCAGCAAGCTCACATGGCAGCATACGCGCCGAGCAACGCCATTATCATTTCCGATATCCGGTCCAACATTAATAGGATCCTTGAGATCATCGACCGTATGGACCAGTCGGCTGTTCGTACCACGGAGGTCATCAAGCTGCGTTACGCGGTCGCCGAGGACGTGGTTCAAATGCTTCAGACCTTGGAGAAGAAGAACAAGGGAGAGGGAGCTGAGGCTGATGAAGAGGTAACGCTGGTTGCAGACAAGAGGACCAATAGCGTTGTCGTGACAGCGGATGAGCTCAACGGTCAGCGTATCAAAGACCTTGTTAGCTACCTCGACACGCCGCTGGAGCAGAGTGGTAACGTCAAAGTCATTTACCTAGAGTACGCGAATGCCAAGGAAGTGGCTGAAGTCCTGACCCGGGTGATGCAGAACATTACCCGCTTGGATGAGACTGGTGATCGAAAGCGGAGCTCAAATAGCAACTCTACGATCGAAGCCGACGAAGGAACAAATGCGCTCATCATTACAGCGGATGCCGATGAAATGGCGGCGCTTGAGGCGGTGATCGCGCGGCTTGATATCAGGCGCGCACAGGTGCTGGTCGAAGCCATTATCGTGGAGATGGAACTGAGCGAAGGACAAGAGCTTGGGCTTCAATGGCTGTTTGCAGATGATAGCGGTGCTTTCGGTAGCAATATCAGTACCAGTTCCGCCCAGCAGAGTCGCAACGCGGCGATCGCCGGTTCGATCTTGGGCGAGGACGGGGTGAACGAAGATATCAATGTGGGAACCCTTGCCGGCGCATTGAGCCAGGTCCCAGGAACTACCTTCGGGTGGGGCGTCGTCGACAGCAAGATGTCTATGGCGGTGATACTCAGTGCGCTCGAGACCCAGGGCAATGCAAACATTCTGTCGACGCCCAGTCTGCTCACCTTGGACAACGAGGAGGCCTATATCACGGTGGGCCAAAACGTGCCTTTTGTGACGGGCTCCTACTCCAACACAGGTGGCGCCAATACCGTTCAAAACCCGTTCCAAACCATCGAGCGGGAAAATGTGGGGATCACCTTAAAAGTCACCCCGCAAGTGAATGAAGGTGACTCGGTTGTGCTGGACATCGTTCAAGAGGTTTCCAGCATTAGTCAGCAACTTCTCGCAGCTGCGGATGTCATTACCAATGAGCGAAAAATTGAAACCAAGATATTGGCATCCGATGGGGATGTGGTGGTCTTGGGGGGACTGGTAAAAGATGATATTCAGAACAGCCAACAGGGCGTGCCTATTCTTCAGGATATCCCGTTGCTCGGCCGGCTGTTCCGCAACGATATAGTGTCGGTGACCAAGTCAAATCTCCTGGTCTTTATCCGTCCCACTATCGTGAGAGATCGAGCAGAGCTCAGGGGCGCTACGGGCGAGAAGTACCGTTACATACAAGAGCAGCAAATGGAGCGGCGAGCTCGCGGCCTCATGTTTTTGGATGATGGCAACCTGCCATTGCTACCGGATTGGGAAACGCAAATCCAGCAGTTGCCCGAAGTGCCCGACGAGGGTTCGCCGTCCTCTTCAGACACAGAGGCAGAATAATCGCCTATGGAACCCCTTGCTGAGGCCATGGAGAGCGACCTTGCGCCTGCGAGCTTAAGCGGTGCGCTTCCCTTCGCTTACGCTAAAAGCCATGACGTGCTGCTGGACTGGCGTAACGACCAACCTATTCTCGTCTACACCGGTGAGTTGCAGGCCGATGTGTTACTCGAGGTTAGGCGGCATCTGGGCCAGCGCTTTGCGGTTGAATTGGTCTCTCCGGAGTTTTTTCAGCGCCGATTGAGCGAGGCTTATCAGCGTACCAACAACGAGGCGGCGCAGATGGCAGAGGACATCGGTGCTGACGTTGACTTGAGCCGATTGGTTGACCAACTGCCGGACCTGGGCGACCTCATGGATGCCGAGGACGATGCGCCCATAATCCGACTTATCAACGCCATCTTGTCTCAGGCTGTCAAAGAAAAAGCGTCCGATATTCATATTGAAACCTTTGAAGACCACTTGAGCGTTCGCTATCGCGTCGATGGTGTGTTGACGGAGGTTCTGTCCCCCAAAAGGATGTTGGCTCCGCTGCTGGTATCGCGGCTGAAGGTGATGGCAAAACTGGATATCGCAGAAAAGCGTGTGCCGCAGGATGGCCGAATTTCTGTGCGCATTGCGGGTCACGCTATTGATATTCGTATGTCGACGATTCCGTCGGCTCACGGTGAGCGTGTTGTCCTGCGGCTTCTCGACAAGCAGGCGGGGCAGTTGGAGCTCGCGCAGCTCAATATGAACGAACAAGTAAGCGCTGCGTATAAACGCGGATTGAGTAGCCCCCACGGCATCATTTTGGTGACCGGTCCGACGGGGTCAGGGAAGACAACGACGCTTTACGCGGGTCTGTCGAGTATCAATCAAAGCTCTCGAAATATTCTTACCATCGAAGATCCCATCGAGTACATGTTGCCGGGTGTCGGCCAGACCCAGGTAAATACCAAGGTGGATATGACGTTTGCCCGAGGTCTTCGCGCTATTTTGCGCCAGGACCCCGATGTGGTTATGGTGGGCGAGATTCGCGATCTTGAAACGGCTGAAATTGCCGTACAGGCGTCTCTCACGGGGCACCTGGTGCTGTCGACATTGCATACCAATACGGCCATTGGCGCCGTGACGCGATTGCAGGACATGGGGGTTGAACCATTTCTCTTGTCATCCTCGTTACTGGGTGTGATGGCGCAGCGTTTGGTCAGGCTGCTATGTCTCAGCTGTAGGGAGGCCTATCGGGCGAGCGACAAAGAGCAAGAACTGCTGGGTGTGAACCACGATGGTGAGCTTACACTCTGGCGCGCCAGAGGCTGTGAGGCCTGTAATCAGACGGGCTATCGAGGTCGCACCGGGATTTATGAGCTCATTGAAATAGACGATACGCTTCGCACCCTAATCCATGAAGGCTGTGGTGAGCAGAAGATGCTTGCTGAGGCACGTCAGCGTTACCCGGGTATCCAAAAGGACGGCAAACGTCGGGTGCTGGCCGGTGAAACCAGCCTCGAGGAAGTGCTTCGAGTCACCTCAGTCACCTAACATGACGGCCTTCAAGTACAAGGCACTCAATGCCCGAGGTAGACTGGTTAAAGGGGTTCTTGAGGGCGACTCAGAGCGGCAGATACGCAGTCAGCTCAGAGCCAAGCAGCTGCGTCCGGTCGAAGTGGGTGAGGCTGGGCGCGCCGCGGCCAATGACGCGCGTTTTCTGGCAGGCTTTCTGCGCCGTGGTTTGAGTGCCTCTGAGCTTGCGTTAGTGACCCGTCAATTGGCGACTCTGGTCGCTTCGGCACTGCCGCTGGATGAGTGCCTGCAGGCGGTCGCCGAACAGACGCGTAACGCAAAAACCAAAGCCATTTTGCTGCAGGTCCGCTCGAAAGTGGCTGAGGGACATACGCTCGCCCATGGGATGGGTCAGTTCCCCGCGGCCTTTGGTGATATGTACCGCGCTATGGTGACCGCCGGCGAACAGGCGGGTCAGCTTGCTCCGGTGCTGGAGCGATTGGCTGACTACACGGAGAGTCGTCAGCACACCGCTCAGAAGTTACAGATAGCATTGATTTACCCCTTCGTGCTGATTGCGGTTGCCGTCTCTGTTGTTTCTGCGCTGATGGTCTTTGTGGTACCGGAGCTGGTGGGTATTTTTGCACACACCAAAAAGAGTTTGCCGCCCCTCACCGTAGGGCTGATTGCGACCAGTGACTTTCTCAGGGACTACGGTCTGTGGTTACTTATCGGCCTGCTGCTGACGGCGATTGTTTTTAAATGGCTGTTAAAAAAACCTGACAATCAGCATATTTGGCATCGTTTGTTATTGGCTATGCCCGGTTTGAATCGCGTTTTGATTAGTATGGATTCGGCCCGCTTTGCCTCCACACTGAGTATTTTGATGGCCAGCGGAGTTCCTCTCTTAGAGGCACTTCGAATTGCCAGCGCCGTCATGAGTAATGTGGTGCTTCGTCGAGCATCTGAAGGTGTAGCAGTGCGAGTTCAGGAGGGGTCGAGCCTGAACAAAGCGCTGGCGGAGGAGCAAATCTTTCCGCCCATGATGATCCATATGGTCGCTTCGGGAGAGACGTCAGGTGAGCTTGAGATGATGCTGTCGCGATCTGCAGTCAATCAGGAGAGGGAGCTCGAGATGACGCTGGGAACCGTCATGGGACTCTTCGAGCCCCTGATGGTGGTGATTATGGGTGGCTTGGTTCTCTTGATCGTTATGGCCATACTGCTTCCAATTTTTGATCTCAATACCATGGTGAGGTAAGGCAATGCGCAGAAGCGACGGATTTTCTCTGATCGAAATTTTGGTTGTCCTGGTAATTATGGGACTCCTTATCAGTGTCGTGGCGCCGACCGTGCTTAACAGCGCCGACGACGCCCGAGTACAGAAAGTGCAGGCAGATTTCAAAGCTATCGAGACGGCGCTAAAAATATACCGGCTTGATAACTACGTGTATCCGTCCACAGAGCAAGGGCTGGTCGCACTGGTTGAGCCTTCAACGCTCGAGCCCGAGCCACGCAACTTCAAGCAGGGCGGGTATCTCGAAGAGGTGCCTTTGGATCCATGGGGTAGGGAGTATCTCTATATGTCACCCGGCGAAAATAATGAGGTTGATCTATTTTCCTATGGTGCTGACGGGCTTCCCGGCGGTGAGGGGCAAAATCAGGATCTGGGCAACTGGCGTCGCGGCGATGACTGACTACCAGCGGTTCTGAAAAGGTCGCTGCTATGAATGCCGGTTATAAGCGCGCAGGCTTTTCGCTTATTGAAATGCTTGCTGTGGTACTGGTTATCGTCCTTCTGACCTCGGTGGTCAGCTTGAATGTTGGTAGCGGTGGCGAGGATCTCAAGCGTGAACAAATTGCTCAACGGCTGGCGGCCATGATGGGGGAAGCACAAGTAGAAGCCGAGTTTTCTGGCGCCGATCATGGTTTATATTTTGAGCTGACGGGGTCTTTGCAGGAGCGTCGTTTCAGAGGCAGCTGGTTACGACGCTACGATCAGGGTTGGGCCGAGACAAAGGGTAATCAGGCACTTATGGAATCGGTAACGTTCCCTGAGGCCACGGAAATTTTCCTCACGCTATCAAGCGACCCTGATGTCGAAATTACCTCGCGACCTCTGGACCTTCGCCCGGAGCCCCACATTATTTTTTATGCGGGCGGTGAGGTGACCGAGGGAACTATCGAGTGGACTGACGCCAAGTCGGGTGAGCTTCTTTATCTCATGGAGTGGGATCTGTTTGGGCGCGTCGTCCTACTGGCAGGCGGTGAGGAGGCCTCGCGCCTTGAGTTCCCCTAGGCCTTGTTTCCAGCGGCCTGCCTTGGAGGGCTTCACCCTCGTCGAAGTCATGGTTGCTCTCGCGGTGGTGGCTGTTGCCTTGCCTTCACTGCTGTTTCTGCTTTCACAGCAACTCGATGGTGCCAGCTATCTTCGTGAAAAGAGCATGGCTTCCTGGGTGGCAGCTGACAGATTGGCTGAGCTTCGCCTGGTGGTCGCTCGCCAGAAGTCCCTGCCCGAGGGCGTTCTCACCGGTGAGACAGACATGCAGGAGCGGACCTGGTATTGGTGGATCGAGCAGGAGGCTACCGAAGTGCCGGGTTTTGTTCGCCTGGAGATCAGCGTTTCCGTGAGCGACGATCCTGAGGCCGCGCCCCTGCACCAATTGGTAGCCTTTGTTGCGCCGGAGAAGTGGTCCGATGCGCAGTAGCAGCGGGTTTACGTTGGTCGAGGTGCTGGTGGCCATGGCGATCATGGCATTTGTGGCGGTTGCCGGATACACCAGTCTGACCGCCGTGATTTTTGGCGTTGAAAGCCTCAGAGAGGAGAGTCGCCGGTTAAACGACATCAATCGCACCTTTCAGGTCCTCGGTAAGGATCTTCATCAGCTCGTCAACAGATCGGTCTATGACGAATTCGGCAGCCGACGTTCCGCCTTCGAGGGGGGAGAGCTCGCGCCTCAAACGCTGTCGTTTACTCGCGCAGGGTGGCATAACACGGTGGGTTTGCCACGCTCCACGTTGCAGCGCGTTGCTTATTACCTAGATGAGGATCAGCTTGTCAGAGCAGCCTGGCCAGTCCTAGACAGGACGGGCGCGGTAGAGCCGAACGAGCTCGTTTTGCTGTCAGGGGTTGAATCGATCGACGTGAGGTTTTTGGCGGGGCTGGATCAACTCGAGGTCGATCGTAATAGCCAGATTGACCGCCGGTACTGGCAGGAGAACTGGATCCCCGATCTGTCTCGACCTGATGCCTTGGTAGAGCCGCCGCTGGCGGTAGAGATTCGCCTGCAGATGTTTGACTGGGGCGAACTGGAGCGACTTTATGTCTTGCCACCGCTCTAGTCGGCCCGCTCAATATCAGTCAGGGGCGGCGCTCGTGGTGGCCTTGCTTATCTTTGCCCTGGCCGCGGCCTTGATGGTGGGTATCCAGCGAGACTTTACCTTGACCATGCAGCGTGGGACCAATCATTTTACCGAGCAACAGGGTTGGGCCTATCTGCGCGGCGCCGAGGCGCTCGCGACGGTAGCCCTGCGCGCTGATCGGGCGTTAGATAAGCAACTGCCCGCACCCCGGGATGATTTGACTGAAATGTGGGCGGCGGAAGCGACGCCTTACCCCCTAGAAGGAGATGGGTGGTTATCGGGGCAATTGGTAGATTTGCAGGGCCGCTTCAATCTCAATTTACTGGTATCGGATCTGCCCGATTACGACGATGACGGCGATACTGGTGCAACCATCGACCCGGATACAGAAGGCGCGGATGTGGATTTGGGTGATGCGCAGGGTGAGGATGCGATACGCTCTGCTCAGACCAGTCAGAGCAACCGTGACCGAGACCGCCTTTCACCTGCCAAGCAAATTTTTATTCGGCTATTGCAGACGCTGGATGGTGTAGAGGTCAGTCAGGCGAAAGCATTGGAGATAGCCGATGCCGTGGCAGATTTTATGGATGCGGATAACCAGAAGCGATTGAACGGTGCCGAAGATGACGCCTATCGGAGCGCGACCCCGCCGTATCGAGCGGCTAACCAACCGATGGCCAGCATCAGTGAGCTCAGAGCTGTTACCGGTATAACCAGAGAGATTTACACTGCACTCGCTCCGTTCGTGACCGTGTGGCCCTCGGAAGGCGCTAAACTGAACGTATTGACCGCGTCCGCCACGGTGCTGAGGAGCCTTAACGGCGATGGTCAACTTGAACCCTTGAGCCAAGAGGCAGGGCAACAGCTCGTTGAGGCGAGAGAGCAGGGACAGATTGTGGATGTAGAATCCTTTTTGGCGACGGCTGCGTTTTCCGTTGATACTGAGGGACTTAATGGGCTTCTATCCGAGAGCACAGATTGGTTTTTGCTGTCGGCCACGGTCGAGATTGCCGAGCGAGAACTGCAGTTGTACAGTGTTCTTCAGCGAGACGGCGACAGTATCGTCGGTCGATACCGCACCAGAGGGGAGTTGTGAGGTGGCCATCTATGGCGTTTGACCCAAACAACCAGCCGCAGATCAACGTGTTAATCGGGATTTAACTGTTGCAATGACTCAGCAGCAACACCTAACCGTTATTCGATTTATCGATGGCCAGTTGTGGCAGTGTTCAGCGGGAGATGCTGAGCCTCGCCGTATCGAGCGCCTGGAGGATTCGCATCGCCACGCCATTTTTGCGGCGCCGGCAGAGGCAACGCGATTAGTAAATTTATCAGTGGCCCCCGATGAGCGGCGTCACTTAGCAAAATCCTTGCCTTTTACTCTGGAGGAGCATGTCATCGATCCCGTTGAGGACATGCATTTTGCGTACCGACTATTGTCGGATGATCACTATTCGATAGGGATCGTTGCCTCCGAGGTCATGGCCCAGTGGCTGGCGATATTGGGCCCGTCATTTGAGGGTCCGGTCATGCCAGAAGCACTGTTACTGCCGTGGCAGCCCGGTGAAGCCTGTCTCGTGATGGAAGAGGATACGGTGCTCATTCGGTATGGCAATACCTTGGGTGCCCGTATTGACAGGGAGCTGCTCGCACTTTTTCTGTCGTCTTTTGTAACAGAGTTTCACTCGCTGGTGGTCTATGGCGAGAGTCAGGAAGCGGACCTCGCCAGTCTGGGCGATGACTGGTTGGCCCGTGCCCAGTGGCGACGGGGCGGTTTTGCCAGTGCGCTGATGCTGGCGCCGCCGGTAGAGGGGTTGCTTGATCTCCGGCAGGGTCAGTTCGCAGCCGCTTTGCCGTTGGGACGCTGGTGGCAACACTGGCGAACGGTGGCCATCGCCGCAAGTATTGCTGTCATTCTGCAGTTGGGGGCGGATATCACCGAGTACCAGCGATTGAGTGCTGAAAATCAGCAAATTCGCGAGGCAATTCAGGCGAGCTATCGTCAGGCGAATCCGCGTGGAGCGGTCGTTGATCCTGAACGGCAACTCGATCAGCAGTTGTCTGAGTTTGCTGCGCGCGGGCAGGGGGTGATGTTTACACCGATTCTCGCGAAGGTCACAGAATCGGTAGCCGCCATGAGTCAAGCGAGCATTTCGACGTTGAATTTTAGCGGCAATACCGCAGAACTCAGGATGGATATTCTGGCGAAGGACTACCAGGCTGTGGATTCTCTGAGGGCTACCTTGACTGAACGCGGTATGAAAGCAACATTGGAAACCTCCTCATCCCAAGGAAGTAAGGTACGAGCTCGCCTTCGGGTGGCTGCCTTATGATCAAAGCAGCCTTCTTATCATTGACTCGCCGTGAGCAGATCTACGTGCTCATCATGGTGGCTGTCGTAGGGCTCTGGCTTCTCTATCAGCTCGGTTTGGCCCCCGCGTCTTCGGCGCGCCAGCAACTGGTAGAAAACAATCGGGCGGCGATTGCTTTGCTGGCTCGAGTCGATGCCAAAGCGACCGAACTCATTTCTTTACGGGAACTAAGCAAAAATCAGAATAGCGGTTCTTTGGTATCGGCGGTCAGTCGCTCGAGTGAGCTTGCGGGTCTTCCCGTCAGACGGTTACAGCCAAACTCCCGGGGTGAAGTGCAGGTGCGTTATGAAGGCGTCAACTATGATGACCTGGCGCGCTGGTTGCATCAGATCGAGCTCGTCGAGGGTCTGTTGGTTGTTGAGGCCTCAATCACCCAGGCCGGGCGAAGTGGTGGCGTAAATGCCTCGGTTCGGGTGGCGAGGCCGACTTGAGCGAGCTGCCCAATCCCCTGCGCTGGCTCGGTTTAATTGTTCTCCTCTGTAGCCTGCTGTGGCAGACGCCAGCCCGAACTGTAGGACTTCTTTTGCCCGCAAGCGTCGAGCTTGAGGGGTTCACTGGATCGCTGTGGCAAGGGCAGGCGGCGCGGTCGCGACTCCTGTTCGGGGATAAAGCGTTTCAGTTGGGTAGCCTGTCATGGTCTTTATCGCCTAGGTCTTTGCTGTCGCTGGCTCCGTCTTTCGATCTGAACACTCGCTGGGGGGCGCAGCGCCTTGATTTGGCTGTTCGATTCACGCTGTC
>Ga0255759_10002472_pt1 | contig 16497 bp, 15 predicted proteins | sample 101ome_20_FD_179959 | JGI IMG/M metagenome (GOLD analysis project Ga0255759, IMG submission 179959) | Coastal salt marsh microbial communities from the Groves Creek Marsh, Skidaway Island, Georgia - 101404AT metaG (version 2) | ecosystem: Environmental > Aquatic > Marine > Intertidal zone >...
AAGTTTGCTTACCTCACCAATAGAGTAAAATATTTTATTGGATTTTTGTGGATTCAATCATGCACCATAGTTTTAAATTTACTGCTTGCGGAAAATTTTACAATGGTTCTGGCTGATACAGGAATAACTTCACCAGTCATTGGGTTTCTGCCAGGTCGAGTGTTCTTTTTTTTTAATTTGAAAGTTCCAAAACCTGATATTTTAACATCTTCTCCATTTTCCAATGACTTAGATAAAATTTCAAAAAAATTTTCTACTAAATTTTGCGATTCAGATTTACTTAAACCTAAGCGATTTGAAATTTTTTCAACGAGATTAGCTTTAGTTATAGTCATAAAAAATCACCTAATGCTAATATTAAAGTAAGAAGTGACTTTATTCAATATTAATTTAATGCTTGTGTCAACAGACTCTTCTGTCATCAAATCTTTATCAGAATAAAATGAGACTCTAAATGTAAGAGATTTATCACTATTAGCTAATGTGTCCGATTCATAAAAGTCAATATGAGATATTTTATACAAATTCTTTATTTTAAGTGAATACATGTAATTTAAGATTTCTTGGACCTTTAATTTTTTACCTGTTATGAAATTGATATCTCTTTTAATTATAGGTTGCTTCGAAAACTCTTTAAAATCGGAAGAATCGTTTATTAAAGTATCATTGTAAAAGACTTCAAATACATAAGTATTTTTTAATCCGTATTTAATTTCAAAATTATTCGAAAGTTTTCCAATGTGGCCTATTTGTTTATTTTTCAAATAAATTACAGCAGAAATATCTTTATTATAAAAATTATACTTTTCGTTTTTTCTGTATTCAAATTTATATTTTGGAAATACAAACTCTAAATCACCCTTGAGATCATAAAAATCATAATTTACTTTTTTTGGTGTCCAAGTTTCGGAGGTGTTAAAACCAGAAATAAGGGCGGCATATGAACACCTTTCGGTAGAAAATTTAGATTTACTTTTACTAAAGACATTACCAATTTCAAAAAGTCTAATGTTTTCAACCTGTCTATTAAAATTGAAAATGGCAGTGTTTAAAAGCCCTGGTAAAATGGATCCTCTCAAAAAAGAGTGGCTATCTGATATTGGGTTTTTTATTCTTATGGGTGTGAAATCAAGGGTATCAAAATTTTCAAGATCACGATCACTGTTAAAACTTAAGTTAAGTGTTTCATTGAAGTTTCTATTAACAAATGAATCTCTAACTTTATCTTGAAAATAAAAAGGATTTTCATGAGGTTTGGAAAAAATAATTTTTGAATTAATGCTTTCTGATTTTAAATGATTGTATCCATTTATTCTGCTGATTTCTTCAATAAGGTCCTCTTCAATTTCAATATCAGTTCGATATGAAGGGGCCTGAATTATTATGAAATTTGAAGACTGTTCCACAATTTTGAAATTCAATATTGTGAAAATTGATTTAATCTTAGGAATATTAATAAAATCATCTCCTAAAATTTCATAAACCCTTTTAAAATATAACTTAATTTTTTTTCTATAATTCTTGGTAGGCTGTTTTTTTAAGGAAATGATTTTTGAGGTTTCAATTTGACAAAATTGACTTATAATTTCAATACATTTTTTTAACGCAGTTTGAGATATATTTAAATCGACTCCTCTTTCAAATCTATGTAATGCATCTGAGTTAAAGCCCAATTTTCTCCATTTCCCTTTTAATACTGAAGGGGAGAAATTGGCAGATTCAAGCAGTACCATATTTGTATTTTGATCAATCATTGAGTTTTTACCACCCATTATTCCTGCCAAAGCTATAGGTTGTTTATCGTCAGCAATGACCAAATATTCACCATCTAAATTTAATAACTTATCATTGAGTAATTTAATTTTCTCTGTTTTTTTTGCTCTTCTGATATTCAAATTTCCATCAATTTTTGTTAAATCAAATGCATGTAAAGGTTGACCCATTTCCAACATTACAAAATTTGTAACGTCAACAATAAAATTTATCGAATTAATACCAGATTCAAATAATCTATTTTTAATATACAAGGGAGTTCTTATCTTACTGTTGAATTTTTTTATAACTATGTAGTTATAGGAATGACAATCATTGAAATTTTCAATATTAATTTTTTTATTTAATTTAAAACTTGGTGCAATTTCAGACACCTTATAGCTGTTTGTTTTGATACTAGTAAGCGCACATAATTCTCTATACAAGCCAAAAGATGATAAGCAATCTCCTCTATTGGCAGTAATTTTAAAAGAAAATATATTATTGCTTAAAGCCAATTTGTTCCAAATATCGTCCCCCAAAGAAAATTCAAATGGTGAAAGTCTCAAAACTTTTTTACTATCAGTACCCAAACCTAATTCAAATTCAGAGCAAAGCATACCTTGAGAAATAAAGTTCTTTATTTTTTTCTCATGAATAGTTGTTTGACCAATTACCGAACCTTTTATCGCAACTGGAACGAAATCACCAGTTTTTAGAGAAAGATCAGAGCATATAACTTTTATTTTTTTTTTTTGTAAGGAGACGATAACTTCGATTAGTGATGGAGTAATAAACTTTAAAGAATCAATTAAACCAACAAAAATATTTTGAAAGTATGTTCTACTGAAAGTATCCTCAACTTCTAGGCCACCATTTGTAAAAATAGATGAAAGATCTAGCGATTTTTTTTTATATTTTTTATCAAATGATAAGATCCATGATTCCGATATTTTCATTAATTTGATACACCAAATTGGTTAAGAAATCTCAAATCATTTTCAAAAAAAAGTCTAAGGTCATTAATCTTAAATTTTAACATGGCTAATCTGTCTATACCTATACCAAATGCAAAGCCTTTCATTTTTTTTGGTTTAATATTAACATTCTTAAGAACATTAGGATGCACCATACCACAGCCTGCAATTTCTAGCCATTTATCATTAAGTAACATGTCAACTTCAGCTGAAGGTTCAGTGAAAGGAAAATAAGATGGCCTAAATCTAATTTTGAGTGCATTATCGTCAAAAAAACAACTAAGAAATTCTTGTAACAAAGACTTTAATTTAGAAAGAGAGGCATCATTATTTACATACAAACCCTCCATCTGATGAAACATAGGAGAATGAGTAGCATCAGAATCAACTCTGTAAACTTTTCCCAATGATATAACCTTGATAGGAGGTTTATGATTATGCATGTATCTAATTTGCATTGGCGAAGTATGGGTTCTTAATAAATGCTTTTTTTCATCCAGATAAAAGGTATCATGCATGGATCTAGCAGGATGGTCATCAGGTTGATTCAAAGCTGTAAAATTAAAATAATCTGTTTCTATTTCAGGTCCATCAGCAATGTCAAAGCCTATATTTGAAAAAATATCAGTAATATGTTTTCTGACCTGAGAAATTGGATGTAAAGTCCCAACGCTATTAAATCTACCTTCCATAGTAAAGTCAAAATTTTTTGAATTAATATTATCTAATTTGTTAGCTTTGAATTGGTTAACCAGGGAATCATAATGAGCAATAATTTTATTTTTTCCAATATTGATTTTTTTTCCAAAAATAATCTTATCTTCAACTTTCATATCTTTGATCGATTTTAAAAGTGAAGTAAAGGAGCCTTTCTTCCCAAGATAACTCGACTTAATAGTATCAAGTTCATGATGAGATTTTGCCGAGGTAAGACTATCTATTGCTTCAGAAATTAGATTGTCAATGCCACTGAAAGACGACATTAAGGATTAATTTTTAAGGCTGTCAACTAACTTACGAAAACTTTCAGGATCGTTTACACACAAATCTGAAAGGACTTTTCTATTCAATCCCGATGAGTTTTTATTTAACAAGTCAATAAAACGGCTGTAGCTGAGACCTAATTCTCTAACAGCAGCATTAATTCTTGAAATCCAAAGAGATCTAAAATCTCTTTTTCTTCTACGTCTATCTCTATAAGCATATTGACCTGCTTTAATGACAGCTTGTTTAGCAACTCTAAAAACATTCTTCCTTCTACCCCTAAATCCTTTAGCTTGAGAAAGAATTTTTTTATGTTTAGCTCTGGCAGTAACGCCTCTTTTCACTCTTGGCATTTAGAATCCTCAATTATTTGGTAGTAATAGTTTAATGGCAGGTAAATCACACTTTGCTATGTAACCCCCCCCTCTTAACTGTCTTTTTCTCTTAGTCGATTTCTTAGTAAGAATGTGCCTCATAAATGCTGAAGACCTTTTAATACTTCCATTTGACTTAATTTTAAATCGCTTAGATGCTCCACTATTAGTTTTTAATTTTACTTTGTTTGTCATAATTCAAGAACTCTTTTTAATGGGTGACATTATCATAACTAATTGTCTACCTTCCAATTTTGGAAACTGCTCTATTTTACCATAATCTAATAAATCAGTCTTCACTCTTTCCAACAATCTAGTTCCAAATTGTTGATGTACCATTTCTCTTCCTCTAAATTTAATTGTTACTTTAACTTTATCACCAGCATTTAAAAATTTAATCAGGTTTTTTAATTTAATTTCGTAATCTCCCTGATCTGTACTCGGCCTAAATTTAATTTCCTTAACACTTACCTGCTTTTGTTTTATTTTGGCGCCATGAGCTTTTTTTTGTTCACTATATTTGAATTTGCCATAATCCATTATTTTACAAACGGGAGGCTTGGCCATTGGAGCTATCTCAACTAAATCTAAATCGTTAGTTTGAGCAACCTTTAATGCAGCAGAAAGTGTAACAATACCTGCTTGAGAACCATCTTCAGCAATTAATCTAATTTTTTCAGCAAAAATATCTCGGTTAACTCTTAATTCTTTATCTTTTATTTAAAACTCCTATTATCAATTTACAATGAACTAAGAAAACTTAAAAAGTCTTCTATAGAATATGTTCTACTTTTTTCCTCACCCCTGAATCTAACTGATAAAGTTCTATTATTTACTTCATTATTACCTACAACACAGATGTAGGGAATTTTTTGCATCACATGCTGACGAATTTTATAACTTATTTTCTCATTTCTCAAGTCCAAATTAACTCTAATGTTATTTTTTTTGAAAATTTCGTCTAATTCTAGTGCGTAAACTGCCTGATCATCAGTTATAGTGAGAATGCTTATCTGAAATGGCGACAACCAATAAGGTAATGCACCTGCGTGATTTTCAATCAAAATACCAATAAACCTTTCTAATGATCCAAGAATTGCTCTATGCAGCATTACAGGGTATTCTTTTGTATTGTCAGCGCTTATATAGTTTGCACCAAGTCTTTGAGGCATCATGAAATCCACCTGAATAGTTCCACATTGCCATGATCTTCCAATAGAGTCTTTAAGGTGATACTCAATTTTAGGCCCATAAAAAGCTCCTTCACCTGGTAACTCTTCCCAGGCAATGTTAGATTTTTGTAAAGCATTTCGTAATGCATTTTCTGAAGAGTCCCATAATTTATCGTCACCTAATCTTTTTTCAGGTCTCAAACCTATCTTAATATCTATCTCATTAAATGAGAATTTTTCATAAACTTTAATTGCTTGACTATGGAATTTTAAAACTTCTTTTTCAATTTGATTTTTAGTGCAAAAAATATGTCCATCATCTTGAGTAAATCCTCTAACTCTAAAAGTACCATGAAGAGCACCAGATGGCTCATTTCTATGACACGATCCAAACTCACCATATCTGATAGGTAAATCTTTATAGCTCCTAAGTTCCGACTTATATACTTGTACATGTCCAGGGCAATTCATTGGTTTTAAAGCGAATTGTTTTTCATCGTCTCCAGTTACAAACATATTTTCTGAAAAATTATCCCAATGTCCAGATTGCTTCCATAAATTTATATCTAAAATTTGGGGGCATTTTATTTCTTGATAACCGTTATTCTTGTATATATTTCGCATAAAATTTTCTATTATTTGCCAAATTTTATATCCCTTTGGATGCCAAAATATCATCCCAGGAGATTCCTCTCGAAAATGAAATAAATTCTGAAAAGCGCCAATTTTTCGGTGATCTCTTTTCTCTGCTTCTTCAATTTTTAAAAGATAGTTATCTAAATCCTCTTTTGATAGCCAAGCCGTTCCATATATTCTTTGCAACATTTGGTTTTTTGAATCACCTCTCCAATATGCTCCAGATATTTTCATTAGTTTAAAAAAACGAAGAAATTTTGTATTTGGAACGTGAGGACCTCGACACAAATCCATAAAAGTATCTTGCTTGTAAAAACTTAATTCTTCAGATTCTGATATGTCATTTATAATTTCAACCTTATAATTTTCCCCAATTGATTTGAAATGATTTTGCATACTTGTCCTATCCATAACGCCTCTTGTAAGGTTTATATTTTGTTTGGCAATTTTATGCATTTCTTTTTCAATTTTTTGCAAATCATCTGGTGAGAATGGTTTTTCTCTATAATAATCATAAAAGAATCCATTCTCGACAACAGGTCCAATTGTGACTTGTGTATCGGGGTAAAGATTTTTTACAGCATGTGCCATTAAATGGGCAGTTGAGTGTCTAACTACATCCAAAGACTCTTGATCTTTGTCAGTTAATAATTGAACTGTTGAGTCACTTTGGATAATAAAATCAGTATCAACTAAAGTGTCATTAACATTTCCACAAATTGTTCTTTTTGCTAGAGAAGGGGATATTGATTTAGCTAAATCAATCACTTTAATTGGGTTGGTAAAAGATTTTTTTGAATTATCCGGTAACGTAATTAGAGGCAAAATAAATGGTAGGCACGATTGGACTCGAACCAACGACCCCTACCATGTCAAGGTAGTGCTCTAACCAGCTGAGCTACGCGCCTAATGTTATTAAAAACAACATGATAAAATAAATTTAAAATTTATGTACCAAATTTCTAAATATTATGAATATTGAAATCAAACAATGGGAAAAAGGTCTTGATTATTTTAACAAAAACAAACCATTGTCTAATTACTTAAATGAGATTGATCTTTCTTTTTTAAGACAAAAAAATTACTTTAAAACCCTAATTGGTATAGTCATAGGTCAACAAATTAGCACATCCGCAGCTAAATCAATAAAGTCAAATTTCTTTAAAAATTTAAAAACAGTTAATCCTGAAATTGTATTGAAAATTTTAAAATCAAAAAAAAATTTTGGCTTATCAAAAAACAAATGTAAAACTATTAAATTATTATCGGAAAAACTAATTTACGATAAGCATTTTCTTCATGATTTAAAAAATAAAGAACAAAGTGATTCAATTAATTCACTTACTTCTATTTGGGGAATTGGTAATTGGACAGCCAAAATGTTTTTAATATTCGGTCTAAACAATATTGACATCTTCATTAATGAAGATTTTGGCATTAAAAAAAGTATGGAAAAAATTTATGGTGAAAATTTCAGTTTAAAAAAATTAGAAGATCAATTTAAACCATACAGAAGCATTGCCACATTATTACTATGGAAATATTTAGAAAAATTATAGTTGGTTTAACTTTCCACTTGCCATTTCATAGCATTTACTAAAATTTTTTGTAATTGAAATATTGTGGGTTACCAAAACTAACGTTAATTTGAAAAAGTCTCTTAAATCATAAAAAAGATCTAGAACTTTTTTTGAATTATTCATATCCAAATTACCAGTAGGTTCATCAGCAAAAATGACTTTAGGTTTTTTTATTAAAGCTCTAGCAATAGATACTCTCTGGCGCTCACCACCTGATAAGGATGTAGGATATGCATCTATTTTTTTCAACAAACCAACTTTATCCAATACCTCAATAGCCAGTTCTTTAAAATCATTCGTTTTCAATTTTGATAGTTGTAGAGGAATTAATAAATTTTCTAAAATTGTAAACTCCGATAAAAGATGGTGACTTTGAAAAATAAATCCAATTTCATTTGCTCTAAAATTTGAAAGTTGATATTCATCATAATTGTTTATATCATCGCCATTGAAAATAACACTTCCAGATGATGGTCTTTCAAGGCCACTCATCAAATTTAAAAAAGTGGTTTTACCAGAACCTGACTCACCAACAATAGAAATAAAGTCGTTATTTTTTAAAGAAAAATTAAGGTCATTAACAATATTTATTTGTTCATTACCTTGTGTAAAACTTTTTGATAGGTTTTTACATTCAATAATCATATATCTGCTCTTAATACTTTTGCTGGATGTGATTGAGTTGCTTTAAATGCTGGATAAATTGTTGCAAAAATAGTCAGTATAAATGCAAAAGTAGATATAAATATTATTTCACTGGAATCAATAGATGATGGAAGATCATTTAAAAAATACACCTCACTTGTAAAGAGATTACTACCAAAAAGAGATTCAATGAATAATACAATTTCACTAAGGTTTAAAGCCACCGTTAATCCCAAAATAACACCTACAAATGTTCCAATAAGACCAATTATTGTTCCTAGCAAAATAAATATTGATACTATAAACCCTTTACTAGCACCAAAGGCTCTTAGTAAAGCAATTTCGGATTTTTTTTCATTTACAATCATTACCAATGTGGAAATTATGTTGAAAATTGCTACTGAAACAATCATAAATAAAATTATCATCATCACCCTTTTTTCAATTTGGATCGCTCTGAAAAAATTTTTATGTGTTTCCGTCCAGTTAACAAAATAAAGTTCTGGGAATTTTTCTTGCATATTTTTTGAAAAAATAATGGCATCATCTATATTTTTTAATTTAATTTTCAACCCTTCATCAAATTTTTTTTTATTTTTAAAAATTTTCCTAATAGAGTTTTCAGAGGTATAGATTAAACTAGAATCATACTCAGTCATTCCCATATTAAAAATACCAACTACCTCAAAACGTTTCATAATGGGAAGGAATCCAGTTATCGACACTCTTCCATCCGGAAACAATATAATGACATCATCACCCACATTAAGGTTCATTTTATTTGCCAAAGATTCACCAATCAAAATAGTAAAATCTTTAATTAAAAAGTTGATTGATCCGTCAATTACATTTGAGGCTAAATTAGAAACAGCCTTTTCGCGGACATGATCAATGCCTTTAATAATAACTCCCTCCGCTATTTTATTACTCAACATCATTCCTTGGGAATCAGCAAAAGTCGTTACGCCAGACACTCTACTATCATTTGAAAGTTCATTAATTATTTTATTATTGATATTTATTTTATTGTAATTAATTACCTGCACATCAGAAATCACGTTTAGAATTTTATTCTTTAATTCAACATGAAATCCATTCATGACTGACATAACAACAATAAGTGCTAATATTCCAATAGTAATTCCTATAATTGAAATATAAGAAATAAAAGTAATGAAGGACCTATTGATTCTAAAACTTAAAAAGCGTAAAGCTATAAAAAAAGCAAGTTTTAGTTTTGTGTAATTAAGGAACATTTCAGTATTATGACATTTAATATTTATTTAAAAAGTAAAAACTTTAAATTTAATCCAAATATCCATAAAAAAAACATTCTTATTGCTAAGGCATTAGTAGAATATCAAAAAACTGAAGATGAAATGTTTGATAAAATGCTCGAACATTACAAAAGATTTGTAAAAATTCATACAATACCGTTAGGAAATTTTAACAAAAAGAATCAATTTCTATTAAAATTTAAACACGTATCATTATCCAAAAAAAATGTTTTTGTTAGTGATGAATATCCAGAAAGATTAAAAGATTTTTCTATATGTTTTGAAACATTAAAAAATGAAGTTGCCAGATATGGAGGTAGATTAATCGATATAAAAAAAAATATTTGGATTGCGAATTGCATTAAAGAGTTTGAATTGAAACAAGCTTTAATCACCATGGAAATGATGCATAGTAACATTTTGCAATCAAAAAATATTAATTATTATTTAAGTTTTGAAAATGACTCAAAAGAATTTAATTTAAATAAAAAAAATAGAGTTTTATTTGTGTCAGACAATACAATTTTGGAAGAATTTTTTAAATCTTTCAATGCAAATTCAACTGCTTTGAATAATTTTGATTTAAACAATTATGTTCCCAAATATAAAAAGGTAATTATCTATTTCTATGATTATTCAAATGATCAAAAAAAAAATTTAGATATAATACAAATGATAGTTAAAACGAAGAAAAGATATAAAATACATATTTTTACGCAGGATGGGATCACAATTATACGCTCTAATAAAATGTTAAATTTTTTTACAAAACTAAAATATTTCTACTTTTAAAATTATCATGAATCAAGATCTTCAAAACAATCTCCGCCAATTAATTAAGGACTTATCTAATCGATATAAATCCTTAAGGGGGTCACTTTGACTATGATTCTAAGGTTAATGCACTGGAAGAAATAAATCTAGAACTTCAATCTGAAAACATCTGGAATGATCAAGAGTTATTTACTAAACTTACAAAAAAACAAAAAAAATTAGAGGATGTTACAAAAAAACTCCAAAAAATCAATGAAAGTTTAACCGACAATTTCGAATTACTAGAAATTTCAAATGATGACTTTGAAATGATGAAATCAATAGAAATTGAAATTCTTGATACGAAAAAAATAATTGAAAATCTTGAATTTCTTAAAATGTTTTCAAACCCTTATGATAGTTTCAATTGCTTCATTGATATTCAATCTGGCGCAGGAGGGACTGAAGCTCAAGATTGGGCCAGTATGTTACTAAGAATGTACCTTAGATATTGTGAAAAAAAACTTTTTTCAACTGAAATTATTGAACAGTCATTAGGTGATGTTGCCGGGATAAAAAGTTGTTCATTAAAAATAATAGGGAATTATGCCTATGGAAATTTAAGAACAGAAACTGGTATCCATAGACTTGTAAGAAAATCTCCTTTCAATTCCAATGCAAAAAGGCACACCTCATTTGCTAGCATTTTCGTCTATCCTGAAATTGATGATGATATACAAATAGATATTAATGATTCTGACCTAAGAGTTGACACCTACAGAGCTAGTGGAGCTGGTGGTCAACATGTTAACCGGACAGACTCCGCGGTTCGGATCACTCATATTCCCACTAATATTGTAGCCCAATGTCAAAATGACAGATCTCAACACAAAAACAAAGCCGAGGCTTTAAAAATGTTAAAATCGAAATTATACGAATTCGAGTTACGAAAAAAAAATGAAGAAAAACAAAAGCTAGAAGACTCGAAAAGCGATGTTGGTTGGGGAAGTCAAATAAGATCATATGTTTTGGATCAATCGAGAATAAAGGATTTAAGAACTAATTTTGAAACTGGAAACACCCAAAGTGTTTTGGATGGCGATCTCCAATCATTTATTAATACAAGCTTGAAATTTGGACTTTAAATATGGAAAAAGATAATGATTTAGAACAAAACAATATCAATAAATTATCCTTGGAACGAAAAAATAAATTAAAAGATATCATTTCCTCTGGTCATAAACCATATAGTAATAAGTTCGATAAAAATACATTTGCTAATGAGCTTATAAAACAATACTCCTCTCTCGATTCCGATAGCATTAAAAGTGAAAAAACTTTTTCTCTAGCTGGTAGGCTAATGTTGAAAAGAGTAATGGGCAAAGCAAGTTTTGGGACTATCCAAGATCAAAGTGGAAAGATTCAGTTTTATATTTCTGAAAAAAATGTCGGTGAAAGTTTACATTTGTTCTATAAAAGTTGTGACCTTGGTGATATTTTAGGTATTTGTGGAACTATTTTCAAAACTAAAGTTGGCGAACTTACGATTAACATCACCGTACTTTATCTACTAACAAAAGCACTCATGCCATTGCCTGAAAAGTTTCACGGATTAAAAGATATTGAACAAAAATATAGACAGAGATATTTAGACCTCATAACTTCAAGTAAAACTATTCAAATCTTTAAAACCCGAACAATGATTTTAAAGTTAATAAGAAATTACTTTGATAATGAAGGATTTTTTGAATTTGAGACACCAATGTTACATCCTATTCCAGGCGGCGCTAATGCGAAACCGTTTTTAACTTATCATAATTCTCTTGATAGAAATATGTATCTAAGAATTGCACCCGAGTTATATTTAAAAAGAATAATTATTGGTGGGATTGAAAAAGTATACGAAATTAATAAAAGTTTCAGAAATGAAGGATTGTCAACTAGGCATAATCCAGAATTTACAATGATAGAGTTTTATCATGCATTTAAGGATTATAATTTTTTAATGGATTTTACCGAAAGGCTTTTACAATATTTACTCAAAGAGCTAGGGTTTAACGACCTTCAATTAAATTATGGAGAACATAATATAAATTTTAAAGAAAGTTTTCCCAAATTAACAATTTCAGAGGCAATATGCAAATTTTCTGAGGATTTTGATACTAAAAAAATTGATGATATTAAATACTTAAAAAATTATTTGTCTCAAAAAAAAATAGACTTTGAAAAAGATTTCTCTGTCAATAAACTTCAATTTACCATTTTTGAAAATACTATTGAGGAGAAATTAATTAATCCAATTTTTATAGTTGGTCACCCTAAAGAAATTAGCCCTCTCGCCAGAACTAATGATGAAAATCCTAATATCACTGATAGGTTTGAACTTTATATTGCAGGTCGCGAAATTGCTAATGGATTCTCAGAATTAAATGATCCAGAGGAACAAGCAAAAAGATTTTCCGATCAAATGCAAAGTAAAGAAAAAGGTGATGATGAAGCTATGTATTTTGATGATGATTATATAAAAGCTTTAGAATATGGTATGCCACCAACTGCAGGTGAAGGCATAGGGATTGATAGATTAGTGATGTTACTAACCAACAGTCACTCAATAAGAGACGTAATCCTTTTTCCGCAATTGAGAAAGTAAGAATAATGAAAAAACCATTATGGAAACCAAATAAAAATCAAATAGCAAATGCCACTGTAGTAAAATTTAAAAAGTATATCAATGATAAATTTAATACAAATTTAGTTTCGCAAAAAGACCTACACAGTTGGTCAGTTGAAAATCAAAAAGAATTTTGGGAATCCATATTTTACTTTCATAAACTTAAAGGTCAGCTGAGCAAAAATTTTAGATTTTTAAAAAATAAAAAGCACATAACAAATACTCTTTTCTTTTTAAATTCAAAAATAAATTTTGCTGAAAATTTTTTGAAAAACAACAGTAGTGATATTGCTGTCATTCACTGTAGCGAAGATGGAACTACTAATAAATTAACCTACAAACAATTGAATCAAGAAGTCTCAAAGTTAATAAAATTTCTAAAAAAATTAGGTGTCAAAGAAAAAGATGTTGTTGCTTCTGTTTTAAATAATGATATTGACACCTTAATTTTTATGCTCGCCACTACTAGTATCGGTGCCATATGGTCAACTTGTTCCCCGGATTTTGGTATTGATGGAATATCAGACCGATTTGTACAAATAAAACCAAAAGCGCTCATTTGTACAGATGGTTATTTTTATAATGGAAAGTTTCATGATTTTCTTAATAAAATAAATCCTATTATAAAAAGAATAAGAAGCATTAAGCATGTTGTATTAACAAACAGATATGAATTACCCAATATCAAATTAGACAAAAAAGTAATATTTTTTAGAGAAATTTACTCTAATTATAGTCCTGAAAAAATTAACTTTACAAGGTTTGACTTTAATCATCCAATATATATTCTATTTACCTCCGGGACAACTGGAAAACCTAAATGTATAATCCACCGTTCTGGTGGGGTTTTACTTCAACACGTTAAAGAGCAGTCACTCCACTGTAATATAAAAAAAGGTGATGTAGTTTTCTTTTACACTACCACCGGTTGGATGATGTGGAATTGGCTGATGTCTAATCTTATATTAGAAGCCACTATAGTTTTGTATGATGGCTCTCCAAGTTTTCCAAAAATTGACAGATTATTTTCTTTAGTAAAAAAATTTAAGATTAATATTTTCGGTGTTGCTGCAAAATATATTGAAAATCTTCGAAATAATAAAATTAAAGTTGCAAATACTAAAGTTAAAAGTTTAAGAGCAATACTTTCAACTGGGTCACCATTGTCAAGTGAATGTTTCGAATATGTTTATGAAAATATAAAAAGAAATGTGCATCTAGCATCCGTATCAGGTGGGACTGATATATTATCTTGTTTTGTATCAGGCGATCCAACATTACCAGTCTATTCTGGAGAAATTCAATCTAAAGCACTAGGGATGGATGTAAAGGTATATGACGAAAATGGACAAAGTGTTTTAGAAAAAAAAGGAGAGCTTGTTTGTAAAAATTTTATACCATCAATGCCTCTTGGATTTATCAATGATAAAGATAACAAAAAATACATAAATACATACTTTAATATGTATACCAACATTTGGTGGCATGGAGATTTTATTGAGAGCACTGAGAATAATGGCTTTATTATTTATGGTAGATCTGACACAACTTTGAATCCAGGTGGAATTAGAATTGGAACATCCGAGATATATAGACAACTTGAAAAAATCAACTATATTATTGAAGCTGCAGCAGTAGGAAAAAAGGTTTCAAATGATGTCAAAATAATTCTGTTTATCATTTTAAAAAACAAAAAACTCTCTAATAATATGGTTTTGGAGATAAAAAATAAAATCAAACGTTATACATCTTTAAGACACGTTCCACACGAAATTTATCAGGTGAAAAAAATTCCAAGAACAAAAAGCGGCAAGATATCTGAAAAAACAATAAGTAATATTATCAATAAAGAAAATATTAGCAACTTAAGTGCACTTGAGGATCCGAGTTCAATTAATGAATATAAAAAATTTATAGATTAGAGTTTATAATTTCGTCAATGTTTTTTGCTAAATCATCAAGTTCTAATTTGGTATAGTTTTCTTTAAGTAATTGAAGAACTGCTACTTGGTCGTTATACTTTGGATAATGTTCCAGAATATATTTTAATCTGTTAGCGGATGCAATATAACTTCCAATTGAATAATAATAACCAGCAATTTCTAATTCTTTTTTTGCGAGTTTTTGATATATAAAAATCATTCTTTTTCTAGCATCATCAGAATAATTACTATCTGGATATTTTTCAATTAATTCCTTGAAAACATTATAAGACTCTTTCATTGTCGAATCATCTCTATCAGATAAGTCTTCTGAGCCAAATAAACCTGCTATACCAAGATTATCTCTAAAGTATATACGAGCTTTCAAATATAAAGCGTAGTCAGTAAGTTTATGATTGGGAAATTCAGCAAAAAATCTATCAATGGATGATATAGCTTCAATTAAGTTGTTGTTGTACTGCCACAAAGCATAGGCTTTTTCGAGTTTTGCATGTTGAGTATACAAACCATAAGGATATCTACTTTCAAGTTTTGAATAAGCATCAATAGCTTGTTGAAAAAGCCTTTTATCTAAAAATTTTCTTGCTTCAAGATATAATTGATCTGCATTGTAATTTGCTGTTGTGTCATTTGAATTTGTTGCACAATTAGCAAGCAAAAAAGCAAAAGAAAAAACAAAAACCGACTTTATGGAAAAAGAAATCATACGTAAAGAATTGTACCATGTACAAAAAAAATTTCATCGGATGAGAATTGATAAATTAACATCTGTTTTATTTTCAGATTTATCGAGATCTGAAATAAAAAATCAAATTACCCTTGGAAATATTTTACTAAATAAAAATACATGTTCGCCCCATAAAGTAGTAAAAGAAAATGACGAAATACAATTCAACATAAAGGTTGATAACAAAAATATTGACACTATTCCCAATGAAAATATTGTTTTTGATATTGTATATGAAGATTCCGATTTATTTATAATTAACAAACCTAAAAACCAGGTTGTTCACCCAGGAGCTGGTAATACAAAAGATACAATTGTAAATGGACTCGCGCACAAAAGATTGAATCAAAAAGTTTTACCTAGATATGGCCTAATTCATAGACTTGATAAAGATACAACTGGATTATTGATAATCGCAAAAACTTTAAATTGTTACTTAAAGTTAGTAAAAATGCTGCAAGATAGAGAAATCAAAAGATTTTATAAAGCCTTAATAATTGGCTCATTAGCTAATTCCATAAAAGTAAAAAGTTATATTACAAGAAACAAAAATAATAGAACCAAAATGCAGGTTTCTTCAACTGGAAAAGAGGCAATATCTGAGTTTTATCCCATAGAAACATATTCAAAGTGGTCACTAATTAAATGCAAATTAGAAACTGGAAGAACTCACCAAATTAGAGTGCATTTAAATTCAAAACTAATGTCAATTATCGGTGATCCCACATACAAACAACATAATTCAAAATACTATAAAGATATTTCTCAATTAAGTAGACAAGCTCTTCATGCATATAAATTAGAATTCGAGCACCCGATAAATAAAAAATTTCTATCTATAGAAATAGATTTACCAGATGATTTTAAAAATGCCTATAAAAACCTCAAAAATAATGTTTAAAAGCATAAAAAACTTCAAGAAAAAACTACCATCCAACATCAATTTTCATATCACCAATATATATCATGACTATTCAACTAACAGGAAAATGACAAATAATTTGTC
>Ga0255759_10002474_pt1 | contig 16487 bp, 17 predicted proteins | sample 101ome_20_FD_179959 | JGI IMG/M metagenome (GOLD analysis project Ga0255759, IMG submission 179959) | Coastal salt marsh microbial communities from the Groves Creek Marsh, Skidaway Island, Georgia - 101404AT metaG (version 2) | ecosystem: Environmental > Aquatic > Marine > Intertidal zone >...
AGATGCAATTGAAAAATTAAAAAAGGAAAAAGTTGATTTTGATTTTGATGGAGAAATGCAGCCTGATGTAGCATTAAATCCAATTTATAAAGAAATTTATCCATTTTCGAAAATTGTAGGTAATGCAAATATTTTAATCATGCCTGCACTTCATAGTGCAGCTATTTCTACTAAATTAATGAAAGTTTTTGGTGGCGGTAAAAATATAGGTCCTTTGTTAATTGGTTTGGGGCAACCTATTGAAGTTGCTCCTCTAAGAGCCTCAACATCAGAAATTTTAAATTTAGCTTCAATTGCAGCTTATTCTTCTGATGTTATTGATTATTCAAATTAAAATTTAGTTCTACTTAATTCAGTTGCAAGATATATAGATGGAATAACTTCTTCTACATCATAAATCTTATTTGCCTCATTAATAACTTCTTTTTTTTCTTCCTCATCCATCGCAATGCCAAAAATATAAATTTTTTTATTCACTGTTTCCAAAGTATAATTTCTAGCTTTAGTTTTTTTGTTAAAGATCAACGCTGTTCTTAATTGACTTGTTATCAATACATCCTTTGCAGTACTTTTAAAATTTGTTTGGCCTTTAATTGTAATCGCATTCTTTACAGATCTGACTCCCTTAGTTTCCCATGCCATTTTAGTTATCTTTATTTTCTCTTCAGGTTCATCAACTTTTCCTGATAGAAATATTTGGCCGTCTAATACTTCGGACTGTATAGATAAAAAATACTTTTTATCCTCTAGAGCTAACCTTGCTGAAAGATTTTTTTGCATAATAGTGTCATCTATTTGCATTCCTATGGTTCTAGGATCAAAAGTTATATTAACACCTGCACCAAACTGAGTTGGTGTTGAACAAGCAAATAATAAAGAAAATAATAAAATAAAGCTAATTTTTTTCATTTTTAATTTTTAAGCATAAGTCGTAAACTTTTTTTCTATTAATTTTTTCTGTTTCTAAAATCAAATCAACAGTATCTTTTAAACTATATTTTTTTAAATATTTTTTTGCTTTATTAACAATTTTTTCATCATCAACTTTTTTGATATTAATATTTTGATCTGAAATAATTATCGTAAGTTCACCTTTAAGAGAATTATTCATCATCTTTAATTTATCAATATCTTCTCTATAAAATTCCTCATGAATTTTTGTAATTTCTTTAGCAATAATTATTTTTCTTCCAGAAAAATATTTTTTAAAATTATTAATATAAAAATTAATTTTTTTTGAAGGAATAAAAAATACCTGTGTGAATTTATTTCTTGAAAGTGAATCTAATACTTTTTCTAACTCATTAATAGTTTTTGGTAAAAACCCATAAAATAAAAACTGATCTTTAAATCCAGATACACTCATTGCTGCTGTTATTGATGATACGCCAGGTATTGGTATTACATTTATTCTGTTTATCAAGCACTCGTTTACTAATAGTCTGCCTGGGTCTGATAGCAGGGGTGTGCCAGCATCTGAAATTAGAGACAAAATTTTGCCGTCATTAAAATATTTAATTATAGATGTTATTTGTTTTTTCTCGTTAAACTTATGATAGGAAACCAGTTTTTTTTTAATTTTATAATGATTTAATAATTTAATTGATTGTCTTGTGTCTTCACAAAGAATTATGTCAGATTTTTTTAAAACCTCCAGAGCTCTTAATGTGATATCTTCAAGATTACCAATAGGTGTTGAAACAATATATAAATTTTTAGTAGTAACCTGCATTATGAAAAAAAAAATTTTAACTACATTTTTTTTATTAGTCCTTAACTTTAACTTATATGCTGATGAAAACAATAAATCTATTAGAATAGGTTTGTTGGCGCCTCTAACTGGCACATATAGTGAGCTTGGAAATTCTTTACTATACTCACTTCAACTTGCTCTTGAAGAAATAAATGATGAAAATGTGATAATAGTCCCTAGAGACTCTGGTTTTAATGAAAAGGAAAAACTCAATAAAGCAATTAACGAAATTAAATCTAATAATGTTAAAGTTGTAATTGGTCCGATAACAAACGTAGAATTTGAGATTGCAGAAAAACATAATGATTTAGTATTTATTTCACCATCTAATATCAGTTCAAAATTTTCGAATAATATAATCAGTATTGGTATTAGCTTAGAGTCTCAATTATTAGCTTTACTAAATTTTATTAAAAAACAAAAAAAAAATAAAACAGTTATTATGTATCCTGAAAATCAATATTCAGATTTAATTGAAAAAGAATTAAAAAATTTAAATCTAACTGGTATCAAGACTTTTACTTATAGCCCGAACCCAGAAGTGCTTACAGGTGAAATTGAAGAATTAACAAACTACGCTCAAAGAAAAAGAAGTTTAGAATTAAGAAAAAAAATGTTTGAAGACAAAGAAGATGAAGAGTCAATTAAAGAATTAGAAAGATTAGAGCAACTTTATACTTTAGGTGAAGTAAATTTCGACTCAGTTATAATAATTGATTTTGGAAACAATCTCAAAAGTGTATTAACTTCGCTAGTATACACAGATGTTAATCAAGAAAGTGTTCTATTTACAACCGTTAACCAATGGTTTGACGAAAGTATATTTTATGAAAATACTATTAAAGATCTATACTACCCCTCTATTAATTTTAAAGAGTTTAAAAAATATAACGAAAAATATTTTAAAAAATTTAATGTTTACCCAAGCGAGATTACTATCTTAACTTATGATGCCTTAGGTCTCATTTATTATACTTGGAAAAAAAATGGTACGATAAAGTCTATAAATGATTTTTCTTTTAAAAATAAAGTTAAAGGTAAAATAGGTACATTTAGTTTTAAAAATCAAAAAGTGATACAAGACTTAGAAATTTATAAAACTGATAATAAAAAATTTGTTAAATTTTAACTTTTTTAAGGAGTTTTTTATATGCTAAAAACCTATGATCCATTCGCATCTTTTTTATCTTAGTCATTTGTCCGAATGTAATTTTTTTACCTTTTGGAATAAAAATAGGATCATAACCAAATCCCTTTTTTCCCATTATTTTATTTGAAATAGTACCTCTTAAATTTCCTTGTACTGTTATTATTTTCCCTCTTTCATCTTTATACGAAAGACTACAAACAAAAATGGCATTTCTATTTTTTTTGTCTTTTAATTTTTTTAAAATAAATTTCATGGCTTTTAAGAAACTGCCTTGTTTTTTTGCTAATCTAGCTGAAAAGATTCCGGGACGATTATTTAATGCTTTTATGCAAAGTCCAGAGTCATCGGAAATAACCCCGTAATTAACAAATTTAGAGAAGAATTTTACTTTTAATCTTGCATTAGACTTAAATGATTTTCCTGTTTCTTTTGGGCTTTTAATTTTTAGTTCTAAAGGAGAAATTTTCTTATATTTTTTTGGTAATAGATAAGCGATTTCTTTAAATTTTCCATTATTATGAGTGCCTATCAATATTTTTTTCATATTTAGCCTAGTAATTTTAAAACTACTTATTATATAGCAAAACAAATGAACGAAGAAAAAGATAAAAAAGATATAAATTTAAATAAATCAGAGCCGGATAAGAGCGCAACTATAAATAAGGAGGAAGATTCAAATACTCCATCAAAAGAAAAATCAAATGAAGAAAAACTTAAAGAAGCTGAAGAAAAACTTTTAAGATCACTCGCTGAAATTGAAAATCAGAGACGAAGATTTGAAAAAGAAATTAAAGATGCTTTTGAATTTGGTTCTTTTAACTTTGCAAAAGAAAATTTAGCGACTTTAGATAATCTTCAAAGAGCTAAAGAAGCCATCAAAAATGATGAGAAACTAAAAGACAACAAAGATTTAGATAAGTTTTTAGAAAATATTAGTATTATCGAAAAAGATTTAATTTCTATATTTGAGAAAAATAGAATTAAAAAAATTGACACAAAAGGTAAAAAATTTGACCCAAATTATCACCAAGCAATGTCTGAAATTGAGGATGATAAAGCTGAGCCAGGTTCAATAATTCAAGAAATTCAAGCAGGTTATATGCTGGGTGAGAGATTATTGAGACCAGCTTTAGTAAGTGTGGCAAAGAAAAAAGATAAAAAAGACGAAGAAAATAAGGAAAAAAAAGAACAAAAATAGACTTGCAGATGGTGAAAAAGCACCCATATAGCAGTCATAACAAGGAATAATTAATGAGCAAAGTTATAGGAATAGATTTAGGAACTACTAATTCATGTGTAGCCATAATGGATGGTACACAAGCTAAAGTTTTAGAAAATGCAGAAGGTGCTAGAACTACTCCTTCTGTAGTCGCCTTTCTTGAAAATGAAGAAAAATTAATTGGACAACCTGCGAAAAGACAAGCAGTAACTAATGCAGGTGATACAGTGTTTGCTGCAAAAAGATTAATTGGAAGAAAATTTGATGGTCCCTCTGTTCAGAAAGATATTTCAAAAGTTCCTTACAAAATTGTTAAATCAGATAACGGTGATGCGTGGGTAGAAGGTAAAGGTAAAAAATATTCACCAGCTCAAATTTCTGCATTTGTTTTACAAAAAATGAAAGAAACAGCTGAAAAATATTTGGGACAAGCAGTTACAAAAGCTGTAATTACTGTTCCTGCTTATTTTAACGACTCACAAAGACAAGCAACTAAAGATGCGGGTAAAATCGCAGGTCTTGAAGTTTTAAGAATTATTAACGAGCCAACAGCAGCATCATTAGCCTATGGTCTGGACAAAAAAGGTGGAAAGAAAATTGCTGTTTACGATTTAGGCGGTGGTACTTTTGATATTTCAATTTTAGAAATAGGTGACGGTGTATTTGAAGTAAAATCAACTAATGGTGATACTTTCTTAGGTGGTGAAGACTTTGATGATGCTATAGTAGAATATCTTGCATCAGAATTTAAAAAAGATAATGGCATAGATTTAAAAACTGATAAACTTGCTCTTCAAAGATTAAAAGAAGCTGCTGAAAAGGCAAAAATTGAACTTTCATCTGCAGCACAAACTGAAATTAACTTGCCATTCATTACAGCAGATAAAACAGGTCCTAAACATTTAAATTTAAAATTTACTAGAGCAAAGTTAGAAGCTCTTGTACAGAGCTTAGTAGATAGAACACTAGAGCCTTGCAAAACTGCATTGAAAGACTCTGGTTTTTCTGCAGCTGAAATTAATGAAGTAGTTCTTGTAGGTGGAATGACAAGAATGCCAAAAATTATTGAAACTGTAAAAAACTTTTTTGGAAAAGAACCTAATAAAAGTGTAAATCCTGATGAAGTGGTTGCAATGGGTGCTGCTATCCAAGGCGGTGTTTTACAAGGAGATGTAAAAGATGTGTTGCTCTTAGATGTAACGCCTCTTTCTCTAGGTATCGAAACGCTGGGTGGCGTATCTACAAAATTAATAGAAAAAAATACAACTATTCCAACTAAGAAAAGTCAGGTTTTCTCTACTGCTGAAGATAACCAACCTGCAGTATCAATTAGAGTATTACAAGGTGAAAGAGAAATGGCTGCTGATAACAAGATATTAGGAAATTTTGAGTTAGTAGGAATACCTCCAGCACCAAGGGGAACTCCCCAAATAGAAGTTACATTTGATATTGATGCAAATGGAATAGTTAATGTTTCTGCAAAAGATAAAGGTACTGGCAAAGAACAAAAAATTCAAATTCAAGCTTCAGGTGGATTGTCTGAGGAAGAGATTAATAAAATGGTAAAAGATGCTGAAGCCAATAAAGAAGCTGATAAGAAAAAAAGAGAATCGGTTGACGCTAGAAATCAAGCCGATAGTCTAGTTTTTTCTACAGAAAAAAGTTTAAAAGAACATGGTGATAAGATCTCAGCTGAAGAGAAGAAAGCAATTGAAAACGGTATTGCTGATCTTAAAAAATCTTTAGAGGGAACTGACGCAGAAGATATTAAGAAAAAAACACAAAGTTTAATTCAAGTTTCAATGAAATTAGGGGAAGCAGTTTATAAGAGTCAACAAAAACCAGAAGCTGAAAAAACAGATGGTCCAAAAGATGCTAATCCTAAAGATAAAGACAACGTAGTTGATGCAGATTTTGAAGACGTAAAAGAAGAAGACAAAGAAAAAAGCGCCTAAGAAAATAAAGGAGACGTCCTGTGGCTAAAAGAGATTGTTATGATGTCTTAGGTGTACCAAGATCCGCATCTAAAGACGATATCAAAAAAGCTTACCGAAAACTTGCATTAAAATATCACCCAGACAAAACCAAAGGAGACAAAGCTTCAGAAGAAAAGTTTAAGGAGGCAAGTGAAGCATACCATATTCTCTCAGATGAAAAGAGAAAAGCAAATTACGATCAGTTTGGCCATGCTGCTTTTGAAGGCGGAGGTGGAGGCGGTCAAGGTTTTGGTGGTTTCGATACATCTTCTTTTTCAGATATATTTGAAGACTTTTTCAGTGATTTTGGTGGCGGGGGATCAAGTAGAAGATCTAGCAATAGAGGTAATGACTTAAGATACGATGTAAATATTAACTTAGAGGAAGCTTATAAAGGAATAGAAAAAAATGTTAGGTATACAACTTACAAATCATGTTCATCTTGTTCAGGCAGTGGGGCAGCTAAAGGTTCAAAACCAATTAGATGCGATTACTGCTCGGGAAGAGGAAAAGTAAGAACTAATCAAGGTTTTTTCACTGTTCAACAAACATGTCCGCAATGTAATGGTTATGGTGAAATGATTGGTGATCCTTGTAATAAATGCAGTGGAAATGGAAAAGTTCAAGCAAATGAAAACGTTACTGTAAAAATTCCAAAAGGTGTTGATGATGGAACAAGAATACGAGTAACAGGAAAGGGAGAGGCTGGCTCTAAAGGTGGTGCTAATGGAGATTTATATCTTTTTGTTTCAATAGATAATCATGAAATTTTTAAAAGAGCTGAAGAAAATTTATACTACGAGTTACCAATATCCTTTACTGATGCAGCTTTAGGTACCTCTGTTGAGGTTCCATCAATTGATGGTGGTAGGTCCAAAATAAAAATACCTGCAGGAACTCAACATGGAAAACAATTTAGACTCAGAGGTAAGGGTATGCCAGTTTTAAGAAGAAGTGTTTTCGGAGATCTTTATATTCGTATTAATACACAAGTTCCGACTTCACTTTCAAAAAGGCAAAAGGAAATTCTTGAAGAGTTCAATACAATTGAAGAGAATAAACCAGATCCTGTAATTAAAACATTTTTTGAAAAAGCAAAGAAATTTTGGAAGAATTCGTAATTAAATGAGCACTGAGCAGATAATGTCTGCAATTTTTTTAATTGCAGTATTAATTTTAATCTTACCGGGTTTTTTATCTACTAATAATAAAATAAAGGATTTTTTAAAGAATTTATCTATTTGGACTATAATTACTTTGGTTATTATTGTAATCATTTACATTATAGGCGGATGAAAAAAATTAATTTATCAATCACTGGCTGTATGGGAAGAATGGGCCGGCAAATAATTAAGTCTTCTAATAAAAGAAAAGAATTTAAATTAGTTTCTCTAACAGAAAGTAGAGCTATTAATAAAAAAATTTCAGGAATTAAACTAAGTCTAAATAATATTGGTTCATTTAAAAAGACTGACGTTATAATAGATTTTACTGTTCCAAAATGTACTTTAGAAGTTTTAAGATTAGCCGCAAAACTAAAAAAAAGAGTAGTTATAGGAACAACAGGTTTTAAAAAAAAAGAAGAACTTTTAATTAAAAAATTTTCAAAAAAAATTCCAATTCTAAAAGCTGGAAATATGAGTTTAGGTGTGAACTTATTAATGTACTTAACTGAGATTACTTCAAAATCTCTGGGTAATAATTTTTTAAGTAAAGTTTACGAAGTTCATCATAAACATAAAATTGATTATCCGTCAGGAACAGCTTTAATGCTTGGAAAAGGGATTGCTGATGGTAAAAATAAAAATCTATTTAGTATGATTGGAAAAAAATTCCTAAATAAGAAACAATTTCCATATTCAAAAAAAATAAACTTTAATTCAATTAGGAAAGGTGAGGTAATAGGAGAACATGAAGTAAGTTTTTCTAGTGGGAAAGAAATCATTAAATTAAATCATGAGTCTTTTGATAGAGCTCTTTATTCTGAAGGTGCGTTAACAGCCGCAAAATGGTTAATGAAAAAAAAGGCCGGGCTTTATTCGATGAGAGACTTGCTTAATTTCAAGTGAATAATAAAGAAAAGGCTAAAGTAATTCAAAAAATATTGAATAAAACGTATCCTAAAATACCAATACCTTTAAATTATAAAAATACATTTACATTGCTTGTTTCTGTTTTGCTTTCTGCACAATGCACAGATGTAAATGTAAATAATGTTACGAAAGATATTTATCCCAAATATTATAAACCAGAACACTTTGTTAAACTTGGAAGAAAAAAGATCGAAAGGTTGATTAAAAGAATTGGGATTTTTAGAGTTAAAGCAAAAAGTATTTTTTATTTATCAAAGACATTAGTTGAAAAATTTAAAGGCAAAGTTCCTAAAACTTACGAAGAATTAGAAGAGCTTCCTGGTGTGGGGCATAAAACTGCCAGTGTAGTAATGTCTCAAGGTTTTGGTTTTCCTGCATTTCCTGTTGATACCCATATTCATAGATTGGCACAAAGATGGGGGCTAACTAATGGAAAAAATGTTGTTCAAACAGAAAAAGATTTAAAAGAAATTTTTCCTAAAAAAAATTGGAACAAACTTCATTTACAAATAATTTGGTATGGTAGAGAATATTGCAAGGCTCGAGATTGTTATGGAATGGCTTGTAAAATTTGTAAAAGCTGTTATCCAAATAGAAAAAAACCCTTTAAAACAATTAAAGCTTAATAAATGAAAATCTTAGGAATAGGTAACGCAATTGTTGATGTAATTTGTAAAGTTGAAGATAACTTTATTACACAAAACAACTTAACAAAGAGCACAATGAAACTGGTAGATGAGGCTGAATTTAAGAAGCTTTTATCTACTCTTAAAATTGAAGAAACTGTTTCTGGTGGCTCTGTAGCAAACTCAATAGTTGGTCTCTCACAGCTTGGAAACAAAGTAGGTTTCATAGGAAAAGTAAGTGATGATGATTTGGGAAATAAATACGAAAAAGGTTTAAAAAAAGAAAATGTAGATTATTTTTACTCCAAGAAGAAAGAAGTAATTCCAACTGGAACATGTTTGATATTAATAACGCCTGACTCTGAGAGAACTATGGTGACTTTTCTTGGTACTGCAGGAAAAATTAATGAAAATGATGTTGATGCAAATGCAGTCAAAAAAAGTGAAATCTTATTTTTAGAGGGATATCTTTGGGATGAAGGTGAACCTAAAAAAGCTTTTGAAAAAGCAATTAATAATTCAAATAAAGTTGCCATGTCATTATCAGATCTGTTTTGTGTAGAACGACATAAACCTCATTTCTTAGATTTAGTAAAAAATAAGTTAGATATCACCTTTGCAAATGAGCAAGAAATTATGTCATTAATTGACGTTAAAAAATTTGAAGATGTTATTGATTTTGCAAAAAAAATAAAAAGATTACTTGTGATTACTAGAGGAGATAAAGGAGCTGTAGTAATTAATAATAACGAGGTTGTAGAATGTTCTGCAAAAAAAAATCTTAAAATCAAAGATTTGACTGGCGCAGGAGACTTATTTGCTAGTGGTTTTCTTCATGGTTTGATTAATAATAAATCAATTAAAGAAAGTTTAAAAACTGGAACCGAAATGTCTTCAAAAGTAATTCAAATTATTGGTGCTAGATTGAATAAATAATTTATTTTTTTTTCCTTTTAAAACTACCTTTTCCCTTTTTAGGTTTAACAACTCTTTTTCTGTACTTATTTGTAAACAAATCTTTTACAATTTTATTTCTCTTTTTCATAGAGAATAACCATCTTTAGTATTAACTATAAAATTTTCATCAGAAAATTTATCATTTATTTTTTTTCTTAATCTATAAATATGTGTTTCAACAGTATGAGTATCGGCATCTGATGAATAATTCCAAACAGATGAAAGTATTTTATCCTTTGAAATAGGTTTTTGATTATTTAAAAACAACTCTAATAACTGTATTTCTTTCTCTGTAAGAATAATTGCATTATTACCATTTAATAATTTTTTTTCATTTTTATTTAATAAATATTTTTTTATCTGTATTGATGAGTTTTTAGTAAATATTTTTTTAGCTGCAACATTTTCTACGACAAAATTAATTTCTTTCAAAGACGAAGGTATTTCCAAAAAAGCGTCGTAATTATTAGAAGAATTTTTGTTATTTGAGGCATAAATTTTTAAACTATTACTATTACCAATGATTTTCTTGTTTTCTTTATCGTTTAAAGCTTCCTCATGAAATAAAATAACATCAAAATCAGAGGAGTTTTTTTGTTTAACAGAATTGAACTTTAAAAAAGGTTTTAGTTCATTTAGAGTGGACGAAAATGAAACAGGACCTAAAATTAAAACTTTTAATTGATGCATATTTTAATTAATAAAAATTACCTTACATATAATAAATTAAAAGTAAAATGTGCGATAGGTAAAAAAGGTATAGGTTATAAAAGAAAAGAAGGTGATTTAATAACACCAAAAGGACTGTTCAAAATTAAATACATTTTATACAGAAAAGATAGAGTTAAAATTTCCACAATATTAAATAAAAAAGTTTTAAAAAAAAATATGGGTTGGTGCGATGATCCTAGGTCAAGTCATTATAATAAACTAATTAAATTACCTTTTGCTCACAACCATGAAAAGCTTTTTAAGAGGGAAAACATATACGATATTGTTTTAGTTCTAAATTATAATATGAATCCAGTAAAAAAAAATAAAGGTAGCGCTATTTTTATTCATGTTGCAAAAAAAAATTTTAAGAAAACAAAGGGATGCGTTGCTATAAAAAAACCAAGCTTAATAAAACTTATAAAAAAAATAAATCAAAATACAAAGGTTAAGATCTCTCTCCAAAAATAGAACTCCCAACTCTTATAAATGTAGCGCCATGTTTAATTGCTTCTATGTAATCTGCTGACATGCCCATACTAAGATCTTGTAAGGCGAGAGATTTGTTCAATTCATTTAAAGATTTAAAGTATTTTTCGGGTTTATTATCATTTGGTGGAATGACCATAAGTCCTAGTATATTTAAGTTAATTTCATTCTTACAATAATTATAAAATGAATCTAATTCACTAACTGGTATGCCAGATTTTTGTATTTCATTTCCTATATTCACTTGAATAAAATAATTTAGATTTTTTTTTAAACTCGTTTGATACTTGGCGAGATTATCTGCTAGCTTTTGACTATCAACAGAATGGATATAATCAAAAAGTTTAACTGCATCTTTAACTTTATTGCTTTGAAGCTTTCCAATCATATGTAATTTTAAATTATTATTTTCTTTTTTTATTTCTGACCATTTTGCAATCGCTTCTTGGACTTTATTTTCACCATAATGTATATGTCCATGATTTATTAAAGGTTGGATATGACTTAATGTAAATGTTTTACTTACAGCTATAATATTAACTGTTTTATTAGTTTTAAGAGAAGCTACATTAGATTTTATTTTTTCAAATCTATCAACTATTGTGTTCATATGGTTATTATAAAAAAAAAATATTTTTTGATAATTGAAAGTATAAAAGATATTGATTTAAAAAACATAAAAATACGAAATAAATTTTTTATAATTTATAGAAATGTCAAAAAAAAAGAAAAATTGAGTAATTTATTGAAGTTTAGAAGAATATGTAAACTTAAGGCAATAAAATTATATGTAGCTAACAATTTTAAATTAGCTATTTCACTTAATGCTGATGGCATATATCTATCGTCTTATAACAAAGATTTAAGGGGCTTAAGTTTTAAAAAGTTTAATTTTGAAATAATTGGTTCAGCTCATAATTTCAGAGAAATTTTGCATAAAACCAAGCAAGGATGTAATGCCATTCTATTATCAAGATTGTTTTTAGTAAATTATGATAATGTTGACTCCTATTTGGGTGTAGTCAAATTTAACAATTATACTAAAATTTCAAAAAAACTGATTCCACTTGGCGGTATTAAAAATAATAACTTGAATGAATTAAAAAATGTTAATTCACAGGGTTTTGCACTTTTATCTGAAATAAAAAAAAAGCCGGCTAAAATATTCAGCCGGCTTTTTTAATTTACTTATAAATTGACTAAAATGCCAATGTTAAAGCAAGAAGTGTTTGATCTTTGTTTTGACCATCAACAAATCCAGCATTGTCATATGAACCATGGTGAACAGCAATTGTAGCTCCGCCCATAGTGTATGCAACCTGTATACCTTTTGATGTTTGCTCAAGATTTGCTTGTGATGCAGTCATGTAATTTAACTCATCTTTTTCAACTTCGTAAGAAATTGATAAGTCATCACTTGCTGCGTAAGCAAATGAGTAGTTTCTTTGATCATTGAACTCAACTGTAGTAGTTCCAGCTGTATTATTGTCAGCTTGTACTGGAGCTTTGTAAGCTTGTGAGTAACCAAATGAGAATGGACCAGTTGCATAAGTTGCGTAATATGCACCAGATTCACCAGCTTGGTCTTGCTTAGCAGCACCTGCAAAGTTCATGTATGAAGCACCAATTTTTAAACCGTCAATTGGAGTTGCATCAACTCTGTACTCTGTAGCTGATCTACCTAAACCAGCACTTGTTAATGTTGTTGCTACACCACCAGCGTTACCACTGTTTTGCGTTCCGTCCAAGTCTGGAGCGTATGCAATCTTAGCTGTTAAACCAAAAGGTAATAAGTCAGCTGGAGTGTGGTATTGAATGTTGTTGTACGAATCAATAGTGTAGTTATCGTATGTTCCGCTTGAAGGGTCACCTACATCAGTTGGTCTTGCGTAAACTGATTGAGATGCTGCGTCTTCTGCATCTAATCCACCTTCTTTAACGAACATACCTACAGTTCCGAATGGAGTACCAACAGTGATTTGTGTATCATCGTTTTTAGCTGCTCCATCATTTGAACCATTAGTTGAATCATCATCTGGATCTAATTCCATAGAGTATGACCATGTGTAACCATTGTCTAACTCGCCTGATGCTGTAAAGTTTAATTCGTTTGTTATACCTAAACCTTTACCTTGGCTAGTATTGTTACCAGAAACGATGTTATAAGTTGCTTTCGCAGTACCATTAACACTCAATTCTCCAGCATTTGCTGAACCAAATAAAGAAATTGAAGATAACATAACGATTAATGTTTTGATTATGTTTTTCATATTTTTCCTTTGTTATTTTTAACATCATTCTTATAGGCTAAATTTAATGTAAAATTGCTCATTTTAGCTTATAAATAAGCATTTTTTAGCTGATAGTGATATTTTTATCACAGTTTTTTCTTAATTTTCCTCAGTTGTTTGCGCACAATCCATAATTTTGTGTTAATTATCATGCTATTTTAATTTTAAATGAAATTTTTATATATGTTTCAACTTTTATCAAAATCCTCTGCCTTTTTACTCATTTTTTTATTTCTTGCAAATTGTGGTGGCCTTTCAAAAACTGATTCAAGAAAGGTACCTGTTAACTCTCAAGAGAGAGCTAGAAAAAACGTTGAAGAAGGAAGAGGTGTTTCTATAGGGGGCCTTATAAAAAATAGAGGTACTAATTTTGAATTCTCTAGTTCTAATCCAATGTGGCGTGCATCGTTAGAAATAATGGATTTTTTACCGTTAACCACAGTCGACTATTCTGGTGGAATAATAATCACAGACTGGTATTCAGACAGTAAGATTACGAATGAGTCTTTAAAAATATCAGTAAGATTTTTGTCTAATGAGTTAAGAGCTGATAGTTTAAAAATTGTTGTACATAAAAAAGTTTGTTCAACAAATAATAATTGTTCAACATATTTGATGGATAATTCAAAAATAAATGATGAATTAAGAAGCTCTATATTAAGAAAAGCAGCGCTATTCAAAATCAAAGACGAAGAAAAAAAATAATTCTAAATGGAAAGAATTAATTTTCATTCAATTGAAAAAAAGTGGCAAAAAAAATTCAGGTCTCAAAAATTAATTAGACAAAATAGTAATAAAAAATTTTACTGCTTAGAAATGTTTCCATATCCTTCTGGAAACATACATATGGGGCATGTACGTAATTATACAATTGGTGACGTAATTGCGAGATATAAATTTTTAAATGGTTTTAGTGTTTTGCACCCTATGGGATGGGACTCATTCGGTCTTCCTGCGGAAAATGCTTCAAAATTAAACAATTTACATCCAAAAGTTTGGACAAATAAAAATATAGCTAAAATGAAGGAACAGCTTCAAATGCTTGGTTTATCCATTGATTGGGACTTTGAAATATCAACTTGCGATAAAGAATATTACAAACATCAACAAGAATTATTCATAGATTTTTATAATCATGGCCTTATTTCTAGGAAAGAAACATATGTCAACTGGGATCCAGTTGAAAAAACTGTTCTAGCAAATGAACAGGTAATTAATGGAAGAGGATGGAGATCAAACGCTGTAGTAGAAAGAAAAAAATTATCTCAATGGTTTTTTAATATCACTTCTTTCGCGAACGATCTTCTTAATGATCTTTCATCTTTAGATGGTTGGCCAGACAAAGTTAAATTAATGCAGGCAAATTGGATAGGTAAATCAATTGGTTGCGAATTAGAATTTAAGATAATGGATATGGATGACAAGATTAAAGTTTTTACCACACGTCCAGATACTATTTTTGGCGCAAGTTTTATTGCTTTATCAGTTGATCATTTTTTAAGTGAAAAATTTATGAATGAAGAAACTTTTATTAATTTCAAAAAACGCTGCGATCAATCAGGCACAACCGAAGAAGCATTGGCTAGTGCTGAGAAAATTGGTTTCAACACGGGTTTATTTGCTGAACACCCTTTTAATAATGATAAAAAAATACCAATTTATTTTGCGAATTTTGTTTTAATGGACTATGGAAATGGGGCTGTGTTTGGATGCCCTGCCCACGATCAAAGAGATTTTGATTTTGCTAAAAAATATAATCTTGAAATTAAAAAAGTTGTAGATGACAAGAAGAAAGAGAAACTTATTGAGGCATATACGGGTGATGGCAAAATTATTAATTCTGAATTTTTGAATAATTTAACAATTTCGGAAGCAAAAGATGAAATCATCAAAAAAATAGAGAAAAAAAACATTGGGAAGAAAAAAACTTTATTTAGATTAAAAGATTGGGGAATATCTAGACAACGTTATTGGGGCTGCCCTATACCGATGATATATTTAGATGATGGTAGCGTAGTCCCAGTTGACAAAAGTGAACTTCCAATCGAATTGCCTGATGACATAGATTTAAATACTAATGGTAATCCACTAGATAAACACCCAACATGGAAAAATACTTTTCAAAAATCATCTGGGAAAAAGGCTATTAGAGAAACCGACACTTTGGATACTTTCGTAGACTCATCATGGTATTTCTTAAGATTTTGTTCACCTCAATATAATCAAAAGCCTTTTGATATTAACAAAGTAAATCATTGGATGCCTGTCGATCAGTATATAGGTGGTATTGAACATGCAATTTTGCACTTACTTTATTCAAGATTTTTTACAAAAGGAATAAAAAAAATAAATACTGATTTTAAAATTTCTGAACCATTTAAAAATTTATTTACACAAGGTATGGTTTGCCACGAGTCCTACAAAGATATTAATGGGGAGTGGCTTTATCCGAATGAAATAGAAAAAATTAACAGTAAATCAGCAATTAAAAAAAAAGATAAGAGCAAGGTTACAATTGGGCCTCCAGAGTCGATGTCTAAATCAAAAAAAAATACTGTCGACCCTGAATCTATGATTAGTCAATATGGTGCGGATGCCGTTCGTTGGTTTATTCTCTCTGATAGTCCTCCTGAAAAAGATATACAATGGTCAGATCGTGGAGTTTTATCCGCTAATAAATTTTTGCAAAAATATTGGAACCTTTGTCACTCAATGTCTTGTAGAAAAGAAAAACCAGGTGAAGCAAAGTTCGAAGAACAATTTTTAATGAATATAGATAATTATGCCATGCAGATTGACTCATCTATTAAAAATTTTAGATTCAATGTATCAATAGCTCTTTTTCACGAAGTCTTTAAATTACTAAAAGATGGTCTTGAAAGGAATATTAAAAATAATTTTTTAATAGAAAGTTTTATTAAGATTGCTAAAATGATGGTGCCTTTTACTCCTCATTTGGCAAATGAATGTTTGGAAAAACTTAAATGTAATGAAAATGACTTATGGCCTAAGTTTAGCAAAAAAAATATAATAAAAAACATTCAATTACCAATACAAATTAATGGTAAAACAAGAGATATAATTGAAGTAAAAAAGGACATAAACGAGGAACAGATTAAAAAAATACTTATTACTAGAGAAAAAATAAAAAAATACATAAATGGTGCAAAAATAGAAAAAACAATTTTTGTTAAAAATAAAATATTGAACTACATAATAAAA
>Ga0255759_10002484_pt1 | contig 16435 bp, 14 predicted proteins | sample 101ome_20_FD_179959 | JGI IMG/M metagenome (GOLD analysis project Ga0255759, IMG submission 179959) | Coastal salt marsh microbial communities from the Groves Creek Marsh, Skidaway Island, Georgia - 101404AT metaG (version 2) | ecosystem: Environmental > Aquatic > Marine > Intertidal zone >...
GGCATTTTCATTAGAAACTTTAGCGAGATATAAAAATTTTAATTTTTCTCTTTTAAAATGTTGTTATTTAATAGTTTAGTTGTTGTTGGAGGCCTGTATTTTGATCGATTTATTACTCGCAGTGAGTGGTTTTAAGGAAAAATGTACTCGATGGCTGATGTCAGGCGTCTGCGCGCTCTGACCGGCCAAGAGAGGAAAAATGGGCGGCATGCACATCGTCAATACGGGAGATGGCTCGCACACCGTAACGTCGCGTTTTAGCGGAGAGCACTATCATTCGACGCACGGGGCAGTGGGTGAGAGTCTGCACGTGTTTCTTCGGCATGGACTAGATGCGCTCGGTCCACGCGCGCAGATTCGGGTGTTGGAAATGGGATTCGGCACGGGACTCAATGCGCTACTGACGCGTCTGCGCGCCCGTCGATTAGAGCAGCTGATTGACTTTGTATCGATCGAGTCCCAGCCTCTACCGCAGTCGATCATCAGCCAGCTAAACTACGGTCGAACTGTCGAAGGAGCTACGGACGATATGCTGGCCCAGCTACACGCTGCGTCGTGGGGAGAAGTCGTTCAACTGGATCCGTTTTTCCGGCTGCAAAAGGTGCACGCGCGCATTGAAGAAGTCGAGTTGGTTCGGTCGTTTAACGCTGTTTACTACGATGCCTTTGGTCCAGCCTATCAGCCAGAGTTGTGGACGAGAGATCTCTTTGCGCGGATGTATGACGTTCTTCTGCCGGGAGGAGTCTTGGTTACGTACTGTGCGAAAGGGCAGGTCAAGCGCGACCTGCGCGAGGCGGGCTTTATCGTCGAATCCCTGCCGGGCCCCCCGGGTAAGCGCGAGATGACGCGCGCGCGGAAGGTGTAGCGAGGGCGCTAGAGGTCGAGGAGCATGTCGTAGTTGTTCGTGTCTTTTGTTGCGAACTGTCCCTGCTCTACAAATCCCATTTTTCGGTAGAAATGCACGGCGCGGGGATTGTCGGCGCGAACGCCGCCCCATAGCACGATGCGCCGTCGGCCGATTTGCGTGGCAATGTCCGATAGGAGAGGAAATAGGGCGCTGCCCACGCCGCGTTCCTGGTATCTGTCGGCAACGGAGGGCGCTAGCGTGCTGTCGGTACGGTGGTTTAATGGCTGGTTGCGCGACGCATAGCGCTGGACGTCGCTGTCGAGAACTCCCAGGTGCAGGACAAAGTAGGCGACGATGCGTTCCTTATCGAGGGCGAGGAAGCGAAGCGTATCGGCGTAGTTTACGTCGCGGCAAAATGCGTGTGCCTGCTCAGTCGTAAAGGGATGGGGGCCGTAGACGCGTCGAGTGGCCTCAGACAAATGGGTAAAGTAGTGCGCCAAGCGTTCGCCGTCCGTTGAACGGTGGAGTCGGGTATCCAGATGCGTGCCGTCTCTGAGGACAATGGACTGGTCGACCGTTTGGGGATTGCGCTGAAGTCGGTCTAAGAATGGATTGCTCATCGGTTCATATCTCCCTTCTCGGCAATTAGGAGGTCGCTGTATATGGCCTGCGCTACGCGTGCATTACCTGCGTCGTTAAAGTGCCCGTCCGTTGTGTAATAATAGCGTTGGGCATCGCCGTTTCCGTTCATGTGATCGAGTAAGTCCAGCACGGCGATATCTCGTTGGCGACAGTATTCTGCGAGGTATCTGCCGGGTTTGCGGCTCCCCGACCAGACTCTGATGAGGCTATTTTCTAGGGCGTATCGAGGATAGATAATGACGACGGAGGGTCGGGCGCCCAGCGAGGTCGCCAAATGCGCGAATTGATCAATGAGTCCGTGCGTGGCGCTTAAGAAATGCTCTTCAGTGGAAAACGCGTAGCGCAAACGCGGCATCCATGCTTGCAGTGCCCAGGCGCGCAGCGCAATGCTGGGCATGAGGGGGCGGATATGGCGATGCAGCGCTGTGCGCAGGCGTTCAATATCCGCCGCGTCGTAGGCCAAGTGATTGTGTTCGTCGGCATAGGCAATGGCGTTGGGCAAAAGATCGTTTGCGACAAAGATGCCCAAGAGCATGTGGTTGGGCGCGAGTTGGGGTGCAAAGGCCCGAGCGGCAATAAGAGACTGGACGGTGCTAAAGTGAAGCATGGCGTAGTTGTAGACGGTCAGCGGTTGGCCTGCGTTTGCGCTGATGTGTTCGAGCTGGCCCGCTACGGCCTGCTCCTCTTCTAATCCTACGCCGAAGAGCATGGAGTCGCCAAAGAGGAGCAGGCGTTGTTCGTCTCCGTCGCGTGGCGCAATTTCTCTGGTGCGGAAGCCGAGGCTGTTGGTTTGAATATGATACGTAAAGTCGTCTGTTGTGACCGTTCGACGAGCGTTGGGCGTTAGCGCATATCCAAAGAGCGGACTATTGGCTTGTTCGGTCGCCGGAATGACAAGGGAGTTGAGGAGGCGGTTAAAGGCGAGCTCAAAGTAGGCTTCATCCTCTAGGTAGTTGACAAAGTGCTGTCGCGCATACCACTCCACGATGAGGAGTGGTACAACGGTGCAGACGGAGAACAGGAGCGCTTTGCGGAGCATAATCCTATCTGCTGCTGGGCCAAGCCAACGGGCTTGCTTGACAGTGTTGAAAGGGTGGATAGATTGCTCACCGTAGAGCCATTCAAACAATATAAGAGGTGTCCGCACGCCGTCCATGACGAGTGGCTCTAAGCGGGACGGACGGCGTGTTTATCCATTGGAGGATTTCTATGAGAGCACTGTGGTTCTTGCTGGCGGTTACGCCGCTCTGGGCACAGGTCAATATTGAGCACTATCGGGGTAAAGAAGGCGTTACGGGCGGTGCGCGGCTTTCGCTGCACTCGAATATCGGCAACGTAGACGTCGTTAAGAGCGACGGGGCGGGCAATGTGACGGTCAATACCCAGACGGGTACATACCTAACGGTCTTTAAAGGAGGGATCGGCTTTCTCGGTGGTAAGCGTTTTGCCAATAGCGGGGTCCTGCACATGCGCTATACGCATACGTCAAATCCTCGCTGGCAGCCGGAAATTTTTGCGCAGGGAGACTATGCAAAGTCGCGGCGTCTCGATCAGCGCACGCTGCTCGGAGCGGGCCTTCGCCGGGTATGGCGCAGCGAAGAAGAGGTGACCTTTTCGCTGGGTTCCTCGCTGATGTGGGAACGCGAGGCGCTGTCGCTCGTCGCCGGGGATCCGCATCCGTCAAACGCATCCATCGGGCGGTCCAGCACCTATGTGAACATGCACATAAGCCGACGCCTGGGCCTAGCCGTTACCGCCTACTATCAGTTTGCTCTGACCGATCCGGGTGACGTGCGTCTGCTCGGAACCGGCGAGCTGACAACGCCGCTCTGGGGCCCGCTTAAACAGACGACGACCATCGACTTTCGCACAGACTCAGCTCCGCCGCTGGGCGTCAAAAAGACGGATGCGAAGCTGTCGACCAGCTTTGGCGTTGCTTTCTAATAGCGCTTTTGGTCCCGCCTGTTGTTCTACTACTCGCGCCGCGGTTTGACCACTGTAATGCCGTCGTCCTCGATAAGCGGGCGGTTGTAGATGTAGGGCGGTTCTAAGACGGCTTGCTGCGCCTCGCTGAGTTCGGATACCCATTCCGGCTGACTCGTCTGGTACGTTCCACCGGCAAAGTGGAGATACTTTGGGCTGTAGCGATAGAGCAGAGAGCGGCGCTCGTGCTCGGCCGTCCATGGGAGCGTGCCGTGCAGCGTTGCCTCGTTAAAAATGACCATATCTCCGGCCTTACACGGGACGTTGTAAACCACCTCTTGATGTTCGTCCCAGGTGCGAATGGCTTCCGGGCAGGGAAAGTTGGCCTTGTGAGAGCCGGGTATGCAGGCAAAGCCGCCGTCTCCCTCATTGACGTCGGTGAGCTGGAACTGGCAGACGATCATCCCGCAGCGCATGACGCCATTGGCGTATTGATAGTACTGAGATCCGTCAAAGACGCGGCTCGTCGAGCCGTGCATGACCAGTCCTTCGGTGCCCTTACCACCGGTCAGCATAAAAGGCGAATGGTCCATTTTCCAGCCACGCCCAAAAAAAGTGTTCAGATAGGGAATGAGCTTCTTGTGCACCAAGAGGTCGCGAAAGGGCTGACAGTGCGGCGCATCCCATTCTAGCATGCCGGTAAAAATGCCGCGCCGAACTGGGCCGTGGGTGCTGCCATGCGGTGCGTGGTTGGGGTCTTCGTAGCGCTCGTCCCAGTTGGCATCAAACGCATCGTTGAGTGCCTGAACTTCTGTTGAGCTGAGTACGTTTGGTACCTTGAGGAAACCCTGTAAATCAAAGAGGAATTTTTCAGTGTCGTTCATGCGATTGGCCTCGCCTATAAGATGCTGAGTGTATGCGGAAGTCGTTAAGGTAGAACGCGCTAAAGGGGAGCGCAACGGCGCTGCTACTCCCATTCCAGAAACCAGCGCAGTTCGCTTAGCTCAGTCGCCTGTTGATAGGTGGGGTCGCTCAGTTCGAGGTGGAAACGCTCCACCGCTACGCCGTCTCCCAAGCGGCTAAAATCAGCCCAGTCTCGATAGGTTAGCGCCTTTATATTGCGCTGCTGGCGCAGCAATTCGAACAGGGGGGTAAACCACATACGCCAGAGATCGTCGCCGCTTTTTGGCGTTTTACTCATCGGCGTAGCGGCTTCCAGCAAGACGGGATAGCTGCGTTCGGCCGCTGCGGCGATAAAAGCGCGCGTTGTGCGCTGGCGTAGTTCGGCTGGCGTAAAAATATCTATGGACCACCAGTCTACGTAGGCATCGCCCGGGTAGAAGGCCATGTAGTCTGCGTAGCCGTCGGCTGCAATCGACCATACGAGGGCGATATTGCGCAGCTGCCATCGGTCGCGCAGAGTCTGCGCCACGCGCTGCCAGGCTGCCTTGTATGCTTCGGGGTCATAGTCGTTCCACGAACTGTTGGCCTCGGGGGCTAAGCGCAGGAAAACCGGGCGTCCCAGCTGCTGCAGGCCAAAGCACAGCCCGTCGATTGCCTCGTCTAGCTGACCGTCGGCCGCTGCTTGGGCATACGCGGTGCCCGCATTCGCGAAGCGTATATCGACCTGCAGCAGCACGTAGTTTTCATGGCGGGCGAGCAGCTCGCGCAGCGGTAGATGCCAGTCGTAGGGCAGAGCCGCCAGATCATAAACGACCTCGTAGTAGGCCGGCTGTGTGCGCTCGAGGGCTGAGCGATCTGCAAAGGGGTCAAAATCGATTCCCGCACCAAAGAGAATTCGCTCGCCGCGCGGTTCTAAACGCTGTAGAAAGTCGCTGCGTGATGCGAATACTGAGGGCGTATCTTCAGTAGGTAAATAGGTGGTGGCACAGCCCGTGCAACCCAGTAGAAACCAGCAAATAAGCCGTATATAGTGCATGAAATGAAACTACGCAGGTCCTCACGCTTAGACCAGCCCCACTAGAAGCGCTCCCCTGCGGCGCGGAGCGAACCCAGTGCATAGATAGTTCGCGTGAAGCTGCCGGGCGCTGATAGACGGAATGCATGATCTTGTAGCGGATATGTGGATCTTTGGATTCGGAGAGCTGCCGTGCTATGTGCTTAATAGAGTCGGCCATCTATCTTCAAGAGCCCGTGTGCGCTCTGAGCGTGGTCTTGTTATTGCGTAGCTTGCTTGTTAATGGCCTCTTGGACGGCCTTTGTTAGTTCGTCCATACTGTACGGTTTGTCGAGGAAGACGTCGATCAAACCCTCATGAACTTGGTCCATAATCTTCTCCTCGCTATAGCCTGTGCCCAATACGGTTGGGATGTCGGGACGCAGATCACGGGCGGCAGCTAAGAGCTCATTGCCCGTCATTCCCGGCATGGTATAGTCTGTTATGATTACGGAAAAACGCGATGGGTCGGAGGTGAAATCGCGCAGCGCCTCTTGGGGATCATTATGCGTTGTGACGGTATAGCCCATATGCTCGAGCATTGTTTCGCCGAGTCGTGTCATATTTTCTTCGTCGTCTACAAAGAGCACGTGTCCGTAGCCCTGAATCAACTGTTGACTATGCTTACCTTGCTCTTCGGAATCGTCGCTTTCCAAGCTGGGAACGTAGATGCGAAATTCGGTACCTCTACCCACGATACTGTCCACTTCTATTACGCCATTCCACCCTTCTATAATGCCGTGCACCACGGCTAACCCCAGTCCGGTTCCTTTCTCTGGATCTTTTGTCGAAAAATAAGGCTCAAAGATGCGCTGGCGCATCTCTTCATTCATTCCTTGTCCCGTGTCTTTAACAGAAATCTCAATGCCCTGTTCTGCGTTGAGCTTCTCTCGGGCGACGCTGTTATCTATTGAAGCCACGCCAACGATAAGTGTGCCTCTTCCCTGCTCTTCCATAGCGTGTGCTGCATTGGTGCAGAGATTCATAATGAGCTGGTGAAGGTGGCTCTGGTTGCCCATAATGGACAGGTTTCCAGAAGCCACATGCTGTTGTATATCTATCGTAGTTGGTAGCGAAGATCGAACCAGCTTGAGCGCTTCTTTCACAACGGGAATGACGTTAAGCGGTGCAGTTTGGTCTGGTTGCTTTCGACTAAACGTGAGTATTTGTTGGACGAGTTGGCGTGCTTGTTCTCCCGCTTTCAGTGAGGTGTTTATTGATTCGCGGGCTTTCTCTTTGTCGTCTATAAAGAGCACGGCGAGTTCGGAATAGCCCTGAATAATAGTCAGAAGATTGTTAAAGTCGTGCGCAATGCCTCCTGCCAGAGATCCCATAGCTTCCATCTTCTGAGCTTGGAGAAGCATAGCTTCCATTTGGTCTTTTTCTTCGATCTTATGCTGTAATTCGATATTGCTCTGTTGGAGTTCGTCTGTGCGTTGAGCTATGCGCGATTCTAAATCCGCGTTGGCCCATTCAAGCTCCATCTGGTGTTGAATGGTCTGCTCGCGATATGCTACCAAAAACCACATCCCGACTCCGGTAATAAGTAGAAATATAAGGGTGAGAAGAAGCTGTCCCGCCATCTCTCTCAAGACCTCTTTACGGACGCCTCCCAACGACGTGTTAGATACGAGAAAGAAGTAGTCGTTATCAATGGTGGGATCATTTTTGCTGGGTGAGAAGCGAAAGCCCATTTCCCGCCAGGGTTCTACCCGTTTGTAGGTCCATAACAGACCTGCTTCATCGGTGAATTGTCCCTCGTTCCCTTGTTGCAATCGATCCCAAGCTGCCGGATTAATATCGGCCAAGCTCTCGGCGAGAGCGATTTGATCGAAGGAACTTGTTTTGTTTGAGGCTTTACTCTTACCCACTAAGAGTCCATCAGCATTGATCAGCATGGAAAGACTTTCCGTGCCGGGTAGGGCCGATAGTTGGGATAATGACTGAGATAGTTCGCTGACGCGATAGTTGAATACTAAAACCCCTCTATTGATCTTTGAATGTCCTCCAATTGAACAGGCCATTCGCAGCATGAATTTTGGAGGTAGTTCAATGCGTCCAAATTCTTGGTTTAAATCAATCGGTGATACATAAATTGATGAACCGGGCGAGTCGATACTTTCGACGAAATACGGACGGTCGGATTTATCCTGTCGATTTTCATTGTCGACCACCAAAAGCTGTCCATCTACGCGCTGGATTCGAATCTGTTCCATGCCAGTTTGGTCGATGTAGCGCACCTGATCGTAATATTCGCGTGCCTCGTAGGTATCCATCAACACCGCTTTAAGATGCTCATCATATGTATGTGTATGGTCTTGTGTTGTTATATGGTCTTGTGTTGTGTCGGGCGACCTAAGACCGGCCAAATATTCGTGTCTTTCAAGACTCGTTCGAATAAATCTCAGGTCTTTTGGTAGCACGTTGAGCATCGAACTCAGTTTTTGGGTTTGTAAGTCTATTTCATGAGATCGTATCAGTTCGATTCGATCAATCTCAGTCTGTTCCTTTGAATCGAAGAGGTAGAAGCTAGCTAGAAGGAATAGTGCACAGGCGGGTATAAAGATGCTCAGAAAGGGCCTTAAGAGCGTCCGTATCGTTGGTTTGAGAGCGTTTTTTGTGTTCATAAATCGGAAATTTACGTGTTTTTGTGACACAAAACAAGAAAGCCTGTCAAAGGAGCGTCGATTATTTAAGACCAGTTTGCAGCCTTGTAAACTGCGTGCAAGATTTCGAGGTTCTTAACCTCTAATTCGAGCGGCATAGGGATGGGACCTTTTCCTTGCAAGGCTTTTATAATGGCTTGACCGACCGGATACATATCACCCTGATCATGACGCGACATATTCACCTTGTATATGCGCTTCCGGGGCGTTCCCTTACCTCTGTTGCCCACGTAGAAATACTCGACTTCGTGCGTTTCTCCGAACGAGGTATAGGTGAAACGCAGTCCGCCCTGCGTGCCGTAAATGCTGGTTTGGTTGGCCACTTCGTGGTGAGCATTGCTCGCGCGTTCCCAGAAATACTTTAGCCCGTTTTCAAACGAGAGCATAGCACCGCCGTGCTCTTCCACTGTAAAGTTTTTCGTGCCAGCTGGGACTCGGTCTAGACCGTTGACGCAGAATGCTTCACATCGTTTAAACGCAGGTTCGCCCAGCACGCCTAAATGGAACGAAAGGTCGTATACGCCCCAGTCATAGAGCGGACCACCGCCGGCTATCTCGCGATCTAAAAACCATTTTGCCGTCGGATGATACTCGATCCCGGGTCGTCCCTGTCGCGATACGGCTCTATGGTGCACAAAATACACGTCGCCTATTTTTCCCGAGTCGATCAGCTTTTTTACATAGGGGAACTTGGGCTGCAGGCGCGCGTGTCTGCAGGAACATCCGGTTACCATGAGTTCGGGATGCTTTTGGGCTTCTCTGAGCAGGCGTCGCGCTTCTGCTGGCGTGTGCGCAAGTGGCTTCTCCATTACGAGGTGTTTTTTGGCGCGCAGGACGTCAATGCCGATGCGAGCGTGTAGGCCTGGAGGCGTGCAGACGACGACGGCGTCCAGCCCGGCGTCCTTGAGTATGTCCCTGTAGTCCGTTGTCAGATGGGGGATGTCGTATTCGCTGCCCATCGCCTGTAACGCCTGCGTATTCACGTCTGCCAAAGCGCGAATCTCGGTCCGTCGATCTGCGTGGAAATTTTTCATATGGGCGTTGGCAATCATGCCGCCGCCGATAAAGCCGATCTGAATCTTTTTTGCCATTGCGGGCCTCTTTAGCTAAGGGTGAGTTCGCTGAGGTAAATCGCCGATGGGGCCAAGCCCGAACCGCTGCCCTCGTGGCTTGAGTAATAGGATAGCAGGGCGCGTGTGCTATCGAGTGCGACAAATCCGGGATAGGAATTGTCGCCGCCGCTGGGCAGTTGGCCTATTTCCCGCAGCTGGTCTCCGACCAACCAGTAAAGTGTCGTGCGCGGCTCTCGCGGATCTATGTTTTTTCGACCCCCAACCAGATAGTGTTCCCCCCACTTGGCCAAGAGCGGCCCGCCGACGTTGCGATCGAGGTCGCGGTGCTCCCAGTGCGCATACGGGGGACTAGATCTACAGATGCGTGCAGGCCTTGCATCTGCGCCGCGTGCAAGCGCCAAGCACTGACCATCTTCCTCAAATAGGAAGGCTGTCTCGTCGCCGTATTCGCTCGTGAAGAGCGATCGGTATCGCCATATGAGTCCGTCCTCGCTCTCTAACATCGCACCTTCTATCTGCGTGCGATCGGTGCGCTCTTCCTGGCCGTCTGCATAGCCCTTGCGGCGACGGCCGCACAGATAGGCACGATCGCCGTAGGCTGCTGCGCGCCAGATATAGTGACCGTAGGTCCCTTCAAGGGTTACGGGGGCAGACCAGTTTTCGCCGTCTTCGCTATGCACGGCAAAGCCGAGATGGTCGTTGAGAGTCCGCGCTTGTCCCTCTGGTGGAATGGCCCACGTGCCTGAATAGACAAAGAGACGACCGTTAAACACGAGTAGATGCGGGTCGCGAACGTCGCGAGGTTCGGCGCCAAAGACGCATACTTCTCGCCACGTTGTGCCGCTGTCATCGCTGCGCATAACGACGATTCGCGAAGTGGAAAAAAGCATGTGACCATCGGGACAGCGACGGTAGGTCAGATAGAGCGCACCGTTGAAGGAACACATATCCGTAAACGCGTTGTGATACCCGTCGTCAACAAGCAAGCGGGGTGAGTTAATATGGAGAGTCGGCAAGCGGAATTCCTCTGTTAAAAAGAGCGAAGTTACAGGTATTTTTTGCGCTCGGCCAACACGCCAATAGCGAGAAATGAGGCCAAGACGACAATCGCTACGTATTGATCTCCGAAGTAGCGCAAGAGCTGTGCGACAGAAGGGGTTATCAACACGGTTAGCATGCCGTAGCCAAACGAACAGAGCAGGACAAAAATGAGCGTTCGTATTACGAACGGATATGCTCGAATGCGCCGTTTGACGGCAGCGTTGATCTGATCTCCGTAGATGACCAGCAGGGCTGTGGTAAAGGCGGTCGCGATTTTAAATACGTGCGCGCGCACCCAGTCGGCCGGCATAAGGGCCACTTCCTTGAGCAGAGCTATGATTTCCATATGGTTTTCTGCGGTTAGAAAGGGAGTTGGGGTTTCTCAAAGCTAAGTTGGCAGGGGGAGAAAAGCCAGTCTCCTGCGATGGGTTGACCGCGTGCCTTCGACAGTGCTTGATGTGGGTAAGTTCGGCACCTATATGCGGCGAAATGCCGCCAAAACGTCATTTTGGCTTAGGATACCCAAGAGGCGTCCGTGGTCTGCTTGGTCGAGCACGGGCAGGTAGCTTGCGTCGGGATGCTCTCGGAACATGTCAAGCACTTCGGAGAGCGTTTGCTGCGGAAAGGCTATTAGCGAGAGCGGTTTCACCAGATCTGCCGCGATGACTAGATTCGACGTATAGGGGTCGAATAGCATATCGCGTATGTCTTCATAGGCGATGACGCCTTCAAAGCGATCCTCCCTGTCGACGACGGGAAAGCGGTCATAGCGGCTGTGCGCTACGAGATGAAGAACCTCGTTAAAATTGGTATCCGTGCGTATCGTATCGACGCTTTTGCGCATGACGTGCTCTACGAGAATGTCTCCAGCATGGTCGAGACGGTGGCCTTGAGGAACCCCAAGAGACTGTCTAAAGTGGGTTACAACGTGGTGTAGACTTTCAAATGCCCCTGCTGGGGCCCGCCGCGCTAGCAGCGTTAAAACGGGCACCTCTCCGGCGTGAACGAGGCCGAGGCGGACTGCTATGGGCCCCCCGAGCTCAAAGATCACGACGGCGCCAAGGACGACTGTCTGCAGCATCTGTCCCGGTCCGGGCCAAACCTCGGCCAGCGTCGAGGAGAGGCCAATGGCCACGCCTGCTTGAGCCAGCATCGTCGGTCCCGTCCATTTCTCGTGGCGCTCACCAAAGCCCGCCCATCGCGCACCCAGCAGACATCCAGCGAGTTTGCCAGCGGTTCGCAGCAGGACATAGGCGGCGCCGACGAGGCCGATTTGGGGCAGCATTTCTATGTGTAAATTGGCGCCAGCTAGGGCGAAAAACAGCACGTACAGGGGATAGTCTAACTGGCGGATGGACGCGAGTAACTCCCTGTCACGCGTCGAGGCATTCGCCAGTACGGCACCGCAGGTGAACGTTCCGAGCATCGCATCAACGGTTAATAGATCGCACAGCGCCGTCACGCCGATTGCGCCGCCCAAGATGAGCAGCTGCTCTTCGCTGGTAGAGCGCAGACGCTCGGCCCAAACGCTCATGGCAAATCCGGCCACTGCGCCGATGGCTGGTGGCAGTAAAAGGCTTGAGAGCAGCGTGTTGCTATGCGTATTGCTCGGTGGGAGCAGCGAGAAAACGGCCACGTTGAAAAGCAGTACGCACACGAGGTTATTGAGCCCAATCAGCGTGCGCACGACGTCGGTGACGGGACCTGCGGAATCGTATTCTCGGATGACGAGCAGGGTCGCGGCCGGGGCCGTAGCAATCGAGATGATGCCGAGAAAGAGTCCTACTTGTAGAGGCGCGATTTGCTCGACGTCGCCAAAGAAAAAGTGAGTAATCGTCGTTGCAATGGCTACAGCGGTGAAAGTGATCCCTATCTCACAGAGCGAAAGAGCGGCAATGCGATGCTGCCAGCGACGTAGGTGCTCGCCCTGAAAATGCATGCCGATGGCGAGCATGATGAGCGTTAGTGCGATGTGTGATACGGGCTCTAAGCGCGCCAAATCCGCGTAGTCTAGCAGGGTTGGGTAGCCAACTAAATGAGACAGAGATGGGCCCGCACATAGGCCTACGAGCAGATAGCCCGTAACGCGCGGGAGATGCCATTGAAATACGGCGCGTCCTACAAAGAGAGCCGACAAGAATAGAACGGCGGCAGCAGCGAAAGTATATATGGAGGAATCCATTAAATACAGCTCAAACGCACATCGGGCGAATAGGGATTGCCAAGTGGGTAGTTGGGAAGCGCGATATTAGAAACGAGGGATGCTCTACCGATTAAAAACGCTTTAAAGGGCAGAGCGCTCATCGTCCTATGCGCGGCGCCATAGATAGCGACAAAGAGGCAATTTGTCAATCGGGTCGACGGCTCTACTGATATCCCAACCAATAGAGCACGGCTATGAGGTTGAGCGGGCTCCACAGCGTAGAGCCGATGAGGATGCCGCCGAGCAGTTCGGGACGGGCATTAAAGCGGGTCGTCAACACGAGCGCGTTAATGGCGGTGGGGAGGCAAGAGCAGATGAGCAGCACATCGCGCACGGCTCCCTGCGCGTCCATGAGAAGAGTGAGTCCCACGCCGATGAGGGGCCCAATGGTGATCTTGGCAAAGATTGCACCGCCCAAGACGGCCTTTTGTCCGCCATCTATTCGTATGCGGCTAACCTGAACGCCGAGCAGCACAATGGCGAGAATGGGGCCGGCTTTGCCAATGAGATCACTCGTGGTGAGCACCGATTCGGGAATGGGTATACCCCATGCGTTGATTCCAATGGCGAGAGCGGCCGTATAGATCAGGGGTAGTTTAAATACGCTCGAAAGCGCCTGCAGCGGCCGCTGTCTGCCTCCTGCAGCGATATACACACCCAGAGAAGATGCAAATATATTGCCGTAGACAAAGAGTAGCATGACAATGCTGAGTGCTTCGTCTCCTAGGGCGAAGAGAACGACGGGAACGCCGTAGGAGGCGACGTTAACGGTGGGAATGGACAGGGTGACCGCGCTGCGGGTAGGGCGATCCCACGAGAGGGCGCGTGCCAAAAGCCAAATAGCAGGCGTGCTGAGTGCGTACATGCCGGCTTGCCAGGCCAGCACTTGGGCTGCCGCGACGCCCGTGATAGGATGGCGGACCAGGGCGGAAAAGAGTAGAAACGGAACGCACACATATAGGGCGACGTCGGCTAGCGACTCGGTGTCTACGCGCCGTCTGCGCCCGAGCGCGTAGCCGCATCCAATCAGCGTAAATATCGGCCCGATAACTTCTAGCAGGAATCCCATTAGGGCAGGATTTCATCCATCGAACCCTCGATGGCAATTGCGCGCACCGGCGTTCCGTCTCCTCCTTCTACTTTGAGCGGTAGAGCGGTGAAAAAGACGCGTTCCTCACGTAGGGATTCCAAGTTGGTCAGTCCCTCGACAATGACGATCCCGGCCTGCAGCAGAGTCTGATGCACGACGGTGATTTCCTCCATATCATCTACGGCTGCGACCGAGGGCGGTTCGACGCCCACGAGTGCGATCAGGCGTTCGGCAAAAAACTGTGCCAGCGCTAGGCTGATGCGTGGAAGTTCGTCCCTATAGGCAGGGCTGTCTACGCGCGTGCTCCAACCCGAGCGCAGGAGCACGCGATCGCCCGGTTCAATGCGCTCGGCAAAGTCGCCGAGGTGGTCGACGGTGATGAGTTCACGCGGTTCTAATGCGCCTACGTCGATCACCCAGGCGGGTCCCACGCACTTAGCTAAGTCTAGGTGCTCAATGCTCTGACCTTGCTCAAAGAAGTGGCGAGGAGCATCCATATGGGTCGTTGCGTGCGAGTAGAGATGGAGCGTGCGCGCGTTCCAGCCGCTTTCAGCTAGCGTATGCGCTGTGTCCCATGCGATACCGCGCATATGAGGTCGCATGGTGAGCGATAGGTCGATAATTTGCATAGGATGCCTTTCAAATCGTGGGATGCGTTTCGCCCAGTGCACGTGCGGGTTGGTTTTGATATGTTTCCGTGCTGATAAAATTGTACTGTTTTGCATCTACGGCAATGCCACACACAATAAGATAGGTGACCAATATGCCTGCTCTACATGAGATTGCGCGCGCGGATTTAAAGGACAAGATACTCGGCGCTTGGACTGGGAAAGCCTATGGCTGTATGATGGGCGAGCCGATGGAGTATCGTGCACAGGGAGAGATCTATGAAGGCTCGCTCGATATCCATCCCAAAGCTCCGACCACGTGGCTGCACAACGAAGACGACCTCTACGTCAATATGGCCCTCTTAGAAGTAGTTCGGGAAAAAGGACTGGATGCAGCTGCAGAGGACTTTGCTCGGGTATTCCGCGAGAGCAAATTCATGCTGTGGCATGCCAACGGTCAGGCACGCCAAAATATCAGAGAAGGAATTCCGCCTCATCTGTCAGGCCATCCCTTCTACAATCCCCATGCAGACGATATCGACTTCCAAATTGAGTGCGATTTCATTGGGTTGATATGCCCCGGTATGCCCCAGAAGGCCGGCGTACTAGCTGATCGAGTCGGTCATATTATGAACTACGGTGAGGGCTACTACGCGGGACTCTTTTTAGCTTCGCTCTATGCTGCCGCTTTTGTAGAAGAGGACCTGTTGTCTATGATCGCAAAGGCGAGGACGTCTATTCCCGCCGACTGTGACTACGCCGCAATGTTGGCCGATTTGCTGGCGTGGTATGAGCGGGAGCCCAATGACTGGCGCTGGACGTGGAAAAGAATTGAAGATACGTGGAACTTCGATCTCTGTCCGTGGGCTAAGACCGATGAGGGACGCTTCAATATACAGGGCCACTTTAACGGTTTGTATATCCTGATGGGGCTTTTGTATGGAAAAGGTGACTATATCGAATCCATCTCGATATGCACTCGCTGCGGTCAAGATACGGATTCTAATGTGGGCAATTGTGGTGGTATTCTCGGTGCGCTCACGGGCTTTAACGGTCTGCCGGAAAGCGTCAAGGCTGAGCTGGCTCCCTATATGGACCGCGATTATAACTTTACCAGCCTGTCCAATAACTCGGCGAGTGAACTGTGCTATCAGCTGGCGCTGGAAAATATTGAACGGAGCGGCGGGAGGGTGACCGAAGAATCTGTTCAGATTGCGGTTCAGCCTTTTGCATTTGAGGGCAGTCGCGAGCAGTCTTTCCACAATATGGAATTTGTCGAAACCTATAGAGCGATTGATCCGGCCATTCAATGGCACGGCGACTGGAACGTAGATGATGTCCGGAAACATCAGGCGGGCGGCGAAGTTGTCGTCTCTTCCTCAACGCCGGGCGACTACGCAGAGGTCGTCTTTAACGGCTCGTGCATTTACATGCAGGGGAATCTGCACTCTAATTATGGCATGATAGACATTTATATCGATGGTGCGTTTGTGCAGCGTCGCGACATGTTTATCGAACGTCAGTGGGACAACTGCCTACAGTCGACAGCCGTTTGGATCACTGGCTTGGCGTCCTGCCAGCACGTGCTGAGAGTGGTAATTAGTGCAGAAAAGAACGACCATAGCACGGGCACTGAGATCGCCCTGGGGCGGGTTGTTTCCTATCGCGGTTTGGTGGCACCATTACCCGAAGCATAGGAACTTGCATCAGAGGGAGGCACGCGGTGAACCCCATAGCACTAGCGGCTGTATTATTTCTCTTTCTGAGCAGCGCACGCATAGAAGCGTCCGCGCATTGCTCCGAGGATGATCAAAGAGAAGGAGTATCTTCTGTGAAATTAGATCGAGTAATACCTCGATATGCCAGCGTCTATTTGCTCTTGGTTACTGCACTGGTTTCTAGCGTGCTCGTAGGAACAGCTTTTGCCCAAGAGGCCCAGCGCATAGGGCCTCCGACGCAGTTTTTTGTCGACAGCGAGCGATACCGCTTTGCCTCACCGGACCTAAGCGATTCGAATTTTTATCCCATTCCCAACGATCGCATCACACGTGCGACCTACATGCGCTACTTGGAATCGCGCAACCTAGAGGCACTGGCCGCCAATCTCAATCACGGCGAAGGAGGTCCAAGAGCCTTTCTTCCCATCTTAGCCAAGTATGTCGAAAGCGGTGAGGCGCGCTGGGCCGATGCATGCATCGCGATGTTAAAGCGGTATCGGATTGCTCTAGAAGAGCGCGTCGAGCGAGACGGATGGGTGTCTGATTTTGAGATCCCCGCCGTGGTGCTCCCTATGTACAGAAAGTATCTGATCCAAGGGGGAGCGATAGACGAGGAGGCAGAGTGGTTCAAAGACCTAGTCCTCTACTACAGCCGCAATTTGCACGT
>Ga0255759_10002487_pt1 | contig 16423 bp, 10 predicted proteins | sample 101ome_20_FD_179959 | JGI IMG/M metagenome (GOLD analysis project Ga0255759, IMG submission 179959) | Coastal salt marsh microbial communities from the Groves Creek Marsh, Skidaway Island, Georgia - 101404AT metaG (version 2) | ecosystem: Environmental > Aquatic > Marine > Intertidal zone >...
CCTCGCCTCCGCCTCCTTCGTCCTCGTTCAGCGACGAATAGCTTTGTTCTCGTTTAAACTTCTTCCCGAGCAACTCAAACGGCGCGTGCGCTTGCTCGCAAAACGGTTCCAACGTAATCGGGTCGCATTTTTCCTCCGGCAGATCCTTCCACCATTTCGGCGCCTGCTTTTGTTGCGGTTGCTTTCTCGTCGTCAAAGAAGAAGAAGGAACTTGTCGCGGAACTATCGTTTTCTTCTTCTTTTGCTGTTCTTGTTGTTGTTGTTGTTGCTGACTCCTATTTTTCGGCGGCGGCGGCACGAATGCCTTTGCATCTTTCGACAACGAGGGGGCGCCGTTATTATTATTATTATTATTATTATTATTATTATTCACATCGGAGGGTCTTGACGTTCCGTCTTCTTCTTCTTCTTCTTCTTCTTCGCTTTTCTTCTTCTTCTTTTTCGGAATCGACTTTGTCGCCTCTCGAAACAAATCCACTCGCTCTTTGCCGTTTTCCCCGACCGGTCTCCTCGGAGGCGCGCCACGCCCGGATTTTGGTTTCTCTTTTTTCTTCGTCGTCGTCTGCTGCTGCTTGGTGGTCGCGCTGTTGTTGTTCTCGTCGTCGTCGTTCATCGTCTCGCCGCCGCCTAGTGGGTTTTCTCTTTCTTCTTCTTCTTCTTCTTCTTCTTCTTCTCCGCCGGCGTCGTCGGTCCCGGATATCTCTTTCCGAAAGAGTAAGTTTCACGAACACGCGCGCACAAAGACAGACAGAAAGACCTGAGAAAGAGAGAAAAAAGAGGCCCAAAAACAACTCTCTCTCTCTCTTCCGCGCGCTGAAGAAGAAGAACGAGAAGCGGAGTGACCAACGTTTCTCTTTCGCGCGCGCGTTGCAAGTTGCGGCAACTAAAAAAAGGGACACAAAATTTCGAGTGAAACCCTAAAGATTTTTTTTTTCCTATTTTTTCCTTCCGTTATAAAAAGAAGAAGAAGAAAAACGCGTCCACAGCGCACTTCATTTCCGAGCGCGCGCGCGAGAGAGAGAGAGAGAGAGAGAGACTTTTTCTACCCTCCTCCGAAAAGAAGAAGAAGAAGAAGAAGAAAAAGCGACAGCGGCGGTGGGAGAGAACCAACAGAACGAGATCTCACCATCTATTTCTCCATCTACTCTTGATAATATAATCCCCACCTGTGAAAGAAGAAAGAAAAGAGACATTTTTTATAAGCAGAGAGAGTAATTGCGCGCGTGGCCTTTTAAGGAAATCGAGAGAGTTTAAAGCGTATTTCCAATCGGCTTTCCAAAAGCGCGAGGTACGAACGAACGCAGAGAGAGAGAAGAGCTTTTGAAGAAAACCCCGGTCTTTTTTTTTGTCGTCGTCGTTGTCGTTATATATAAGAGAGAAAGAAGGTTTCGGAAATTTGTAATTGTCTCTTCTCCTCCCCGCGGGTAAAAAGAAAAGAGGGAACGCAACATCTTCGAAACGCTCTCTCTTTTTCTCTCTCTTCCGCTTTACTCTCTTCCTTTCTTCCGTTTCCCGCGAGCGCAGAAAAACTGACCCTCTTTCTCTCTCTCTTTTCGGCGTTCGACCGCAGAGTTTCCGAGTTTGGCGTGATACTATATATATAGAAGTTTTACACACACACCTGGTTTTTCAGTCATGGCGCCACCCGCACCAACCTCGAAAAAAGGGCAGCAGCGGGAGGAGAACGCCGCCGCCGCCGCCGCCGGGAGGAACACGAACAACGCTTCGCCCGCGCCGCCGTATTTAGCGCAGCTGTTGAGCGCGGCGGGTGTGCCGGTGAATCCATTAGATGGAAGCACGTCGCAACAGCAGATGTTGCAATTTCAGCAGCAGCAAAACGCGGCGGCAAACTTTGCGGCGGCGACGGCGTTGACGCTGTCGGGCGTGAATTCGCAGTTGAAGTCGTTCGGGAATAGCTCGTTAGGATTGGGTGGTCCGGCGAACAGTGGAGGTCAACCGGGGAGTCCGTCGTTTTGGAACCAGTTTTACGCGCAGCAAGCGTTGGTTGGGAGCTTATATAACCAGCAGCAGCAGTTTCAAGGGACGCTGCAGGCGCTGTCCAACGGCGCGAATCTCAACAACGAGAAGTTGAGCTTTTTGAGCAACTTTTCCACCGGTATGGGAGGTGGATCGCAGAGGACGCGGAGTAGCGGTGGGAACGCCATTTTCGATAACGAGGACTTGAAAGAGCTGTTGAATTCAAAGTTGCAACAGAAGTTTGGAGGATCGGGTATCGGAGAGATCAACAGCAGCGACGCGGCAAAGAAGAGAAAATTGTCGCAGGTAAACACGAAGAATATTAACATCAACAACAAAAGGAAACAACCGGATTCAGGCGTGAATCAACAACCCGGATCGAGGGGCAACTCTGCGTTTAGTCCTTTTGCAAACTCTGGCGGCGACGGCAACAACAACATCTTCACCACCAGCGAACTTATGAAAGTTAAGAGTTTGCAAGAAAAGAAGAAACGCTCTGCGGAGAAGAAGAGCAAGAAGAGCAACAGCGACAAAGCGACGTCGCAAGAGAGGAAACCGGGAGAAAAAAAAACGAAGAAACAAAAAGAAACGAATCCGAAAACCATGCAACTAGCCGACGCCGCGATGAGCTTGGATAAAGAACGGAGCAACGTGATGAACGATCAAAACGTTCTCAAGGAGGTCATGAAGTTGCAACAAGGATATATCAAAGAAACTCCGGAAGAGCGAGAAAAGAGAGAAAAAGACGAAGCTGCGATGAAAATGAAACAATTGAGCACGAGAGGTCACACGACGCGAGCGACGGAAAAAGAAGAGCTGTATAAATCCATAGTAGACGTGGATGGAAACTTGTTGAAGCCGGAAGTGCTGGAGCGATTTGAAGCAAACGCAAACAAAATGATGCAACTGAACAAAGAACACGAAGAGCAAAAGAAACTATCTGGATCGGGAGGGAAGAAAAACGGCGCCGTCTCGGCTTTAGCGCAAGCCGCTGCGCAGAAGATCACCGGCGCTTCCGACGATGTCATGGCAAAAGTCCGAGGTATTCTTGAAGAAGAGCTTTCGGACGCGGAAACGGACATCGCCGAAGGCGACGAGACGGGCGAGTTGGACAACAACAAAGCAGGCGAGCCAAAAGAAAACGCGAAAAAACTTTCCGACGCGGCGGAGAAAGAGGAAAAGAGCACTGATTTAGATAAAGACGGTAAAGATATCAAAGTTCGCTCGCGATCGTGGTCTCAAGAAGAAGACGATCTCGTCCAAGTGTTAGTTTCCCAAGTCGGTCCGAAGAAGTGGGCATTAATCGCCAGTCAACTTTCAGGAAAGACGCAAAAACAAGCCTACGCGCGATGGAGAGATTACTTACAACCCGGTTTAACGTCTCGTCCGTGGACGAGATGGGAGGAGATTCATCTCTTGGATTGCCAGGCGCACATCGGCAATCAATGGGCTATCTTAGCCAGATTCATGCCTGGACGTTCGCCGAACGCCATTAAAAATAGATTCCACGCGACGAAACGAAAAAAAGAACGCAACACAGTCGCGGTTGAGAATGAAAAGAACGACATTTCCAAAGGTAACCTGACGTCATTGCTGCGCGAATTGGAAGATAAAGGCGACAAAAGCTCGAGAAAACAACCCCCGGAACAACCGGAGAAGAAGCGAGACGATAAAAATAAAGCCATCGACCCGAAAACGGCGCAAACGAAAGCAGCGGCGCAGGCGCCGTCGTCATCGCCGAGCGGGAGCAAGAAAAAAGGAAAGAAGGAAGTCACGCCGCCGCCTTCGCAACGAAAAACCCGCGCCACGCGAAGCGTCTGAGAAAAATGAAACCAAAAGACGCGCGCGCGGCGAGAAGAAGCGACGCGAGACGAAAAATGAAAAACTAGCAGAGAACAACAACAATCCAACGCACTCACGTAGACAAAAAACAATCATCGTCACTATTGAAACACCTTGTAGAAAATACGCCGAGTTTTTATAAAACACATGTATATATACATATATGTATATTTGATGTACCCACGGTACCGCGCACGACGCGACGCGTAAAGAAGTAAACAAGTCACATTTTCACGTTTCGCTTCGTGGTGTGTCTCTTTCATACCAAAAGTCGCCATAAAAAAAAACAAAAAACAAAAAAATCGAGAGAGCGCACAATTCACACCAAAATGTCACTCTCTTCTTTCGCGAACAACAACAACAAAAGCGCCGCGTCGCGGGCGACAAAAACGCTCCTCGTGGCCTCTTTAGCGCTGCTGGGGTGCTCTTCCCTCGCCGGTGGTGGTGCGTGTGTTTATTTCTTCTTCTTCTTCTTCTTTTTGATGTGAATTCAATTTTTTTCCGCTCTCCCCGATCGGTTTTATGTGTGTCTCGGCGGGCGCTGATGACTTTCTCTCTCTCTCTCTATTACGAAACAACAGTCCACGCGGCGGAGGAACAACAACCGAAAACGACCGCACCAGCACCGAAGCACATTTTGACGGACATTCCGGACGCGTCCGCGTCCGTGGACACGACGGTCGTCTTCCCTGGATTTGGGACCGATTTGCGATTTCCAGCGGCGGAGGACATCACCGCTTTGTTGGGCGTCCGAAACGTGGGCGATTCGACGATTGAGTTGCAAGCGATCGCGGGATCGGTGAACGCGCCGCAGGCGTTTCAATATTTCGTGGCAAATTTTTCCAAGTATGAATTTACCGGCGAGGACGAGGAGGACGAGGAATTCGCGCCGTTTAACCCGAGGATCGGAAGCGAGAAGTTGGCGACGAAACGCGGGGCGAAGAAGGGCGCGGCGAAGAATTTGTACACGAGTAAAGAGCAATCCGTGGTGAACGCAGGGAGAGAGTTAACGGTGCCGTATTCGTTTCAATTACCCGCGCCGTTAGCTGGGATGGATTTTACGTTGGCACTGACGGCGTTTTATCAAGAAGATGGGGAACAATACGCGACAACCTTTTTTAATCACACGGTGAGAGTGTTGGATCCAAACGTGGCGGTTGATTTTCAATTGACGTTCGTGTACATCGCGTTGGGGAGCTTTGCGCTCGGTCTTTTGTATTTGGTGTTGAGAGTGTTCGGGTTGGATGCGTATTTACCGTTTATCGGTGAAAACGCGATTGAGGCGAGCAAGAAGCAAAAGAAGAAGACGCACGAGATTAACATGGCGGCTGCGAGAGCGGAAGCGGCGAAGAAGATGAGCGAAGGAGGAAGTGGTGCGACGGGCAACGATAACAAAAAAGGTGGGGGTAAAGAGGACGACTGGCTCTCCGGGACGGCGTTTACGAACCCAAGTTCGTTCTCCACCGGGGCGACGAAACCGAAGAACCGCAAAGGAGGCAAAGGAGGAAAGAAGTAAACGCAAAAGTAAAAAATCTAATAACGTAATAAAAAATCAATCAGTTGGTACTCGAGTAATCAATCAATCGCATTAACAAAACACATGCACACAAAACCGAACGCAAACAGAGTTAGTTTTTTTCCTTTCTTCTTCAATCAAGATGAAGTCACCGCGTGCATGGCTTGCGCCAACCTTTCGACCGTTTTGCTCGTGACGCCCGCCATGGAGATTCTACCGTTTCTCGTCATGTAAATGTGATGTTCATCCTTCAATCTATCCACCTGTTCGGGAGTTAAACCTGAGTAGCAAAACATCCCAATCTGATCGGTCACGTGCTTCCACCCCATCGTGCTCCCACTCTTCTCCAAAGCCTCTCTTAATTTTGCTCTCATGTCGATAATTCTATCCGCCATCATCTTTACCTCGGTTAACCACAACGCGTTCAACTTTTCGTCGCCTAAAATGGTCGAAACCAAATTCGCCCCTTGTAACGGCGGCGACGAGTACATCGCTCTCGCGATCACTTTCAACTGCGATTCGACGACCGTCGCTTCCTCTTTGGACGCGCACACCATGGATAACGTCCCAACTCTGTGACCGTACAACCCCATGTTCTTGGCGAAACTTTGCGCCAACGCCATGGCGTGTCCGTCTCTCTTAAACATTCTCAACGCGAACGCATCTTTATCGCAATCGCCACTGGCAAAACCTTGGTACGCGCTATCCAAAAATGGAAACAAATTCTTCTCCTTGAACAGTTTCGAAATTTCCAGCCACTGCTCTTCGCTCGGGTCGACCCCGGTTGGGTTGTGCGCGCACGCGTGCAACAACACGACGTCCCCTTCCTTCGCCTTCCCCAAATCTTCCTTCAACCCGTCAAAATCCAACCCTCTCGTTTCCGCTTTGTAATACCTATACGTCTTCGTCTCGACTCCCGCGTCGCGGAAAATATTCAAATGATTCGACCACGTCGGATCTGGAACGTAACACACCGCGCCTTTCTTAAATCGAGCGATGAACTCGGCGAACAAGCGACAGGCGCCCGTCCCCGACAGCGTTTGTATCCCCGCGATGGTCTTCGCGTCTCCAATCTCCTTCCCGTACGCCAATTCTAAACTTCTAGAGATGTACTGATTATCGCCTTGCGTCGGTAAATATTCCATGTTCTTCGCGTCCTCGATCAGTCGCTTCTCCGCCTGGCGCACGCACTCCAAAACCACCGGTTTACCGTTATCGTCTCGGTAGGCGCCCGTGCCGAGGAGCATTTTCGACGGATCCGTGTCCGCGTGAAACATTTCCGAGACGCCCAAGATTGGGTCCTAGTTTCATTTTATGAATCATCGTCGTAAAAGAGAGACGCGAAGAGAGAACGAACGAACGGAACGCGTCAGTTAAAGAAAAACTTTTAAAACGGCTCGAGAGAGAGAGAGAGAGAGTGAAAGAGAGAGACGAAGAGATAAAACGGCGGCTTCAAATCCCGGGAAAAAAAACCCAAAAAAAAAAATGAAAAGCAATGAATGTAATTACCTTCGGCGCCGCTTCTACGTGCGACCATAATCCACTCATTATTGCGCGTCGTGAAACAGTTGTTCTCGTTGTGTTCGCGAAGAAGACGTCAAAGAAGAAGATTCGTTTGTGATGACTGCTGCCAGTTCTTTTGATCGATGTGCAAAGCGCTTCTCGTATCAACAAAGTGTGCATGCACGAGAGCTCTTTTCTTTGTTTCTCTCGTGTGAACTTTTTTTTTTTCTTTTTGTGACGAAGAAGAAACACGTAAGCAAGAAAAGCAATGTTCTTTTATTTAGGGTTTCGCTACAAAAATAATTTAGGGGATGTTTGTTTGTTGGGGAAACGGCCAAAATTTTTTTGCATTTCGGCATCACACATTTTGAATCAACTCTACTATACTCCTCTTAATTATTGTTATTATAATTATTACTGCTCTAAAAACTCGAATGGCGACGAGCGCGAAGCAGATACAGATCACGGAACAAACGAGCCGGGCGGTGGTGGAGAACCAGCTCAGGGTCGGGTTGGACGTGGTGTGTTATCAGAGAGGTGCGTGCATATTTTTTTAAAATTATTCGAGAGGAGAAAAGGATTTTGAAAAAAAATATTCCGGCGAGAGATAGTCTCTCTCGCGCGCGCGCACGCGCGCGTTCCTTGTCGTCCATCTTCTCATTCTTCTCTTTTCGAGCGAGCGCGATGATTGTTTCGTTTTTCGAACATTCGCGCACGCGCGCGCGCTGACTCTTTTTTTCGTTTTTCTTTTTCCCTTTCTGGCTTTTTGTAGGCATATTTGACGCGAACACGCACTTTACGGAAGCGAAGCAGCAAAACGCCGCGAACAGCAACGCGCTGAATGTCCCCAGGATGCTTCGGAAGTGCGCGAAATCGAAACGATTGTTGGACGCGATGGAAAATGGCGTGTTTGATGCGCTCAAGCGAGGGTACTTGCGATCGGTTGCGTTGGTTATTTCGCACCCGGACGATCCGAAGACGCTGTTGGAGGAATACTTGTTCACCGTCGAATACGACCAGGCGAAGCGAGCGAGATTGTTGACAACGAGCGTGAAAGGGAAAGAAAAGGCATCGACGAATGGTGCGAAGAAAAGAAACGACGAGGAGAGACTGACGGATCCAAAGAGGATTCGAAAAAACGCGATCGCGACGACTAGGACGCTTTTGTCGCTCGTGAGAACGTTGGACGCGTTGCCGGATGGAAGTACGGCGAATTTAAATTTAACGTACACGGAAGAAACGCCGGCGACGTACGAACCTCCATTTTTTGAAGCGGCGGATGACGCCGCCGTAGAAGAAGAGGATGATTTTGGCGAAATGTTATCGAAAGAGGAGTTTCACGACGGTTCGAAGATGTGGAAGAGAGATCCGTTCACGATGGAGCTCGGATGCATCGAAACAAAGTATCACTCAATGAAGGTGAAGGCGTCGAGCGCGTTGGATCCGCTGTTGGACGAGGAAGAAGAAGAAAAAGAAGAAGAAGAAGAAGAAGAAGAAAGAAACGAATTAGTCGAGGAACAGGTGGAGCCAGTTCAAAAACCAGCGCCTGCGACGACGGTTGAGAAAGAGAAATCGAGAAAACAGTCGCCGCGCTACCCAGATCGAGAAGCGATGAGAATCCACGACGGTGTCGATCCCAACGCGAACGCGGTTCCAGAAACGCAGCTCGCGAGTCTGCCTCTAGTAGAAAAGAAGAAGCGTGGACGACCTCCAAAAAAGGTCAAAGCAGCGGAACCGGTGCCGAGCAAAAAACGCGGGCGACAACCTAAGGTTTCCAACGAACACTCTCAACCGAGGAAGAAGAAAAAGGCAAAAAAGACCGCACCGACGACGAAGAAACGCAAAGAAAAGAAGCACAACAAGCAAACTCCGGCGAAAACCGTCGCCAAATTACCGACGGTCCCGGTCACCAACGACGCCGCGCTAGAGGCGCTCAAAAAGTACATCGAAACCATGGGCGGCGAGTTACCCGCGAACTGGTCGGCGAAGGTGGCGAGACGCGCAGACGGTCATCTGGACGCCATCTATATCGACCCGAACGGGAAAAGACACAGGTCTAAACCCGAAGTCGCGAGGAGTTTGAACGTGTTCGTTGCTCAGTGATGGTCGAACAACAACGCGGGGCGGAGTTACGACGAGCAGAAAGAAAGAGAGAGAGGTATAGAGAGAGAGACGCGCATGTGATGAACATTTTAAAAATACACACACAAAAGGCAAACCTAAAAATATCTTCACACGCGTATTTTTAAAAGAGAGACAGCAATGTTCAACACCCGTCACGATCTCGTTCTTCAGCCGTCGACATCTTTCCGCGCGCCTCCTCCTCCTTCACCTCCTTTTCATCGCTCTAGCGCGCAGCTGTTACGCGTGCGCGTCGTCGTCGACGAGCGAACAAAATACGTCCTCGAAATCAGGGAAACGGAAACCGTCGAGGACTTAATCCGGCGTTTGAAAGATGCGGTGCCGCATTTGCGAGCGAGAAAGAACGTCCGACTGACGCTGGGAGATGGGTTTGAAGTTTTGAACGGAGAGTCGACGGCGATATTCGCGCAAGACGAGGTGTGCTACGTCGCGTTCGACGAGGAGGAAGGTTTGGTGAAAAGAAGACCAAAGAGAAGAGGAAGAGAAGTTGAAGAGACGACGAGCGAAGAGAAAGAAGAAGAAGAAGAAGAAGAAGAAGAAGAAGAAGAAGAAACGGAAGAAGAGATAGAGAGAGAAGATAAAGGAGTGAAAATGGACAGGGATGGGCGTTTAAGGAGATGGGGTGGCACGGCAAAGAAGAGTGCAATGAACGCACGACGAGGTGTTCATGGAAATCCGAGTCGTAAAAAGAAACGAGAAGAAACAGCGGCAGTCGCATCGGAAGAACCGAAACAGGCGCGACGACGAAAGTTGCCCTTGTATCAAGCGTTACCGATGGATTCGAAGAAGCCACGAAAATCAAGCACGGAAAACCAAGAAGAGGAGAGAAAACAAGCACTTACGGCTGCTCGACGTCTCTTTCGCGCGCGTGATATCGAGTCTTTCGCAGAAGGCAAAGGCAACGTAACGCCAGAAGAGGAAAAAGCTGAAGAAAGAGCCATCGAGTCTTTTAAAAAGTATATCGAGGATTTGGGAGGTAATCCGATTGGTTGGCAGGTGTATGTACAAATGAGAGCATCTGGCCATCAAGATACTCTGTTCGTGTCTCCGGATTTGCAGTCGTGTTACAGAAGCCGACGAGAAGTGGCGCGAGTGCTCGGATTATTGAAAAAACCGTTACCGAAGCTGAAAAAGGCGCAAATTGAGTCTCCTAGTAGTAGCGAGGAGAAAGAAGACGACGAAAAGGATGAAGACGGCGTCATGACAGAACTGAACGACGAGGAAGAGGAGAAACGCGACAACAAAGTAGAACACGGTAGTGAGGGCGAGGACGAGGACGAGGAAGACGATGGCTTCGCTAGATTAAAGAGAGAGCTCGATAAACGCTCCGAAGCAGAAGCCCGCCCGCATTCATCCGAACAACAACAACAACAGCAACGCAAACCAAGCACCAACCCACCCTTCTTGAAGCGCAATCTTTCAAAATCAGTAGAAACCGAGTACCAACATCTCACGTTTCCACCGCGGAACAAACTCTTCTCCTTCTTCGCGGAGAGCAAAAGCGCCGCCGACGAGACGACGAACGAGAAGAGCAAACATCCGATAGAAGAGTCGAACGAAGACGAAAAAGGAAGAAGATCGCGAGAGCAGCACTCCGACGCTCACGGGGAGTTTCGAATCAGTCAAATCGTTCGTTGAACGAAGAATTCGCGGGAATCTGTTTTGACGCGCAAAATCCAAGAGACAACAGCACACAAATTTTGTATCTTTGCACGCACCTAAAAATACACGCAAATAAGTCCTTTTGACCTCAGATCCTTGCGCGCGTGACGCGTCGAGCGCACGAAAACACGCGAGAAATACATGAACACGTTCCTACCGAGTCCCACGTTCGTCGAGGAGAACCTTCCTTTGGATCATCATCGAACGCGTTCTCTTCTTCTACCGTCGGTTGTTTCCGATTTCCCCGCGAGAGCAGGACAGTTGCAACAACAACAACAACAACAACATCATCAACATCAACAGCGCGCTTCCTTCTTCGCCTCGTCGCCTCGAGTTCGTTTGCTCGTGAATGGAAAAGATAAATTCGTCGCGAGCACGCACGGTTGCTCCTCCGTCGCGGACTTTGTCTCGAAAAAGCTCAACGACATCGAGATGTTGAGAGGAAGAGAGGTCAAGGTACTTTTGGGTGATTTTGCGCTGCTTGAGTCATCGCCGATTTCGATTTTAGGGCAAGACGAAGTCGTGTGCATCAAGACGACCGATGGGGGTGATGATGATGATGACGAAAAGAAAGCTAAAACTGCGAAGAAGAGCGGAGAGAAGTGGAAGAACATCGACTACGTCGCGAAGAAAGAGACGGAAGAAGAAGAAGAAAGTTTTTATTCTGACTCGAGCGAGAGCGAAGAAGAAGAGCAGACGGCATCCGAGGAAGAGGAGGAGTGGAAGCCGCTACAAAGAAGCGACGCGAAAGGCGGCATTTCGGGAAGCAAGAAGATGTGCGGCCACGTGATGGTCAATGGCAAAGTATGCCAGCGGATAGCGGGTGAGTGTCCGTGGCATTCTAAAGGTAAAATTCGCAAAAAGAGAGAATCCGAGGACCGGGATGAAGAAGACGTTATTTGCGCGCTTTGCGATAAGGGAACGTATCCTTCGAAGCTCGTTTTGTGCGACGCGTGCGACCAAGGATATCACACGTTTTGCTACGGTTTAGAAAGCGTTCCGAAAGGCGATTGGGTATGCGCGAGCTGCGTGATTAAAAGAAAGAAAGCGCAGCCGAGATCGCCAGCCGTGCTGTCGAAGAATCCGCGAAACAGACACATCGAAAAGAAGAAGAAGGTGAGTCCGTATGCAACGCACCCGAAAAAAAGCACGCACTCACCGACCACTTCAAAACGCAAGCACGCTTCCCAACCTGGCGTGAAAACAAACGCGCACACGCTGTCGCCTTCAAAATCCGGCGTCTCGAAGAAGAAGAAGAAAACAAAAGTAAATTCCACCGTTTCCCTCGAGAAAAGGTGCGACCAAGCTTTGCGAGAACTCCGCGCGTATATCAAATCTCTCGGAGGAGCCTTGTCTTACAATTGGAAGTGCTCCTGCACCGTGTATGAATATGGTCCGTGTTTTCAGTATTTCAGCCCAAACGGTGCGACGTTTCGAAGCCGCAAAGCTGTCGCCAGATTCCTCGGATTTGACGTGTGAAGAGACAGAGAGAGCGAGAGAGAGAGCGAACGGCAAAGCGTTTGAGTAAACATCGCGCGACACAATCACACGGGTACCGCGCGCGTGAATTTTGACGCGCGAAGAGACAGACAGAAAGAGAAAGAGAGAGAGAAAGAGAGAGAGAGAGAGAGAATAAAACAGAGCGCTTGTAAGTAAACATCTTGCGATATACAAATCATCCACTTCACCATTTTACCGCTAAAAATATCTCATAAAATATCTTCACACGCGCCACAGAAAAAGCCGGATGTCAAACGCGTTCCTCCCTTCCATCCGCCTCGACGACGACGTCGTCGTCGACAGAAGACACCATCTCATCGTCCCGCGCAAGCAAAAAGAACCTTCGCCATCGCGTTACGCGGCGCAACAACAACAACAACATCGACGAGTGAAAGTACACATCGTCGATAAGACGCGCGACACCAACGCGTTCGCGCTTTTATCGACTTCCAATTGCCAAACGATTCGAGACTTTCTCGACGCGAAGATCAAGCACCGATTCGTGCCGTCGGACGCTCTGGTGAGGATGAAAATCGACAAATACGTTTTGTGTTTGGAAGACGAGATTGAATTGATCAGAGAGGACGACGTGGTGCGAGTGGAGGTTTTGGACGAGGAGGTGTTGTATTGCGACGAAGAAGACCACGAGGAGGAGGAAGAGAGAGGGGATTTCAGGAACGCGACGAAGCCGGGGAAGAGGAAGCACGCGTTGTCGAGCGACGACGACGACGACGAGACGAAGAACATCGATAATTTTAGCGACGAGGAGGAGGAGGAGGAGGACGACGACGAGGTGAACAACAGCGATGAAGAGAAGAAGAAAGTGGTATCTTTGTTACGGATGACTAAGATCAACGGAAAGAACTGGACGACGCAAAAGCCGACGAATGCGACGGTGACGAATACGACCACGAATACACCCAAGACGAAGAGAAGGAAGCAGACGACGCCGATGAAGACGAATACGGCGAGCCCATGGAAAACTCACAGCTCGGGGAAGAACAGGATAAGGATGCACCGGTTCATGAGAATGAAATCGGACGAAAAGTGTGGACATTGCAAAATGTGCTTAAACCCGACGGCAAAAAAAGCGTGCTTAACGAGGCGGGCGGAGATGGAACCCATCACCTACCCGGCAGACGATACCGTATGCGAGGAATGCAAGCTAGGGGACAATGCCGAACAACTTATGCTTTGTGACGGGTGCGACGACGGATACCATTCGTACTGCGTAAAATTAAAGGAAGTTCCAAAAGGCGATTGGTTCTGCTCGAAGTGTTTGGCAAAGCAACAAGTGGAACAGGAAGGAGAGAAACCTGCGCTGAGGGGAGCGATACAAACAGAAAATGAAAAAGAAGAAGAAAAGCAGCAGGTCGATATGAGCGCATGTCCAGGTTTGGATGGTCATAAAAGATGCGGAAGGACGCCTGCGTACTGGGGCTCCAAGTTGTGTTCACGATGCATTCGTACCAAGGAAGAATCCAACATTCGAATTCGAAAACATACGCTGCGTCACTCGAGCGAAGCGCGTAGTCTTTTCGATCGTGTAGTCGTCGTGCCCAAAGTTTCTAATCCAACACCAAAAGATTTTGTGCAATGCAGAGCGATAACGGTGACAGGAGATCGGTGCAAGAATTCAGCCCTGACGTGTCCTAGACATAAGCATCAAATTACCAAGGCGAGGGCATTGAAACCAGAAGATGCTCATCCAGTTCAAGAAGAAGAAGAAGAAGAAGAAGAAAGAGAAGTAGAGAGAGAAGAAGAAAACGAGAGAGAATCACCTGAGATGGAAAAACCGCAAGAACAAGAGGAGCTAAAAAAAAAAGAAGACGACGACGAGGACGAACAAGAAGACGAAGAGTTCTTTTGTACCGGAAAAGATAGTCCCGGGCCTCCGAATGTTAAAGACGACGTCTACCGCGCCATGCTCGACGATGCGCTCAAACTTTGTGAAGCTTGCAACTACGCTCGTCTGAGAGATATCTTTCTCAGAGATCTGCCGAATGGTTGCATCGGCTACGGCCAAAAGCTAGGCTTGTGCGCCATGGCAAAGTCTTCTCGCGAAACAGGACTGTGTATTGTCTGCACGAGCTGCAAGGAAAGAAAGTTTAGCCGAGGGCACGGCGAATACGAAAACGCGTGCACCGAGCCCGTTTTGATCGGCAAAGAAAACCTATGCAGCCGATGCTATCAGAGAAAACGTAAAGATGAGATAGAAATAGAACCAGAGAAGAAAAGACGGTTTACGTTACCGCCATTTTTCTTCTGAGCGTCGCGTATTTGGGGACGCCGCGGTGTAACTGCATCTCCCCGGAAGGGTACGAGTACACGAGTAAATGGGACGTCGGGTTGGCCTTAGGTTTTGGTCCTCCACAAAAAGAATAGCGTTTCTTTAGCATCGCGTTGTATTCCATTCTCTGTATAAATGCTAGCGCATCATCGATCGACGCGCTTCTTCGTTCTCGAATTCTCTTCTTCTTCTTCTTCTCGGTAACTGTCTTTCAACGCGCGCCACAAATTTTTTTCCTCAGCGGGGGCTCCTCGCGCGCACGAAACATGAATTCGTTCCTCCCGCCGCAAAGAGTCGTCTCCTCCTGGGAGAACAACTTCACCGGAACGAATCAAACGACGCCGTCGTTGAAAGGCGTCTCGTCGGACGACGTGGACGCGACGAACCCGTACGCGTTGGTCGCGGTGGAAGAGGATGCAAATCCAATCGGAGACGAGGACAACGAAGAAGAAGAAGAAAACGCGCGCGCGCGCGAAAGAGAAGAACATCGTCTTCAAAGAAACGACACGAAAGAAGATGGCATTCGCGTGCGCGTCGAGGTCGAGAACGGGCCGAATTTAATCCTCTCGACGAGCAAGTGTCACACGGTGAATGATTTAGTCGAGCAAAAGTTGGTTGATGTTGAAATTCTCTTGGGAAAGTCGATACGAGTTTTAGTCGCGGGAAAGTACGAAGTGCGCGGCGAAGATCCGATTTTGGACGTGCTGAGAGACGACGAGGTTTTGGTCGTGAAAATTGCCGGGGGAGATGAAGAAGGAGGAGGAGGAGAAGGGGAGGTGTCGCGAGAGGAAACGGTGGAAGAGGAGAGAGAATGGAAGAAAGCGAGAGGAAGCGAAGACGACGAGGACGAGGAGGAGGCGCGGAGGAGGACGTGCCCGGCGTGCAAAGATTTTTGCGCCGAGAATGGGAGCAAAAGAGTGATCCAGTGCGATATTTGTGACGACTTTTATCACTTTTCATGTGCTGGATATAAAAGCAAAGCAGACGTTCATAAAGTTCGCGAGTGGTTTTGTTACGACTGTCTTTTAAAAGCCAGAGAGGATCCGGAAGACTACTGCTCGCTAGCGTACGAGAATCTTTCCCAATACCTACGCGCGCTCGGTGCGAAGGAGAAAGACATTCGAAAGTTGGTCGTCGACGTTCGATTAAAAAGTCCCGGGACAGGGAATATGAAAAGGAAGTATAGATACTTATCGAAAGACGGCACGAGCGTTACGTCGAAAACAGCGGTTGCGAAAGCTTTGCGTTTGATATAAGAAATAGGTTTAGTGTACAGATAAAATGGGTCATTCTTAGAGACACGCGAGCGCGGCTTCAAAAACACAAAGATGTTGATTGTAACAACAGAATTCAACAAAAGGAGAGTAAATATGAAAACACGATCTAAACAGCTAATACATACTATTACAAATATTTTACGAACGCCGGGACGCCTTCGCTAATGCGTCGCAACGACATGACCGCCAAGAGCAAAATGTCCGCCTTGGATTCGCTGTCCTTCTTCTGTCCTAGAATGCGTATCCCCTCGTCCGTTGTCAAAACGTCGCCTTGGAACCGTTCGTACATGCCGGTAACAAGCATTTCTTTCACTTCTGTCGGTAAATCGATTATGCAATCGACATAACCGCCTCTTTTCTTTACGCTCGAGCTCACCGCGACGACTTCTTTAATACCTAATTCAGCTGCCGCGTACGCGATTTCGCGCTCAAGCAAAGCGCACGAGGTGAAACTGTCCGTCACTTCGCCGAAGTGTTTCAATAAACAGTGCGAAGCGACGGAGAACTCACGCGCAGTTTTTGCTTTGAATACAATATTCTCCGCCGTTTTTCGGGCGGTGTCTGTGGCAATGTAGGTGGGAGAAATGGATAAGTCATCCGTCGATTCGCGAACTTCCGTCGTGACGAGCATCGTGTCATCTTCAATCTCTGGATTCTTGTAGTCCGACACGAGCGTTTTGTGAATGATTTTTACTTCCCCGGGGAGGCACGCTT
>Ga0255759_10002490_pt1 | contig 16412 bp, 13 predicted proteins | sample 101ome_20_FD_179959 | JGI IMG/M metagenome (GOLD analysis project Ga0255759, IMG submission 179959) | Coastal salt marsh microbial communities from the Groves Creek Marsh, Skidaway Island, Georgia - 101404AT metaG (version 2) | ecosystem: Environmental > Aquatic > Marine > Intertidal zone >...
GGAATACAAACATGTCTTTCTTAGCGCAAGACCATGGTGTTGTGTATAAGTTAGGATATAGATTTACTTTCTAGTATTTTCTAGTCTAAAAAACCGCTGCTAGTCAGCGGTTTTTTTTTGCTTAAAAAATATATATACTCAATGGATGTTAAAAAAACAAACATTGTTTCTTGCCTTTTTTCTTGTTTTCTTAACCTCTTGCGGCGGTGGCGGTGGAGCTGCTCCTTTTTCATTTCAAGTTGGACAAGATCAAATACTATCTACCAATGAAGATATAAATTTATCTGGAAGTTTTTCGACTTCAACAAACTATACCTCTAATATAAGTTCGTCGGTTTCCTCATATCCAGATAACGGTGTTGTTGTTCTGAATAGCACGTCCTCATTTACCTATACACCAGCAAGTAATTTTTTTGGTGATGATGAATTTGCATTAACTTTTACAGCTACACAAAAAGATGAAAATGGTCAAACTGTTGGAGCTCCAATTAGTTATACAAGAACCGTCACTATTACAATTAATCCAGTAAACGACAGCCCAACTATAGAAATTTTCGGTGATTTTAGTGATTATGATAGTAGAACATTAATACTTGATAGTACTTTACAAGTTTCAGCAACTATAAACGATGTTGATAATGATATTTCTGAGTTAGATGTTTATGGCGAAATATCAAATAGCACAGTATCTGCTTCGTATACTGAACCGGTTGTAGGTTTAAGAGGGGATATGAATCTACAAATGAGCGATGTTGACAATGCTGGTTATCAGGAGATTGATTTTTGTGTATCAGACGGCAGTCTATCTCAATGTGTAAATGGTTTTAGCGCATACTTTATTGCAGATAAGCAACAAATTGACATCGAACACTCCTGTGATGGAGATGGTTCAAACTGTTCTTCAGATAAGCATTATTTATATTATTTAGTCGGCAATAGTTCTGATTCTGCTATGACAGATTATGTCTTTATAGGAGATAGATTAACACCAGATAATATTGAATCTTTTAGAGAAGCTGTATTGCAATCTATTGATACCCTTAATAATTCTGATGCTGGTCCGTTAATAGATGGATTTTTTACCGTTGCAGTTATAGAGGAAGTTGCTCTTACAGAACTTTCTGCTTTTGAAATTGAGATAGGTTGTTATCCTAGTACCCCAAGAGTTTTTTGTATAGGTGATATTGATAGAGAGAGAATTCGTAATGCATTTGACTATGATGTCGCTGCTTTTATTTCATCTCTGACTGCTGATGATGGAGTAGGTGGCAGAGGCGTTGCCCAAGGTGCTGTAAACGTACAATTTCTTGATAGTGGAACTGATGAAGTGGTTATGCATGAACTTGGTCATTCTCATGGATATATGGGGGATGAATATGACTCTGGCTCTGAATATGGTGAAGATTTACCTAGAGCAGATACTTATGTAAATACAACTTCTGTTTCAGATTCTAGTTTGGTTAAATGGAAACATTTTTTTGATGATCCCAACAATATTCCAGGACTTGATTATGATATTTGTTTTAACTATGCAGATGGTGATATTTATTATCGCGACCAAGTTGGCAATGGTACATATCAAGATTGTGAATGTTTTTATAATCAATTTCCAGACAATACTGAATTTGATGGAGAAAATATAGACTCTGACTGTATGAATAAAGCAGGTCTAATTCCAGGAACCTATTATTCAGAAGAAGATACCTTTAGGCCATATTACTGGACTGTAATGGAATTTGATAAAGATCAAGGCTATAACAAAGTAAATATAGAGGGCTTTGCCTTTGGCTCAATCATGAATCAAGGTTTTGGAGATTTCACAATTAATGGTGATGTCGGCACAGAAGGACTTACTTCAAGCTCTGCTTTATCAAACGATACATTAAATATTGTTATTGATGCTGAGTTTGATTCGACAAAATTAAGATTAAAGTGGTTCAAAGATGGGGTAGAACAAACCCAATTACAGAATGACACTTCGGTTCAATTTGCAAGACCAAATGATAATTCAAAAGTTACTTATTCATGGAAGGTGGAGACTATTGGAGCTCTTGCAGGAGTAGTAACAGCACCAAATGATATTGAAAACCCTATAGATTTCTACGAGGGATGGTTTGAGCAGTATTATTATTATGAAAGTGATTCAGAACAATTGCCATATGCAGCTCAACAACCCTATGTCGGTTCATGGTTATGGTATTCATCTCAAGATGGGTATTTAACTGATGATCAAATAAGCTCTAATCAAGAATATATGTTTGCTGAGATATGTTGCTCTATGGGCGCAGCTATAAAAATTGATTGGAGTAAATATAACCAATCGTCTTCAACATCAAATAATTTTAATAACAACAAAAAAAATAAATCAAATATTTTTATGTCACCTAGCACAAATAAAAATGAGAAAGTGCTTTCTTTTGATTTAACAAAAGAATCAATCGTTTTAAATAAAATTGATATTAAACAACCTAATAAGAAAGATATTAGACGCCCATTTATCAAAAAAACTGATAGATATGTTGTTAATTTTTTCAACCAAGAGAATGAATTAATTTATCAATTAGGTATAGGCAATCCTTTTGAAATAAAAATTCAACATATAGGTTATGTAGATAAACACTCACATACCCATAATCACGATGAATTTATTTTAGAGGATTCTAGTGTTTCTAACCTGAAATTAGTAATACCATCATACATAAATCCACAATCTGTATCTTTATCAAAGAGAGATGCTAATAACGCTTTTAAAGAAATCGTAAGAATACCGATAAATTAGTTATTTACTTAATAATTCTAAGGATTTTTATAATATAATATCGTCCTTCAAACACGGATTGCGGTACTAGCTCAGTTGGTAGAGCGTCTGCTTGCCAAGCAGAAGGCCGCCGGTTCGAGACCGGCGTACCGCACCAATTTGAAGCGATTTTTACCTAAAAAAGATGCGTTTCAAGTCAGCTTACCTAATTACTATAATTTTTTTAATATCATCTTGTGGGAATGAAACAACGACTCCATCAAATGTAGGTGACAATACTTCAACTTCTTTTGAAGAAACATGCACATCTTATGGGAAGAATACTCAAAGATGTAATTTTATACATGATGGGTTGGATAGATATTATTTAATTTACAGACCAACCTTTATAGCAAATAATAATGTACCAATACTATTTGCGTTACATGGATACGGTTCTTCTGCAGCATTCCATAAGTCATATACTCAGTACGAGCAAATTGCTGATGAAAATAATTTTATTGTAATATATCCACAAGGATATAAATTTGAATCACTGCTAGCAAATAGCTCCTCCCATTGGAATGTTGGCGCATGGACTGTTGCAAGTGATATTGATGACGTTGATTTTATAGATACAATTATTGATCTTGTATCGAGCAAAGAACAAATTAATCAAAATCGCATTTATTCTTCAGGCATGTCTAATGGAGGATTTATGAGCTACCATTTAGCTTGTAACTTAAGTAGTAGAATTGCAGCCATAGCTTCTGTTACTGGATCTATGAGTAGAGAGACATTAGCTAACTGCTCTCCAAATCACCCAACATCCGTTCTGCAAATACATGGTTTAGAGGATGCCGTAGTTCCTTATTCTGGTATAGAAGCTTTAGGTATGGAGCCGATTGATGATGTTTTATCTTTTTGGGCTAATGCCAACAATTGCAATCCTGAAAGAGTAATAGCTATTGTTGATTTTTTTACTAATAACAATTCAGCAGACTATATTAACTATGAGTCTTGTGAAAATGATGTTGATGTAAAATTAATCAGAATTCCATCCATGGGTCATACTTGGCCAGATTTAAATAACTTTAATATCTCAGCTACAGAAGAGATTTGGAGTTTTTTGTCACAATATGATTTAAATGGAAAAATTGCTAATTAATAATATTTTAATGTATATTCAATTTAATATTTTTTAATAAAAAATATCATGAGCAATCCTGTAAATATAATTTGTATGAAATGGGGCAATAAATTCCCTGTTTCCTATGTAAACCGACTTTACGGAATGATTTCACGTAACATCACATTACCTTTTAAGCTTGTTTGCTTTACTGAGATAAGTGAGGGTATTCGTGATGAGGTGGTTATAAAGCCTTTACCAGAATTAGATTTGCCTCACGGCTCACCTGAAAGGGGTTGGAGAAAACTTACAATATTGTCTGACAATCTTAATGATCTATCTGGCCCAGCTCTATTTTTAGATTTAGATATATTAATTGTAAGTAATATCGATAGCTTTTTTGATTATTCTGGTAATTTTTTGATAGCTCATGATAAAAAAAGACCAAAAAAAATAGAAGGTAATTCATCAGTTTTTCGTTTTAATATTGGCGAACATAATGATATTTTAGAATTCTTTGTACAAAACTTTAATTCAATTAAAAATGAATTTAGGCATGAACAAGCTTATTTATCAAATAAAGTTCACCAAAAAAAATTATTAAATTACTGGCCTGATGAGTGGGTGCCGAGTTTCAAATATCACTGTGTTCCAAAGTTTCCCTATAATTTTATTAAGACACCTAGCATTCCTCTAAATGCAAAAATTATATTATTTCATGGCTTACCCAATCCTCCTGATGCAATAGAAGGAAGAAGTGGTAAATGGTATCGATATATAAGGCCTGCACCTTGGATAGAAAATTATTGGCTTGAATAAATTATATTTATAATTCAATTTAATTAATGCGTTTGAAAAACACATAACTTAATGTATATTTAAAATATTAATTAATAGGGAGTCAAAATGAAACAATTATTTACGGTTTTACTAACCATGAGTTTTGTTGCTTACGCACAGGACGATGTTCAATATAAATATGAACCTGAAGTCAACAAAGCAGAGTACTATATTGGAACTTTTAACAAAGGCAAAGATGTAGAAGATTTATCAGCTTGGTATGGTAAGTTTGCAAAGTGGGCTGAAACAAAAGATGGAATATATGATTCAATGTCAGTTGCAATTTTACAACCATACTTTCATTCTAACTTAGCTGGTATTGATGTAATGTGGGTCAATACATGGCCTACACCTGGTGAACAATTTCAAGGTTTAGAAACATGGATCACAGGCGGCGGTGCTGAATTATTAAAATCTCTTCCGGTAACAAATTCTCAGCAAATTGATACATGGCAATGGACTATATCCCAACCTGCTAGCATGCAAGCTGGCAACATGATGTATGCAACTTATGCAGACTGCAGTTTAGAGGAGGGTTATGACCTAAGACAGGTATATGATTTATATAAAGATTTTGCTATTTATGCTCAATCACAAGGTGACACCGTAGGAAGAAAAATTATTGTTCCTGATTCAGGGGTTCAGTTAGCAGACGGAGTAGATTTTGTAAGACTTATGTTCTCATCTTCAATCTCAGAAAGAGGCTCTAATGCTGATTTATTCTTTTCTAAAATTGTTGACTCTGAGGCAGCTCAAAATCTAAAAGGGTTTTCTTGCACTAATGCTCGATCATATTTTGGTGCAGCAATGAGGGCTCCTAGTTAAAATAAATTAGTTATTTTTAATGGGAGCAGTAGCTCCCATTTTTTTTATTTCATGCATAATAATCCTGTGGATTATGCAAATCATATAGCAATAATTGGTGGTGGAATATCAGGGTTAACCTTGGGTTGTGTTTTAAAAAATGCAAAAATCCCAGTAATTATTTTTGAAAAATCAAATGATGTAAGCGATTATGGCGCAGGAATCTCAATCTCTCCAAATGGAATAAGAGTTCTTAAATATTTAGATATATATAATGAGCTTATTTCTGTATCTGCAAACCCAAAAGAAGCAATTTATTCATCTATTAAAAAAAAGATCGCTAGCTTCAATGTAGATGTTGTCACAACTTCCAGAAAGGTTTTATATGAAGTTTTATACAAAAAATTTATAGGTATGGGAGGTGAAGTTTTATTTAATCATGAATTATTAAAAGCAGATGTTGAAAATTTAAAATTACACTTTAGTAATAATAATTCATACAAGGTAAGACATATTGCAGCTTGTGACGGCATTAAATCTGTATGTAGACATAGTATTGAATTTCAAACTGATCCCGTATACAGCGGATATTCTGTATGGCGAGCAATTATTAATAAAAATCAAAAAAATATTAGAACTTATTTAGGGCCAAATCATCATATTGTTACTTATCCAATTTCTGCTTCTCAGATTAGTTTTGTTGCGGCAATTAAAACTGATAAAAAATATAAGGAATCATGGAGAATAGAGGGATCATTAAATGAGCTTAAAGAGGACTTAGTTTTAAGTGATATTAATGATTTTTCTTTTATTACCGATAAAACTCCTTTATTCAAATGGGGAATTTATATAAGACCAATGATTAAAAATATTCAATATAAAAATCTAACGTTATTGGGTGATGCTGCTCATCCCATTGTCCCATTTATCGGTCAAGGAGGATGCTTGGCAATGGAAGATGCATTCATATTTGGTAATCTAATAATTAAATGTAATTCTGATATTAGTTCTGCACAAAGTTCATATGAAAAATTAAGAATGCAAAGAATTAAAATGATTTCAAAATTATCTTTAAGACAAGGTTATTTAAATCATCTTTCAAACCCATTAATAGTTTTTATTAGAAATCTAATTATGAAGTATTTTTCTTTTTTGGCCATGAGATCAATTAAATCAAATGTATGGAATTATGACCCACAAAAAGACATATAGTTTTTTAGCAATACTTGATAGTTAATGGTATTGGTTATTTGATTCAACTTGCTATAATCCAACAATGAATATTTTTACCAAACTAACCTCTTTTTTTAACCACAAAAAACCTAAAAATATGACAACTCAAACAAATTCATCATCCTTGGTAATCTCAAAAGATCTCAAAAATTTTTTAGAAAATGAAGTGCTTATTGGTCTTGATATCTCAAAAGATCATTTCTGGTCTTCTTTTGAAGCAATCGTTAATGAATTCTCGCCAAGAAATAAGGATTTATTAGAAAAAAGAGACAATATTCAAGCTAAAATTGACACCTGGCATATAAATCGCAAAGGCCAAGATTTTAACTTTACTGAGTACAAATCATTTTTAACAGAGATTGGTTATATTGCTCCTAGAAGTAAAGATTTTAAAATTTCTACAGATAATGTAGATCCTGAAATAAAAACTATAGCCGGTCCACAACTGGTTGTTCCAGTAATGAATGCAAGATTTGCTTTAAATGCTGCTAATGCAAGATGGGGCAGTCTCTTCGATGCTTTATACGGTACAGATGTTATAAGTGAAAGTGATGGAGCAGAAAAAGTCGGTGGTTACAACCCAGTTAGAGGAGATAAAGTTATAGATTTTGCTAAGAATTTTCTTGATGAAACTATACCTCTTGTTGAGGGAAGTTACAAAGACGTTTTAGGGTTTGAATTCGTTGATGGAAATATTCAAGCCGTTCTCCCTGATTCATTAAAAGTCCAGTTAAAAAATCCAGCCCAATATATCGGATATAGAGATGATAACAATGATGCTTATTCTCTTTTATTTAAAAATAATAATTTACATTTTGAAATACAAATTGATTCTAACCATCCTATTGGCCAGACTGATAAAGCTGGTATCAAAGACATTTTGATGGAATCAGCAATAACTACAATACAAGATTGCGAGGACTCAGTTGCAGCTGTTGATGGAGAAGACAAAACGGCAGTTTATAGGAATTGGTTGGGTTTAATGAAAGGAGATTTACAAGAATCCTTTACCAAAAATGATTCTGTTATGACTAGAAAGCTAAATCCTGATAAAAACTATATATCCAAAGACGGTCATCAAATAACTCTTCCAGGCAGAAGTTTAATGTTGGTAAGGAACGTTGGTCATTTGATGACAAATCCTGGTGTTTTAGATGCTCAGGGTAATGAAGTACCTGAAGGCATTATTGATGCAATGTTTACAATTTGTATTGCTATGCATGATTTAAATAAGAATGGTTTATATCAAAATTCAAAAACTGGCAGCGTATATATTGTTAAACCTAAAATGCATGGACCAGAAGAAGTTCAATTTACTTGTGATTTATTTTCGGCCATTGAAAAAGCATTAGACTTACCTCATCTAACCGTCAAAGTTGGAATTATGGATGAAGAAAGAAGAACAACGGTTAATCTAAAAGAGTGTATTGAAGTCGCAAAAGACAGAGTAATTTTTATTAATACTGGCTTTCTTGATAGAACAGGCGACGAAATTCATACCAGCATGGAAGCTGGCCCAATGATCACTAAAGCAGACATGAAGTTACATCAATGGATAGCGCAATACGAAAATTGGAATGTTGATATAGGTCTAGAAACAGGTTTTAAGGGAAGAGCACAAATTGGTAAAGGAATGTGGCCAATGCCTGATGAAATGCTAGGAATGTACAATACAAAAACTATGCATCCTAAAGCTGGAGCTAATTGTGCATGGGTACCTTCTCCAACTGCAGCAACTCTTCATGCAATTCACTATCACCAGATTTTAGTAAGTGATGAGCAAGATTTAATCATGAATAGAGAAAAAGCTAGTCTCGATGCTATTTTAGACATACCTATTCATAAAAACCCTTCTGAGATATCTGCTGAAGAAATTCAAGCAGAACTTGAAAATAATTGTCAGGGTATATTAGGTTATGTTGTGAGATGGGTTGATCAAGGTGTTGGGTGTTCTAAAGTACCAGATATAAATAATGTTGGATTAATGGAAGATAGAGCAACATGCAGAATATCTAGTCAGCATATAGCTAATTGGCTCCATCATAATTTAGTCAGTAAGGATGAGGTTATATCTGCAATGAAAAAAATGGCACTTGTTGTAGATGAACAAAATGCCTCAGATCCTTTATATAAACCAATGGCACCTGGATATGATGGCTTGGCTTTTGAAGCAGCTTGTAATTTAGCTATTGAAGGTAGAGTTCAGCCAAGTGGTTATACCGAGCCAATTCTTCATGAAACCAGGCTAAAATTTAAGTCTTAAAGACAGTCATGAAAGCATATTGGGTAGTAAGAGGTAATATCTTAAAGCCTGATGAATATGCTAAATATATTTCTTTAGCAGGCCCCATAATAAAGAAATTCAAAGGGAAGTTTATAGTTAGAGGTGGCAAACAGATTGAAGTAGAAGGGAAAGGTTATCAACGAACTGTAGTTATCGAGTTTAATTCGTTCGAAGAGGCTCAATCTTGTTATAACTGTGATGAATATCAAGAAGCATTAAATTATGTGAAATCCTCTGCAAAAAGATTGGTAACGATTGTAGAAGGTGTTTTCTAGTTAAACATATGCAAAAAATTTATTTCATTTTTCTTATGCTTGTATCAGGATTTTTATTTGCTGAGTATAAAAATACTAATGGGGTTGCTTCTGATAAATCGTTTGCGGATATGTTGAAATGGATTAGATCAGATATAGAACCAAAGATTACTAAGATTGAAATCTCATCTGAATGGCAAAAATTAAATTTTTTAGAGGATGATAATTATGCTGTTTGGATTGGCCACTCTACTTTTTTAATTAAAAAAAATGGTGTCACTATTCTTACCGACCCTATTTTTTCTAAAAGAGCATCTCCTTTTAAAAACATTGGACCAAAAAGGTTAATACCACCAGCTATCCCATTGGATGTTATTCCACGTATTGATGTAGTCACTGTAAGTCATAATCATTATGATCATTTAGATATAAATTCTTTAAAAAAGATTGCAAAAAAGCATCCTGATGCAATTTTTTTAGTACCAGCAGGCGATGAGAGATTATTATCAAGAAAAAAAATTAATAATGTTTATAGCTTTGGTTGGTGGGAATCATTTGATTCTTCTGGTTTTAAATTTACATTCACCCCTGTACAACATTGGTCTAAAAGATCGCTATTTGATAGAAATAAAAGTTTATGGGGTGGCTGGTTCATAGAACATAAAGACTATTCTTTTTATCATGCTGGCGATACTGGTTATTCTAAAGACTTTATTGAGACTAAATTAAGACTTGGATCTCCAAAATATGCCTTTATTCCTATTGGCGCTTATGATCCTGAATGGTTTATGGCGGAAAGCCATGTCAATCCTGAAGATGCGGTTCAGATTATGTTAGATCTTGAGGCAGAAAAAGGATTTGGAATGCATTGGGCTACTTTTACATTAACAGATGAAGATACTATTGAGCCCAAGGTTAGGCTTAATAATGCTGTTAACAAAATTGGTGATATAGACTTTGTATCATTGGTTCCTGGAGAAATTATCAATTTAGATTAATTAATAATTTACTTAAAAATTTTTGTTAGGTAATATGTTGAATCTTCGGGGCTATAGCTCAGCTGGGAGAGCGCTTGAATGGCATTCAAGAGGTCCGCGGTTCGATCCCGCGTAGCTCCACCAATTTACTATTTTGCAATTTTTGAAATTTACAAGAGAAATCTAAAAATATTTCATAGTTAGTTTATATAAATTTGCTATAGTGAAAATATGAAAATAGGCGTTCCTAAAGAAATTAAAAATAATGAATTTAGAGTTGGTTTAACACCTGAATCTGTTGCGAAGTTAGTTGACTTTAATCATGAAGTTTTTATTGAAACAAATGCAGGGGCTGAAATCGGTTTTTTTGATTCAGACTATAAAACAGCTGGAGCAAATATCGTTAATTCTGCCGAAGAGCTTTACAACCAATCTGAGTTAATTATAAAAGTAAAAGAGCCTGTTCCAGAAGAACATAAATATTTACGCAACCATCAGACAGTCTTTGCTTATCTTCATTTGGCAGGAGATCCTGTAAATGGATTAAATTTAACGAAAACAGGTGTTACAGGCATTGCTTTAGAGACTGTTACTGCTGATGACGGTAGCATGCCTTTATTATCTCCAATGAGTGAAATTGCAGGGCAGCTTAGTGTTATTGTTGGTTCTTACTTTCTGCTCAAGCCGAATAGCGGTATGGGAACATTAATTGGATCAATAAATGATTTGGAACCAAGAACAATAACTATTATTGGCGCTGGAGTTGCTGGGACAGAAGCAATAAAAAAAGCTGTTGATAATGGAGCAACGGTAAAGATTATTGATCTCTCATCCGAGAAACTCAATCTTATAAAAGATAGATTTGGCAAGAAAAATATTGACTACATAATTTCATCTGAAAGTTCTATTCAGGATGCAATAAAAGAATCAGACATGGTCATTGGAGCTGTTTATGTTATTGGCAAGCAAGCACCTAAAGTAATTAAAAGGTCGATGCTCAAGTTGATGAAATCTGGAACTGTAATGGTAGACATATCTATTGATCAGGGTGGCTGCTTTGAATCAAGCAAGCCAACAACTCATGATAATCCTACATATAGCGAAGATGGAATTATTCATTACTGTGTAACTAATATGCCGGGGGCGGTCCCACTAACAGCTACAGAATCCTTAAATAAAGCGACTCTTCCATATATTCTTGAGTTAGCCAATAAAGGAGTCGAGACTGCCCTTAAAGAAAACCCTCATCTAGCAAATGGTTTAAATATTCAAAATGGTGAAATTATCCACGCGAGTGTAAGAGAGGCATTAATAAATACAGAATAAATCAATCTGGTATAGAATTAAATTTATGAAATTGCTTTACCTTTTACTTGCTGTTATTAGTTTTCAAGTTTTTTCATCTGATGAAACAAAAGATAAACTTATCTCAAATGTTCCTGAGAGAATATTGTTTGTAGGAAATAGTTATTTATATTATAACGACAGTCTCCACAATCATTTTAGACGAATGGTAGAGGAAGCATTTCCAAGCAGTATAGATAACCTTGAATTCAAGTCGGCAACAATTGGTGGCTCAAGATTGTCTCACCATAATATTGATCATTTACTCAATCATAAAAATCTATCTGTATCAAAACCTTTTGATTTAGTAATTCTCCAAGGTGGAAGCGGAGAAGTCCTATCAAAAAAATCTAGAAATGAATTCGCTAAACAATCACGTAAACTAATAAAAAAAATAAGAAAGGCAGGTTCTGAGCCAGCTTTATATATGATTCATGCTTATGGAAAATCTCATAAAAAATATGACCCTAATATGATTAATAAAGTTATTAAAACTTATGAAGCATCAGGAATGGAAAATAAGGTATTAGTTCTGCCTGTGGGCATAGCTTTTGAAAAAGCATATAAACTAGATAAGACCATAGAATTACATAAATTTTTTGATGGGTCTCATCCTGACATACTTGGTACTTATCTCGCAGCATGTGTATTGTATGCAAGCATATATAAAAAAGATCCAACTTTAATTGATTACGACTACTATGGTGCTATCAATGATAAAGATAGAAAATTTATCCAGAAGGTAGCAAAGAGTACTGTAGAGGAATACTACAATATAAAATTGTATGGCAGTAACTAAACTTCTTTAATTATTCCAGATGTTGCATTTGGTTCTTCTGCTATAGACCTAACAGATTTATATAAAATACATTCTCTTGTTTTCTCATTATAAGTAAATGCAACTGTTTTACTTTTAGTAGCAGCATAGGCGTTACATTTTTCAACAGATCTATATTTTGCTGTGTCCCTAATAACAGATATCTTTCCTTTAACTGTATAACCTTCTTTGATTTCAATTTCTGAGATAGCTATACCAGGAATTGTTAATATTGATGCAAGTAATAATTTTTTCATTTTTATCCTTTTTTATATGTTTTATATTGCAATTTCTATGCCAAAAATAATTGGTCATACAAATACAGTAAAGTTGCTATAATCTATACCTATGAAAAATTTCTATTTATATAAGTATGTTTTTTGTTTCTTAGTACTTTTAGTACCTTTGCTAAAAGGTAGTGAATATGTATTGGTCCCAGATAGTTATCTTGATGTTCAAACCGGTAAGTTAGTTAAAGGGAATATATACATAAAGGATAATAAGATTATTGCAATTTCGAATGAAAACAAACTTTTAGATAAGAAAAAAAATATTATTTATTTAAATGGTCTTGTGCTTCTTCCTGGGTTAATGGATGCTCATGTTCATTTAATTGGTAATAATGAATTAAATGGTTACCAGTCAATAGGAGAGTCTTCGCAAATGGCTACTATATATGGAGTTAAAAATGCAAAGAATACTTTGATGGCAGGTTTTACGACTGTTCGAAATGTTGGTGCTGGGCATTTTGCTGATGTTGCTCTAAGAGACGCTATCAATAATGGTGTGATAGCCGGACCAACAATGTTAGTTTCTGGCCCAACGCTAAGTATAACTGGCGGTCATGGTGATAATAATTTATTACCATTTCATAATCATGGTTCCTCAGAAAAGCATAGTATTGTTGATAGTCCTTGGGATGCAAGAAAAGCAGTAAGAGTTAATAGAAAGTATGGAGCAAATTTAATCAAATTCACTGCAACTGGTGGTGTTATGTCTAAAAACACTGATCCGAATGCTAGACAGTTTACGATTGAAGAAATCAAGGCAATTGTTGATGAGGCTCATAGTCACGGTATGAAAGTTGCAGCACACGCACATGGCTTAAAAGGAATTCAAGCTGCAATTAAAGCGGGCGTAGATTCAATAGAGCATGCAAGTTTTATTGATAGAGAATCAATTGTCGAGGCAATAAAAAAAGGTACATATTTATCAATGGATATATATGTTTCAGATTATATTTTAGGTGAAGGTGTTAAGAAGGGAATCCTTGAGGAATCATTAGAAAAAGAAAGAAAAGTTGGAAAAATTCAAAGAGAAAATTTTAGACTTGCCGCACAGTTGGGGGCAAACATGGTTTTTGGTACTGATGCTGGTATATATAACCATGGTGATAATGCAAGACAATTTAAATATATGGTTAGATGGGGTATGACACCGTTACAAGCGATTCAAGCTGCAACAATAAACACTGCAGATTTATTTGGGCTCACTAGTGTTGGTGAAATCAAAATAGGCTATGACGCTGATATTGTTGCTGTATCAGGCAACCCCTTGGAAGATATTTCAAGACTTGAAGATATTAGATTTGTTATGAAAGAAGGAAAAATATATAAGCAATAACTCCAGTTTATATATGAAGATTCCAATTTATTATCTAGATGCATTTACTGAGGAGCTTTTTTCAGGCAATCCTGCTGCCGTAATATTTTCAGATATAGAGGATTCAAAATTAATGCAACTAATTGCTGCTGAAAATAACCTGTCAGAAACAGCATTCATTAATAATTCAAACAACAAATATTCAATTAGATGGTTTGCTCCAGGTTGTGAAATCGATTTATGTGGACATGCTACTTTGGCATCAGCTTATGTATATTTTCAATATATTAATCCAGGTGCAACAATATTTGAGGTTAATTCAATTAAACATAAAAACTTAAAAGTAACTAAAGACGAAGATTTGTTATATCTAGACTTTCCAGTCGATAAATTAATAGAACAAAACAATTATGATGAAATAGAGGAAATGATAGGAGTAAGACCTATGTATATTTGCAAGGGAAGAGATGATTATCTAGCTATTCTAAAATCACAAACAAATGTAGAGAATTTAAATCCAGATTTCATGAAATTAAAATATTTAGACTCAAGAGGCTTAATAGTTTCTTCTCAGGGTAGTGATTGTGATTTTGTTTCAAGATGCTTTTTCCCCAGAACTGGAGTTGATGAAGATCCTGTGACTGGTTCTGCGCATACTTCACTAGTGGCATATTGGGCGAAAACATTAAATAAAAATACTTTCACTGCAAGACAGCTATCAAATAGAGGAGGTGTTTTAAGCTGCCAGTTAATAGATAAAAGAGTTTTTATTGGTGGTAAGGTCGTTGAATATATGCAAGGCTATATTTCAGTATAGCTTTATTAAAATTTTTTTCATTAAGTTGATCCATAGCATTTGATAAATAAAAACTTGTAAAAATCAATATTCTCTAATAATATCCTTATTAATAAGCATATTTATGTGTTAAAAGTTACAATTCACATTTGTGGGGATATTTATGAAAAACCGTAATTTATTTTTAGCTGCGTTTTTAGCAGTTCCATTTTTATTATTTTCAGATAATATTATTGAGACTGAAGACAATGAAGAGGTTGTTGCAGAGGAAGTCGTTGCAGAAGAAGAGGTTGCAAGTTCGTCTGAGCCATTAACAACATCAACTGATGATGTCGAAGAAGTTGTAGTAACAGGTTCAAGAATTAAAAAGAGCACTTTTACATCTATATCACCATTACAGATTATAAGCGCTGACACTTCTCGAGAAATTGGATTAATTGATGCAACAAGTATTTTACAAGAAGCTCCAGCATCATCTGGACAGCAAATTGACTTATCTTTTTCAGGTTTTTCTATAGATAATGGTCCAGCAACAACCCAAGCCAATTTAAGAGGATTAGGTGCGTCAAGAACATTAGTCTTGATTAACGGTAGAAGAGTTGGTCCTGCAGGTATGGAAGGAGCTCCATATTCACCTGACTTATCATTACTACCAAGTTCTGTTATCCAAAGATATGAAGTACTGCTCGATGGTGCATCATCAGTTTATGGTTCAGATGCTATTGCTGGTGTTACTAACGCGGTGTTAAGAAAAGATTTTGAAGGTTTAACATTAGAAGTTTTTGGAAATGATAATTATCACCAACCAGGTTTGGGTGATGATTTCACAGCCTCAATTACCTACGGTATAAATTTTGATAGAGGGTTTGTAGGATTTGCAGCAGAATACGTTGATCAAAAAATGGTTACCTATGCAGACAGACCTTGGACTTCAGACTGTGAAAGTCCCGTAGAGATTACTGAAGATGGTGAAATTAGAACCATGAATATATATTACGAAGCAACAAATAACGATGTTGTTAGTCCATGTGAATATTCTGGCGCAGGTTATGTATTCACCAATGAAACATGGGGTCCATTCATTATGAATTACTTAGAGGGGTATGACATAAACGATTATCTTACTATTCCAGACCCTGCTGATTGTACTTTTGTAGGCTCTAACCCAAATAATCCAGATTGGTATGAGTTATATTGGAATGGTGTAGTGCAGTGTTATCCTGGTTATCAAGACCCTGATGCTGCAGGATGGGTTGCTCAATCAGTTATGGCTGTTGCAGTAGATTTAGATGGTAATGGCGTACCTGATGTATCAAAATTTGAATTTAATAGAAACGGTCAAGACACGTTTTCTTCAATGTATCCTGACTTTACAAAACAAACATTCATGGCATATGGTGATTTTGCGCTTGAAGATGCAAATAACACAACAATATTTTTTGAATTACAGCATGCGGAAAAGGAAACTTATTCAATTAACGGTGGCGCTCAATTATATCCATGGGTTCCAGCGTCTCACGATTCAAATATTTTTAATCCAGATAATGAAGTAGGTTTTGATGCAGGTCTCATGGGAGCTGCTATTCATTACACTG
>Ga0255759_10002491_pt1 | contig 16412 bp, 15 predicted proteins | sample 101ome_20_FD_179959 | JGI IMG/M metagenome (GOLD analysis project Ga0255759, IMG submission 179959) | Coastal salt marsh microbial communities from the Groves Creek Marsh, Skidaway Island, Georgia - 101404AT metaG (version 2) | ecosystem: Environmental > Aquatic > Marine > Intertidal zone >...
CGGGAACTGGCCGGGGTCCTGGGGCGAATTCGTGAGCTTTCCGCTGAATATGGTTTGCAGGTTGCCAACGTCTTTCACGCCGGTGACGGCAATCTCCACCCCCTGATACTTTATGATGCCAACAATGCGGATGAGCTGGAACGGGCCGAGCAGTTCGGCAGCGACATTCTCCGTCTTTGCATCGAACGGGGCGGCACGATTACCGGTGAACATGGCGTTGGCATCGAAAAGATCAATGAGATGTGCGTGCAGTTCTCGGTGCCCGAGTTGACACTGTTTCATGCCATCAAGGCGGCGTTTGATGAGAAAAGGTTGTTAAACCCGGAAAAGGCGATCCCGACATTGTCACGCTGTGCTGAGTTTGGTGCCATGCATGTGCACGCCGGTGGGGAAAAATTTGAGGCGCTGGAGCGCTTCTAGCGCCGTCTGTCGATCTGAGCATGCCATCCGTCATTGAGCAACTGCAGGAAATCGTCAAAGCGTCAGCTGCGCAGTCACAGGCTCTGCGTATCGTCGGCGGCAATACGCGAGCTTTCCTGGGAGAGCTGTTGACTGCTGAAACGGTTGACCTGAATCTGGCGGATCATACCGGTGTGATCAGCTATCGCCCGGAAGAATTAATGCTGCGCGTACGCGCAGGGACAACCCTGGCTGAGATCGAGAGCCTGCTGGCTGCTGAAGGTCAGATGCTGGCATTTGAGCCACCGGCTTATGGTGAGCATTCAACTATTGGCGGTACTGTTGCGACGGGTCTGTCAGGTCCGCGGCGGCCTTATGGCGGTGCTGTGCGGGATGCGGTGCTTGGTGTCGGTTTAATCCTCCAAGATGGTACCTATGCAGAATTTGGTGGCCAGGTGATGAAGAACGTGGCGGGCTATGACGTCTCCCGTCTGGTCTGCGGTGCCTTTGGTATGCTGGGCCCTGTGGTGGATGCGACGTTTAAGGTGCTGCCTAAGCCCCAGAAAGAAGCCAGCATCTGCATCGCGAGGACGGCTGAGGAGGCGCAGTTACTTTGTCAGCAACTGTTGCAGCGGGTTTCAGGGCTGAGCGCCACCTACTACGAGGCTGGCCGATTGACGCTGCGGTTCTCTGGCAGTCACCAGCTGGTGGACCAGGAACTCGCGCAGCTCGACGGCGAAACAGTAGACAATGTCTGGTGGGCTGAAGTCGGAAATCAGACGCTCGCCTCGTTCGGTGCGGCGGCTGAAGTCTGGCGCTTGTCGACCCGCCCGGATGAGCCGCTCTCGTCGTCGCCATGGCACGTCAGTGACTGGGGCTTCGGCCAGCGCTGGCTGCTGGACCCGGAAACAGATCCGCGTGCCACGTATCGCGGCAGCGGTCATTGGACGCGGCATCGCAGTCGCAGTCCTGATGCGTCGCAACCCGTCTTTGAGCCCCTGCCTGCGGTACACGAGCAGATTACTCAGAGGTTGAAAGCCGCCTTTGATTCGGCCGGGCTTTTCAATCCCGGCCGGATGTATCCGGGGATCTAGGGGGGCAGATGCAGACGAAAATCCATCCCGAACTGGTTGATCTGGCGGAAGTCCAGGAAGCCGATACGATCCTCCGCAGCTGTGTGCATTGTGGGTTCTGTACGGCAACCTGTCCGACCTATCAGTTGCTTGGTGATGAACTGGATGGCCCGCGAGGTCGCATCTACCTCATCAAGAACCTGCTGGAGCAGAACACGATTTCCGAGGCCAGTACCCGGCATCTTGACCGCTGTCTTACGTGTCGTGCCTGCGAGACGACTTGCCCTTCCGGTGTCGACTATGGCCGCCTCGCCGATATCGGTCGCGGGCTTGCCGCCGAGAGAACCGAGGGACCCTGGTTGCGCAATACAGTGGCGCGACTCCTGCGTTTTGTCGTCCCGCGCGGTTATCTGTTCAAGCCGCTGCTGAAGCTCGGCCAGTTAGTGAAGCCGGTAGTGCCTGGATTCCTGGCGGACCATATTCCTGGGTCCAGCCCGGCAAAGTATCCGGTGTCGAGTCAGTCTGAGAGCCGGGTTCTGCTGCTGAGCGGCTGCGTGCAGTCTGCAGCGACACCCAACGTCGTTGCCTCGCTCGGACACCTCCTGACTGCCACAGGCAACGGCTACGAGGTGGTCGATGAGGGCTGTTGTGGCGCACTGGATTATCACCTCGCCGCCCACGACGCCGGCAGGACACGTATGCGCCGCGTGATTGATCTGCTTTACCCGAGGCTGTCCGGAGTGGATGTCATTCTCTCCAGTGCCAGTGGTTGTGGCGTCACCATCAAGGAATATCCGCAGATTCTGCAGCAAGATCCAGTTTATGCGGCGCGCGCCCGCGAAGTTGCCGAGAAAGTAAAAGACCCGGTCGAATACCTTGAGGAAGTTTTTGCAGAGAAGGTATTCAATTCAGACGTTCGGAGAGTGGCGGTGCAGACGCCCTGCAGTCTGCAGCACGGGCAGCGGCTGCCCGGAAGAATTGAAGCCATCCTGGCTGCAGCGGGTTACGAGATTTTGCCGCAGGCCGAATCCCATCTCTGCTGTGGTTCTGCCGGAAGTTATTCGATACTGGAGCCAGAACTGTCAGGCCAGTTGCGGGAAAGAAAGCTCGCCAATCTGACTCAGGCTGATCCCGATGTCATCGTGACCGCCAACATTGGCTGTCAGACCCACCTGGCGGGTACCAGCCCGGTACCCGTCATGCACTGGCTTGAGTTGCTGGCGGAAGATCTTAGCTAGAGAGCTTGCCGGCTCTATCGTAGAGCCACCAGAGCAGGCCTTTCTGGGCATGGAGCCGGTTTTCTGCCTGTTCGAATATGACTGAACGCGGATCTCTGACCATGGCGGTGCTGATTTCGTAACCGTCATGGATTGGCATGTCGTGCATGATCTTGCAGTCAACGCCCTCGAGCAGTGCCTCGTTGATCTGGTAGGGCAGCATCTGCTTTACGCGGGCTGCTTTTTCTTCTGCGAAATCCGGGTTGTTGAAATACTGCATATCAACCCAGGTGTCTGTATAGACAAACGTCGCTTGCTGGACGGCATCTTTCGGGTCCGGGTTATGGCTGACACTGACGGATGAACGGATGATTTCCTGGACGTCGGCGTCTTCGCTCTCACCATTTTCCTCAGCCTCAGGGGTCGATAAGGTCAGTTTCACACCAAGTTTGTCGCAGATAATGGCGAGTGAATTGGAAACGTTGTTCTGCACGCCGACATAGACGATGTGCTGGTCTTCTAGTTCGCCCGCGCAGTGCTCTGATACCGTCAGCAGGTCAGTCAATGCTTGGCAGGGGTGAAACTTCTCGCAACAGCCATTGATCACAGGGACCTGGCTGGCACTGATAATCGTCTCAAGATCGCTGTGATGCAGCAGACGCGCCATGATGCAGCTGACGTTGCGTGACAGGTACTCTGTCTCATAGTCGATGCCGCTCAATACGAAGTTGGATGTCATCCAATCAATATAAACAGCATGGCCGCCGAGTTCTGTCATGGCCACTTCGAATGAAACACGGGTCCGGGTGCTGGTTTTTTGAAACAACATGGCCATCGATTCGCCGGCCAGCAGATCTCTGAAATCTTTGGGCGTTTCTTTGATGACCGAAGCACGTCCCAGAACATCACGGACTTCTGTCGGAGTCAGGTCTTTCAGATTGGGAATGTGTCTCATGCGGCTTCAACCCTGATCGAAGGGGCGGCAAGCTAACTGATTATGGCGGGTTTGTACACCCTGCCCGCAGACGTGCTATTTTGCCGGCATGTGTGGGCGTTTCAACATTATCGATGATCCGCTGGTCCAGCTGATTATGCAGATCACCGGTGTTTCTGACGGTTGGGAAATACATACCGAATACAACATCGCACCGACCCAGCAGGTCCCGGTACTGACCAATGATGGTGAGCATTGGGACCTGCGGCAGATGCGCTGGTGGCTGACACCTTCCTGGTCGGATGGTCCCTCGACCCGGTACAGCATGTTCAATGCAAAATCCGAGACGTTGAGTAAAAGTCGGGCCTACCGCGAACCCTTTAAACGTCGGCGCTGCATTGTTCCGGCCTCCGGTTACTACGAGTGGCGACGGGAAGGTGAACAGAAGCTGCCTTACTATATCGAGCCTGAGGATGATGCGGGGTTTGCCTTTGCTGGCATTTGGGACCGCTGGGAAGGAGACGGCGATGTCGTCGAAAGCTGCACGATTATTACCGCAGCGGCCCCTGAATCCTTGCAGCACATTCATCACCGCATTCCCGTACATCTGTCGACCGAGCAGGCGGCACAATGGGTTAGCGAGACCGCGTCTATCGATACGCTGAATACGCTGATGGCGTCTGAGATCCGCACGCGGATCGCCATCACTCCGGTATCGACCGTCGTTAACAATGCGCGCAACAAAGATGCGCGTTGTATTGAGCCATTGGGTCCGCCCCAGATAGTATGAAGAAGAATCATTGCTAAGCCAGCTGGTCAGTCCACCAGATCTCGCCGCTTTCCATGCCGAAGACGCCGATTGTCATAGAGGTAATCATTGTCGGTGTCCTTTGCTAAATCCTGTCCTTGGAGAGAAAGACTATACGGTGGATCAATTTCGGCTCACGTGAAAATCGCCGTCATCATCAAGGTTGTCGAGCGCGTAACTGACTTCATCGCGAATGTCAGACCCTGAGCGGCCGTTACTCTTGTAAAATTGCAGCAGGTTCCACATTAGCGCCTGGCCGTAGGCATTGCTGTCGATGTTGTATTCCTCGGCCGTTTTAAGGCCTTCCAGCAGGTGTTCTTTCGTAAGAGAGAAAACATTCATCAGGTGTCCTCATTTGGTTCGTACTGTGAGTTGGTACTGTCGAGTCAGTCCGGGTTGATTGAAATTTGTTGTTTCAGTTCGCGGGGAGAGCATCGCTTGATTTGCAGGCCGTTGCATTGATTTACATCAGTAAATGACGTGAGCCCACGATTGAGTGCGGCGACCAGTGCATCATCAATCTTTGTGCCGGGTTCCAGCACAAGATTGCGGATAATCAGCTGGCTGCGCTGGCGATCGGCCTTGGCGTCCATGCGCCCGATCAGTTCATCGCCCCAGAGCAGGGGGAGGGCAAAGTAGCCGTATTTCCGTCTCGGTTCGGGCACATAGCATTCAAGCTGGTAGTCAAAGTCGAACAGAGTCCGGGTGCGACGTCGATTGATGACCAGGTTGTCAAAGGGTGACAGTACCTGGACGCGGTGCTTTGAGATCCGGAGCGGGAACGCATCAAGACAGCGCTGCATCGTGTAGCAGGGTATGCCTTCGACATTCAGTGCCACAATATCGCCTGCTTCAACCAGTCGGTTGAGGGCCGCCCGGATAGGTTTGCCGAGTGCCACCCGACTCAGACGCTTGATCGTCGACTTGGCGTAGCCGACATCGTATTCGCTGCCGACACCGAGGGCGCCCAGCATAGACAGCACCAGATGCTCACACCATTCGTCATGATCCGGCTCACGGGTGTCGACATGGTCCGGCAGGATGTTCTCTTTCAGGTCATAGACTTTCTGGAAGCCTTCCCGGTGGCTCACCATCAGTTCGCCCGATAGATAGAGATATTCGAGCGCTTTCTTGGTGGGCTTCCAGTCCCACCAGCCGCCGCTCCTGTGGCCTGGCGGCGCCTCAAAATCTCGCGACTGCAGGGGCCCTTCAGTGCGGATCCGGTCCAGTACCCGCTGCGCAAGTTTGCGATCATACGCCCTTGATGCGCGCCAGCCTTGCATGACGGGCTGGGAGAAGCGGAAGTGCGCCATGGGCAGGTAGGCAGCGGCGTGACTCCAGTATTCAAACAGTTCTCGTCCCTGCATGAGCTGGTTCAAATGTTGGCTGCCGGCACCGGGAATACGCGTCTGCAGTATGTGTTCGTGGGCACGATTGACCACCGAGATCGTATCGATCTGGAGGTAACCCAGCTGGCTGATGGCTTTCGCAACGGCATCAGCGCCGCGGCCGAAGGTGTTCTGTTGCAGCAGTCCCTGGCGGGCGAGGAAGAGCTTGCGGGCGTCGCGGCGGCTGATTTCCATGCCGGTATCATAGCCTCCCGTGCTATTCTTCGCCTGTCGTTTGTTCAGGAATTCTGCATGCTTCGTTACATTACGACGGCACTGATGGCGCTTTTCTCGATGGCCAGTTTTACCGTGTCTGCTGCCAGTCCAGAGGCAATCTACGGTAAGAACGGCATGGTTGCCTCTCGTTCAACGCTGGCCTCCGAGGCTGGCGTTGAAATCATGCAAAAGGGCGGCAACGCGGTTGATGCGGCCGTTGCGACAGCCTTTGCGCTGGCTGTCACCTATCCGTCGGCAGGCAATATCGGTGGCGGTGGATTTGCCGTCATTCGATTTCCCGATGGCAATGTCGTCACCCTCGATCATCGGGAGAAAGCACCGCTGAAGGCTCATCGCGATATGTACCTGAACGAGGAGGGTAATGTCATCAAGGGTCTGTCGCGCAATTCACTGCTGGCCAGTGGTGTCCCTGGCAGTGTCGACGGCTATCTGACGCTGCTTGAGGCCCATGGCAAACTGAGTCGTCGCGAGGTCATAGCACCGGCGATTCGTCTTGCGGAAAAGGGCTTTGCCCTCGACTGGTATATGGTGCGAAGTTTCCTGCGCGTGCGTGAAGCTATGTCGGCTTATCCGGCATCGATCGAGCAGTTCAGCATTGACGGCGAGCCACCCGAAGTCGGGGACGTCTGGCGCCAGCCGGACCTGGCGAAAACCCTGAAGCGTATCTCGCGGCAGGGCAGGAAGGGATTTTATGAGGGTGAGACAGCAGACCTGATTGTGGCCGAGATGAACCGCGGCGGCGGTATCATCAGCCATGTGGACCTGAAGCAATACCAGTCGGTCTGGCGTGACCCGGTCCACGGTACTTATCGCGGTTACGATATCTGGAGCATGGGCCCGCCTTCGTCCGGCGGTGCACTGCTTGTGCAGATGTTGAACATGATGGAACCCTATGACGTGAGAAACATGGGCTGGGGCAGCGCCGAGGCAATTCATTTGATGATCGAAGCAGAGCGCCGTGCTTACGCGGATCGCGCTGAACACCTGGGTGACGCCGATTTTTATGCTGTGCCTCTCGCGATGTTGACCGACAAGGCCTACGCGCGAGCGCGGTTTGCGGATTTCGACCCGGACAGGGCGTCAGGCAGCGAAGCGATATTTCCCGGTAAGGTGCCGCCGCCCGAGAGCATGGAGACCACGCATTTCTCGGTGATGGACGCGGGTGGCATCATGGTGTCGTTCACGACGACCCTGAACTCATCCTACGGCAGCAAGATCGTCGTGCCGGGTACCGGCATTTTGCTCAATAACGAGATGGATGATTTCTCGGTTAAGCCCAATACCGAGAACCAGTTTCAGCTGATTGGTGCGGAGGCTAATTCGATTGAGCCCGGCAAACGCATGCTCAGTTCCATGTCGCCCACCCTTGTGACGAAAGATAACCAGCCCGTGCTCATCACAGGTTCGCCAGGCGGTTCAACGATCATTACGACGACACTGCAGGTCATCATGAACGTAATTGACCATGATATGACGATCGAGGATGCTGTCAGTCTGCCGCGCTTTCATCACCAGTGGAAACCAAACCGCATCTTTCATGAGCGCTTCGCTTTCTCGCCGGATACGATCAAGCGGCTCAAGTCGAAAGGGCACGAGAATTTCTTGTCACCGCGCTGGGGCCGGGGCATTGGTGACGCCAATTCCATCATGTTCAAAGATGGTGTGCTGCAGGGTGTGAAAGACCCTCGCGCTGAAGGAATCGCCGTAGGCTACTGAGATGAAAGTCCGATTTCTGGCCATCGATGGATTTAACCTGATCCGTCGTATCTATGAGGCCAGAAACCCGCTGGCGGCAACCGACATGCCGGCTGTCATTGATGCGACCGAGCAGTCACTGCAACGTGCGTTGAATCGCCACAAGCCGACGCATGCAGCCCTGGTAATGGAAGATCACGACCGCACCTGGCGTCATCTGCTTTATTCTGACTACAAAGCGAATCGCTCACCCACGCCCGACATGCTGCTGCAGCATATCGACGGCTTTAATCGGGCGGCGGAGAATCTGGGTATCAGCAGTTGCTCGGTGGCGAATTACGAAGCGGATGATGTCATCGCCACAATCACCACGGTTGTTGCTGAGCGCGATGGCGAGGTCGTGATCCTGTCGACCGACAAAGTGTTCCTGCAGTTGCTACGTCCGACGGTGATAGCCAGTGACCACTTTAATGACCGCCTCCACGAGGTAGATGTGATTGCGAGGGATTATGGCGTCAGACCTGACCAGTACATTGATTATCTGGCGCTTGTTGGAGACAAAAGCAACAACGTCAAAGGGGTGCCAGGCATTGGGCCCAAATCGGCGGTTGAATTACTCGCCCGCTACAGTACGCTTGATGCCTTGTTGCACGCAGAAGACGACCGGCTCGCGCAGAAAGTGCAGCGAGCGGAGGGGGAAGCCCGCCGCTGTCGTCAGCTGGTGCAGTTGAAAACCGACGTTGAATTGAACCGGAACTTAAAGTCTTTCCGGCTCGTCACTTCAGGATGAGGATGCAGGACATCTGATCCCCAATAACACGCAGTATTCCAGGAAAAAAAGTGTCTTTACCAACCAGTAGTTTTAAAGCCTACGATATCAGGGGCCGGGTGCCCGATGAGCTCAACACGGATGTGGCCCACGCGGTTGGCCGCGCCTATGCACAGTTCCTTCGGCCAGAGCGAGTCGTGGTGGGACATGACATTCGTCTGTCGAGCCCGGAAATGGCCTCGGCGCTGATCGACGGCCTGCGGACCGCCGGTGTGGATGTCGCGGAAATTGGGGTCAGTGGCACCGAGGAAATCTATTTCGCTACCGACCACTTTGGTTTTGACGGCGGCATCGCTGTGACGGCGAGTCATAACCCGAAAGACTACAACGGCATGAAACTGGTGCGCGAAGCATCAAAACCGATCAGCGGTGATACCGGCCTGAACGATATTCGTGACATGGTGGGACAGAACAGTTTTGCGGCGGCTGCCTCGATGCCGGGCTCGGTCTCGACGCTTGATCACCGTCCCGCCTACATTGAAGCATTGCTGTCCTACGTTGACCTTGATGCCGTGAAACCACTCAAGATTGTTGCCAATCCGGGTAATGGTGGTGCGGGAATAGTCATGCAGGATCTGGCAGCAAGGCTGCCGATTGAGATGACTGAAGTGCATTTTGAGCCGGATGGTGAATTTCCTAATGGTGTGCCGAACCCGCTGCTGGAAGAGAACCGCGCACCAACGATCGAAGCGATCCAAGGTGTCGGCGCGGACCTCGGCGTTGCCTGGGATGGTGATTTCGATCGATGCTTCCTGTTTGATGAAAACGGCCGCTTTATCGAGGGCTATTACATCGTCGGCCTGCTGGCCCAGGCTTTTCTTGATCGAAACCCGGGCAGTGTCATCGTGCATGATCCGCGGCTGACCTGGAATACGATTGATATCGTTCAGAAAGGCGGCGGCAGAGTGGTAATGAGCAAGACCGGACATGCTTTCATCAAAGAACGGATGCGTAAGGAAGATGCCGTTTATGGTGGTGAGATGAGTGCTCACCATTATTTCCGAGATTTTTCTTACTGTGACAGCGGCATGGTGCCGTGGCTGTTGGTGATTGACCTGATGTCGCGGCAGGACAAAAAACTCTCGGAACTTGTAGATGAGCGTATCGAAAAATTTCCGTGCTCCGGCGAAATTAACCGGCGCATTCAGGATGCACCGGCGCTGCTCAAGGAGCTTGAGGCAATATACGGCGCCGGTGCCCTGAATATGGACCGTACCGATGGGCTGAGTATCGAGTTCGCTGATTGGCGCTTTAATATCCGCTCATCCAACACTGAGCCAGTGGTACGACTCAATGTTGAAACGCGGGGTGATGGTCAGCTGATGGAGCAGAAGCGGGATGAACTGCTCGGTCGTATGGGCGGAGAGCCTGCCTGATAACAGTCAGGATCCCTGAGCAGCCCGTCGTTTCTCTGCGGTGGTTTCTTCCAGCGTAATGAGATCCAAGAGGATATGGCCACTTTCTACGAGGTAGGGGTCTGCAGGTTCATCTTCCTCGGCCGCTTCCGGATCAACATCCGCTGGGAGTGTCGATTCCGGTGAACCGGACGAGCCAGCCATCTCGCTGCCCGGTATCGGTTCACTGCTTTGCTCGCCTGCGGTGTCCGGGACGATGGCGCCAGTAATCGGTGTCACCTGGGATGATGCCTCGGCCAAAACCGGTTCCTCTTCCTCATTCAGGTCATCGAGGGAGGCTAGCGCTTCCAGCCCCTGGGCTGCGCGCTTGGTATTTTCCAGGGCCAGCCAAAAGGCTTCACGATCGGCTTGTTCCTGGCGGCGCCTGGCTTCACTCAGGCTAATCACATCTTCTTCGCTGCGTGCCTTGCGATAGGCGAAGGCGTCTTTCAGGTAGTTGAAATCAGCATTGTCCGAGATGCGGTCCTGATGCAGCCAGCGCAGCTCTGGAACGTACTCGTCGATTGAACTCTTCGCGCGGTAGTTGGTGGCATCGATCTTGTCCCACGGCAGCGGATCTTCCAGCGTGCTCTCGCCGATATTCTCTGGGTCGTAGCTCGAGGGATAGATGACATCGGGAATAATGCCGCGCTCCTGCGTACTCTCACCTGAAATTCGGTAAAACTTGGCCTGGGTCATCTTCAACTGGCCCCGGTTGAGAGGCAGCAGCGATTGGACCGTACCTTTGCCGAAGGTCTGGGTGCCAATAATGACGCCACGCTCGTAGTCCTGAATAGCGCCAGCGAAGATTTCAGAGGCCGAGGCGCTCAGACGGTTAACCAGCACGGCCAGCGGGCCGTCATAGATAACGCTGATATCGCGATCGTCGAGGATATCAACCCGATTGCTCTTGCTTCTGATCTGGACTGTTGGGCCGCGATCGATAAAGAGCCCGGTTAATGTCTTGGCTTCCTGTAGCGAGCCACCACCATTGTCGCGAAGATCAATGACGATGCCATCGACATGTTCGGCAGTCAGTTCACGAATCAGGCGTTTAACGTCACGGGTGGTGCTGCGATAGTTGCGGTCGCCTTTCTGCATCGCCCGGAAATCGACATAGAAGGTTGGTATATCAATAACTCCGATCTTGCGTACGGCACCAAACTGCTCGATCTCAATGATTTCAGACTGGGCGGACTGCTCCTCGAGTTCAACCTTGTTTCGGGTGATATTGATAACCTTTGAGGCGCTGGCATCGGTCTGTTTCGCTGGGATCACGTCCAGGCGAACGATCGTGTCTTTCTTGCCGCGGATCAGCTGGACCACCTCATCGAGACGCCAGCCGATAACATCAATCATTTCGCCGTCTTCACCCTGGCCGACGGCAATAATTTTGTCGTTGGGTTTGAGTTGACCGGTTTTGTCGGCGGGACCGGCGGGAACGAGCGATACAACCTTGGTGTATTCGTCCTCCAACTGCAGCACGGCGCCGATACCTTCAAGCGAAAGGCTCATATTGATGTTGAAGTTCTCAGAGGTGCGCGGTGAAAAATATTGGGTATGTGGATCGTAGGTCTTGGTAAACGAATTCATGTACAGCTGGTAGACGTCTTCGCTGTTCGTCTGTTTGGCGCGTGTCAGCCGGTTTTTAAACCGTTTCACCAGCAGTTCCTGGATTTTTTCCGGTTCCTTGTCGGTCAGTTTCAGGTTGAGAATGGCGTCCTTCAAACGCTTGCGCCAGAGATCGTCGAGTTCTTCGTGGCTCGTGGCCCAGGGTAGATTGTCGCGGTCGACGTTGAGACTCTCATCAATCGTGAAATCGAACAGGTCGATGCCAGCGTTCAGTGTCGCCACGACGTTGTCAAAGCGTGCGATCACGCGCTCGTGGTAGCGGTTGAATATCTCGAAGGCAGGTTTCAGGTTGCCGCCGCGCAAGGCGTTATCCATCGTATAGCGATACTTTTCAAACTCCGCGATGTCGCTCGCAAGGAAATAACTCTTGCTTGGGTCGAGGTCACTGATATAGGTGTCATAGATCTTCGACGACAAATTGTCATCCAGGACAGCCGGCACGTAATGACGCGATGCCAGCGCGTCGACAATGTTCTGGGTCGTTGTGACATGGACTGGCATCGGGGCAAGTCTGGTTTCAGCCGCTGGCGCGCTTGCCACAGCCTGATCTGCGAAAACCGTGGCAAGTGAAGTCGAGAGGACACCTGCGAGAACACCGGTGGAGATTCTATTCATCGATAGTGAGTTAGCCGAAATACTACTTAGGGTCAGTTTAGTGTCGATTCCGTTTGCAGATCAACTTTTGTGGCATAATCCGCAACTGTTTTGCGACACATGGCAGGAGTTACGTGATAAAACTGAGTAAATACAGGGTGTTAGTGGCGGCTCTTGCCCTGGGTTGTGCGCCGCTGGCTTCCGCCGAGGAGGCTGAATCTGTGGATATGGCGGCCGAACTTGGTTATTTCTACGGCTATTCGTTCGGCAACATGCTGAAAGATGGCCGTAGCGAGGATGTTGATCTCGAGCGCCTGATGCAGGGGTTGATTGATTCTCTCGGTGGACAGCCACCTGCCCTCGATGCCCAGAAACGTGAAGTGATCTTCGCTGAAGTCAGGCGCCGCCAGGCTGTCGCCCAGGCGGAGCATGAGCAGGCCGCCGCAGCCCAGGCCGAAGCTGAACAGCAACAGGTGGCGTCCAACCTTAAAGTTGCCGAAGAATTCCTGGCTGAAAACGCGAAGCGAGCGGGTGTAATGACCACGGCTTCCGGTCTGCAGTACGAAGCGCTGCAGGAAGCAGATGGACCTGTAGCAGTGGCATCCTCCCGCGTTGTTGTGAAGTACAAAGGCAGTTTCACCGACGGCCGTATATTCGATCAGTCCGGTGATAAGACGGTCGAATTCAGCCTTGGTCAGGTCATCAGCGGCTGGACCGAAGGTTTACAGTTGATGAATGTCGGTGACATCTACAAACTCTACCTGCACCCTGACCTGGGTTATGGGGCTGGTGGGGTCGGGGAGATTCCTGGAAACAGTGTGCTCGTCTTTGAGATCGAGCTCGTTGAAATAAAGTAAGTACCTTGATTAAAGATCCTCTCATCAGGCGATTTATCTCGGCGTCGTTTTTTGCGGCGGCATTTGTCTGGGTTGCCGTCACCTATTTTAATGTCGAGGCAGAGGTCGTTTGGGTACTGCTCATTTTTTCGGTGCTGTTCGTGCTGGGTATGATTGCGATCGGCCTGGCGGGAGCGCCACTCATCCGCCTGTTTCGCAGCAAACCGAGTCTGCTGGCACAGATCGAAGAAGATGAAAGGAATGCGGCGGCACAAAGTGATGCCACGCGTGAGCGTGAGGCGAAAGCCGATTAGTCGAAGTCCAGCGGGCGGATAAAGCGGTCTATACGCGGCAGATAGTAGGACTCATAGTCGACTGAAAATGCCACGGTATGGGCACGCCCCGTAATGCGGTCACGTGAGATGAGACCGATGGCTCTTGAGTCGGCACTGTTGTCGCGATTATCCCCCAGCATCAGGTAGTGGCCCTCCGGTACGGCGATAGGGCCGAAGCTGTTGTAGTTGTTCGGCTCCGATGGCCGCAGCATGACGGGGTAGCGTTCATCGCCAATCTGCTCGAAGAAAAAGGCATGGCGGTGACGCTGGTACAAGTCCAGTTGCTGAATGATCTCCATGTCGAGCTGGCCGTAGGAGGCTGGTTCCTCGTTAATAAACAGCTGGTTGTTGCGCATGGCAATGACATCGCCGGGTTCGCCGATAACGCGTTTGATCAGAAGTTTCTCATCGCGCGGTGAGTAAAAGGTGACTATCTCGCCGCGGGTCGGGTCGGCCCAGGTCTGGAGCTGCCAGCTGGTGAAAGGGACTTTCAGGTCGTAGGCGAGTTTGTTGACGACGATTCGGTCGCCTTCAAGAATGGTGGGCTTCATTGAACCGGTTGGCACCTGATTCCAGTCGGCAATGGCGGAGCGAAATAACACCATCACGACGAGGAAAATGAGTAGCCCGCGATACTCCTCCCAGATTCCCCGCAGCCTGCTGCCGATAGTCTTTGAACCCTCGTCTGCCATGGACGTCAGTCTAACGGCTGACATCCTTGATTGCCATGGCGTTGCAATTCTCCCTCGTGGGTTGAGAGCAGCTGTACAAATGCAGGTGCGGCCTGTAATCTAAGTGAACTTTTGTCACTAAGCCTTTGATCTCGCGACCTATTCCCATGCTTAGAATCCAATTCAAAGACGGCAGTGGTACGCCTGTGGACCTGACTGAACCTGGTAAAACCGTAGGTCAGGGTTCGGTCAACGACATCGTTATCGACCAGCCCAACGTCAACGGCTTCCATGCCGACATCAAGGTCGAAGGCGACCAGGTCCTCATCACAGATATCAACACCCAACACGGGACCTGGGTTAACGGCGACAAAATTGGTGGACCGACCAATTTGCGTGCCGGAGACACTGTGACGATCGGTGGTGTTGATCTTGAAGTGGTCGAAGAGGATTTGACCGCTGGTGGCAAAACCCTGGTGCTGTCCGGCACGGTGTTACTTGACGTTGGTTCCGGCAGCTGGTCGCTGGTAGCTGATTCAGGGCCTGAGAAAGGTCAGGTCATCCCCATTGTCGAGCGGGTTGAAATAGGCCGGGCGCTTGAGTGTGACATTTCCATTCTGGAGCCGGCGTTGTCCCGCAGGCATGCTGAGCTCGACATTGAAGCCGGCAAGCTGATTATTCGTGACCTGAATTCCGTTAATGGTACCTGGGTGAATGCCGAGAAGGTCGACGAGGCCGAGCTGAAAGACGGCGATCGACTGCAGTTCGACAAGATCAAGTTTATTGTCAGCGCTCCTTCCTGATCGGATAGCCGTCGTTCGTCAATGCTTGTTTGATCGTATCAAGGTGATCCCTGTCACGGGTCTCAACTGTAACTGATACCCCAACCTCACCGATTGGCGCATCGGGCGAAGTCCGGTGGTGGTTAACCTCAAGGATATTCGCGCCCTCAATTCTGAAGACTGTAAGCAGGTTTTCCAGTTTCCCCGGTTTGTCCTGGATCACGGTCTCGATACGGCCGATTCGGCCGTCAAAGACAAGACCCTGGTCAATGATTTTTGACAGCAGATTGACGTCGATGTTGCCACCGGAGACGACAGAGACGACTGTTTTTCCCTTCAGGTGAGGCAGCCGGTTGTTTACCAGGGCGGCCAGCGGTGTTGCGGCAGCACCTTCAACCACAAGTTTTTCGATTTCCAGCATGAGCATGATGGCGTTGGCAATTTCATCACTGCTGACGGTGACAACGTCATCGACGAGTTCACCAACGATCTTGAGGTTTTCCGGAGAGACCTGGCGCACCGCGATACCATCGGCGATGACTGGGGCCGCATCAACCAGTGTCGGTGTGCCGGCCTGCAGGGCCTGGTGCATGGCGTCGCAGCTGGCTTCCTCAACGCCGATGACGCTGATGTCCGGGGCTACCGCCTTAACGTAGGCTGCGATGCCGGCAATGAGACCACCACCGCCGACCGGAACCAGGATCGCATCAATCGGGCGTGTGGTTTCTGTGCTCAGCAATTCAACCCCGATGGTACCCTGACCGGCAGCCACCAGAGTGTCATCGAACGGATGGATGTATAGCCGTTGTTCGCGTTCTGCCAATTCCCGCGAGGTCAGCATGGCATCGTCAAAGGTCTCGCCCGCAAGTATCACCTCAGCACCCCAGTGCCGCGTGGATCTCACTTTGACGATGGGGCTGTATTTCGGCATGACAATCTTGACGGAAATTCCAAGCCGGCTGGCATGGTAGGCCAGAGCCTGAGCATGATTACCGGCGCTGGCAGCAATCAGCCCCTTTGTCTTCTCTTCATCAGACAGGGTCAGCAGTTTATTGACCACACCACGTTCCTTGAAGGAGCCGGTCATCTGCAGGTTTTCCAGCTTAAAATGGGTTTGGCAGCCAGCAATATCAGACAGCGTCCTCGAATGGATCAGGGGCGTGTTCCGCACTTCGCTCCTGATGCGTGCCCAGGCATGGTTAATATCATCGAGTCCGACGTAGTGGTCCATGTCTCAGTCGCCCTTCAACCGGTTGATGACTTCCTCGAGAAACAGCCGTCGGTAGTCATCGTACACACAGCTGGAGTGTGGCGTAATCATGATGTTGTCGAGTTGCCAGAGCGGAGAGTCCCGCGGCAGTGGCTCTTCATCAGCGACGTCGAGGAACGCACCGCCAAGATGGTCCCAGCAATCAACCAGATCCTGGCTGAGCAGGGCATTACCGCGGCCGAAATTATAGAGGTAAGCACCGGGTTTACACGCCCTGAGACGGGCCGGATTCATGAAACGATCGGTGTCGGTTGAACCAGGTAGAAGCAACACCACGTGATCCGCCTCGGGCAGGACCCGGTACAACTGATCAACGCT
>Ga0255759_10002498_pt1 | contig 16394 bp, 16 predicted proteins | sample 101ome_20_FD_179959 | JGI IMG/M metagenome (GOLD analysis project Ga0255759, IMG submission 179959) | Coastal salt marsh microbial communities from the Groves Creek Marsh, Skidaway Island, Georgia - 101404AT metaG (version 2) | ecosystem: Environmental > Aquatic > Marine > Intertidal zone >...
CTCGAAGGCCTGACCCTCGGTATCAGGGCGTACTGTAGAGCCGGATGGTTGTCTCGATTTCATCCCGAAGTCGATCGAGGACCCATAGTCCAGCCCGGGTTTCCGCATTTGCACCGGAATTCACTCCCCGAAGGGTCCTCCCAGTCTTCGATAGCGGACCGTATCATTGGTATCAGACTTCATTGCAATTTCACAGTAGCTCAGGCTGATGTTGCACGTACGGCAATCTGTCCTCACACATGTTGCATTTCAATACATCGGCCATCAAGGCATTCGCTGCAACATCGCTTTTCCAATCAACAATTTTGCGATTTCATGATGACCATTGAGGAGTTCTTCCATGGAAAAATCAGGCCACGTCTCGACATCACACGCCAACCAACCCACCAGGGGATGAATTCTTCCATTATGGACGGGACCGTCGTTTTCGATACGTTGAATCATGTCATGAACATCCATGAGGGCTGCTGTTCCAGGCCCTTCCGGAACCATCAACAGATTTAGTTTCAAATTTGGGTGTTCTACGTAACTCTGATGTTGGCGAGGATGACCGGGCAAGCCGAGTTGTTCTCCCTTTGGCCTAAAGATGAGGCCTGGCCAATTCTTTGGATGATGGGCCAACCACTCGCGACCTCCTGCTGTTGAAAGTTGTGCATCGAGCCAATCCAATGCCCATGTCGACCACCATTGTTCTGGGAGGACGTTGATGCAAGTACGCATTACATCCAATGAGATCGGCGCTCGCTCTTTCAGAAGTTCAACCGCTTGCGCCCATGCTCGCAGAATGGATCCCCTTGGATGTACCTTAGAACCTCTGAGAAAACGTTGCAGCAGTTCATCATCGGCTCGATGGTTCATTGTTTTAGCACCAAAGAGAACACTCAGGACTTGCTCTTCGTCGTACGGAGCATCCAACCAAATGGTTGCTGCCTTTGGAAGGATTGTTTCTAATTCAGTATGATATGTTCGACTTAGAAGCAGGAGAACATGGGCAGCCATTGCCTTGTATGCATCAACATCGAGGAGAGGAACGATATCAACCAAAAGCGATGAATTGGAATCACAAAAAGTGATGACTTGACGTGCAGCATGTTGTTTCCAAACAGTATCGGTCTGTGCCATGGCTTGAACCAAGGAGACTGCATCCAGATCACTGACTGCTACGATATCGATCCATCCGAATGGAAGTACCTTTGAGAGGCGCTTCCATCGCGTTGGACGTTCCGATTCAGGGCTTGCAATCCAAGCAGCGAGTGGTGCTTCACGTTCAATTGAATTCGCAAAATCAGAATCGCCCAGGGGATACATTCGCATCGCTTTTCGGATATGTTGCCGGCCGTCAATATCATGATCTGAGAGGAGTGATTCATTCATTCCTCCAGAACGGAACCATCCGAGAAGTTCGTTTGCATTAGCAGGGACGCCTTCACGGGTAGCCTCTGGCTCGGTGCGTGAAACTGTTCGTTGAAGTTGAACACGAAAATCGTAGGATTCTTGAGGGCGATAGGAAATCGTTGCCAATTCATCAGTTGGCAACATCATGGCTGTTTTTCCAGAGAATTCCTTTGGCTCGCCCCTTGATGTGATCAGCACTCGACATCGCCCCGAAGCCAAGAGACGCTCCAACAATGGGACATCATCAATCTCGGCCCAAGGCCACTCGACCACCATGTCGAATGATGTTGATTCAAGCATCCATTCAATGATGCATGTTGCACCATGCTGAGAAATCCCTTCCAAGAGAACCACATCAATGGCGTTGGAATGCTCTTTCCATGTCCGCTCTCCAAAGTCGGCGAGTAGAGCTCGCCGAAGGTTCAGGTGAGGTTGCTTGCCGCGTCCAGACAAAAGCCACCGAGTTAACGAACGAAGCCTGGCTTTTCGTTTCGCAGTCGAAAGGCGAGGGTGGCGCTTTCTCATCCATGGGCCTAGAATGTCGATGGGTAACGAGTTGTGATTGGAAAAAGACACCGATTCTGTCATCAATTGTGCATAATCCCCCAAAGAGGAAACAAGCAAGGTCCGGTCGACTGTAGAAGGAAGATGTGCATACAATCCATGTTCTGGGCGTACTACGAAAGGCGTACCAACCACTTGACCAATTGCGTGTTCTCCAATTCGGAGTTGAGATGGACCCTCTGAATCAGTTGTTTCCAATCGAATCCATGTCCCATTTGCAACGCCCCAAGTGTCGGACTGATCGAGCAATCTCAGACGGAGAATACCAATTTTATCCGTTTGACTGGCAAACGCAGTCAATGTGCCCTCAATTGGAACATCTGGCGGAGAGGTCGATTCGTAGGAAGACAAAGAAAACCAATGAATTGATGGACCACGCTGAACAGCCCAGAGCCCCCCTCCCTTTCCACTGGAGGAAAAGTCGGTTCCTTGCTCCAAGAGTTCGGTTCTTCTTGGAAGTGAAATCAGCCTTGATTGGGGCGTGGATAACACGCCAAGGACAATGCTCGAACGGTCGTTAGAGAGAACAATTGCGTTCATGCCGGTTGGAACGGACCCAACATGATGCCGTACACGTTCAACCAAATCGCGAAGTAAGTGATCTGCTCCAGAAGGCGTTAATCGATGGATTGCTCCACGTATTGATGCACTTTCATCCCGTTGAACCTCTCCCAATTCTCTCAATTGACGCATCGCCAGTGAAGCATGAGGCATTGCAATTCCAAGCACTTCCGATGCTTGGGACACAGTTCCACCCCCATCCAAGAGCCAATCGAGGATACGACGTTGATAGCGACTGCGAATGGTCTTCTTTGGCATAATGAGTCACTTTTGTTACGCTCTGAAGGGGCTCCTTTTTATTTGTTACCTAATAACATCATATTTAGTTACATTTAGTTACAAGTTTCCACTGGAATTGTGAGGTTCCACTTACATAAACCTAAATTTCGTGTAAAAAATACACTAGTTTTGGTCATTAATGGTAACAAACTCGTCGTTTGTTGGAGGAACGGTTATATGAGTGGCCTCGCTCCTTTGGTATAGCGACATCGCCAACGAGCGAAAAGCGAAAATCAAAGGAGGACAAGAACATGAAAACAGTACGCATACGAGAAAAAATCAAGAAATTTCTAGGCGATCGACCACGAAACACCGCGGAGATCCTAGAACACATCAACAGCACCATGCGTCATGGCACAACAAGTCAACAACTTGGCAACGTGCTCTCCAAAGACAAAGACATCGTCAAAGTCGGTTACATCAAGCGATCCGGCATTCTATCAGGCGGATATGACATCTGCGAGTGGGCCACTCGAATCTGGGTTGAGGACAACTGCCCTGGATGGAAGGAAGGCACCCCCATCATCATCGACCAACAAGGTAACATTACCATGGGCGATGACATGAAGAAGAACTAAGCCGATTCCGAGGCGACTTCTGCCGTAGACGCACCGTAGTCGAGAGCACATGTGTTCCTCCCCATGAGGCCATTGAAAGGACAATAGCCCAACGCAGAAGTCAATACACCCCACAACCCGATGACGAGGAAGAGAATCTCGATTTGGATTGTTGCAAGAAAATCGAGGACAACAATGCTTGAACCAAACAGTGCCCGCAGAATTCGATCAGCACCACCGACGTTTCTCAATGCGTTGAATTTCGTAGTTCAAGGCATAAAGCCTTGTTGAGGCTGCATGATACAGAATTGATTCAATTGCCTTGGAAGATGTCCATTGCTTCGTCAACACTTGCACCCTGTGAAATGATAGCATGACAAGCAGCCGTCATTCGGACAGCCTCATCGGTTGACTTCTGGTGAATGTTTCGTCCAGTGGCTGCACCTTTGCAACCACTAACGTTGATTTGATCCCAAAGACGTTGGAGGAAATCTTGAGCAGGGAGAGTGCCTCCTCCTGAACAAATAATTCCACATCGTCCTGCAGCTTCGACAGCAACCTTGAGAGATTCTGGTTGCGTCATTCCGTCCCATGCACGCGGATAGTTGACCTTTGCAAAGTCAGCGCCAATGCATGCAGCAACACCTGCAGCGCCAGAAATCAATTGAGGATCTTTCTCATCTTCAACGGCTTTGCCACGAGGATACATCCAAACAACTGCGATCATGCCCTCTTCGTGTGCTTGACGAATGAAATGGGCAGCTTCTGTCATCATTTCATGCTCGTATTCACTACCGATGTAAATGGTGTAACCAATTCCAACAACGTTGAGTCCATTGGAAACCAAGGACATGACGTCGTCCATGTCCCACATGGCAAGACTGATTGGATCACGTTGCTTGGTCTTGACCAAGTGTGACTTGGAATTCAATTTCACCAGGTAAGGAACATCAGGATGGTCGCGACCGTATAAGGAAATGAGCCCCCCTTGTGCAGCAAGAACGCCGACTGTTCCTTCTCGATGAGCTTGTGCTCCGATTTCGAAGAGATGGCCTGGGTCGTTGGATGAAAGAGGAATTGTATTTCCACCATCGTAGAAATCATCGTTGAGATGTTCGATCTTCTGGTCACACGCAAACAGATTCATGGAACCCGTTCCGCATGTTGCTGCCATGAGATTCTCAAGATACGTGTCTGCCAGATCATCTGGAACATCAGCAGGGATGTGATAGTCGGACATTCCATTCACGCTCATTGACCGGTAAAGTTAGCAACACGCTTTTCGACGTAAGCAGCAATTCCTTCCTTAGCATCGCTTGAATTGAAGAGCGCCGCTTGCAACTCTCGCTCGAGGGCAAGATGGTACTCGAATGGGATTTCAGGCCCTGTCTGGCAGGAACGCTTGATGTTTCCAACAGCCTTTGTTGCCTTGTTTGGTAGTGTGAACTGGCTGCACCAATCGAGAATATCTCGGCGGAAATCAGCAGCGTCGCCTTCCCAAATATGGTTGATGAGGTTGTGCGCATGTGCATCCTCGAAGGACATCAATTCGCCAGTGACCATCATCTCAAGGGCCTTGGCCTTTCCAATGAGTCGAGTCAATCGAGCAGTTCCTCCTGTGCCTGCAAGAACGCCAAGGTTGATCTCAGGTAGGCCGACCTTTCCAGAGTTCTTGCGAGCGATACGGATGTCAGCAGCCATGGCGATTTCTAGACCGCCCCCCACAGCGTGACCATTGATTGCACAAACGACCAACTTTGGCGTCTGCTCAAGGCGAGAGAGTGTTTCGTTGGCGTGAAGACAGAAGTTGTACTTGAATCCTGGAGAAACGCTGTTCAGCATTTGAATCGAAGCACCTGCGGAGAAAAACGAGGAACCGTTACCTGTCAAGACAATGCATGAAACATCATCATCGAATCGAGCCTTGATGATTGCATCGTCAAGATCACTCATCATACCATGTGTGTACGTGTTCGGAGATCGGTCGTTTGCCTCGGTTAATGCTGCACCTGAAGCATCACTTGATAATTCGATGATGGCGATGCCATCGAGTGTAGCGTAGTTCACGAGTTTGTTGGGCATGGCTTCGAAATTAAGGTCGCTCATAATTGACCGAAAGCGATTCGCATTATGAACGAATCGTCGCGCCTACTCGCTCAAAATACTCGTTTCATCCGAATCATTGGCGAATGATATCTTCCCTCCACCACGTCGGACTTCATCCCACTGTTCCCCGATTTTTGCAGCATCTGAGGATTGTTCCCACATGTCACGGGATTTCGCCTTACGGAAGGGCATTCTCCTCACACCGCGTCCCATCGCCTTCGAATCTTTTCTGAGCATAAACGGGGCAACTGTGTGGTAAAGTAGCGTCTTGTACCAACGTGGCCTAAACAAGTTACCAACCCAAACCAAGCCATCACCACGTTTCTCCTGATCTTTCATCCAGCGGCGACACATCCGTTTGAACATGCCATCACCAACGCGATTCATGAGCCAACGATTTGCGACACTCGTGCGAACATACGGAAGCAATTGCTTGCGAACTTCTGTTTCATAATCGCATTCTCCAAGGATGTCGTTAGCAGCTAGTACACCTGACCAAACCGCCATACGCATACCGAATCCCCACATGAAATCCTGAAGGCCTCCCGATTCGCCGACATAGTAACGGCCATCTTGCTTGTACCGTTGATTGATGGTGAAGTCTCCTTTTCCTCCAACACGCTTAATCGGGATTCGGTCAAGGTCCGGATAGTGCTTCTCATACCATGCGATGGTTTCGTTAAGAAATCGTTCACTCTTGGATTGTTTTCGCCAGAGACAAGTGCAGATGAGGCCTACCCCATCAACAATGATGAGGTATGAATAGGCGCCAGGTGCGAGTTTGTCGTTGAGTTGGAAAGCGATGTGATTCGGATGAGATGTATTGAAAATTTCACCATAGGCTACTGCTGAAGTCCCTTTCGGACCACAAGCGATGATGGTACAATCCTCTTCCTTTACACGAGATTTGTAATGAATGGTTGCCCCTGCCGCCATCGCCTGGCGCTTCATTCCTTGATCGATCGCATGGTCTGATGTACCTCGCTCGACGATTCGATACGCCACACGATCGCTCTTTGGCTGGGTGATGACATCGTCGGGATGGATTAAATCAACAACGTGGAATTCAGTCGCTTGGAATTCCGAAGCATCAAAACCCCATTCCTTCAATTGCTCAAAAAAATCAATGTCCATTGACCAGTTCTCAAGCGCTTGAAAATCACCATCGAATCGAGCACCTGAATCTCCACGAATATCGTGGACGTGGACTTCTTTACCCGCCTTTGCAAGGATTGTTGCAGCAGCCAAACCCGACAATCCAGCACCCATAATGTGGATGGGTTCGGATGCATCGGGGCTATCGGCCATGTTGCCCCATCGAGCCGTTACCCTTGAATCATGCGCTCCCTTCGCATCACCATGGGGCGCCACATCATCATCGAAGAAGCCCCTGATGCGCTTAATCACGCTGCATTACGAGAACAACTTGATACTGTAGGATGTGGCGCAATTGTCTCATTTCTTGGAATCACTCGAGGAACTGAAGGGGATGCGGAAGTTTACGCCCTTGAATTCGATGCTTGGCAAGAGAAACTAGGGCCTGTCCTCAAAGACCTCGCCAATCAGGCATGCGAAACATTCGGCACACTCTCTGTTGCAATGGCACATCGAACAGGTCGAGTCGGCCCTCAAGAATCAATTGTGAGTATCCACGTTGCCAGCCCACACAGAAAGGAAGCCTTCCAAGCATGTGAATGGCTCATCGATGAACTCAAGAAACAAGCTCCACTATGGAAGCGTGAAGTTACCTCTAAAGGGTCGACATGGAAAGCAGGATTGGGATAAATATGGATAAAGAAATACAGGGCATCGTTGAGATCGGTTCAAAACCAGTTGTTGAGCGAAAGGCGACTGCAACTGGTCTTTTGCATCTACAACAAGCAACAAAACAAGCAATCGTCGACAAGACGGTAAAGAAAGGCGACGTACTCGAAGCATCAACGATTGCTGCGATTCAAGCGGTCAAAGAAACGCCTCGTATCATCCCACATTGCCATCCCATTCCACTCGAAGGATGCAAGGTTGACTGGGCGTGGGAAGAAACCTCGCTTCGTTGTACAGTCCACGTCTCAGCACACTACAAGACAGGCATCGAGATGGAAGCCATCACAGGAGTTAGCGCGGGCTTGTTGTGTGTTCTTGACATGATCAAATCTTTCGAGAAGGACAACGAAGGCCAATATCCAAGCGCAAAAATAACCGATCTTGTAATCACCGAGAAACGGAAAGGCTGACAATGCAGTCAAACTCGATACAATGCCCCATTCCATAGGGCGCGCTTAAACGAGGGAGGCGAGCAGGCTGAACTGCTGGGGCACGCCTAGCGGTGTGCAAAATGTCCGATTCCACAACCTTTGAGAGCCTTGAACTTGAGGCTCACCTCCTCGACCGATTGGATGCCCTCGGGTATACATTTGCAACACCTGTTCAGGCAATGGCGATCCCTCCTGCCGTTGCAGGCAAAGACGTCCTTGCTACAGCAAGGACGGGAACAGGTAAGACTGCCGCATTCGTTCTGCCTATTTTACAAACCCATCGGCCAGGCGTCATCATTTGTCCTACTCGTGAACTTGCCTTACAAGTCGTGAACGAAATTGAACGCTTAAGTGGCCTTGACAATATTGCCACTGCTCTTATTGGTGGAGCATCAATGAAGAAACAAATTCAACAATTGACTGAATGGCCTGATGCCATTCTCGTCGCTACACCTGGGCGTATTTGCGACCATATGGAGCGAGGCAATGTTGACCTCAACCAATACGATGTACTCGTCTTGGATGAGGCAGATGAAATGCTTAGTATGGGATTCGCAGACGACCTTGAATACATTGTCGAGCAAATGAACCCAGACCATCAAACGCTTCTCTTCTCGGCAACAATGCCAAAGCACGTTCAGAAGCTTGCGAGCAAGATCCTTGACAATCCCGAGCGCATCCAAGCCTCTGGAAAAGAGGAGCGGCCGCCAAGTCTCGTTCAACAGTTCGTCATGATCTGTACACTTCGCGAACGTATTGATGCGATAGAGAAACTCCTTCTTGCATGGCAACCAAGTGCGGTAATCGTCTTCTGTAAAACCCGAAACCGGGTTGAAACCGTTGCTGATGTTCTCCGATCAAATGGAGCAGAGGCACTTCATGGAGGTATGTCCCAGGCAGAACGAACACGGGTCATGAACCGATTCCGAGAAGGGCGTACCAATGTTCTGGTTGCAACCGACGTTGCTGCTCGAGGAATCGATGTCGACCGAGTCGATTTGGTCCTACAGGATGATTTGCCTACGGATGATGACACCTACATTCATCGCGTTGGGCGAACAGGTCGTGCAGGTCGAACTGGACGAAGTGTACTGATGGTAGGAAATCGTGCTGTACGTCACATCAAGCGAATCGAAAAGAAGGCTGGTGAACTCGAACGAATGGATATTCCGACCCAACATGACATTGATGAAATTCAACGGGCGGGATTGGTTGAAGAATTTGCTGAAATTGAACCACAACAGAACGCATTTGATGTGTTTAACGCTGCAAGAGAATCAGGCATGACTGCGGAAAACATCGCAGTAGCCGCCCTTTCGAAACTGTTGGGTTCTTCCCCTGAAAAAGAGAACAAAAGTGTCCCTCAGGTCAACAAGAGCGACAATGGGCCAAAGGCTGCTTTAGTTCTTGGATTGGGCGCAATGGATGGTATCGAACGCGGAGCCATCACAGGGATGGTCTATCGCGTTGGTAATCTACCCGATGCATCCGTTGGACGAATCGAAATGCTCGACAAGATCACTGCAGTTGAACTTCCAGAAGAATACATCGATCAGCTTGTCCAAGATTTGGATCAAGAACGAGTCGGGCATCGTTACGTCCGTCCTCGACGAAGCGATGATTGGACCTTCCAACCTGAAGGCCGACATCCAAGCCAACGCCGTCATGGGGGAGGGCGTCAAGGCGGAGGTCGAAAAGGACCTGGTGGACGGCATAACTCACGAGGAAAGGGTCGTTCAGGACGAACAGATCGTCGACGTTAAGCAACAAAACAAGCGAAAAGGCATATGTTCACTCTCGGATTGGAGCGAACATGAGCAGCACCGCAGACCTTGCAAAGCACTTCCTTGAAGCCGTTGATATGGCTGCAATTGCCAGTGCCGCATGGCGTGGTAAGGGTGACAAAAATGCCGCAGACGATGCTGCAGTAGAAGCCATGCGACGTACGTTCGATGCTGTTCCATTCGATGGCCGTGTAGCCATAGGAGAGGGCGAGCGGGATGAAGCACCGATGCTCTTCATTGGTGAGGAACTTGGAAGCGCTGTTGGTGTCGAAGGCGTGCCTTGCATCGACATTGCAGTCGATCCTCTTGAATGCACCAACAACTGTGCTTATGACAAACCAAACTCAATCGCAGTTCTTGCTGCGGCACCTCGAGGAACACTTCTTCACGCACCGGACTGCTACATGAACAAAATTGCAGCAGGACCTCAACTTGCCGGACAGATCTCACTCGAAGGAACTGTAACATACAATCTCGAACAGACGGCACATGCCCTTGATAAACCGATTAATGAAGTAAAAGTCGTGGCTCTTGACAGAGATCGTCATGCAGATTTATTCAAGGAAATTCGAGCCTCTGGAGCACAACTTGAACTGCTCGGTGATGGTGACGTATCTGGTGCCATCTGGGCTGCGAAGGATGATGGCCCATTCGACTTACTCATGGGCATCGGAGCTGCGCCTGAAGGTGTCATTTCCGCAACAGCTATTCGAGGCTTAGGTGGTGTTTTCGAAGGAACTCTTGTGTTCCGCTCGCCCGAAGAAGAGGCACGTGCCGGTGAAATGATCGATGACGATCTTACTCGTCTCTGGAAAGCGCATGACCTCTGTCAATCCGAAGATGCAATCTTTGCAGCTTCGGGTGTTTGTGACGGCTACCTGCCTGCAGCGGAACTTGGCGAAGGCTATGCCATCGCACACAGCGAAATCATTGACGTTCAAGCAAAAAGTGTTGAACGAATTTCGACCCGTCGTTCACTGTGATTGCATGTCTCAACACGTCCGCATCCAAGTTCGTCTTCCCGAGGGGCATTGGTCAGGAGACGTTTCACGCTCGCTTCCATCACTCGTGTTACGCATTGAAGAGACCATGCCCCTCGGGAAGGGAAGAGGGACGGCAACACTTTCAGCAAGTGATGATGTTCAACTCGCACTTGAGGCGCATCCAGGCATCGATGAAGTTCGCTCGTTAGGCAATCAACGCTTCGCTGTTGATATCGCCAGTGGGGGAGGCGGATTCATTCGACCACTACGAACAGTTGGTGTTGTTCCAAGATCACCGTTCGAAGTCGCTGACGGATGGGTCGACTGGACTTTTTCCTGCACGTCGGAGCAAGCACTCGAACTTCTCACTGAACTTACGAAAAGTGGCATACCTCACAACCTCATTTCAACCCGACAAAACGATTCCAGATTGTTGACGAAACGACAGTCGGAAATCTTTGAAGCAGCTGTAAAATCGGGATACTACGATGTTCCTCGACGCATCTCACTCACCAAACTCGCAGCCAAATTAGGAATTGCCAAATCAACACTCTCGGCGTCCTTGCAACGTATCGAAAGCAAGGTCATGAACGGCTTCCAACGCGAGATTCAGAATAGATAGACGAAGATGTTCGTACGAACATGTTCGCAATGTATTCAAGGTAGACCCACACGTGTGAGTAACATGGACAACCTACCAAAGACCTGGGATGACTGGATTGCAAACTTCAACGATTGGCAAGATCGTGTTGGATTTGACCGAGAATGGCTCGGTGATTTTGACCTCTCGATTCAATTCGATTGGGACCGTGCTGGTGACGAAATCGAGTTCGGTGATTACGCAGGACGAAAAAAGTGGGAACGCTCATTGCAAGTTCCTCACCAAAGCATGCGTGACGCTCTCGTTACCATGATCACCGTTCAAGGCGATACTGAATTCGCATCCGTTGAACAACAACGCCACCTCCTGGCAACCGCTCCAACCGATTACGACCGCTACGCAGCTGCTCGAATCATGGCAGAAGAACAACGCCACGGATGGCAGATGGCCTACCTCCTCATGACCTACTTCGGTCAGCAAGGACGACGTGAGGCTCAGAAGCTCCTCGAGCGCAACGCCCAGGATGGAGACCGATTGCTCGGTGCATTCAACCGCCCAATGCCACACTGGTTGGATTTCTTCAACTACACCATGTTCGTCGACCGAGACGGTAAATTCCAACTTGGTATGCTCTCAACCTCTGCCTTCAAGCCATTGGCTGCAAGCATGGGCCCCATGCTCAAGGAAGAGTCCTTCCACTTGGGAACAGGATCGAATGGACTGCGTCGAATCATCAAGGCTGGTGTCATTCCACAAGACATGCTCCAGCGCTACATGAACAAGTGGGTTTCAACCGCTCACGACCTGTTCGGTGTTGACTCCTCATCCTCTGCTCACTGGGCATACGTCTGGGGAATCAAAGGACGATGGGACGAGCGAAAGAAGCAAGATGCTGAAATCAACGTCGACAAGGAAGTCCTCAACCAAGAAGCCCGTGGACACTATCACGATGAGATCGTCCGAGAAGTCGAGAAACTCAACGGCTACCAAGAAGAAGGTTCTACACCGTTCTATGTAGCTCACGAGAACTTCAACCGAGACATCGGTGACTGCAAAGGAATGCGCTACACCGTTCACGGTGAGAAGTTCGAAGGCAGTGACGATGATTGGAATGCATACATCCGTACGATTCTACCAACGGCTGAAGACGAAGAAGCGCTCAAGGAAATGTTCAAACTCGAATGGATTGAAAACAAGCCATTGACCACTCGTCAACTCGAATCTGGAATCGGCGCAACTGCTTGAGTGGGATTGAGATGATCCCTGTCGAATTGTTCGGCATTGATGCCGATATGGTAGAGCGATTCTACGACGAGTTACCTGGACTTGTCGAAGATGCCTTTGAAGACAAGCCATACGTTGATGCCTTGTTTGCAATCGAAGCCGAGCGTTCGCTCGACCATCTGAACATCGCTGATGGATGGGCAAACAACACACCATTGGTTTGGAACGATGACCTCGAGAACGAAGTTCTCATGGCATTGCGAACAATCGCCTATCCAAAGGTCAATCTCTTGGAGCACATTCTTTCATTGGACAACATCGATACCGTTCGATTGTCGCAATGGATGCACTTCTCGACCAATGTCTATCCAATCTATTCACAGAAAGCATGCGAAACGTTGACCAAAATGGGCGTTCCAACCCCATTCGATCAAAACGACATCGCATCATACGGATTGTACGTCCAACGCTTAGAAGGACTCAAACAGTATGCTCCCGCCCACGGCCTGCCGGAGATCGGTCTTCCACGAGCCCGAATCCTCCAGCTCGGCTTGGAGCGATTTGAATGAACCTGTTTTGGTTGCATACACGATTGCTCATTGTTGCTGTCATTTGGGGACTTGGTTGGACGGCTGGACGTGTCGTTGCAACTGACTTTCCCCCGATTACAGCAGCATGGATTCGCTACATCATCGCTGTTGCGATGTTTCTTGTGTGGCTCAGGATGACAGGAACATTCCGAATTCCAACCAAAGAAGAATGGAAGCGTTTGTTCTACATTGGCTTCTTCTCAACATTCCTTTACCAGGCCTTTTTCATGTACGGAATGCGCTACACTGCTGCAGGTGATGCATCGCTCATGATCACCTTCAATCCAATCATTACAGCACTTCTCGCCATTCCATTCCTCGGCGAGAAGATGACCAAGCGACTCGGAGCAGGACTCATCATCGCACTCTCTGGTGTAGCAATTCTCTTCGTTTACTCACCCAACGTCGACATCCCTGTCGATGAACGCATCCTCGGTAACATACTCATCATCTTCTCTGCAGGAGCATGGGCATCGTCGACCATCTTCATGAAGAAGGCAATGACGACCACAGCATCCGATTCAACACAACCACTCTCTCCGTTGGAACTCACAGTTTGGGCTTCTGTCGTCGGCCTCTTCATCCTCACACCGTGGGCGGGCTACGAAATTGTCGATGAGGGATGGCCTCAGTTCAATTGGGAAGTCATCACTGGAATCGTCTTCTTAGCCGTCTTCTCAACAGTGATCGCATACGTGTGGTTTGCTGAAGGCATTCGAACCATAGGAGCTGCCAAATCAGCACTCTATGTCTACCTCGTTCCACCATTTGGCATCCTCGGTGGAGTCATCCTCATCGGTGAGAAACTCGGCCTATCCCTCTTGGTAGCATTCGTCCTCATCGTCGGCGGTGTCGCCATCGCACAGAGCGATAAGCATGATGAAGCCAAAGCCACTGGAACGAATCATGGCGATTGAACGTGTAGCGGTTATCGGTGCAGGAACCATGGGCGCAGGTATTGCCCAAGTCTGTGCTCAAGCAGGTTGGACAACAGCCCTTTACGATGCATTTCCAGAAGGATTGGAGCGAGGCATGCAACGCATTGATGCCTTCTGGGACAAGGGCATTGCTCGAGGAAAAACCACAGCGGAGCAAAAAGAAGCATGGGGCAAGAACCTCAGTGCTGAAAGCGATCTAAGAACCGCAGTCCACGATGTCGATCTCGTCATCGAAGCTGTTCCTGAAATCCCTGAACTCAAGGCCAAGGTCTTCGCTCAACTCGATGAAATGGCTCCAGAACATGCGATTCTCGGAACCAACACATCCTCACTGTCCATCGCCAGCATTGCAGCCGCAACCAACCGACCGGACAAGGTCATCGGCATGCATTTCTTCAATCCAGTTCCGATCATGGAACTTCTCGAATTGGTTCGCCATAATGCATGCAGTGAGGAAACCATCGCGCTTGCTCAAGCTGCTGGTGAAGCGATGAAGAAAACAACCATCCTCGTCAAGGACGTTCCTGGCTTTGCAACAAGCCGTCTCGGTGTTGTTCTTGGTAACGAAGCCATTCGCATGCTTGCGGACGGTGTAGCAAGTGCAGAAGACATCGACAAGGCGATGGTTCTGGGTTACAAGCATCCAATGGGTCCACTACGATTGACCGATCTTGTTGGATTGGATGTTCGAAGAGACATTCTCCTCAACCTCCAACAATCCTTCAATGATGACCGATATGCACCTCATCCACTTCTTGAGAAGATGGTTACAGAAGGACATCTTGGAAAGAAATCTGGTCAAGGGTTCTTTGATTGGGATTAATCAAATCAATTCTTGTAGTTGAATCGTATCCAAACCATATGGACGCAAATCTAGAAGCAACTTGCGATGCATTGTACGAAATGGCATGCGATGTTAACGATGCACTATACTACCAATACCACGCATCCATGGAAGAACAATACCAATCCGCCTATTCCTACGAACTCAAGAAGAAGAAATACGTCTTTCACAGTGAAACAGTCATCCAACTCTTGTACAAGGAATTCCCACTTCGAGAAACCGAAGCAGATTATTTTCTTCTCCCTGGTGGGCCAAATAAATTCGAAGAAAACATCGTGATTGAAGTCAAACATCCAACCAGCAATGCATTACCAAAGCCCCGTCTTCAATTGTTCAGTTATCTCCACGCTGGTCCATCGAACAACAATCCACTCATGAGCGACATCCGATACGGAATACTCCTCATGTGGCCAACACAAAGCAACCCAACAATGACTGATGATGGAAAATACGCAGTACTTCCCAATCCAGCACCAAAACCAATTATGGAATTGTGGAAGACAACAAACAAGACGACTCGTCATAAATTTGAACTTCTCAAGAAATGGGAATGAGAGTTTAAGTAATGTCGAAATCTCTTCTGAGGTATGTTTGTATTACGAGGATATTGTCAAAAAGAAGGAAACCTATCACAAAGAAAACCAATCTATTCGGATGTTTATTTTGAATCCAATCCGTGTCCGAATTGTGGTACATGATTTATTCAATAGAATTATTGGCTTGTTGATCAATTTGTATGTTATGACACTGAAGGAATTTGGAGTTAACCTATCTGATTTCCCACAAGATTCGGTAATTATCGATGAGATACGAGGCATCCTAAGCACAATAGATCGTCGCCTTCCGGGAAAGGCATACAGAAAATCTGTTATTGAGAAATTAGAGATGGCGGGGTGGTCGGGCAAAGTATCCATCGATCATAGCTCGAGAGCCAGTGTTGATGGGATTCGGAAAGGTATCGGCATCGTTGTTCAATTGGGAAACCACGCAGCTGGCGTACTACCAATTTTCAATTTGGAATACCTGTACACAACTAACAGGATTTCGGCTGGAGTATTCGTTACACAAACCTTTGACCAAGCTGTTCAAAGACATTCGTTGCGTAATGTTGGAACTGTAACAGATGGGAATTACATTAGTTCTGAGCGGCTTGAACCAGATCTCACACTTTATTCGAAGTTCCTTAAATGTCCAATTATCGTTATCGCCATGGACAAGATTTGATCAATTTACTTCCAAATGACCTATGCCATCTGTGGGTAAGTGAAATCTGGAGAAATCAGATGTAATGTCGGGTAAATTGCGACATATAGTTAGTTTTATATAATAGGATGGGAAGGAACCATTAGAAAGAGTAAATTTCTTTCATCATATATAAAAAAAACGGAGATGGAAAGATGTCGATGAAACTAGGATGGCCAGAGTATGAGAGAAATGAATACCTAAGAAGCGTGGAACCATTGGAAGGGATTACTCACCCCATAGAATTCCAGGGAATTCATCGTTACATGCCAATTTACCGGGTGCCTCTCGATCTGCCAAGATACAGATTAAACAATATGCGAACCATGGCAATGCAAGAAGAAAGACAGAAAATTGACGGGCTAGAGGATGACTTCTTTTCTGCCGATCCTGAGAGCGATAACGTCCACAAGATTCAGCATGAGTTACTTTCAAAGTTGACATCCGAAGCGGGACTTGATGAAAAATTTG